>Ga0075520_1000204_pt1 | contig 23499 bp, 20 predicted proteins | sample NGEPerB_FD_75100 | JGI IMG/M metagenome (GOLD analysis project Ga0075520, IMG submission 75100) | Arctic peat soil microbial communities from the Barrow Environmental Observatory site, Barrow, Alaska, USA - NGEE PermafrostAB12-B | ecosystem: Environmental > Terrestrial > Soil > Wetlands > Peat ... | reverse complement strand
GTCGCGACGAGTCAGTTGTGGATGCGCGCTGCGCGCGCCGACCGCAGCCCTGCGCTTCTCGCCGCCACAGACAGCGCCCCCGACGGGCACCGCCTGCCGCGAAACACCATCTGTTCTCGCGACGAGAACGCCAACTGGTTGTGCAAAGGCGCGTCCGGGCAGGTCGCGGCGCGCCTCTGGAGCGCCGAGAAGCGCAGGGCTCGCGGCCGCGCGCGCAGCGCGCATCCACAACTGACTCGTCGCAGGTGTCTGAGCGTAGAGAGCGCAGCGAACGCAGCGAGTTCTGCGACGGGGCCGCGAGACCGAGCATCGCAGGGCAGTCGGCGCACCGCGCCGACCGCTCCAGCGAAGCGCAGCGGCCTGCCCGGACGCGACTTTGCCGTACGGATGGTGGTGAAAGTCTCGGGCGCACGAGGGCTGCAAGGCGGCGACGTGGACGGCCCGTGAGCTGGCCGATCGAGTGCGAGGCTTCATCCTAGATCGGCTTGAAGTGCTCGAACGGCTCGCCGCAGGCGCGGCAGCGCCACAGCGCCTTGCACGCGGTGGCGCCGAAGGCGGAAATGCGTTCGGTGTTCATGCTGTCGCAGCGCGGGCAGGCGAGCGAGCCGATGCGCGCACGCGGTACGAAGCGCAGCGGCGACGACTCCGGCGCACGCACCGCACCGGGAGGGGCGATGCCGTACTCGCGCAGCTTGGCTCGGCCGGCTTCGCTCATCCAGTCGGTCGTCCACGCCGGCGCACGTCGCATCTCGACGTGCACGGGACCGAGGCCGTCGGCTTCCAGCGCTTCGACGATGCTCTGCTCGATGACCTCGGTGGCGGGGCAGCCGGAATACGTCGGCGTGACGACGACGGTGAGGCCGCCGTCGTCGCGCTCGACGACATCGCGGACGATGCCGAGATCGCGCACCGAAACGACCGGCACTTCCGGATCGAGAACGCCGTCGAGCAGGTGCCAGGCCCGATCGACCCGCGATGCCGAAAGTGCCTCGGTCACCACACGCCGCCGGGAAAGGAACGTTGCAGATGCTGCATCTCGGCCAGGATGTAGCCGAGATGCTCGCTGTGCCTGCCGAACTTGCCGGTGCTGCGAAAGGCACGATCGGCCGGGGGCGACAGGGCCGCAGCAGCGAGAACGGACGACATCTCCGCATGCCAGTCGTCGCGCAGGTCGAGCCAGCGGGGGCCGAGTTGCGCAGCGGCCGCGGCCTCGTCGACGGCATCGGGCTCGAACAGCTCGGCCATGTAGGGCCAGAGCCAGTCGAGCGCTGCCTGCATGCGTGCCGCCGATTCGGCGGTGCCGTCGCCGAGGCGCACGACCCAGTCGGCGGCGTGCTCCTGGTGATAGCGCGCTTCCTTCACGGCCTTGCCGGCGATGCCGGCGAGCTCGGTGTCGCTCGACCGCTCGAGGCGCAACCAGAGCAGGCGCAGGAAGCTCGCCATCGCGAGATTGCGCAAGGTCGTTGCCGCGAAGTCGCCGCGCGGCAGCTCGACCAGCGTGCAGTTGCGGAAGTCGCGCTCCTGGCGCAAGAAGGCGAGTTGGTCTTCGTCGTGCGCATCGCCGCCGCGCTCGGCCTCGAGCGCGCCGGCGCGGGTCAACACCGCCCTCGCCTGGCCGACCAGGTCGAGCGCCATGTTCGAGAGCGCGATGTCTTCCTCGAGCAGCGGCGCGTGGCCGCACCACTCGGCGAGGCGCTGCGCCATGATCAGACAGGTGTCGCCGATGCGCAGCAGGTACTGTACCGACGGATCGGTGGACACCTGGATCGAAGCGCGATTCGACGCGCTCGTGGCGGACATGGCGAGCGCGCTCACATGTGGTCGAGCGACTTCGGCAGCTCGTAGAAGGTCGGGTGACGATAGACCTTGTCAGCCATCGGATCGAAGTACGCCGCCTTGTCGGCCGGATCGCTGGCGACGATCTGGTCGGAGCGGACCACCCACACGCTGGTGCCTTCCTGGCGGCGCGTGTAGACGTCGCGGGCGAGCTGGATCGCCATCTGCGGATCGGCGGCATGCAGGCTGCCGCAATGCTTGTGGTCGAGCCCGGCCTTGCTGCGAACGAAGACTTCCCACAAGGGCCACTCCGCCCTCACCCTGCCCTCTCCCGCGAGCGGGAGAGGGTTCCCAACGCCGTCCGCTCCCTCTCCCGCCTGCGGGAGAGGGTTGGGGTGAGGGTCGCTCATGCGGCTTCCTTCCATGCGTGCTTGTGCGCATGCGCCATCGCGGCGTCGCGCACCCATTCGCCGTCGTTCCAGGCCTTGACCCGTGCGCTGAGGCGCTCGCGGTTGCATGGTCCGTCGCCGTTCACCACCTGCCAGAACTCGCTCCAGTCGATCGCGCCGAAGTCGTAGCTCTGCCGCTCGTCATTCCAGCGCAGGTCCGGATCGGGCAGCGTGACGCCGAGGATCTTCGCCTGCTCGACCGTGGCGTCGACGAACTTCTGGCGCAGGTCGTCGTTGCTGATGCGCTTGATGCCCCAGCGCATCGACTGCTCCGAATTCGGCGAGTCGCTGTCGGGCGGCCCGAACATCATCAGGCTCGGCCACCACCAGCGGTCGACGGCCTCCTGCACCATCGCCTTCTGCGCGTCGCTGCCCTTGCCCATCATCGTCAGCAGCGACTCGAAGCCCTGGCGCTGATGGAACGACTCCTCGCGGCAGATGCGCACCATTGCCCGCGCGTACGGCGCGTACGAGCATCGGCAGAGCGGCACCTGGTTCATGATCGCCGCGCCGTCGACGAGCCAGCCGATCACGCCCATGTCGGCCCAGCTGAGCGTCGGGTAGTTGAAGATCGAGCTGTACTTGGCCTTGCCGGAGTGCAGCGCCTCGTAGAGCTGGTCGCGCGAGGTGCCGAGCGTCTCGGCGGCGGCGTAGAGATAGAGGCCGTGGCCGGCTTCGTCCTGCACCTTGGCGAGCAGGATCGCCTTCCGCTTGAGCGTCGGCGCGCGGCCGATCCAGTTGCCCTCGGGCAGCATGCCGACGATCTCGGAATGCGCGTGCTGGCTGATCTGGCGCACCAGCGTCTTGCGGTAGTGCTCGGGCATCCAGTCCTTGGCCTCGATGAACTCGCCGCCGTCGATGCGGGCGTCGAAGCGCTCCTGCTGCGCCGCGTCGTCGGCCGAGCGCAACGCCTTGGGCGTGTCGTCCCGGTCCTTGCCCATCGTGTCCATTGCTTGCGTGTACATGGCAATCCCTTGTCGTCTAGTTCTTGCGCCGATCGATGACGCGCCGGGCCTTGCCGACGAGCGTGCGCTCGAGCGTGTCGGGCAGACCGACGCTCACCGCCGTCGAGATGCCGATCAGTGACTTGATGCGGTGACGCAGCCACGCGCCGAGCTCGTCGCGATTCGCGTCGACATGCGTGGGCAGCACCTCGCAACGCACCTCGATGGCATCGAGATTGCCTTCGCGCGTCACGACGAGCTGGTACTGACCCGAGAGGTGTCCGTGGCCGAGGACGATTTCCTCGATCTGCGTCGGGAACAGATTGACGCCGCGGATGATGAGCATGTCGTCGCTGCGGCCGACGATCTTGCCCATGCGACGCATCGAGCGCGCCGTCGGCGGCAGCAGCCGCGTCAAGTCGCGCGTCCGGTAGCGGACGATCGGCAGCGCTTCCTTGGTGAGCGAGGTGAAGACGAGCTCGCCTTCCTCGCCGTCGGGCAGCACCTCGCCGATCTCAGGATCGATGATCTCCGGATAGAAGTGGTCTTCCCAGACGACCGGACCGTCCTTGGTTTCGACGCACTCGCTCGCCACTCCCGGGCCCATCACTTCGGAGAGGCCGTAGATGTCGACCGCGTCGATGCCGGCGTTGGTCTCGATCTCGTGGCGCATCGCCTCGGTCCAGGGCTCGGCGCCGAAGATGCCGACCTCGAGGCTGCTCGAGCTCGGGTCGATGCCCTGTCGCACCAGCTCCTCGATCAGCACCTGCATGTACGACGGCGTGACCATGATGATGTTGGGCTTCAGGTCGGTGATGAGCTGCACCTGCTTCTCGGTCTGGCCGCCCGACATCGGGATCACCGTGCAGCCGGCGCGCTCCGCCCCGTAGTGCGCGCCGAGTCCGCCGGTGAAGAGACCGTAGCCGTAGGCGACGTGCACCATGTCGCCGGGCCGGCCGCCGGCGGCGCGGATCGAGCGCGCGACCAGGTTTGCCCAGGTGTCGATGTCGTTCAGCGTGTAGCCGACGATGGTCGGCTTGCCGGTGGTTCCCGACGACGCGTGCAACCGCGCGACGCGCTCCCTCGGCACCGCGAACATGCCGAATGGGTAGTTGTCGCGCAGATCGCTCTTGACCGTGAACGGAAACCTCGCCAGATCGGCGAAGGACCTCAGGTCGTCCGGGTGCACGCCTTTGGCGTCGAATGCCTTGTGGTAGTGGGGGACGTTGTCGTAGGCGTGGCGCAGGCTCCAGCGCAAACGCTGCAGCTGAAGCGCCTGCAGCTCGTCTTGGCTGGCGCGCTCGATCGGCTCGAGCTCGCCGGGCACCGGTCGTTTCACGGTCATGGCGTCGCCTCCTTGTCGGCCACGGGCAGCACGGTGCGACCCGACAGGCCGTGCGAGCGGCCGCGTACGAGCGCGATGCGCGCGCCGGTCTGGTTGGTAACGACGATGTCGTAGACACCGGTGCGGCCGGTGCGCGAGACTTCGGCGGCGCTCGCCGTGAGCACGTCGCCACGATGGGCAGGCGCGAGGAAGTCGACCGTCAGGCCGGCCGCGACCGTCAGCACGTTGCGCGAATTGCAGGCGAAGGCGAAAGCCGAGTCGGCGAGCGTGGTGATGAAGCCGCCATGGCAGATCTCGAAGCCGTTGAGCATGTCGTCGCGCACCGTCATCGTCAGCGTCGAGGTGCCCGCGCCGATGGCCGCGAGGTGCATGCCCAGGCCGCGGGAGGCTCGGTCGGCGGCGAACATGTGCGCGCCGACGTCGACCGGATCGGGGTTGCTCTCTGTGCTGGCCGCGCTCATCGCTCAACGATCCGTGAAGACGGCCGGCCGCTTGGCCATGAAAGCGGCCACGCCTTCGAGATAGTCGTGCGCCGCACCGAGCTCGCGCTGGAGCGCGCCCTCGTGGCTCACGGCGGCACCGAAGTCGAGTCCTTGCGACGCGTCGATGGCCAGGCGGACGGCGACGAGCGCGCGCGTTGGCATCGAGGCGAGCCGGGTCGCGAGCGCGCCGACCTCGGCCGCGAAGGCCGCATCGTCGACGCACTTCCAGATCAGGCCGATCCGCGCCGCATCCTCGGCCGGCAGCTTGTCGCCGAGCATCGACAGGGCCAGCGCGTGCGCGCGCCCGACCAGGCGCGGCAGCAGCCAGGTGCCGCCGCAGTCGGGAATCAGGCCGATCTTCACGAAGGCCTGGATGAAGCTTGCCGAGCGCGACGCGACGACCAGGTCGCAACAGAGCGCCAGGTTCGCGCCGGCGCCCGCCGCGACCCCGTTGACGGCGGCCATGACCGGCACCGGCATCGAGCGGATGCGCGTGGCCAGCGGCTTGTAGTAGCGCTCGATCGTCGCGCCGATATCGGTGGGCGTGCCGCCCGGTTCCAGGTTCGGCGCGACGGCCGGATCGGCCAAGTCCTGACCGGCGCAAAAGCCGCGGCCGTTGCCGGTGAGTACGACGCAGCGAACCTCACGGTCTTCAGCGGCCGCAGCAAGTGCGGCGAGAAGCTCGCCATGCATCGGTCCGGTGAAGCTGTTCAGCGCCTTGGGGCGATTGAGCGTCAGCGTGCGAACGCCGGCCGCATGGCTCACCAGAACGAGCGGCTCTTCCACTGCTTGTCTCCAGCCGGTCGCGAGGCGCCGGCGTTGCTGCCCGCGGCGTCGAAACAGATCCGACCGGCCGGTAGGTAGAGTTTAGGCCGCGCGACGTGCCTGTGCAAGTGCCTTCCCCGACCGGCGAACTGGCTTCGACAGGAACTTCAGCAGCCGGCGTTCGGCCGCGCTCAGTCCGGCGCGACGGCCCGGTGTCATGGCGGCGAGGGATGCCGGGTCCGCCGACGCCGCGAGCTGCTCGAGCACGCGCGGATGGACGTACGACTTGCGGCAGACCGCGACGGTGTTGCCCAGGCGCTTGGCGACATCGGCCAGCAGCTGGTTCGCGGTCTGCCTGCAGCTGTCGTCGGCCGCGCATTGCTCCGCCCACAGGGCCAGCGCGAACGACGTGCCATGCCAGGTGCGGAAATCCTTGGCGGTGAATTCGGCGCCGCTGGCCTCGCGGATGGTGTCGTTGACGTCGGCGGAGTTGACGCCGCGGACGATGCCGGCCTCGTCCTCGTACTGGAACAGCTGCTGGCCGGGCATCGCCTGGCAGCGCCGGACGACGCGGGCGACGCGCGGGTCGTCGAGGCCAACATCGCGCTCGATGCCGCTCTTGCCGCGAAAGCGCAGGCGCAGCCGGCTGCCGCGCACGTCGACGTGCCGATTGCGCAACGTGGTCAGGCCAAACGACTTGTTCGTCTTCGCGTATTCGTCGTTGCCGACCCGCACCAGGGTCTTGTCGAGCAGGCGCACGATCGTCGCCAGCACGGTGTCGCGCCGCGGCGTCGCGCCGATCGGCGCCGACAGTTGGGCGTTCACCATGGAGCGGATCTGCGGCAGCGCCGCGCCGAACTCGAGCATCCGCTCGAACTTGTCGGCGTCGCGAGCCAAGCGCCAGTCCAAGTGATAGCGGTATTGCTTGCGGCCGCGGGCGTCGCGGCCGGTGGCTTGCAGATGGCCGTTCGGCAGCGGGCAGATTCAGACGTCGTTGTAAGCCGGCGGAATCGCCAGGGCGCGGATCCTGCGGATCTCTCCGGCCTGGCGGATCCGGCGCCCGTCGACACCGCGATAGGCAAATCCGTCGCCCACCTTCTCGCGTCGGATGCCGGGACTGCCGTCGTTGATCCAGACGAGCCCGCGAGGCGCGGCCTGGATGTCTGGCGATGCCGCGGCGACGGCGGGTCGGGCCGTCGGCGAGCCGGGGCTCGGCGGCAGGGGCGGCACACCTGGCTTTTGCAGCGGTGATGAAGGCGGCGAGACAGTCATGGATGGAATGCGTCTTCGGCAGCGCAGCGGAGCAATCGCCATGCCGTACGGGTCGGACATCGTCGAGTCGTGCGACCGTTCACGGCAGCGGCGCGGTCCGGAAAAAGTTGCCGAAAGCGATGCCCGGGGTCGCCTGAAGCGACCCGTCGTCGTGCCGGCTCGAACGCCGCGCGCACCGGGCGTCGACGGTCGGAATCTGGCCTGGGACACGGTGGCATGGAGGTTGCGTGGAACGCCCTGCCAGATTCCGTCGCGCCGACATTTGCGCTGCCATCTCCACCGACTTTCCGAAAGCCGATCGATGTCGATCCCGATGTTGCGAACAACCCAGCGACAGCAACACACCGTCACCCCGAGGCTCCAGCACGCGGTGCGCCTGCTGCAGCTGTCGTCTCTCGACTTCGCGCAAGAAGTGCACGAAGCGATGGGCCGCAATCCGTTCCTCGAAGTCGAGGATCCCGCGCGCGAATCCCCTGCCGAGGCCAGCCCGCTCGACCACGGACTGAGCGGTATCGAAGTCGATCTCCACCACGGCGACGCCGATGCGCAGATCGCCGACGCGCCGTACGAGCGCGACAGCTGGCAGCAAACGTCGTCGAGCATCCGCACCCAAGGCTCGGAAAGCGACGTCAGCGCGCTCGATCTGATCGCCGCCGATGTCGGCCTGCGCCAGCACCTGCACGGCCAGATCAATGTGCTGCCGCTCTCGCCGCGCGACCACGCGCTCGCCTGCGCCATCGTCGAGTCGCTCGACGACGACGGCTATCTGCGCACGCCGCTCGCCGAGCTGATGGACTCGAGCGGCATGGTTCCAGCCGTCGACGACGCCGAGATGCTGATCGCGCTGAAGCGGGTGCAGTCGCTCGACCCGTGCGGCGTCGGCGCGCGCACTGTCTCGGAATGCCTTCGGCTGCAGCTCGACTGCATCCTCGACGAGGGCGAGCGCGAGACCGCACGGCGCATCATCGCCGACCATCTCGACCGACTGGCCCAGCACGACGTCAATGGCCTGGCGCGATTGCTGAAGAAGCAGCCAGCCGCCATCGAAGCAGTCTGCGAGCGCATTCGCCACCTGAATCCGCGGCCTGGCTGGCAAGTCGAATCGTCGGCCACCCAGTACATCACGCCAGACGTTATCGTCCGCAAGGTGCGCGGCCGCTGGACCGCAACGCTCAACCGCGCCATCGTGCCGCGGGTGCGCCTCAACGAGACCTACGCGACGATGTTCCAGGAACACCGCAATGGCCGCAACACCGAGATGGCGCAGCATCTTCAGGAAGCGCGCTGGACGGTGAAGAACGTGCAGCAGCGCTTCTCGACGATCCTGATGGTCGCCGAGTCGATCCTCAAGCGCCAGCAGCACTTCCTCGAGTTCGGCCCGATGGCGATGAAGCCGCTCGGCCTGCGCGAGATCGCCCTGGAACTCGGCCTGCACGAATCGACGGTCTCCCGCGTCACCAACAACAAGTACATGGCGACTCCTGTCGGCGTGTTCGAGCTCAAGCACTTCTTCTCGCGCGAGATGGCCACCGCGAGCGGTGGTGCCTGCTCGGCGACGGCGATTCGCGGCGTCATCAAGGGCATGATCGATGCCGAGAGCCCGGCCAGCCCGCTTTCGGACGCACAGATCGCGCGGTTGCTGATCCGCCAAGGGCTCAAGGTGGCGCGGCGCACCGTCACGAAGTACCGGCAACTACTGAAGCTGCCGTCCGTCGAACGTCGGCGGCGCATCGGCGGCACGCAGCCATTGACTTGCTGACAAGCGCCGCGGCCCGGCGGGCACAACGCTTGCCGGGTCGCAAGAAGTCGCGCGATCGAGACGCGGCGCACCGGAGGAAAGGCATCCTGTGGCAGGCGAACCGCAACAGCACCCTGTCGTCGACATGGACGAGTCGCGCCGAGCCGGCGTGCCCGGCCTGACCGAGCCCGATCTCCGCGCGATCGTCGCGTCGGCGCCGGTCTTCGTCTGGAGCGCGACCCTCGACGGCAAGAACGACTGGCACAGCGCTGCATGGTCGAGCTTCACCGGCCGTCCGGCACACGAGCTTCGAGGCAATGGCTGGGTGCGCTCGGTGCATCCGCAAGACGTCGACCGTTGCGTCGGCATCCGCACGACGAGCTTCGACGCCCTGGCGCCATTCACCATGGACTTCCGGATCCGCCGGCGCGACGGCGAATACCGCTGGGTCGCCGACCACGGCGCGCCGCGGTTGGGCGCCGACGGTGCGCCGGTAGGCTACGTCGGCAGCGCGGTCGACGTCCACGAGCGCAAGGCGCTCGAGGAAAACCTGGCCGAGCGGAGCCAGGCCTTGCGTCTGGCCGAGCGCCGCCAGGGCCAATTCCTGGCGATGCTGTCGCACGAGCTTCGCAACCCGCTCGCGCCGATCGCCAATGCAGCGAGCGTGTTGCGAACGCTCGAGCACAGCAATCCGATCCTGGTGCGCCTGCGCGAGATCCTCGAGCGCCAGGTCGGCAGGCTCGGCCGCCTGGTCGAAGAGCTGATCGACGTCACGCGATCCGCGCAGGGCCAGATCTCACTCGTTCGCGAGCGCGCCTCGGTGGAGAGCATCGTGCAGGGAGCGGTCGCGCGCAGCCACGAGAAGATCAATGCGGGCAAGCACCGCCTCGAGGTCGACGTGCCGGACCAGCGTCTCTATATCCACGGCGATTCGGGTCGCCTCTCGCAGGCGCTCGCCAACCTCATCGCCAACGCAGCGAAGTTCACGTTCCAGCCGGGTCTCGTCAGCATCTCGGTGCGCCGGGTCGCGAAGACCGTGCAGATTTCCGTCAAGGACCGGGGCCAGGGCATCGATGCCGCCTTCCTGCCGCACGTGTTCGAGCTCTTCGCGCAGCAGGACCAGACGCTCGCCCGAACGCTCGGCGGCCTCGGCGTCGGGTTGACGCTGTCGCGCAGGATCGCGCAGCTGCATGGCGGCGACGTCGAGGCCTTCAGCGACGGGCCGGGACACGGAGCCGAACTCATTCTCTGGCTGCCGTTGCTCGAAGAGACGGCCGGCGAGATGGCGCCGTCGCAAGGTACGAATTTCGATCAGAGCTATCGCGTCCTCATCGTCGAGGACGACGCCGATGCGAGAGAGAGCCTGCGGCTGCAGATGGAGCTCTGGGGCAACGAGGTCAGCACCGCGCGAAGCGCCGAAGAAGCACTCGAGATCGCGGTCGAGGCGCGGCCGCAGATCGTCCTGTGCGACATCGGCCTGCCGGGCATGGACGGCTTGCGCCTGGTGCGCGCGCTGCGCGAGAAGCTCGGCGCCGATTCACCGGCGGTGTTCGCCGCTGTGACCGGCTATGCCGGAAGCGAGGACCAGGAGCGTGCCCTGGCTGCGGGCTTAGACTCGTTTCTCGTCAAGCCTCTCGAGCCCGAAAGCCTGGCTCGACTGCTCCGCTCGACGGCGGCACACCCCGCGCAATCGGCCTGAGCCGACGCGCGTCGCTGCCCGTCGCGCTCAGCGAATCGCGTCGAGCGCGCCAGACGCGCCCGGCGCGCTGACCGGATCGTCGTCGTCGCTCGCGTATTCCTTCAGGCGGTTGTAGAGGGTCTTCAGGCTGATGCCGAGCGTCGCTGCGGTCTTTTCCTTGTGCCGGCCGAAGTGCTCGAGCGTCGCCAGCGTGAGCAGTCGATCGACCTCGGCCAGGGTCGTGCCGACCCGGATCGACAACGCCGGCGCGCCGCCCGAAGGGGCGGACGAGCCCTGCGCCTGCGGCAGGCATCCATCGGTGATGGTCGATTCGGCCGCCATCACGTAGGCGCGGTAGACGACGTTGCGGAGCTCCCGCACATTGCCGCCCCAGCGGTACTCGGAGAGGCTGGCGAGCACGTCGGGCGCGAAGCGCTTCCTATCGCCTTCGCGCGCGCCGATCTGATCGAGAAAATGCTGTGCGATCAACGGCACGTCTTCGGCGCGGTCTCGAAGCGCCGGCAGGTGGATCGGAAAGACGTTGAGTCGGTAGAGCAGGTCTTCGCGCAGCTTGCCCACCGCCACCGCCTCGAGCGGATTGCGGTTGGTGGCGGCGATGAGGCGCACGTCGGTCTCCTGGACCTGCGTCCCGCCGACGCGCATGAAGGTTCCGGTCTCGAGCACGCGTAGCAGCTTGACCTGCAAGTCGAGCGGCATCTCGGTGATCTCGTCGAGGAACAGCGTGCCGCCGCTGGTGCGCTCGAAAAAACCCAGATGCTGGCGATCGGCGCCGGTGAAGCTGCCCCTCTCGTGACCGAAGATCTCGCTCTCGATCAGGTGCGGCGAAATGGCGCCGCAGTTGATCGCGAAGAAGGGGTTGGCGCGGCGGCGGCTGAGATCGTGGACGGTGCGCGCCGCGACTTCCTTGCCGGTGCCGCTTTCGCCGGTGAGAAACACCGACACCGCCGTGCCGGCGACACGAACAATCTGCTGGTAGATGCGGCGCATCGGCGCCGAGCGGCCCCAGAGACCGCCGAAGTGGCCTTCCTCCTCGAGCTGCGTTTCGAGATCGCCGGCCGCGGCCTTCATCGTCGACGGCCTGGTCACCCGCGAGAGCACGCCCTGCAGCTGCTTCAGGCTCATCGGCTTGACGAGGTAGTCGGCTGCGCCCAGACGGAACGCCTGAATCGAGGTGTCGAGGCTGGCGTGCCCGGTGATCAGCACCAGCTCGGCATTGGGCAGCGACTTGGCGTCGTTGAACAGCTCCATGCCGCTGCCATCGGGAAGCATGAGGTCGAGCAGGACGATGTCGGGTTCCTGCAGCGACATCTGGCGCCGCGCCTCGCGCAGCGACCCGGCCGTCGCGACCGTGAAGCCTTCGCTGGCGATCAGCATCGCCATGGTTTCGGCGGCGTCGGCGTCGTCGTCGACGAGCAGAGCGTGCGGCACTCGGTAGGCTCCCTGAAAAGCGAATGAATTCGTCGTTGCAGCGACAGTCGTCGAGGGGATCGAATCGCATCGCCCTGCCCCGGATCTTCGGTCCGTCGGCACCACGCAGGCACTCTAGCGTCGATCGATTCGGATGGCTCCGGCCACGCGCCTTGTCGCGGTGTCGGAAAGGGCCTACGGAGCGATGGAGACGGCCGGTCGCGTCGCTGGCGGCGGTGCGTCGGCATGCCAGCCGATCGTCGCCAGCAGAAGTGCGAAGCCGAGCACGTAGGCCAACGCCACATGCCAGCCGTGTCGCAGCCACTGTCCGACGTTGCGCGCTTCTGGATACATGCCGGCCAGCGCCACGCCGGCCGACGAGCCGAACCACATCATCGAGCCGCCGAAGCCGACGGCATAGGCCAGATAGCCCCAGTCGTAGCCGCCCTGGCGGATCGCCAGCGCCGTCAGCGGGATGTTGTCGAAGACGGCGGAGAGAAAGCCGATCCCGAGGGCGGTCTGCCACGACGCTGCCGGAAGCTTGTCGACCGGCATCATCGATGCACAGAGCACGAGCGACAGCAGGAAGACAGCGCCGTTCAGCGCGCCGGGCAACAGGCGCCAGGCTGGCCTGCGCCAGACCGTGCCGAGCCCGACCGCCGCCCAAACGGCCAGCCCGACGAACGGGAATGTGCCCGAGACCTCGGTGAAATGCGTGTTGACGACGACGTTGACCACGACCGCCGCAAAAAGGATGAAGGCGACGATGCCCACCCGGACCCAGTCGACCTGCGCTCCGGGCTGCTCATTCCGGGCGATCGGCGAGAACGCCTGCTGCTGCAGCGACGCCGCAACGCCGAAGATCAGCAGCGCGGCCGAGGCACCGATGTACGCCTCGGCGACCTCGGCCGGCCGGATGCCGGCGATCCACATCAGCGTCGTCGTGGTGTCGCCGACGACGCTGCCGGAGCCACCGCCGTTCGACGCGGCGACGATCGCCACGAGGTAGCCGACATGGACCTTGCGAAGCACGGTGCGCGCGACCGTGCCGCCGATCAAGGCAGCGGCGATGTTGTCGAGAAAGGCCGACATCACGAAGATGAGAACGAGCAGCACGAAGCAGCCCTTCCAGTCGTCGGGCAGCCAGCGTGGCAGGACGGCCGGAACGCCGCTGTCTTCGAAGCTGCGGGCGAGCAAGGCGAAACCCAGCAAGAGCAGCAACAGGTTGGCGAGCGTCACCCACTCGTGGCCGAGATGTCCGGCGAAGCCCGCCAGTCCCGGGCCGGTCGCGAACGGCGACCACGCGATCTTGTAGACGGCGATGGCCACGGCGCCACTCACGGCGACGGCAAGGCTGTGCTTTTGCAGCAGAGCGACGCCGGCCAGGACGCACGCGAACAGCATAAATTCGACAGGCACCGTACCGGGCATCGGCGTCGATCCAGGGTGAAGAAACGACAAAGCCGGAGAGAGCCCCACGAGGGGCTTCTCCGGCTTGTGATCTGGTAGGCGCGATTGGACTCGAACCAACGACCCCCACCATGTCAAGGTGGTGCTCTAACCAGCTGAGCTACGCGCCTGGGGAACCCGGAATGATAGCAGTGGCAACCCGTCGTTCGCCGGACCGGACGTGCTGCGGACGCCGCATCCCGCGGGCTGCTGGCGTCGCCGATGCGGCGAGCGGCCCGCTCAACGCCGGCGCGCCGAACGGACACCCGCGATGCGGTTGACGATGCCGAGCGTCGCACCGAGCCGGGATGCGTCGGAGACCTCGACCGTGAAGGTCATGAAGGCCGTGCCACCACTGGCGTCCCGCACCGAGCTCGACTTGACGCCGACGACATTGAGCTTGTCCTTGGCGAACACTTCCGACACGTCGCGAAGCAGACCTTGACGATCGGCGGCCTCGACGCTCACGTCGACCGGATACAGGCCGGGCTTCGCCGCGTCGGCTGCGCCCCAGGCGACCGGAATGACGCGCTCTGGCGCCCGGCTCGCCAGCTCGCGCAAGTTGCTGCAGCTCGAGCGGTGGACGGCGACGCCCTTGCCGCGCGTCACGTAGCCGGCGATGAGATCCGGCGGCGCGGGGCGGCAGCAACGGGCCAGGCTCGTCAGCAACGACTCGACGCCGACGACGAGAACGCCACCCGGCGTGGGCCCACCGCGCGATTTCTTGACGGCGATGGCCGCGTCGTCCGGTTTCGCTTCGGGCGCAGGCCGCAGCAACGCTTCGATGTTGCGCAGCGACAGCTCGTCCTTGCCGACCACCTCGAACAGGGCCTCGGCGCTGCGAAAGCCGAGCTGCGCTGCGAGGTCTTCGAGCTTGAGCGCCGTCTTGCCCTCGCGTTGCAGGACTTTCTCGACGGCTTCCCGCCCGCGCGCCACCGTCGCGCCGGCGCTCAGCGCGTTGAACCAGGCGCGGACCTTGGCCTTCGAGCGCGGGCTGCGCAGATAGCCGAGGTCGGAGTTCAGCCAGTCGAGCGACGGGCCGCCGGTCTTGGCGGTCGTGATCTCGACCGTCTGGCCGCTCTGCAATGGCGTGTCGAGCGGCACCATCGCGCCGTCGACCTTGGCGCCGCGGCAGCGGTGGCCCATCTCCGTATGCACAGCGTAGGCGAAATCGATCGGCGTCGCCCCTGCAGTCAGCTCGACCAGCGTGGCCTGCGGCGTGAAGACGTAGATGCGTTCGTCGAAGGCGCGGTGCTGCGTGGCTGTGGGCGCGAGATCGCCGTCGTCGGCGTCCTCGGACGCGACATCGCGCTCCCAGGCCAGCAGCTGGCGAAGGACGACGAGCCGCGCTTCGGCGATGCCGGCCTCGTAGCGGCCCGCCGCCGTGGCATGGCCACGTGCCTTCGCCGTGTCGGCTTCCTTGTAGGCCCAGTGCGCGGACACGCCGTACTCGGCATGCTCGTGCATCTGCGCCGTGCGGATCTGGATCTCGACCGCGTGCCCGTCGTCGCCCAGCACGACCGTGTGCAGCGAGCGGTAGCCGTTCGGCTTCGGCCGCGCGACGTAGTCGTCGAATTCGCCGGCGACGACACGGTAGCGCTCATGGACCCGGCCGAGCACCGCATAGCAGCCGGCGACGTCGTCGACGATCACGCGCAACGCCAGCACATCCATCACGCGCGCGAAGTCGAGGCCCTTGCGATGCATCTTCTTCCAGATGCTGTACAGGTGCTTCGGCCTGCCCTGCACTTGCGCGGCGATGCCGTGCGCGGCGAGATCGTCGACCAGCTCGCGGCGGAGCGCGTCGATGCGTGCCTCGCGGTCAGCACGGCGCTCGTCGAGCAGGCGTGCGATCCGGCGATAGGCATCGGCATCGAGAAAGCGAAAGGCGAGGTCCTCGAGCTCCCACTTGATCTGCCAGATGCCGAGCCGGTTGGCGAGCGGTGCGAAGACCTGCAGGGCCTCGTTGGCCAGCTCCGGTGGACAGGCCCGCTTCGACGTGGCGAACCAGCGCAGCGTCTGCAGCCGCGAGGCGAGGCGAAGCAGCACGACGCGCAGGTCGCGCGAGAACGCGAGCAGCATCTTGCGTGCCCGCTCGACCTGCCGCGCCTTGTCGGCGCCGTCGAGCTGGGCGGCCTGCGCGGTGCGTTGCAGGTCGCCGAGCTTTCTGGCGTTGCCCACGAGCGACGTCTGCGGCGCGCCGAACAGCGGCAGCAGCACCTCGTCGGGCTGGCCGAGCTGATCGGCCGCATGCACGAGATACACAGCGGCCTGCAGCGACGCCGCCGCGCCGATCGACGCGAGGATCGCCGTCGTCCCGTCGGCGTGCGCCAGAACGCCTTCGCCGGTGGTCAGCGCGCGCGCGGCGAGCAGCGGCGCGGCGAATTCGCGGGCGCGAGCGATCTCGGCGACGCCGACGGGCGCGGCGCTGGCAGCGAGGTCGCCGACGGCAGGCGCCGTCTCCAGCAGACGAACGATCGGTGCGGCGCGCTCGCGAGCGGCGGCCGGCAAGGTCTTCATGGCGTCAGCAGGAACTTCCGGACGACGCCGACCTGATCGGCGGCGACCAGGGTCGGCGCATGGCCGACGCCAGTGAACTCGTGCACGACCGCGCGCGGGCCGCGTGCGTGCATCGCCTCGGCGGTCGGGCGCGAGAGAAGATCGGATTCGGCGCCACGCAACACCAGCGTCGGGCAGTGGATGGCGTCGTAGGCGGCCCAGAGCGCCGCCTGCCCTGCGGCGGCCGCCGCCGGCGTGATGGCGCGCAGCGCAATCGCGATCGCCGGGTCGTAGTGGAGACGCCAGGCGTCGCCGTCGCGGCGCAGCATCGGCTGCGTCAACGCCAGCCAGTCGTCGCGCGAGTGTGGACCGAAGCCGCGCGAGATGCTCAGCAGGTAGTCGGCCGCCGCGTCGACGCTCGGCCAGCGCAGCGGCGCGCCGATGTACTCGGCGATGCGGGCGATTCCCACGGCGTCGATGGTCGGCCCGACATCGTTGATGACGAGCCTGCCGATCGGCGACTCGGGCAGCGAAGCGAGCACCATGCCGATCAGGCCGCCCATCGACGTACCGACGAAGGCGACCGAATCGGCGTCGAGGCGTGCGAGCAAGGTCACCATGTCGGCGACGTACGCAGGCACCTGGTAGCCCGACGGATCGGCAAGCCGATCGGATTCGCCGCGGCCCGCGACGTCGGGGCAGACGACGCGAAAATCGCCCTGCATCGCGCGCGCCAGCGTGTCGAAGTCGCGACCCTGCCGCGCCAGGCCGTGCACGCAGACGAGCAGGCGCCGGGATGCGGGATCGCCCCACTCCCAATACGCCATGCGGTGCAGGCCGTGCCCACCCAGGCACTGCACGCGGCGCAGGCGCGGCTCGGTCGATGTGGGTGCGAGGTTCATCGTCGTCGCTTCTGTCACTTCATCTGGACTGTGCCGTTGACCGTCGCCGACACGGTCGACGTGCCGGGCTCGACGGCAAGCGGCTCGCTCGACGCCAGCGCCGACATCTTCTGGCGCGCCATCGCCGTTCTCATCACCACCACCGGCTCGCCCATCGACACATTGACCTCGCGGATCACGTAGCCGGCGTAGCCGAACTGCTTGGCGTAGTCGGCAGCGCGCGTGCGGTAGCGCGAGATGGCCTCGGCCACCACGCCGCCCTCGACCCGTTGACTCGCTTCGCGGGACAGCCGGAAGCCGACGCTGGCGACGGTCATCGTCGTGATGCGAGCGCCGAGCTGGCCGATCGCCGTGATGTCGCGCCCCTCGACGATGACCTCGGCCGTGCCCTGCCAGCCGCTGATACCGCCCTTTTGCTCGTAGCGCGGATAGAGCGAGAAGGCGCCGGTGCGCACGTCGACCTGGCCGGGGCGCGCGGCCTTCTTCGCTTCGGCGAGCGCCGCGTCGAGCGCGGTCTTCAGCTGCGCCTGTACGGCATTGGCGTCGCTGCCTTCCTTGCTGGTCGAAAAGTGGATGGCGATCAGGTCCTGCGGCACCTCGACGCTCGCCGACGCGGACAGGCCGAGCACGCCGGTCGGCATCACCGCCGGCTCGGCTGCGGCCGCCTGCGTCGCCGCGAACGCGGTCAGCGCGGCGATCGCCACGGATGCGGCCATGGACCGCGCGACAGAAGGAAAAGTGATCGACGTCATGCTGGCGATGTCTCGTGCGTGCGTGTCCCGTGACATGGGCCGCGAACTTGGGTTGTAACAGCTCGTCAATGACGCCCGGAATGGCCCGCAAAGCCGCGCAGAATCGCGATTGTTACAAATGGGGAAGCGATGAACACGTCCGCCAACAACCGCCCGGACCGGATCGTCGTCGTCGACGATGATGCCCGCATTCGAGACCTGCTGCGCCGCTACCTGACGCAGGAAGGCTTCGAGGTCCTGCTGGCCGAGGACTCGAAGGCGCTCAACCGTCTGCTGACGCGCGAGACCGTGCACCTGATCGTGCTCGACCTCATGCTGCCCGGCGAAGACGGCCTGTCGATCTGCCGGAGCCTGCGTGCCGCCAAGGACTTGACGCCGATCATCATGCTGACCGCCAAGGTCGAGGACGTCGACCGCATCGTCGGCCTCGAGGTCGGCGCCGACGACTATCTGCCCAAGCCCTTCAACCCGCGCGAGCTGCTGGCGCGCATCCACGCCGTGCTGCGGCGCCGCCCGACCATCGAAGCGCCCGGCGCGCCGGCACTCGATGCGCAAACGGTGACCTTCGGTCCGTTCGTGTTCGACCTGGCGCTGCGCCGCCTGACCAAGGACGGCGAGCAGATCGCGCTGACCACGGGCGAGTTCTCGATGCTCAAGGCGCTCGTTCGCCATCCGCGCCAGCCGCTCTCGCGCGACAAGCTCGCGCAGCTCGCGCGCGGCCGCGAATTCGAGCCCTTCGACCGCAGCCTCGACGTGCAGATCTCCCGCCTGCGCAAGATGATCGAGCCCGACCCGGCGCAGCCGCGCTACATCCAGACCGTCTGGGGCGTCGGCTACGTCTTCGTGCCGGACGGCACCGCCTGATCACGTGGCGATTCGCTCGTCGAAACGGCCCGGCACGCGGACAACGATTTCCGAGCGGCTGAGCCCGCCGAAGGCACGCGCGCCGAAGAAGTTCGTCGCCCTCAGCCTGTTCTGGCGCACCTTCTTCCTGCTCGCCCTGCTCCTGGCCGGCGGCGTGTTCGCCTGGGTGCAGACCTTTCGCGCCCTCGAGTTCGAGCCGCGCGCGATCCAGGCGGCGCAGCAGATCGCCAGCCTCGTCAGCCTGACCCGCGCCTCGCTGCTCGGCACCGATCCGATCAACCGCGTCGCCATCATCAAGAGCGTCTCGACGCTCGAGTCGGTCAAGCTCAATCCGCGCGAGCCCTCCGACAAATGGGAGCCGTTCGAGATCGACCGCTTCCAGCGCGTCATCGAACGCGAGCTGCGCGACCAGCTCGGCCCCGACACGATCATCGCCAGCTCGATGAACGGCGCACCGGGTCTGTGGGTCGGCTTTTCGATCGCCGCCGATTCCTACTGGCTGAAGGTCGACCCGACCCGCGTCGGGCCGATGTCGATCAGCACGCTCGTGCTGTGGGTCGGCATCGCCTTCCTCGCCACCGTGCTGGGCTCGGCCGGCATTGCCCGGCTCATCAACCGGCCGCTGAAGGATCTCTCGTTCGCGGCCAGCCGCATCCGCGAAGGCGAGTACGACTCGCGGCTCGACGAGACGACGCTCACCAGCGAGATCCGCCAGGTCAACATGGGCTTCAACCGGATGGCGCGCGAGCTCGCCAAGGTCGAGCAGGACCGCGCTGTCATGCTCGCCGGCATCTCGCACGACCTGCGCACGCCGCTCTCGCGACTGCGCCTGGAAGCGGAGATGAGCGTGCAGGACGAGGAAGCCAAGTCGAACATGGCGCTCGACATCGACCAGCTCGACGCCATCATCGACAAGTTCATGGACTACGCGCGGCCGGGCGAGGTCAAGCTCGTCTCGGTCAACGCCGCGGCCATCGTCGAGCGCGAGATCGCGGCTTTTCGCGACACCAGCCAGATGCGCATCACCTCGCGCGTCGCCGACGACACGCGGGTGATGGCCGACGACGTCGAGCTCGGCCGCGTCCTGCAGAACCTGTTCGAGAATGCCCGCCGCTACGGCCGCTCGACCGACACCGGTATCGCCCGCGTCATCGTCACCTACGCCAAGACCGGGCCGTGGGTGATCATCAGCGTGCGCGACCATGGCCAGGGCGTCGATCCGAAAAAGCTCGATCAGCTGACGACGCCGTTCTTCCGCGGTGACGCGGCGCGCACGGCGGCGACGGGTGCCGGCCTCGGTCTTGCGATCGTCGAAAAAGCCGTGCAGCGCATGGGTGGCGCCTTCGAGGTGGCCAACGCCACCGATGGCGGGCTGCTGGCGCACGTGCGGTTGAAGAAAGGCTGAACCCCGAGCGGCAGGCACGACGGCGGGAACGTCGCGGGCCCGGCGCTCATCCAATGTCGTCGCAAGGAGAACCGCATGGAACCGACATTGATGATTCGTACCGCCGCCGTTCTGCTCGCCGTCACGGCGCTCGGCGGCCTGGCGATGGCCGGGGTTCGCTTCGCTGCAGACAAGCAGCCGCCGGCGTGGCTGGCCATGCTGCATGGGCTGCTCGCGGGCGCGGCCGTGACCTTGCTGATCTATGCCGCAGCGACGGTGGGTCTGCCCGGGTTGGCGCTCGCGGCGCTGGTGCTCTTCCTGATCGCCGCCGCCGCCGGTGCCTTTCTCAACCTCAACTACCAGTGGAAACAGGTGCTGCTGCCGAAGGGCCTGGTCGTGGCGCACGCGCTGGTGGCCGTCGTCGGCTACGTGATGCTGGTGATCGCAGCCTTGCGTTGAATCTCGCGGCGCGGCGGCTCAGGGCCGCCAGAGCATGCAGACGGCGCGCGCCTCCATCGATTCGCCGCGGCCGACCGGGCCCATCCCTTCTGCGGTCTTGGCCTTCACGCTGACCTGATCGATCGCGACGCCGATCGCGCCGGCGATGCGCTGACGCATCGCCGCGATGTGTGTGGCCAGCTTCGGCGCCTGCGCGATCACTGTCGCATCGACGTTGCCGACCTGCCAACCTGCCACCTTGACGCGGCGCGCCGCCTCGGAAAGCAACGCCAGCGAGTCGGCGCCCTGGTACTGCATGTCGGTGTCGGGAAAATGGTGGCCGATGTCGCCGAGAGCGGCGGCGCCGAACAAGGCATCGGTGATCGCATGGCAGAGGGCATCGGCGTCGGAATGGCCGGCGAGGCCGTGCGTGTGCGCAATCTCGACGCCGCCGAGGATCAGCTTTCGCCCCGCGACGAGGGCATGCGTGTCCCAGCCCTCGCCGACTCGCCAGACCGTGCCGCGCGGCTTCATCGGCGCCTCCAGCGCAGGATCGATTCGGCCAGCGCGAAGTCGCCGGGCTGCGTCACCTTGAGGTTTTCCGCGGCGCCCGTCACGAGCCGCGGCAACAGGCCCATCGCCTCGACGGCGCTGGCTTCATCGGTCGCGTCGGCGCCGAAGCGGGCCAGCGCTTGCGAGAGCATGCCGAGGCGAAACATCTGCGGCGTCTGCGCCTGCCAGACATGGAAGCGAGGCAACGTTGCTTCGACGCGGCCCTCGCGCTCGCGCTTGAGCGTATCGGCCACGGGCACGGCAAGCAGTCCGCCGACCGCGTCGCCGAGACAGGCATCGATCAAGGCGTCGACCCACTCGGCACGCACCAGACAGCGTGCGGCGTCGTGCACGAGCACCCAGTCGTGCGCCGCGGCGCCGCGCTGGGCGAGCGCGTCGAGACCGGCCGCGACCGATTGCGCGCGCGTCGCTCCGCCGCACGGTACGACATCGACCGGCCTGCCTTCTGGCAGGCGCACGTGGCGCGCGAACGAGTCGTCCCCGGCAGCCGTGACGACCAGCACCGAGACGATCCGCTTGACCCGCGCGAGCGCTGCGAGCGTGTGCGAGACGACGGCCATGCCGTCGATCGCGACGTACTGCTTGGCCAGCGCCGAGGCCGCACGCGAGCCGCCGCCGGCGCATGGCACGAGCGCGAAACAGCGCGGGGAAGAGGTCGGGTCGGACGGCATCGTTGGGCGCGCACGGCGCGGCCGCAAGCATAAGCGCGGCGCCCGCGCCGATGGCCCCCGGCGAACGCGGCGCGACGCGCCTCCTTAAAATCAGGTCCTTTCTCGTGCCGCATCGACCGGCGCGGTTCGCGCCCTCATGCACCTTCCCGACATTGCCCCAGGCAAGCGCTTCACGCTCGCCCGCCCACCCGGCTCGGCCGATGCGCTCCTGCTCGCGCGGTTCGCCGCCAGGCAACGCGCCGCGGGCCGGGCGACGACGGCGATCTTCACGGCCGAGCCCGCCGATGCGCAGCGTCTCGAGGAAGAGATCGCGTTCTTCGCGCCCGAGCTGCACATCGCCGTCTTTCCCGACTGGGAAACGCTTCCGTACGACACGTTCTCGCCGCACGAAGACCTGATCTCCGAACGGCTGGCGACGCTGTGGAAGATTGCCCGGGGCGAGGTCGACGTGGTGCTGATGCCGGCGACAACGGCGCTCGTCCGGCTGGCGCCACCGGCCTTTCTCGCCGCCTACACGTTTTCGTTCACGCAAAAGCAGCGCCTCGACGAGGCCGCGCTGAAGGCGCAGCTCACGCTGGCCGGCTATTCGCACGTGAGCCAGGTCGTCTCGCCCGGCGAGTACGCCGTGCGCGGCGGCCTGATCGACCTGTTCCCGATGGGCTCGGCCGTGCCCTACCGCGTCGACCTGTTCGGCGACGAGATCGACTCGATCCGCACGTTCGACCCCGACAGCCAGCGCAGCCTCTACCCGGTGCCCGAGATCCGCCTGCTGCCGGGGCGCGAGTTTCCGATGGACGAGGCAGCACGCGCCGCCTTCCGGTCGCGCTGGCGCGAGCGCATGGAGGGCGACCCGACCAAGGTGCGGCTGTACAAGGACATCGGCGCCGGCATCGCCACGGCCGGCATCGAGTACTACCTGCCGCTCTTCTTCGACGAGACGGCGACGATCTTCGACTACCTCGGCGGGCAGGCGACCGTGGCGCTGCACGGCGAAGTCGACGCCGACCTGCAGCGCTTCTGGACCGACACGCGCGAGCGCCACCGCTTCCTGCAACACGACAAGGAACGGCCGATCCTCGCGCCCGAAGCGCTCTTTCTCAAGCCCGAGGAATTCTTTGCTCGCTGCGGCGCGCATGCACAGTTGCTGGTGCGCGGCAGCGACGAATCGGCAACCCCATGGGCGACGCGGCTGCCCGAGCTCGGCGTTGACCGCGGCGCGCCGGAACCGCTCAGGCGTCTGCAGGACCACGTCGCAACGAGCCAGCACCGTGTCCTGCTCGTGGCCGAAAGCGAGGGCCGGCGCGAAAGCCTGCTCGAGCTGCTGCGCGACAGCCGCATCGAGCCGCCGAGCGTGGCATCGCTGGTCGACTTCAAGTCAGGGACCGATCGCTTCGCCATCGTCGTCGCGCCGCTCGCGCAAGGCTTCGCCGCGCGGGAGGCAATCGGCGGGGCGGATGCGTCGACGGTCGAATACATCACCGAAACCGAGCTCTTCGCGACGACGCCCGGCACGCGGCGAAGGAAACGCCAGGAGCAGACCAGCGACGTCAACGCGCTGATCAAGGATCTCTCGGAGCTCAACGTCGGCGATCCGGTCGTCCACGTCAACCACGGCATCGGCCGCTATCTCGGGCTGACCACCATCTCGCTCGGTGGCCCGGAGGACGAGGCCGGGGAGTTCCTGCATCTCGAGTACGCCGAGAAGGCCACGCTCTACGTGCCGGTGTCGCAGCTGCATCTCATCGCCCGCTACACCGGCGTCAGCGCCGACGAAGCGCCGCTGCACCGGCTCGGCTCGGGTCAGTGGGAGAAGGCACGCCGCCGCGCCGCCGAGCAGGTGCGCGACACCGCCGCCGAGCTCCTCAACCTCTATGCCCGCCGCGCCGCCCGCGAAGGCTTCGCCTTCCGCTTCCAGCCGCACGACTACGAGGCCTTCGCGGCCAGCTTCGGATTCGAGGAAACGCCCGACCAGCATGCCGCGATCCACGCCGTGATCCAGGACATGATCTCGCCGCGGCCGATGGACCGTCTCGTCTGCGGCGACGTCGGCTTCGGCAAGACCGAGGTCGCCCTGCGCGCCGCCTTCGTCG
>Ga0075520_1000203_pt1 | contig 23543 bp, 19 predicted proteins | sample NGEPerB_FD_75100 | JGI IMG/M metagenome (GOLD analysis project Ga0075520, IMG submission 75100) | Arctic peat soil microbial communities from the Barrow Environmental Observatory site, Barrow, Alaska, USA - NGEE PermafrostAB12-B | ecosystem: Environmental > Terrestrial > Soil > Wetlands > Peat ... | reverse complement strand
TGGATTGGATTGAAGGCAACCGGCGCAAGGTCGGCGAGCTTTCCGGCGGCACCAAGAAGCGCGTCGCTCTGGCGCAGGCACTCGTCGCGGTGCCCGATGTGCTGCTGCTCGACGAGCCGACCAATCACCTCGATCTCGATTCGATCGCCTGGCTCGAGGAGTTGCTGAAGGGCTTTCGCGGCAGCGTCGTCGTCATCACGCATGACCGCGCTTTCCTCGACGCCGTGGCGACACGCATCGTCGAGCTCGATCGCGGCGTGTTGCGCAGCTACCCGGGCAACTTCGTCGCCTACGAAGCGCGCAAGGTCGAGCAGCTCGCCTCCGAAGCGCTGGCCAGCGCGCGCGCCGACAAGCTGCTGGCGCAGGAGGAGGTCTGGGTCCGAAAGGGCGTCGAGGCCAGGCGCACGCGCAGCGTCGGCCGCGTCGCCCGTCTCGAGGCGCTGCGCGGCGCGCGCGCAGCTCGGCGCGAAACGCTCGGCCGGGTGAGGCTCGAAGCCGATTCGGGCGTGCCGAGCGGCAAGATCGTCGCCGAGCTGCGCGACGTGTCGATGCGGTTCGGTTCCAAGCTGATCGTCAAGGATTTTTCCGCGACCATCCTGCGCGGTGACAAGGTCGGCCTGATCGGGCCGAACGGCGCCGGCAAGACGACGCTGCTGAAGCTGATCCTCGGCGACCTGCAGCCGACCTCGGGCACGGTGCGCCAGGGCACCAAGATCGAGGTCGCCTACTTCGACCAGATGCGCAGCGCGCTCGATCTCGATGCGACGCTCGCCGACAGCGTCAGCCCGGGCAGCGAGTGGGTCGAGACGGCGAGCGGCAAGAAGCACGTGATGAGCTATCTCACCGACTTCCTGTTCTCGCCGGCGCGCGCCAATTCGCCGCTGCGCACGCTCTCGGGCGGCGAGCGCAACCGCGTGCTGCTCGCGCGCCTGCTCGCGTTGCCGGCCAACGTGCTGGTGCTCGACGAGCCTACCAACGATCTCGACATCGACACGCTCGAGCTGCTCGAGGAGCTCCTGCAAAGCTATGCCGGAACGGTCTTTCTCGTCAGCCACGACCGCCGCTTTCTCGACAACGTCGTCACCAGCACCATCGCCTGGGAGGGCGACCTGTCGCCGGGCCTGTGGCGCGAATACGAAGGCGGCTACGAGGACTGGCGCGTGCAACGCGAACGGTCGCTTGCGTTGCAGGCCGCCTCGCGGCAGAGCCCGGTGAAATCGACGACGACAACGCCTTCAGCACCACCGCCGCCGCCGCCCGCCCCGAAGCCGCGCAAGCTCAGCTACAAGGAGCAGCGCGAGCTCGACGCGCTGCCCGAGCGGATCGAGGCGCTCGAGATCGAGCAGAAAGATCTCGGCGCGCTGATGGCGAGCGACGGGTTCTACGCCGACGATCCGGTCCGCGTCGAGGCCGCGCAGATGCGCTACGCGCAGATCGACGACGAGCTGCTCGAGGCGCTCGAGCGCTGGGAATCCCTCGGCGCGCGCTGACGCGCTGCGCCCTCGTCGACGCACTATCGTTCGCCATGAGTCCATCTCGAACCGCCAGCCCCTGGCAACTCGCCCGCCGGACGGCGCGCATGAATCCGTCGGTGATCCGCGAGATCCTGAAGCTGAGCGAGCGGCCCGGCATCGTCTCGCTGGCCGGAGGCCTGCCGTCGCCCGACACCTTCCCGATCGAGGCGATGCGCGTCGCCGCCGACCGCGTCCTGCGCGAGACCCCGCGCGAGGCCCTGCAGTACGCGGCCAGCGAAGGCTACGGGCCGCTGCGCGAATGGGTGGCGCACGACCTCGCCGCGCAGGGCATGCGTGTCGAGACGCGCCAGGTGCTCATCACGACCGGCTCGCAGCAGGGGCTCGACCTGGTCGCCAAGGCGCTCATCGACGAAGGCAGCCGCGTCGCCGTCGAGTCACCGACGTATCTGGGCGCACTGCAGGCGTTCACGCCCTGCGAGCCCGAGTTCGTGCCGGTCGCGTGCGACGCGGAGGGGCCGCTTCCCGAGTCGATGCGCGAGGTCGCGAACGGTGCGCGCTTTTTCTACGTGCTGCCGAACTTCCAGAACCCGAGCGGCCGCTCGATCGGCACCGCGCGCCGCGACGCGGTCGCGCAGACGGCCGAGGCGATCGGCCTGCCCATCGTCGAGGACAACCCGTACGGCTAGCTCTGGTTCGACGCGCCTGCGGCCGCACCGCTCGCCGCGCGCTGGCCCGACGGCGCGATCTATCTCGGCAGCTTCTCGAAGGTGCTCGCTCCGGGCCTGCGGCTCGGCTACGTCGTCGCACCGGATGCGGTCTTCGCGAAGCTCCTGCAAGCCAAGCAGGCGGCCGATCTGCACACGCCCGGCTTCAACCAGCGCATCGTCCACGAGGTGATCCGCGACGGATTCCTGCGCGAGCACGTGCCGACGATCCGCGCCCGCTACAGGATCCACCGCGACGCGATGCAGGCCGCGCTCTCGGCGCATCTGCCGACGACCGGTGCGCGCGCCTGCCGCTGGAACGTTCCGGGCGGCGGCATGTTCTTCTGGGTCGAGCTGCCGGCCGGCGTCGACGCCGACGTGCTGCTGCCGCGCGCCGTCGAGCGCGGCGTCGCCTTCGTTCCGGGCGCGCCGTTCTTCGCCGGCGCGCCGATGACGAACACCTTGCGTCTGTCGTTCGTCACCGTCCCGCCGGAGGCGATCGATCGCGGCGTGCGCGCGCTCGCCGCGGCGCTGGAGACGATGTCGTGACCCGCTTCGCGTTCAGCCAGGTCGATGTCTTCACCGACGAGCCATTGCTCGGCAATCCGCTGGCCGTCGTGCATGGCGCCGATCGTCTCGACGATGCGCGGATGCAGGCCTTCGCACGCTGGACCAATCTGAGCGAGACCACCTTTCTGCTCGCGCCGACCGAGCCCGACGCCGACTACCGCGTGCGCATCTTCACGCCCGGCGGCGAGCTGCCGTTCGCCGGCCACCCGACGCTCGGCAGCTGCCACGCCTGGCTCGAACGGGGCGGTGCGCCGCGAGCGGGGCGCGAGGTCGTGCAGCAATGCAACGCAGGCCTGGTGCGCATCCGTCTCGAGCCGGGCCGCGCCGCGTTCGCGGCACCGCCGCTTCGGCAAACCGCCGTCGATGCCGGCGCGCTCGACCGCATCGTCGCGGCGCTCGGCGTGCCACGCAGCGCGATCCGGGCGACGCGATCGCTCGACAACGGGCCGGTCTGGATCGGCCTGCTGCTCGACCGCGCAGAAACCGTCCTCGCCCTCGAGCCCGACCATGCCGCCTTGCGAACGCTGGCCAAGGTCGGCGTGATCGCGCCGCATGCGACGGGCGCGGCGTGCGACTTCGAGGTTCGCGCGTTTGCCGCGCCGATCGGCGTCGCCGAAGATCCGGTCACGGGCAGCCTCAATGCCAGCCTGGCGCAGTGGCTGATCGGCGCCGGCCTCGCGCCGGGGCGCTACCTGGTCGCGCAGGGAACGCGACTGGGCCGCCGCGGTCGCGTCCACATCGCCAGCGACACCGCGGACGTCTGGGTCGGCGGCCAGTCCATCACCTGCATCCGGGGCGAGGTCGAGTTGTGAGCGCAGCGCGGCGCGACCCGGCGCGTCGGATCGAGCTCGACCATCTCGTCGTCGCCGCACGGACGCTCGAAGAGGGCGTCGCGTGGAGCGAAGCGACCCTTGGCGTCGTGCCCGCACCCGGCGGTCGGCACGCGATGATGGGCACGCACAACTGCCTGCTCGACATGAGCTCGGCACGCCACCCGAGCTGCTTCCTCGAGATCATCGCGATCGATCCCTCTGCGCCGGCGCCGCAGCGCGCCCGCTGGTTCGATCTCGATGCACCGGCACTGCAGCGCGCACTCGCATCCGGCCCGCGGCTGGTCCACTGGGTCGCCCGGACCGGCGACGTGTTCGCGAGCGCCGCGCAGCTGCGTGCCTTCGGGCACGAACCCGGTACGCCGACGATGGTCGAGCGCATGACGCCACGCGGCATGCTGCGCTGGCGCATGACGCTGCGCGACGATGGCTGCCGACCGGCCGGCGGTGCGCTGCCGCTGCTGATCGAATGGGCAGGCGAGCATCCTTGCGACGCGCTCGCGCCGAGCGGGCTGTCGATCGAACGGCTCGAGCTCGGCGGCGTGTCAGTCGCACTGGCGGCGCTTGTCGGCGCCGAGGCCGGTGACGCGGTTGCGGGCCGCCTGGACGTTGCGCCGCTGAAGGCGATCCTGACAACGCCGAAGGGGCGGATCGAGCTCGTCTCGCCCCGGACGCTTGGCGCCTGAGACCAAACCGCATTCGAACGTATCGAACTCGCCATGCTGCCGTGCTGCCGCGTGGCTGCCGAGGGCGGGCGTAGCTACGTCGAGGACGGAGTGATTCGAATGGCTCGTTTCCGGTACGAGACGCGCTTTCTTCAAGGCACCGCGTGCTTGGCGAAACCTGCAGCGTGCGTCGGATATCGCAATGTGCCCTCTAGCGCTCGCACGCTGACCTTCCAGCTTCAGCTTCCCCGACAAGTCATCTAAAGACCGCGACGAGTCGTTGCCCGATCTTCGATTTGATGCGTTGGAGTGCTATTCCGCCTCAGATCTCCAGCACCAGCAAGGGCCGGTGCAGCACCGCTTCGCCGCGCCGCTCGTGACCGCGGGCGTTGCAGACGACGCGCGCCTGGCCGCCGCCGCTGCGCGGCACGTGGTAGTCCTGGACGCAGTGCAAGTGGCCGTGCAGCCAGAGGTCGGCGCGGGCGATCAGGTCGTCGTCGGCATTGCAGAAGCTTGCCGTCGCGGCTTGCGCGCCGTAGCGCGGATCGGCGCTCTTCAGGCTCGGCGCGAAGTGGGTGACGACAACCGTGCGGTCCCAGCCGTCGGTGCGGCGCATCAGCTCAGCTTCGAGCCAGGCGCGACACGCCAGCGCTTCGCTCCGAAGCGCCTCGACACCGAACTCGTCGCCACCGATGCGCGCCTGCATCAGCCGCTGGAAGTAGACGCCGGCGCGCATCGCCTTGGCGCGACCGGCGGCGCCGAAGACGTCGAAGTCGGCCCAGCGGGTCGTGCCGAGCAGGCGGATGCGGCGGCCGCGGTCGTCCTCGAGCACGACGCTGTCGCGCTCGAGCATGGTGATGCCGAGATCGGCGCACTGTCGACGCAACTCGTGAACGGCCGTGTCGAGATCGCGGCCGTCGAATTCGTGGTTGCCGGCGACGAAGACCACCGGCGTCGGCCAGTCTCGGAATCGCTCGAGCGATTCCCAGCGGCTGTCGATGTCGCCGGCGAGCACGAGCAGCTCGGCGCCGGGCGCCGGCGCGGGGTCGTAGTGCTCGGTCTCGAAGTGAAGGTCGGACAGCAGCTGCAGCCGCATCAAGCCGCCCCGGCTGTCCCGTGGCAATGCTTGAACTTGCGGCCGCTGCCGCAAGGGCAGAGGTCGTTGCGCCCGACCTTGGGCGCGTCGCGGCGCACCGTGTCGACCTGGTAGCGGAGCGGCTCGGTCAGATCGTAGAGCTCGGCGACGCAGGCGATCACGTCGCCGATGGCATCGTCGAGCGAGCCGAGCGGCGCCTCGCGGGCAACGACGGCCGCGATCGCCTGCTCCTGCTCGTCGTCAGCGGGAAGAAAGCGGAACAGCCGGGCCAGCGTCGCTGCGACCGCGTCGCTCTCCATATCGTCGAGGCCGGGAAAGATGCTGGCGGCGAACTCGAAGCCGGCCACCCACGGCAGCAGCGACTCGGTCACCGGATCGAGCGCCATGGCCGGCTCGCCACTGCCGGTCCGGTCGGCCTCGCCTGCCGGCGATGCGTCCGCCAGCTCGGCCTCGGCGGCCGCCGCGTCCTCCGGCGAAGGCGGCTCGAGGATGAAGGGATCGAAGCCGCCGAATTCCGCCAGCGAGCGGTTGATCGAGGCATGGCGTCGCAGGATCAGGGCGCGGGCGCGCAATTGCGTCGGTTCCGGCTCGGCCTCGCCCCAGCGGTGGCCGCCGGCGTCGTAGACGTACGGCAACCAGTGATCGGCGTCGATCAGCTGCGGCTGGACGACGATGGCGGCGATGAAGCCGTCGAGCATGACGACATCGAGCGGCTCGAGCGGCTCGGGAATCTGCGCGAGCAGGCCGTCGAGCTCGGCGAACTCGGCGTCGCTCAGATCCTGGGCCGATGCGGCGACGGGTGGGCGCGACGGTGGCGCCTGTGGCAGCAGCGTCAAGGTGGGCTTCGTTCAGCCGGCCAGGCGTGCGGCGAGGCGCTGCCGGACCTGCCGCAGCTCCGGCGGCAAGCCGCTTGCGAGCCGGTCGAACAGCGCGTCGTGCAGCGCCAACTCGGCCGTCCAGGCGGCCGGATCGACGTCGATCATGCCGGCATAGGCGGCGCGACCGATGTCGAGGCCCGACCAGTCGAGATCCTGGTAGCGCGGCGTCCAGCCGAAGGCATTGAGCTCGCCTTCGGCATGGCCTTCGACGCGGCGAACGATCCATTCGAGCACGCGCATGTTGTCGCCGTAGCCGGGCCAGACGAACTTGCCATCGGCACCCTTGCGGAACCAGTTGGCGCAGTAGATCTTCGGCAAGGTCGCGCCGGAACGGGCCAGCGACGCGCCGAGCTCGAGCCAGTGACGGAAGTACTCGCTCATGTTGTAGCCGATGAAGGGCAGCATCGCGAACGGATCGCGGCGCACGACACCCTGGGCGCCACCGGCTGCGGCGGTGGTCTCCGAGCCCATCGTCGCGGCCATGTAGACGCCTTCGGTCCAGTCGCGCGCCTCGGTCACCAGCGGCACCGTGGTCGAGCGGCGGCCGCCGAAGACGAAGGCATCGATCGGCACGCCGTCGGGCGAATCCCAGGCCGGATCGAGGGCAGGGTTGTGCGTCGCGGCGACGGTGAAGCGGGCGTTCGGATGCGCCGCCTTGAGGCCGCTCTCGCGGCCGATGCGCGGCGTCCAGTCGCGGCCTTGCCAGTCGATCAGGTGATCGGGCGGGACCTCGCTCAGACCCTCCCACCAGACGTCGCCTTCGTCGGTCAGGGCGACGTTGGTGAAGATGACGTCGCGCTCGAGGCTCGCCATGCAGTTCGGATTGGTCTTGTCGTTGGTGCCGGGAGCGACACCGAAGTAGCCCGCCTCGGGATTGATGGCGTACAGGCGCCCGTCCTTGCCCGGCTTGATCCAGGCGATGTCGTCGCCGATCGTCGTCACCTTCCAGCCGGCCATGGCGGCGGGCGGGATCAGCATCGAGAAATTGGTCTTGCCGCAGGCGCTCGGGAATGCCGCGGCGACGTGGTACTTGCGGCCCTCGGGCGTGGTGACGCCGAGCACCAGCATGTGCTCGGCCAGCCAGCCCGGGCTGCCTTTGGCCGGGTCGGCCGCGGCCCGGCCCATCACCGAGGCGATGCGCAGGGCAAAGCACTTCTTGCCGAGCAGGGCGTTGCCGCCATAGCCCGAGCCATAGCTCCAGATCTCCTGCGTCTCGGGGTAGTGGACGATGTACTTGACCGGATTGCAGGGCCAGGCGGCGTCCTTCTCACCCGGCTCGAGCGGCGCGCCGACGCTGTGCATGCACGGCACGAAGTGGCGGTCGCTGCCGAGCAGGTCGAGCACGGCGCGGCCCATGCGCGTCATGATCTTCATGTTGACCGCGACATAGGCGCTGTCGCTCAGCTCGACGCCGATGTGCGAGATGTCGGAGCCGAGCGGCCCCATCGAGAACGGCACGACGTACATCGTCCGGCCACGCATCGCGCCCTTGAAGAGAGCGGGCGTGCCGTCGGCCTGGCCGGCCTGCAGGATGCGACGCATCGCCTCGGGCGCCATCCAGTGGTTGGTCGGGCCGGCGTTCTGCTCGCGCTCGGAGCAGATGAAGGTGCGGTCCTCGACGCGGGCGACATCGCTGGCGCTGCTGCGGGCGAGAAAGCTGTGCGGTCGCAGGGCCGGGTTCAGCGCCTGCATCGTCCCGGCGGCGACGAGCTCGGCGCAGAGACGGTCGTACTCGGCGTCGCTGCCGTCGCACCAGTGGACGTCGCTCGCTTCGGTGAGCGCGGCCATGCTGGCAACCCAGTCGATCAGCTTGCGGTGCCGAACGTGGGCCGGGGGATCGATCGCCGCGCCGTGTGCCGGGAGTCGGTTCATGGGAATTCCTGTCGTTGAAAAGCGCGCGTAGCGAGACGTGGCGGCCGAGGTGGCAAGCAGTGTACCGGGCGTGCAACAGGCGTCCGGCGCAGGGAATTGGTGCCGCGCCGCAATAATCACCCGATGCGCCGCCGTCCCTTTCTCGCCGCCGCTCTCGGGGCGATCGCCGTCTCGCCCGCGCGCGTTCAAGCGACGCGCGCCGCTGACGCACCGCTTCGCCTCGGCGTCGACGCGGCGCTCGTCGAATCGGGCCTGGGGCGAAGCCTGCAGCACGCCTTCGGCGCCGACACCGGCATCCTCGTCAAACTCGTCGCCGGCCCGGCGCTGGCCCTGCTCGCCGCCATCAAGGAAGGCGAGCTCGACGCCGTGCTGAGCAATGCGCCGGACGCCGAAGCAGCGCTCGACAAGCAAGGCCTGGTGCACGACCGGCACGCGATCGCGGCCGGCGAATTCATCCTCGTCGGCCCGGCGCCGGCACGCGTTCGCGGCAAGCGAGCGGCGCCGCCGACGCGCAGCGGCGTCGAGGCGCTGACGACGATCCGCGATCTCGCCGCCGCCGGCACGCCGGGGCTGGTCTTCCTGTCGCCGGGTGACGGCTCGGGAACGCACGTCGCCGAGCAGGCGCTCTGGCGTGGCGCGCGCATCGACCCGCAGGCGCCCTGGTACGCGATCGCCGACCCGAAGGCCGGCTTCGCCGCGCAGGTTCGGGCGCGCGGCGCTTACGCGCTGGTCGAGCGGGGCGCCTGGGCTGCAGCGGGCGGTGCGCCGCTCGCCGTCCTCGTCGAGCAGGATCCGGCGCTTGGCGAAACGGTGCACGTGATGCGCGCGTTTCACATCACCCATCCGGCCGGCAAGATCTTCGTCGCCTGGATCTCCGGCGGCCGCGGCCGTGCGGTCGTCGCGTCGCATCGCGGCTACCGTGCGCCCGACCGCTGAACGACCCATGGCGACATCGGGCCGGCTGCTCAGCCTCAACGTCTCGCGCGCCGTTCCGGTCCTGATCGACGGCCGCAAGGTGATGACGGCGATCGGCAAGAAGGCGTTGCCGGGCGCGCGCGCCGTGCTGCGGCTCGGCATCGAGGACGACGAGCAAGCCGATCTCACCGTGCACGGCGGTGTGAGCAAAGCCGTGTACGCCTATCCGGGCGAGCACTACGCATTCTGGAAGACGGTGCGCGCACAGGCGCAGGTGGCGCTCTGGGACGAGGCGCTGCCACCTGGATCGCTCGGCGAGAACCTGACGATCGAAGGCTTGGTCGAGAGCGGCATGTGGATCGGCGACGTGCTGCGCTTCCCGGGCTGCGAGCTCGCCGTCAGCGAGCCGCGCTTTCCCTGCTTCAAGCTCGATGCGGCGATGGGCTTCAAGCACGCGAGCAAGCTGATGGCCGAATCCGGCTGGTGCGGAAGCTATCTGGCGGTGCGCTCGCCGGGAACGATCGAGGCCGGCCAGACCTTTCGGATCGTCCGCGGGCCGCGCGAGGTCGGCATCGCCGAGCTGTTTCGCGCGCGCATGCGCCGGCCCTTGGTGCAGTAGCGATGCTCGCCTATCGGCACGCCTTCCACGCCGGAAACCATGCCGACGTGCTCAAGCACACCGTGCTGATGCTGGTGCTGCGGCACATGAACGCGAAGCCGAAGGGCTACCGCTTCGTCGACACGCACGCCGGCGCCGGCGGCTATTCGCTCGAAGGCCGCTACGCGCAGAAAAAAGGCGAATACGAAGGCGGCATCGGCCGCCTCTGGACCCGCGACGACCTGCCCGGGGTGCTGCGCGACTACGTCGAGCTGGTGCGGCGCTTCAACCCGGACGGCGTGCTCGCGCAGTACCCGGGATCGCCGGCGTTCGCGCAGATGCTGCTGCGCCCGCAGGACCAGTTGCGCGCCTACGAGCTGCATCCAACCGAGCAGAAGATCCTGCGCTCGACGCTGCTCGCAACCCCCGACGCGATCGCCTACGACGGCGACGGCTTCGACGGCCTGAAATCGCAGCTGCCGCCGTCGAGCCGCCGCGGCGCGGTGCTGATGGACCCGAGCTACGAAGGCAACCGCGATTACGGCCGCGTCATCGCCACCTTGCGCGAGGCGCTCGGCCGGTTCGCCGAGGGCGTCTACATGGTCTGGTATCCGCAAGTGAGCAAGGTCGAGGCCGCCGAGCTGCCGCGCCGGCTCGAGGCGATCGCGCCGCACGGCTGGCTGCACCTGCGGCTCTCGGTGCAGCAGCCCGATGCGCAGGGCTTCGGGCTGGCCGGCAGCGGCATGTTCGTGATCAATCCGCCGCACACCTTGCGGGCGCAGATGGAAGAGGTGTTGCCGTACCTGGTCGAGGTTCTGGCGCAGTTCGACGGCGCCAACTACGCCATCGATCGCCGCGACGCCTGAGGCCCGAAGGCCGACGCGCGAAGCGCGGCCGATCCGCTCAGGCCGGTGGCGGCTCCCGCTTCAGATCGCGGAACGCCGCGAACAACCAGGTCCGCATGCCGACGAGCAGCGTGTACGGGGTCCGCTGCTCGTCCGGAAGCTTCTGCTCGGCGACGTGGGCGCGCGCGAAATCGTGGCCGACGCGCTGCAGCCGCTCGACCAGCGTCGCCGCCAGGCCCTTCGTGATCTCGCCGTGCACGAGCATGATGAGCTCGCCGTCGCCGTCGAAGCCGCCGCTCAGGTAGTCGCCGACGACGTGCTCGCGAAAATAGCGCATCACCGGTCCGTGCGGCAGCCAGCGAAAGCCCTTCGCGACCTTGAGCCGGTAGCGGTTGAGCGGCCGCAGTTCGATGATGCCGAGGCGGTCGAGCTGCATCAGGTACTTCACGCACTCGGCGTCGCTGATGGCGTACTCCCGCGTCAGCTCCTCGAAGCTCCACTGGCTGAGGCAGCAGATCGCGACCAGCAAGAGCTTGCGGTCTGCCACGACGGCGGCTTCCTGCTCGGCCGTCAGCTCGTGCGCCAGCGGCTGCGCATCGGCAACCTTGCGCGCGAGCTCCGAGAAATCCATCTTCAGCACGCGCAGCATCTCGTCGATGCGCGACAGCGGCATGTCGGACTTCGCGAACACGCGCTTGACGCTCGACTCCGACATGCCGAGCGCATCGGCGAGGTCGGCGTAGGTCACGCCGGCCGCGCGCAGCTCGCCCTTCAATGCGTCGACAAGGTCGCGGCTCGTGCTCATTCGGTGGTTCGAAGCGGCGCCAGTATCGCCGGGCGCGCCCGCCGGTCGCACCGGGGCGGCGGCGAGCGCTCGCGCTGAAGGCCGAACAACCCGTCCATCGCGTCGCGTCGATCGGGTAGATTCGGGCGCCCTTGGAGAGCCCGATGGAGACTGGCCCGAAGGCCGACGCCGGCCGGATCGCGGAAGCGACAGACGCTCCGGCGCATGCACATCCCAATCAGTTCGCGTTGCTCGGGCAGCGCCGCTTCGCGCCTTTTTTCTGGACGCAGTTTCTCGGCGCCGGCAACGACAACCTCTTCAAGTTCGCCTTCACCGTGCTCGTCACCTACGAGCTGCAGGTGCGCTGGCTGCCGCCGGCGCTTGCCGGCCTGGCAATCGGCGCGCTCTTCATCCTTCCGTTCCTGCTGTTTTCCGCGACCAGCGGGCAGCTCGCCGACAAGTACGACAAGACGGTGCTGATCCGCGTCGTCAAGTGGCTCGAGATCGGAGTCATGGCGCTGGCCGGCTTCGGCTTCATCACCGGCGACGTGATCGTGCTGCTCGGCTGCGTCTTCCTGATGGGCCTGCACTCGACCCTGTTCGGGCCGGTCAAGTTCGCCTATCTGCCGCAGCATCTCAGCGAGCGCGAGCTGACCGGCGGCAACGGCATGGTCGAGATGGGCACCTTCGTCGCCATCCTGCTTGGCCAGGTGGCGGGTGGCCTCCTGATCGCCATTCCGCAGGTCGGCGCGTCGTACGTCGCCGCTGCGTGCATGGCGCTGGCCGTGCTCGGCCGGCTGACGGCGCAGGCCGTTCCGGCATCGCCCTCGACCGACCCGGGCCTGTCGATCAACTGGAATCCGGTCAGCGAGACCTGGCGCAACCTGAAGCTGGCGCACGGCAACCTCGTCGTCTTCCGGTCGCTGCTCGGCATCTCCTGGATGTGGTTCTTCGGCGCCGTCTTCCTCGCCGAATTTCCATCCTTCGCCAAGGAGGTGCTGCATGGCGACGAGCACGTCGCTTCGCTGCTGCTCGTGGTGTTTTCCGTCGGCATCGGCGTCGGCTCGCTGCTCTGCGAGATGCTGTCGCGCCGCCATGTCGAGATCGGCCTGGTGCCGCTCGGCGCGATCGGCATGAGCGTGTTCGCCATCGATCTTTATTTCGCATCGCGCGGCCTCGGGCCCGGGCCCTTGGGCTTCGACTACACGCTCTCGGCATTCGTGACGCGGGCCGCCCATTGGCGGGTGATGGCCGACCTGGCGCTGCTGTCGCTCTTCGCCGGTCTCTACAGCGTGCCGATGTACGCGCTCATCCAGTTGCGCTCGCAGCCCAGCCACCGGGCCCGGATCATCGCCGCCAACAACATCCTCAACGCGCTCTTCATGATCGCCAGCGCCGTCATCGTCGCCCTCCTTCTCAAGGCCGGCATGACCGTGCCGCAGGTGTTCCTGGCCGTCGGCCTGCTCAATGCCGTGGTCGCGTTCTACATCTTCATGCTGGTGCCCGAATACCTGCTGCGCTTCGTCGCCTTCGTCGTCGCGCGGCTGGTCTACCGCTTCAAGGTCAGCGGCGACGAGAACATTCCCGCCGAAGGCGCGGCGATCCTCGTCTGCAACCACGTGAGCTTCATCGACCCGGTGCTGCTGATGGCGGCGAGCCCCCGGCCGATCCACTTCATCATGGACCACGAGATCTTCAGGCTGCCGGTGCTCGGCACCTTCTTTCGGCTGGCCAAGGCGATCCCGATTGCGCCGCAGAAGATCGATCCCCTTGTCTACGAGCAGGCGTTCGCGCGGGGCCGCCAGGTGCTCGACGACGGCGACCTGCTCTGCATCTTTCCCGAGGGCGCGCTGACCGGAAACGGCGAGATGGGCGAGTTCAAGGGCGGCGTGATGAAGCTGCTCGAGTCGAACCCGGTGCCGGTCGTTCCGCTGGCGCTGCAGAACCTCTGGGGCTCGTTCTTCTCACGCGCCGGCGGCAGGGCGATGCGCCGACCGTTCAGGCGCGGCCTGTTCAACCGTGTCGGCCTCGTCGCAGGCCAGCCGGTCGCCCCTGCAGACGTGAGCCCGAACGGCCTGCGCGATCGGATCGGCGCGCTGCTCGCGGTCCGCGCCTGAGACCAAAACCGCATTCGAATGTATTGAACTCGCCCGTGCGCCGCGTGGCTGCCGAGGACGTCGGGCGACCGGCGTCGCTCAGGCGGTGCGAAATTTCGGCGACGGGCTGTCGCCGACGACAGCGCCGGCGATGCCGAGCCGCTCGTATTCCGAGATGACCTGCGCGCCGAGCAGCAACAGGGTCGCGGCGATCTCCAGGCTGAGCAGCACGACGATCGCCGTCGTCAGCGAGCCGTAGACGACGTTGACCTGTGACAGCGTCGCGAAGTACCAGACCAGCACGTGCCGGGTGATTTCCCAGAGCAGCGCCGCCGTCACGCCGCCGATCAGCGCATGGCGCAGATCGAGCCGGCCCGCGGGCATGACCAGGTAGACCGAGGTGAGCACGAAGATCTCGCCGGCGAAGCCGAGCAGATAGAGCAGCACGCCCGACAGACCGTGCAGCGACCATTCGCGGCCGAACAGATCGACGCTCTCGCGGCCCACCGCCTGCAGGCTGCCGGCGACGAGCGTCACGAGCAAGAGACCGATGCCGAGCGACAGGATGTAGCAGTACGGAATCAGCGCCGAGAAAATGAAGCGGCGCTTCTTCGCGACGACGCGGTGCAGGAAGATCACCGACATCGCGTTCTCGAGCACCGTGAAGGCCAGCGAGCTGAAGAAGATCATGGTGCCGAACACGACCCAGCCGACATCGTTGCGGTTGTCGAGAAAGTTGGCGAGCTCGTGGACGATCGCGGCCGACTGGCCGGGCACCAGCCATTCGAGATAACGGCCAATCGTGCCGAGGAGCTCTTTTTGGTCGATCACGTGCGAGAGCGCGATGACCGCCAGGATCAGCAGCGGCACGATCGAGAGCAGCGCGTAGTAGGCCACCGCGCCGGCCAGAAGCAGACCCTGGTTGGCCCGGAATCCCTTGAGCACGCACCAGGCGAAGCGACCCGGATGGCGCAGCACTTGCTGCGCCGCCTTGGCGACCAGCCGTTCCCTCAGGAATCGTTGCAGAGCATTCGCTTGTTTCAATGATCCGGCGTCGAGATCTCGCGCAACGCCTCATCGGTGTGCGCCGATTGTCGCGTGGCGAGGTCGCCGAGCGCGACGATGCCGACGATTTCGTCGTTGGCGTCGAGCACGGCGAGGCGCCGCACCTTGGCCTCGCCCATCTCCGCCAGGACGCTGGCGACCGTGTCGGTGTCGCGACACCAGAGCACCTTGTCGGTCATCACGTCGGAGACGAGCGACTCCTGCGGGATCATGCCTTCGGCGACGCCGCGGACCGTGATGTCGCGGTCGGTGACCATGCCGGCCAGCGCCTTGCCGTCGACGACCGGCAAGGCGCCGACGTCCATCTCGCGCATGCGCCGGGCGGCGGCCTGCAGGGTCTCGTCGCGCTGCGCGACGGCGACGCTGCGGGTCATGATGTCGGCGATGCGTGTCATGGCGTTCTCAGTGTGATGATTCAATGTGAAAAGAGCGCGATCAGGATGACGATGGGGATCGGCACGCCGAGCAGGAGAAGAAGAATGGAGCGCATGTCGGGATCCTCCGGGTGAACGACGACGAGTATCAAGATCGGCGCCGGTGGTGAGCGGGTGGGAGTGCGCGGAGGTCCGGGTCAGACCCGGTCGTCGCGCTGGCGCCCGCCGACGAGCGCGGCGACGCTGGCGAAGAAGGCGCCGGCGAGAAGGGCGACGAACGTCCAGAGCGCGGCGGTCGCGGCGGCACGGCGGGCATCGTCGGCCGCGGTCATGGCGGCGATCTGCGCATTCACCATCGTCGTGCTGGCCTGCTTGAAGGTGTCGGCGACGCGGGCTTCGGCATCGGCCGGAGGCAGGCCGGTGCGCCGGGCGACGACCTGGCCGAGATAGCGCACGTCGGCCGGACCCATCGAGCCGCTGCGCATGTCGTTGACGAAGATGCGCATCGCTTCGGCGCGCAGCGCCGCATCGTTGGCGTCGGCGGGCGGCGGCATGTCGGAGCGATACAGCATGTCGACGTAGTACGCATTCGACGCGCCGTCGGCGACGCTGGCCTCCGAACGATCGGACGCGGCCGACTTGCCTGTCATCGCCCCGGCCGCCGCGGGCGCCATCTGCGCCACGCCCTTCGCGACCTCCGCACCGGCCTGCGTCGCCTTCGACAGCAGGCCACCGAACGCCGAGCCCAGGAAGGCAGCGGTGACGACGCTTGCCACGGCCCAGGCCAACAGGCCGTGCGCCGTGTCGCGGAACCAGACTTCGTCGCTGGCGATGTTGACCCAGCGCACCCGCAGCCTTCCGGCGAGATAGCCGCCGAAGGCCGAGGCCGCGATCTGCGTGAAGGCGAGCCAGGCGACCGCCGCGGCGGCGGCGGCGCCGGCGAAGATGGCGCCCCAAGACACGCCCGACCTGGGCTCGTCGTCGAAGCTGTCGATCTCCGCGGTGGTCAATCCGCTGGCGGTGATGGTCGTCGACATGGATGTCTCCCCTCGGTTCGTTGTTGGCGGTCGTCGTCGCCACCATCCTCCGGCGACTCGCAGCGAGACTAGGGCGACCGACCTCAAGCGCGAGTGGGCCGAATGCGTGGCGCGCTGTCGGCGCGCGGCACGCGCCGAGGTAAGTCGAATCCGACGCCGCGGCGCCGCCGGCGTGTCAGATGCCGCGTTGCCGGTCGGCGCGAAAGCGCGCGGCGAAGGCGTCGAAGTGGCCGACGTCGAGCGACTCGCGGACCTGCCGCATCAGGTTGACGTAGAAATGCAGGTTGTGCAGGCTCGACAGCATCGGCGCGAGCATCTCGCCGCAGCGGTCGAGATGGTGCAGATAGGCGCGCGAGAAGCGCGCACAGGTGGGACACGCACAGGTCGGATCGAGCGGCGCGTCGTCCTGCTTGTAGCGGGCATTGCGGATGCGCAGATCGCCGAAGCGCGTGAACAGATGGCCATTGCGCGCGTTCCTGGTCGGCATCACGCAATCGAACATGTCGACGCCGGCGGCGACGCCGTCGAGCAGGTCTTCCGGCGTGCCGACGCCCATCAGGTAGCGCGGCTTCGCTTCGGGCAGGCGGTGCGGCGTGTGCGCGACGATGCGCTGCATCTCGGCCTTCGGCTCGCCGACGCTGACGCCGCCGATCGCGTAGCCCGGCAGGTCGAGCTCGGCCAGCGCATCGAGCGACTCCTCGCGCAGGCTCTCGAACATGCCGCCCTGGACGATGCCGAACAGCGCGTTTGGATTGGCCAGGCGACGGAACTCGTCGCGCGAGCGGCGGGCCCAGCGCAGGCTCATCTGCATCGAGCGCTGCACGTCGCCAATGCCGGCGACGCGGCCTTGCACCTGGTAGGCGGTGCATTCGTCGAACTGCATCGCGATGTCGCTGTCGAGCACCTGCTGGATCTGCATGCTCACCTCGGGCGTGAGGAGCAGCTTGTCGCCGTTGACCGGCGAGGCGAACGCGACGCCTTCTTCGCTGACCTTGGCGTTGGCGCCGAGCGACCAGACCTGGAAGCCACCGCTGTCGGTGAGGATGGGCCGGGTCCACGCTTCGAAGCCGTGCAGGCCGCCGAAGTGGCGCAGCACGTCGAGACCCGGCCGCATCCAGAGGTGGAAGGTGTTGCCGAGGATGATCTCGGCGCCCATCGCCTCGAGCGACGACGGCATCACGCCCTTCACCGTGCCGTAGGTGCCGACCGGCATGAAGACCGGCGTCTCGACGCTGCCGCGGCGCAGCGTCAGCCGACCGCGCCGGGCATGCCCAGCGGTGGCGAGGACGGAAAAGGCAAGCATGCGCGATTGTCGCGACTCGGCGCTCGCTGCCGCGCGGTTCAGCGGACGTCCGGAACCAGCCCCCGCTCGCGCGACAGCAGCATCGCGTCGCCGTAGCTGAAGAAGCGGTAGCGCTCGGCGATGGCATGCCGGTACAGCGCCATCGCGTGCGCGTGGCCGGCGAAGGCGGACACGAGCATGAGCAAGGTGCTCTTGGGCAAGTGGAAGTTGGTCAGCAGCAGGTCGACGACGCGAAAGCGAAAGCCCGGCGTGATGAAGAGATCGGTGTCGCCGGATCGCGGCTGCAGCAGCGCGGCGTCTGGGCGCGACATGCGCTCGCTCGCCGTCTCGTCGGTCGTGGCGTCGGTCGTGGCGTCGCCGCGCGCACCATCGCCTCCTTCGAGCGCCGCCGCTTCGAGCGCGCGCAGGCTGGTCGTGCCGACAGCGACGATGCGGCCGCCCCGCGCCCGCGCCCGCGCGATCGCCGCGACCGCCTCGGCGCCCACCTCGAAGCGCTCATGGTGCATCACATGCTTGGCGATGTCGGCGCTGCGCATCGGCATGAACGTGCCGGCGCCGACGTGCAGCGTGATGGCGCAACGCTCGATGCCGCTTGCTTCCAGCGCCGCCAGCAGCGGCAGGTCGAAATGCAGCGACGCCGTCGGCGCCGCGACGGCGCCTGGTCGCTCGGCGAACACGGTCTGGTAGCGGCGCTCGTCGTCGGCGCTGTCGTCCCTGGCGATGTACGGCGGCAGCGGCACGTGGCCGTGGCGCGCCAGCAGCGCGAACGGCTCGCCTGGAAACGCCAGCTCGAACAGCGATCCGTCCGCGCCGACGCGGCGCCGCACCTCGACGTCGAAGGCATCGGCGAAGCGAATCGTGCTGCCCGGCTTCGGCGACTTGCTGGCGCGCACGTGCGCCTGTACGAGCAGCCCGGATCCGACCCGTTCGACGAGTGCCTCGACCGCGCCGCCGCTCGCCTTCACGCCGAACAGGCGCGCCTTGACGACCTTCGTGTCGTTGACGACGAGCAGGTCGCCGGCGCGAAGGAGCTCGGGCAGATCGCGAAAGCGCCGGTCGACCGCCGCGCCGCCGCGCCCGTCGAGCAGGCGCGAGCCGCTGCGCTCCGTCGCCGGATGCTGCGCGATCAGCTCTGGCGGCAGCTCGAAATCGAAATCGGCGAGCGTGTACGCCGGGAGCGAAGGGGAAGGTTCGGCAGGCGACGTCATCGGGTCGGGCCGAACGCGCTGGCCGGCGGGCAAAATTCTCCCATGACCTCTTCTCCCCCCGCGAGCGAAGCAGCCCTGCCCAAGGGCGCCGCATCGGCGGCCGGGAAGGCGCTCGACAAACTCGGCCTGGTGCGCGACATCGACCTCGCGCTGCACTTGCCGATGCGCTACGAGGACGAGACGCAGCTCGTCGCCATCGCCGAGCTGCGCGACGGCATCGTCGGCCAGGTCGAAGGGACGGTCACGGACGCGAAGATCCAGTTCCGGCCGCGCCGCCAGCTGGTCGTGACGATGCAGGACGGCGGCGCCGACCTCGTACTGCGCTTTCTCCACTTCTACCCGTCGCAGCAGAAGACCTACGCGGCGGGCCGGCGCCTGCGGGTGCGCGGCGAAGCACGTGGCGGCTTCTTCGGGCTCGAGATGGTGCACCCGGTCGTCAAGGTGGTGACGGCGGACACACCGCTGCCGACATCGCTGACACCGGTCTACCCGAGCACCGTGCAGCTGTCGCAGACGGTGCTGCGCCAGGCGGTGGCGCGCGGCCTGGCGCAGGCCGACCTCGACGAGATCGTTCCAGCCGCACTCGTGCCGGCGAGGCTGCCGACCTTGCGCGACGCTCTCGCCCGTCTGCACCATCCGGCTCCCGGTCTCGACGCGGCCGCGCTCGAGGACCGCTCGCATCCGGCCTGGCAGCGGCTCAAGTTCGACGAGCTGCTGGCGCAGCAGCTGTCGCAGCTGCAGGCCAAGCGCGAGCGCGAGCGGCAGCGCGCGCCGGCCTTTCCGTCCGGTCGCGACGCGCTGCATGACGCGTTGCTCGCGCACCTGCCGTTTCGCCTCACCGGGGCACAGCGGCGCGTCGTCGACGAGATCGCGCGCGACTTGGCGCGTCCGGTGCCGATGCACCGCCTGCTGCAGGGCGACGTCGGCTCGGGCAAGACGGTGGTCGCGGCGCTGGCGGCGGCTGTCGTGATCGACGCCGGCTGGCAGTGCGCGCTGATGGCGCCGACGGAAATCCTCGCCGAGCAGCACCTGAAAAAGCTGGTCGGCTGGCTGGCGCCGCTCGGCGTGACAGTGGCATGGCTGACCGGCAGCCGCAAGGGCAAGGCCCGCACCGCCATGCTGGCCCAGGTCGCGTCGGGCGAGGCGGCGCTCGTCGTCGGCACCCATGCCGTCATCGAAGACCAGGTCCGCTTCGCCCGGCTCGGCCTGGCGATCATCGACGAGCAGCACCGCTTCGGCGTCGCCCAGCGGCTGGCGCTGCGCGCCAAGCTCGGCGAGAGCAATGCCGCGGGCGACCCGCTCGAGCCGCACATGCTCATGATGAGCGCGACGCCGATCCCGCGGACGCTGGCGATGACGCTGTTCGCCGATCTCGACGTCAGCACGATCGACACCCTGCCGCCCGGCCGCACGCCGATCGAGACGCGCCTGTTCGCCGACAGCAAGCGGGACGCGGTCATCGCCCGCATCCGCGACGAGGTCGCGGGCGGCCGCCAGGTCTACTGGGTGTGCCCGCTGGTCGAGGCGTCGGCCGTGCTCGACCTGCAGAACGCGACCGAGACCCACGCGCAGCTTTGCACCGCCCTGCCCGGGCACATGATCGGCCTGCTGCACGGGCGCATGCCGGCTGCCGAGAAGACGGCGGCAATGTCGCTCTTCGCCAGCGGCCACGTCGCGGTGCTGGTTGCGACGACGGTGATCGAGGTCGGCGTCGACGTGCCCAACGCCTCGCTGATGGTCGTCGAGCATGCCGAACGCTTCGGCCTGTCGCAGCTGCACCAGCTGCGTGGCCGGGTCGGTCGCGGCAAGGCGGCGAGCGTGTGCGTGCTGCTCTACACCGGGCCGCTGTCCGATGCCGCCAAGGCGCGCCTCAAGGCGATGCGCGAAACCGGCGACGGCTTCGAGATCTCGCGCCGCGATCTCGAGATCCGCGGTCCCGGCGAGCTGCTCGGCGCGCGTCAGTCCGGCGCCGCGCTGCTGCGCTTCGCCGATCCGCTCGAGGACGAGGCCTTGCTGCTCGAGGCCCGCGCCGTCGCCGAACGCCTGCTCGATACGCAGCCGGAGATCGCCGAGCGCCACGTCGAACGATGGCTCGGCGGGCGAACGCACTACCTGAACGCCTGATGGCGGCAGCCGGCTGCGCGTCGCCGTGCGATACCGGGCGGCTCGGCTGGCACATCGGTTTACCATCCTTCAGGCGGCGCATCGGCACCAGACCGGCCGCCGCATCACCACTCGAGGCAAGGGAGCCACCATGTCGCTGATCGATCGCGTGCAAGCCATTCTGCTCAGACCCAAACTGACCTGGCCGGTGATCGCCGCCGAGAGCGCCGATACGGCGTCGCTCTACACCAACTACATCGCCATCCTCGCGGCGATCCCGGTCGTCGCCCGCTTCATCGGCCTGAGCGTGTTCGGCTACGGCGGCTTCGGCATCAGCTACCGGGTGCCGATCGTGACCGGCGTGCTGCAGATGGTGCTGAGCTATGTCCTGTCGCTGATCGTCGTGTACGTGATGGCGCTGATCGTCGATGCACTCGCACCGAGCTTCGGAGGCACGAAGAGCCCGATCCAGGCGCTCAAGCTGGTCGCCTACGGCTGCACCGCCGCATTCGTCGGCGGCATCCTCAACATCATCCCGTCGCTCGGCATCCTCGGCGTGCTCGCGGCCATCTATTCGATCTACCTGATCTACACCGGCATCTCGCCGCTGATGCGCTGCCCGCCCGAGAAATCCGGGGCCTACACGGCCGTCGTCATCGTCTGCGGCATCGTCGTCGGCGTGATTCTCGGCGCCGTGCTGATGGCCTTCATGCCGGCGCGAACGGGCTACGGGGCCGCCATGATGGGCGCCGCCGGCCCGGGCGGCGACATGACGATCAGGACGCCCGACGGTGCGACCGTGACGATCAACGGCGACAGCATGGCCGCCGTGGCCAAGCGCATGGCAGCCGCCGGCCAGCGCGCCCAGGTGGCGCAGAACTCGGGCGATCCGGCAGCCGCGGGCAAGGCCGTCGGCGACATGGTGGCGGCCATGACCGGCAGCAACGCCAAGCCGATCGCCGTCGCCGACCTCAAGGCGATGCTTCCTGAATCGATCGAGGGCATGACGCAGAAATCGATGGAAGCGAGCGGCAACGAAGCCATGGGGATCGCCGTGTCGACCGCGAAGGCCTCCTATGCGGACGGCGACCGGAGCATCCACCTGTCGATCACCGACACCGGCGGCCTCGCCGGCATGGCCGCCATTGCCGGCTGGGCCAACATGACCGTCGACAAGGACAGCGACGGCAAGATCGAGAAGGTCTACAAGGATGGCGCCCGGACCGTCCACGAGGAATACCGCAAGGACGGCAGCCGCAGCGAGATGACGGTGATCCTCGCCAACGGCGTCATCGTCGAGAGCGAGGGCTCCGCGGTCGACATGGGGACGGTGAAGAAGGTGCTCGCCGGCGTCGACCTCGGCAAGATCGAGGCGCTCAAGCGCGCCGCCAAGTAGACGCGGCCGCTATGCTCGCCGCCCGGATCTCCTCTTTCCAACCGCTCAACGGAACATGACCATGACCCATCCCATCCTGCGTCTCTGCCTGCTCGCGCTCGCCGCGCCGCTGCTCGCCACGGCGCAGACGGCCCCGACCCTCGACAAGATCAAGCAGAGCGGAACGATGACGCTCTCCTACCGCGAGTCGTCGATCCCCTTCTCCTTTCTCGACGACAAGGCGCAGCCCACCGGCTTCGCCTACGAGATCTGCGAAAAGATCGCCGACAAGGTCAAGGCCGCGACCGGCCGCGCCGACATGAAGAGGCAATACCAGGCGGTGACCTCGGCCAACCGCATCCCGCTGCTGCAGAACGGCACGACCGACATCGAGTGCGGCTCGACGACGAACAACTCCGAGCGCGGCAAGCAGGTCCAGTTCGCCATCAACTATTTCTACACCGGGACACGCTTCCTGGTGAAGGCCGGCACCAACGTCGGCAAGATCTCCGATCTCGCCGGCAAGACCGTGGTCTCGACCACCGGTACGACCAACTACCAGATCATCCGGCGCATCAATGAAGAACAGAAGCTCGGCATCGACCTGCTCGGCGCCAAGGACCACGCCGAGTCGGCCCTGATGGTCGAGAGCGGCCGGGCCGTCGCCTTCGGCATGGACGACATCCTGCTGTACGGCCTGAAGGCGAGCTCGCTGAACCCGGCCTCGCTCGCCGTCGTCGGCGAACCGATCCAGGTCGAGCCGTACGCGATCATGATCAGGAAGGACGACCCGGCCTTCAAGAAGCTCGTCGACGACACCATCGCCGCCATGATGAAGAGCGGCGAGTTCGAGGCGCTCTACAAGAAGTGGTTCCAGTCGCCGATCCCGCCCAAGGGAATCAACCTCAACGCGCCGATGAGCAAGGAGTTGCAGGACAACTTGAAGCTCCTCAGCGACAAACCCGCGACATGATGATGCCCCCACGCTCCCTTCGGTCGCTGCCCCCCGAGGGGGCGCCGCCGGGCTTGGGGCGGCCCGGCGCCCGGCGGTCCCGTCTGCGGAGATGACCCTTACAGAGCTTCGTTATGTCGTTGCCGTCGCTCGGGAAAAGCACTTCGGGCGCGCCGCCGAGGCGTGCTCGGTGTCGCAGCCGACGCTGTCGGTGTCGGTGAAAAAGCTCGAGGAAGAGCTCGACGTGCGGATCTTCGAGCGTGGAGCGAACGAGGTCAGCGTCACGCCTCTGGGCGAAGAGATCGTGCGCCAGGCGCAGCAGGTGATCGAGGCCGCCGCCGAGATCAAGGAAACAGCCAAGCGCCGCAAGGATCCGCTCAGCGGGCCGCTGCGCCTCGGCGTCATCTACACGATCGGGCCGTATCTTCTTCCCGATCTCGTCAAGCAGGCGATCGAACGCGTGCCGCAGATGCCGCTCATGCTGCAGGAGCACTTCACCGTGAAGCTGCTCGAGCTGCTGCGCACGGGAGAGCTCGACTGCGCGATCATGGCCGAGCCGTTCCCCGACACCGGCCTGGCGATCGCGCCGCTCTATGACGAACCGTTCGTTGTCGCGCTGCCGAAGACGCATCCGCTGGCCAGGCGCAAATCGATCAGCGCCGACGAGCTCAAGCAGGAAAAGATGCTGCTGCTCGGCACCGGCCACTGCTTTCGCGACCACGTGCTCGAGGTCTGCCCCGAGTACGCGCAGTTCGCGCCGGCCAACACCCAAGGCATGCAGAAGACGTTCGAGGGATC
>Ga0075520_1000202_pt1 | contig 23564 bp, 22 predicted proteins | sample NGEPerB_FD_75100 | JGI IMG/M metagenome (GOLD analysis project Ga0075520, IMG submission 75100) | Arctic peat soil microbial communities from the Barrow Environmental Observatory site, Barrow, Alaska, USA - NGEE PermafrostAB12-B | ecosystem: Environmental > Terrestrial > Soil > Wetlands > Peat ... | reverse complement strand
GTGATGCCGCCGAGCGCGTCCACCATGTTCTTGAAGCCGGAGAAGTCGATGCCGATGACGCGGTCGATCTGCAGGCCGGTGAGATCCTGCACGGCCCGCACCGTGCACTGCGGTCCGCCGACCGAATACGCCCAGTTCACGTGCCACTGGTCGGCGGCGCTGACCGGGTAGTCGGCGTCGCTGAGCTGGCCGGTATTCGCGTCCCACTGCTTGCAGGTCGGCGCATCGACCCAGGTGTCCCTCGGTATCGACAGCACCGTGACGTGTTGCCGGTCCGCGCTGATGTGCGCGACCATCAGGGTGTCGGAATTGGCCACCCCGTCCGAGGTGCTCGAATCCGAATTGCCCGCGTCGCCGTTGGTGCCCGAGCGGGTGTCCGAGCCGAGCAGCAGGATGTTCTCGGCCTCGAGGCTGCCGGCGGGCGCCGCGGTGGCCGTCGACACATTGGAATCGTCGCTGACGATCGCATTGACGCTGCGCGACAGGATGCCGGAATCGGCGCGGGCCTTGATCGACCATTCCCAGCCGGTGATCAGCAGGACGACAACGGCCACAAGCGCAACCGCCACCCGTCCGGCAATCAGCAGGCCGTGGGCCGCGGAATGGGCGTGCTGTCGGTGCTGGCCCGGCGTTTTCGCCTGACCGGTGGCCGGTGAGGGGACATCGCGCGGCTCGTCGCTCACGCGACCTCCTCAATCGTCGAGTAGGGCCCTGATGTGCAATTCACTCGCACACCACGGGTCAAACGTCGTACGGCGTTTCCGCTCCGATTCTCTTGCGGCGTGTCGCCGTGACTGATCCGTGTGTCCATGGTACGGACCGTGCGCGCATGACGCCTTCGTCAGCCGAGCGGTCGAATGGTCAACGGCCGATGTGACGTAGCGCCGACAAGTCTCGAACGGACATCAGGGGCAATCAGAGGGTTCAGACGCACGAACGGGGTGGGGGTTCATCCCACGCACAGCGGTGTGATGGACGCCGCACCGTCGTGCACACCGACGTGCAGGGTGGTCAGGTCGGTTCCGGTGATCCGGTCACCGGTGTAGATGCGGATCAGCACGGGCAGCGCGTACAGCGTCCCGGCGGGTGTGCCGTCCGCGCCGGTCCAGTCCGGGGTGGCGCGCAGGCCGGTGTACACCGGCTCGAACCGCAACGTGGTGGTGGCCGGCGAGCAGTGCCGGAAGGCATCGGAAAGCGCCGGGTCAACGATGTCGGCCAGCACCGCTTGTTGGCCGGCGACGGACCCACCGGCGGTGGCGTTGATGGTGTCGATGGCAGACCGGATGGCCTGCGCATCCTTCTGCGGGCCACCCAGCGGAGTCGGGGGAGCGCCGGTGGTGCTGGGCGCCGGTGAGGGGGTAGGAAGGGCCGTGCCGGCCGTGCACGCGCTCACCAGCGCGACAGCGACGCCGACGGCGGCCGCCGCGCTCACCACCCGCCGCGACCGCCTGCGCTGTGGTCTGCTCCTGCCGGGCTCCGCGTCAACCTCCGCCGTCATCCAGCTCGGCTCCCTCCGGCACGGCCTCGGTGTCCGGATCGTCCAGCCAGCCATAGGGGAGTTGCACCCTGCGTTGCGGCGCTCCCTGCCGACCCCGTGGGCCCTGTGCGGCGACCGGGAAGGGTTGGTCGACGTCCAGCCGGTCGAGCAGGGAATCCAACTCGTCCAGGGTGGACACCATGCCGAGATCCCGGCGCACGTCGGAGCCGACGGCAAAGCCCTTGAAGTACCACGCCATGTGTTTGCGCAGGTCACGCATGCCGCGATCGGCGCCCATCTCCTCGCAGAGCAGAACGGCGTGCCGACGGAGGGTGGCCGCCACCGCGGCCAGGTCCGGCGGCGTCGGCGCCGGTCGGCCGTCGAATGCGGCTGCGAGCTCGGCGAACAACCACGGCCGGCCCTGACAGCCGCGACCCACCACCACGCCGTCGCACCCGGTCTGGGACATCATCGCCAGCGCATCGGAGGCGGCGAAGATGTCCCCGTTGCCGAGCACCGGGATGCCGGTGACGATCTCCTTCAGCCTGGCGATCGCCGACCAGTCCGCGGCGCCCGAGTAGTGCTGGATCGCCGTGCGCCCGTGCAGCGCGACGGCGGCGACCCCGCAGTCCTCGGCGATCCGCCCCGCGTCGGTGTAGGTGATGTGATCCGGGTCGATGCCGATCCGCACCTTCACGGTCACCGGCACGTCCGCCTGGCTCGCGGCCGTGACGGCGGCGGTGACGATGGCCTCGAACAGCCGCCGTTTGTACGGCAGCGCGGAGCCGCCGCCCTTGCGGGTCACCTTCGGCACCGGGCAGCCGAAGTTCAGGTCGATGTGATCGGCGAGGTCCTGCTCGACGACCATCCGGACGGCCTGGCCGACCACCACCGGGTCAACTCCGTAGAGCTGCAGCGACCGCGGGGATTCCTCCGGCTCGAACCGGATCATGTCCATGGTCTTGGGGTTGCCGACCAGCAACGCTCGGGTGGTGATCATCTCGCAGACGTAGAGCCCGGCTCCGAATTCCCGGCACAGCCGTCGGAAGGAGGCGTTGGTGATCCCGGCCATCGGCGCCAGCACCACCGGCGGCCACACCTGGTACTGCCCGATGGCGAGCACGCCGGCCGGTGCCGTGCGCTCCGGCGCGAGGCTGTCAGTGATGCTCACCCGACGATTGTCCCGCCTGGCCGGGCCGCCCGATCGCAGCTGCTGGCACAGTGGGTCGCCATGAGCATCCAGGCCCCGCTCGGCACCCTGCAGACCATCCCTGCCCTTGACCGCCGCGACCTGCTCGCGCCTCCGGTCGCGGCCGCGCTGGCCACCCTGCCGATCGCCGACCGGATCCTGGTCGCCGCGATCGATCCCGACCTGGCCGACACCGCCGCCTTTTGCGCTGCCTATCAGGTGCCGCTCGCCGCGTCGGCGAACTGCGTGGTGGTCAGCGGCAAGCGGGCCGGCGAGCAGCGCTGGGCGGCAGCGGTGATCCTGGCGACCACCAGGGCCGACATCAACGGCGTGGTGCGCCGTCGCCTTGACGTGCGGAAGGTGTCGTTCGCCGCGATGGACGACGCGGTGACGCAGACGGGTATGGAGTACGGCGGCATCACGCCCGTCGGGCTGCCGGCCGGCTGGCCGATCATGATCGACGCGGCCGTCGCCGCGGCGGGACCGGTCGTCATCGGGTCCGGGATCCGCGGCTCGAAACTGGTGCTGAACGGCGCGGCGCTCGCGGAGCTGCCGGGCGCCGTGGTGATCGAGGGCCTGGCCGCCCCGGTCGGCTGAGCGACCAACCGCGACCCGGCCTGACACGGCCACCGGTACGGGCCGGACGCGGTAAACGGCTGGGTCACCCTCGGTGCACCCGCCCACTGGACAGACGCCGACACCGACTCCCTGCGCGCCGTCATCGATCAGTCAAGCTGACCGCGCTACCAAGGAGCGCGCCTCCGGCAGGATCTCCTGCGCCACATCGAGCTCGGCCGCGCCCATAAATTTGGCTACGCCGATTGCTTTGGCCAAACCATTAGGGTGTTCTTATTGCTCGGCGGGCGAGATGCTGGAGGTATTAGAGCGTGGTCATCCCACCGGTGGCAGGTACGCCCCCGCACGGGGTGCTGCGAGTGGCCACCTCGGGGACACGATCCCACCTGTCGAGGCTGGCCCGGTCCGGACGCGCTTTCCTGCTCGCCCCGCGCCTTTACGTTGAGGGGGCGACGCTGCCACCCGAGGCGGCAGCCCGCCACCACGTTCTCGCGGTGGTCGAGCATGTCTGGCCAGGAGGGGCGGTGCTCTGCGATCGGTCAGGTTTGCACGGCCCGGCCCCGATCGACGGCTGGATGTTTGTGTGTCACCCCGACCCGCCGCGCCGCGCCGATCTCGTACTGCCCGGTCTGGTGCTATCCCCACGGGTGGGGCCCGGCCCGCTACCTGGCGACATTGCGTTGGGGGTGGGCCAGGTGCACATGGCCGGTTCGGCGCGGTCCCTGGTCGAGAACATCAGCGCCGCCGGTCGACCGACTGCCGGTCGACCGGCCCGCCGGGCAGGAACCGCTGTCGTCGAGGATCGCATGGACCAGGAGGCCCGAACCGGGGGCGCGGGCCGGATCCGCACCCTGTTGTCGGAACTGGACGTCATCGCCGGCAGCTTGCCGGCCAGGCCGGTCGAGGTGGTCCGGGCCGGTCTGGCCGAGCTGCTCGGTACCCGAACCGGGCGCATTCCCGCCTCGGCGCTCCTCGCCGCGCGATTGGACGGGGAGCCCTTCGACGCGCATCGTCTGGGCCTGCTGTCATCTCTCGTGACGACGTTGGCGCGGACCGCTCCGCTGCCGCGTCCGGCTTTGGGGGATAGCTGGCAGTGGGAGGCGTTCTTCGAGGCTTACTTCTCCAACTACATCGAAGGCACCGAATTCAGTGTTGACCAGGCCCGCCGCATCGCGGTCGACGGGGAGATCCCCGCCAGCCGTCCCAAAGACGCCCACGACGTCGCCGCCACCCACCGACTGATCAGCGACTCACAGCTGGCCCGCCAGACGCCGACCACTGGTGACGAACTCCTCGAGCTCCTCCGGGAGCGGCATGCGGTTCTGATGGCCGCCCGACCCGAGATACGTCCCGGCCAGTTCAAGGAAGTGGACAACTACGCGAGTGGATACCGCTTCGTCGAACCTGGCCTGCTCAACGGGACACTGCGACACGGTTTCAACGCGATCAGCGGCCTCACCGACCCGCTTCACCGGGCGATCGCGATGATGTTCCTGCTCACCGAATGCCACCCCTTCGACGACGGCAACGGCCGCGTCGCCAGGCTGCTGGCCAACGCCGAACTCAGCAAGGCCGGCCAGGTCCGCCTGATCATCCCCACCGTGTACCGGAACAACTACCTGGCCGCCCTCAGCGGCACCAGCCAAGGCGCCGGCGCGGGTGAGTCCCTGATCAGCACCCTGACCTTCGCCCAACAATGGACCGCGGCCATCGACTGGACCACGTACGAGCAGGCCCGCGCCGAGGTGGAACTCAGCAACGGCTTCCTCGACCCAGCGATCGGCGAGAACTCAGGTCGCCGACTTCGATTGCCTGCTTGAAACCAACCGTTTCATCACCGCGTCTTATCCGCTGCGATCCTCGCTGTTCCTGTGTCATTGGCAGGCATTCGGGAATGCCGGTCACCACCTGCTGACAGGTGACCGTCGACCTGGCCTTCGCCGACGCTGTCCCGGTCGGCCATGGGCACCGGTACGGGACGGACGCCGTTGCAGGTCGGGTCGCGCCCGGTGCGCCGACCAGCTGGACCGGCGCCGACACCCAAGCGCTGCGCACGTCATCGCTCCAACGAGCTGACCGCTACCAGGTGCGCGCCGCCGGCAGGATCTCCTGCGCCACCAACGAAATGTGGTCCAGATCGGACAGGTCCAGCACCTGCAGATACCCGCGTTGCACGCCGGCCGCAGCCCAGCGCGCCATGGTGTCGGTGACCTCGGCCACGGTGCCGGCGAACGGACTGTTCCGCGCCTTTTCGGGATCCTGTCCGATGGCCGCCGCGCGCCGGCGGAACTCCGCCTCGTCGGCACCGACGCAGACCGGGTGCGCGACGGAATAGACCAGCGAGCCGGCATCACGCCCGGCCGCCTCGCAAGCGGCCCTGACCCGGGCGAATTGTGTTGTGGTGGCGTCGAAGTCGACGAAGCCGACGTTGAACTCATCGGCGAACCTGGCCGCCAGCGCCGGCGTTTTCTTCGGCCCGTGCCCGCCGACGATGATCGGCACCCGCGGCGTGCCGTCCAGGGCCTTCTGCTGCGGCTTCGGCAGGCCGGGCGCTCCGGCCAGGGTGTAGTGCTGGCCCGCGTGATCGAACCCGCCGCCGATGGGCGTGGCCCACAGTCCGGTGATGACCTCCAGTTGCTCGGTCAGCCGGTCGAAACGCTCGCCGAAGGAGGAGCCGAAGTCCAGCCCGTAGGCCTTGTGCTCGGGCTCGTACCAGCCGGAGCCGATTCCGAGTTCCATTCGCCCGCCGGAGATGTCGTCGATCTGCGCGGCGGCGATCGCCACGAGCGACGGGTGCCGGAAGGTCGCCGAGGTGACCAGGGTGCCGAGCCGGATGTCGGGCACCTGGGTGGCGATCGCGCCCAGGTTCACGAACGATTCGGACGGCCCGGGCAGGCCGCCGCCGCCTATGGCCAGCACATGGTCGGAGCGGAAGAACGCGGAGAATCCGCCCTCCCTGGTGGCTTCGGCCACCGCGAGCAGGTCCGCGTGCGACGCACCTTGCTGGGGCTCGGTGAAGATACGAAGGTCCATGACGGGCCAGGTTAGCCGCTGTGCCCGGGTACGGACCGACGGCCGGCGGCGTGGCAGGCTCGCAGCCGTGGACGGCATGCAGCGGGTGGACTGGCGGCAGGGCTGGTGGTTGAACCGGCCACCGAGCGCGGGCATCGAGCGCGGGCGGCTGAAGGTTCGCGCCGCGGCCGGCAGCGACGCCTGGCGCACCACGTCGTACGGGTTTGTTCGGGACAGCGCCCACGCGCTGCTGACCGACCTGCCGGACGAGATGGCCGTCGAGGTGGCGTTTCTCGCCGATTTCGACCAGCAATTCGACCAGGCTGGGGTGCTCGTGCGGATCGACGAATCCCGGTGGACCAAGGCCGGTGTGGAGTTCTGCGACGGAGCGCTGCAGGCGTCGACGGTCGTCACCGACAACGTCTCGGACTGGTCGGTCGCACCGATCGGAGAATGGGCCGGCCGGGAGGTGACGATCAGGGTCAGCCGTTCCGCCACCGCGCTGACCGTCCGGGCGCGGACCGCGGACGATCCGTGGCGACTGCTGCGGCTGGCGCCGATCGACCCGGCGGCCATCGCCTACGCCGGGCCGTACTGCTGTGCTCCGGAACGTGACGGGCTCACCGTCACCTTCACCGGGTGGAGGGTGGGACAACCGGATTCGGCCTTGCACGCCGGGTAACGTCGCCGACCGGCCGGCACGGCGGGCGGGGTGCGCGGCACGGCGGCGCGCTGACCGGCACGGCGGCGGGGTGGCCTGCTCGGCGCCCGCGCCAGGCGCGGGAGGATGATCTGATGACCACCGCCGCTGATCTACCGGCCCTGCTCGACCTGGCCACCCGGGGCGCCCACGCCGCCGGCGCCGAACTGCTGGCCAGGTACGGCCGCATCCAGGGGTTGGACACCAAGACCTCGGCCACCGACCCGGTGTCGGACGCCGACCGCGCGGCCGAGGCGCTGCTGGTCGAGTTGATCGCCGGGGAGCGGCCGGACGACGGCCTGCTCGGCGAGGAGGGCGCGTCGCGGCCGTCGTCATCGGGTCTGCGCTGGGTGATCGATCCGCTGGACGGCACGGTCAACTACCTGTACCAACTGGACAACTTCTCGGTGAGCATCGCGGTGGAGGACGCCGACGGCGGCCTGGCCGGCGTCGTCTACAGCCCGACCATCGACCGGACGTTCTGGGCCACCCGCGGTGGCGGGGCGTTCGCGAACGGCCGCCGGTTGCAGGTCAACGACCCGGTGCCGATGGATCGTGCCTTGCTGGCAACGGGTTTCGGTTACAGTCCGGAGCGCCGGGCGGCACAGGGCGCGCTGGTCGCCAAGCTGCTGCCGCGAGTGCGCGACATCCGGCGCATCGGCTCGGCGGCCTTGGATCTCTGCTCGGTGGCCGCGGGCGCGGTCGACGGCTATTTCGAGGAGGGCGTCAAGGCGTGGGACGTGGCCGCCGGTTCGTTGATCGCGCGGGAGGCGGGCGCCGTCGTTTCCACGGTGACGCCGACCGGCGATGCCACGGGGTGCCTGGCCGCGGGTCCGGCCCTGCACGCCGCGTTGGCCGCAGAACTGGACGGGTGACAGGTTCTCCAGCCTGTCACTGAAAGTTACTGGATGTTCACTCCCCGCTCGTCTACGTTCACATGGTTCCCACATGCTGACCCCGCCGGTCGCCGGATCGATTCCGACATTCGGTGAGCAGTGGCCATATCGGGGTGGACGGAGAACCAGCGTGGGTGCTCGGCGGAACAAGATCATCGGATCGATCGCTGTGACGGCGCTCGTCGCGGGACTCCTGACGATCTGGCCCGGCGCGGCGCACGCACTCCCGGTCGAGAAGACCATCGCGGAGATCCAGGGCACCGGTGACACCTCACCCGAGGCGGGCAACGCGGTGACCACCAAGGGTGTGGTCACTGCCGCCTACCCGACCGGTAACCTGCGCGGATACACCATCCAAACCGCCGGCACCGGCGGTGAGCTGGATCCGGTCGCGCACACCGGCTCCGAGGGGTTGTTCGTCTTCTCCGCGTCCACCGTCGGCAGCGTTCGCCTCGGCGATTTCGTGCAGTTCAGCGGGACCGTCAGCGAGTTCAACGGGCTCACCGAGCTCACTGTCGCAGCGGCCACCGACCTCACCGTGCTCACCGAACCGCACGATCCGGTCACCCCGGCGCTGCTCGCCTGGCCCGGGCCGGCGCAGCGAGAAGCGTTGGAGTCCATGCTGTATCAGCCGACCGGCAACTTCACCGTGACGAACACGTTCTCCACCAACCGGTTCGGCGAGGTCGGGCTCGCGGTGGGGGAGCGCCCGCTGATCCAGCCGACCGACCAGGCGCGTCCGAACAGCGACGAGGCGAACGCGGTCATCGCCGACAACGCGGCCCGCGGGGTCGTGCTGGACGACGGCGCGACCACCGACTTCACCAGCGCTGCCAACTCCTCGCAGACGCCGCCGTACGTCTCGCTCACCGATCCGGTGCGGGTCGGCGAACTCGCCGTGTTCGACGACCCGGTGATCGTCGACTACCGGAACAACACCTGGAAGTTCAACCCGCGCTCACAGGTCACCCCGGCAGATCCGGCCGCTTACCCGGCGACGTTCAAGAACGACCGAACCCCAGCGCCCGACGCGCAGTCGATCGGCGCGGCCGACCTCCGCATCGCGTCGTTCAACGTGCTCAACGACTTCACCACCCTGGGCGCGGACGTCGCGGGCTGTACGTCCTTCAACGGCCGTGCGGGTCATGGCATCTCCGTCGACACCTGTCCCGGCAACGGCCCGCGCGGCGCGTGGGACCAGGCCAGCCTGCAGCGCCAGCAGGACAAGATCGTGCACGCCATCAACGGTCTGGACGCCGATGTGGTGGGCCTGTCGGAGATCGAGAACTCCGCCGTGGTCAGTGGCGCGCCGGTCAGTGGCGCGCCGGACGCGGCGCTCGCCACCCTGGTCGATGCGTTGAACGTACAGGCGGGGGCCGGGACCTGGGCTTACGTGCCGTCCTCCGCCGAACTGCCGCCGATCGCGGAGATGGATGTGATCAGCAACGCGATCATCTACAAGCCGGCCGCCGTGCAGCGCACCGGCGAGGCCAGGGCGCTGGGCACGCAAAGCGAAGAAGACCTGGCCTTCGGCAACGCCCGCGAACCGATCGCCCAGGTCTTCACGCCGGTGGACGGCGCGCCGTTCCTGTTCGTGATGAACCACTTCAAGTCCAAGGGATCCGCCGGTCCCTGGCCGGGGGACGTCGACACCGGTGACGGCCAGGGCGCGTCCAACGAGTCAAGGGTGCGGCAGGCAACGGCGCTGCGGGGCTGGGTGGCGGACGTGAAGGGCCCCGCGACCGCGGTCGCGCTGGTCGGTGACTTCAACTCCTACCGGAAGGAGGACCCGCTGCAGGTGCTCTACGACGCCGGCTACGTCGACGCGGAAACCCAGTTCGACCTCGGCAAGTATTCCTATTCGTTCTCCGGCCTGTCCGGATCGCTCGATCACATCCTGCTCAACGACGATGCCGTTCAGCGGTCGACCGGTGCGGACATCTGGAACATCAACTCCGGCGAATCCGTTGCGCTGCAATACAGCCGGTACAACAACCACGGCACGCTGTTCTACGACGATTCGCCGTACGCCTCCTCGGACCACGACCCGGTGGTGCTCGGACTGGAGCGCGGCACCCCGCCGCCCGCAGGGCCGGTCGACCTGACGTTGCTGAACATCAACGACTTCCACGGCCGGATCGACGCCAACACGGTGAAATTCGCCGGGACAGTGGAATCCGAACGTGCCGCCGCGCAGTCCGCCGGCGGCGACGCGGTGCTGCTGGCCGCCGGCGATAGCATCGGCGCCTCGCTGTTCGCCTCCTCGGTGGCGCAGGACCAGCCGACCATCGACGTCCTCAACGCCCTGCAGCTCGAGGCTTCTGCGGTTGGCAACCACGAATTCGACCAGGGCTTCGACGACCTGACCGGCCGGGTGATCGACAACGGCGCCAACGCGCGATGGAAGTACCTGGGCGCCAACGCGTACCTGAAGGGGACGCAGACTCCGGCGCTGCCTGAATACGAGATTCTCGACGTGTCCGGGGTGCGGGTCGGGGTGATCGGCGCCGTCACCGAGGAGACCCCGTCCCTGGTGTCACCGGCCGGCGTCGAAGCTCTCGACTTCGGTGATCCGGTGGCCGCCGTCAACCGGGTGGCCGGTCAACTCACCGACGGCGACCCGGCCAACGGTGAGGCCGAGGTGCTGGTCGCCGAGTACCACGAGGGCGCGGGTGAAGGCTCACCGGACGGGACGCTGGAGGACGCAGTCGCTGCCGGCGGCGCGTTCGCCGCGATCGTCAACGAGACCTCACCGACGGTGGCTGCGATCTTCACCGGTCACACGCACCAGCGATACGCCTGGGACGGGCCGGTCCCCGGACAGCCGGGGCGGACCAGGCCGATCCTGCAAACCGGTTCGTACGGCCAGAACGTCGGCAAGATCGTGCTGACCGTCGATCGGGATACCAAGGCCGTCACCGCCTACACGGCAACCAACGTGGCCAGGGTGACCACCGCCGATGACGAACTGGTAGCCAGCTATCCGCGGGTCGCGGAGGTGAAGGGCATCGTCGATGCCGCCATCGCGTCGGCCAACGTCATCGGCCTGACCCCGGTCGGTTCCGTGGACGCTGACATCACCACCGCCTACACCGGCGGGTCCTTCGTGAACGGCGTCTACACCCAGCCCAATCCGGCCGACTCGATGATCGGCCGTGACGACAGGTCCAAGGAATCCACCCTCGGTAACCTGGTCGCCGATTCACTGGTGGCCTCGCTGTCGTCACCCGAGCGCGGTGGCGCGACGATCGGTGTGGTGAACCCCGGTGGGCTGCGCAACGAGCTGTTCTTTGCACCCGACGGGGGAGTGGTCACCTACGCCGAGGCGAATGGGGTCCTGCCGTTCGTCAACAACCTCTGGACGGTGACCCTGTCCGGGGCGCAGTTCAAGACGTTGCTGGAGCAGCAGTGGCAGACCAATGCCGACGGCAGCATCCCGACCCGGCCGTACCTGCAACTGGGCTTGTCCGACAACGTCACCTACACCTTCGACGAGACCAGGGCACGGGGTGACCACGTCACCTCGATCACCGTCGACGGTGCTCCCCTCGACCCTGCCGCGAGCTACCGGATCGGCACGTTCTCATTCCTGACCTCCGGTGGCGACAACTTCCGGGTCTTCACCGACGGCACCGACGCCCGTGATTCCGGCCTGATCGATCGGGACGCCTGGATCCAGTACCTGCAGCAGAATCCCCATCTGACGCCGGATTTCGCGCGTCGGGCGGTCGCGGCCGGCGGCCTGCCGTCGACGGTGCCGGCCGGTGAGCCGGTGTCCTTCTCGGTCTCCGGGCTGGACCTGACCAGCCTCGGTTCCCCGCAGAACTCCGCGCTGTCGATCACGCTGGGAGAGCAGCAGATCGGGACGGCGACCGTCACCGGCGGACACGCGGATATCGCCGTCATGGTGCCGGCGGGAACGGATCCGGGACCGGCGGAGCTCACCCTGACGGCCGCGCCGTCCCGCACCACGGTGACCGTGCCGATCGAGATCCAGGCGCCCGTCACCACGGTCGAGTTGACGGCATCGGCGGCGAGCCAGGTGTTCGGGTCCGCCAACCGGGTCACGCTGACCGCGACGGTCCGTTCCTCCGCAGGGCAAGCCGCCGGCATCGTCGAATTCTCCGGCGCTGACGGCGTTCTCGGCTCGCAGTCGCTGGTCGACGGCGTCGGGACGCTCCGGCTGCCGGCGCGGACCCCGCCGGGCGCGTTGTCCATCACGGCGCCCTACCGGGGATCGGCCACCGTGCCCGCAGCGACCTCGGACCCGGTGAGCGTCACGGTCGAGAAGGCCAGTTCGCAGACCGTGCTGCTGGCCAGCGCCACGGTGTTCGACAGGAACGGGTTCGTCCCGGTTTTCCTGTTCGCCGTGGTCGGCCTGAACAACGGCCAACCGGCACGGGGTGCGGCGCAGATCCTGCGGGACGGCGAGGTGGTGGACACGGTGCCGGTGGCCGGTGGACTGGTGCTGTACCGGCTGCCGCGGTCGACCGGGCAGGGTACCTACACGTTCGCCGTCAGATTCGTTGCTTCGCAACCGGAATTCGTCAACGGCTCGGACAGCAACGGGGTCCGGATCCGGGTGCGCTGATCATTTGGCGGGCCCGGCGCCCGAGACTGCCTTGGCGTGATCAGGTTGCCTCACCCGCGGGCCGCAGGCGGGTGACGATGCGGGTGCGAGTCTCGTAGGCCCGGGCGAGCGCGTCGCGCGCCATGCTCAGGCCGTGCGCATTCAGCCGGTAGTAGCGCCGGCGCGGCCGCCCCTGCTCCCGCGGATCGGTCTGTTCCCAAGCACTGTCGACCCAGTTCAGGCCCTCCAGCCGCGCGAGAATCGGGTGCACCGTCCCGCTGGGCAGCCCCGTTGCCGCACAGATCTCCAGCCCGTAGCGCTCCTTACTGGGGTCGTCCAGCAGGGCGCGGAGTACCGCCTGCGTGGTTTGGGTCATGCGTGGTGCGGATCCCGACATAGTCTAATTCTACCTAGCGTTGCGAAGAACCGCGGTCATCCGTCCCCGCGTCCCGATGCGACTGCCGAGGCGAACAGGTTGGTCAGGCAATCCGGCGGATCCGGCGGAATGCGATGAACACCAGCGCCGCGGCGAGTACGAGGTAGATGCTCGTTTCGATGCCTTGGAAGAGCCAGAAGCGTTCTGCGGGTTGGTACATCAGCAAGTTGTAGTCGCCGCCTCCAGACCGGGGCCGCAGGAGGTGGCGCCCGGGGTGCAGGCGGCCTGCGCGTTGTCCAGCACCACGTTCCCGGCCGCGTCTCGGATTTCCTGGGACTGGACCCAGTCTCCGCTGTAAGGGTTGTTCTGCGCGGCGTCGGCCTGCACGGGAAGGTGAGCGTCTCGGGGGGCAGGTAACGGGGTCTGGCCAGCAGGGTGAGGGCGATCCGCAGGCCGACGAATCCGGCCAGGGTGACCGCCATGGCCGGCAATACCTTCTGCCAGATCGTGCCGGCGACGATACCCAGCGCGACCGCGAACAGCGTGTAACCGATCGGCACCACCCCCTGCAGGTCGAAACCCAGCGGATTGAAACGGCTCGACCCGGTCTGGCTCACCGGGTTCAGCCACCAGGACAACCCAAGCCCGTAGCCGGTCGCGACGGCGAGGGTCGAGCCGCCGATCAGCGTGAACTTGACCAGCGCCCAGTGCCGGCGGCTGACGCCCTGGGTCCAGACCAGCCGGTGGGTGCCGTGTTCGAGTTCCCGGGAAATCAGCGGCGCACCCCAGAACAACCCCACGAACAGCGGCAGGAAGATGAAGGGAATGGCAACCAGCAGAACGGGTCTGTACTCGTCGTTGAATTGTCTGAACGCGGAGTTGCAGCTCTCGCTGGCTGCCGGCACCAGCTCGCCGCAACCCAACGCGCGAATGCACGACGGCAAATCCCAGGTCGTCGAAGGAGTGGTGCATCGCCAGGCCGGTCGGGATCATCAGCGCGGCCAGCACCGCAAGCCCGATCACGGTGAACAGCGCCTGCTTGCGAAACTGCCGCCAGGCCAGCCAGATCATGCGGTCACCCCCCATGCGGTGTGGCTGCCCTGCGGCCGGGTCTGGGCAAGGTAGCCCAGGATCAGGTCTTCGACGCTGACGTCGTGCACCGTCCAGGCGGGATCGGTGACGGGGCCGTCGGTCCGCACCAGCAGTGTCGACTGACGGTCGGTGTTGCTGGCACGGACGACGGTGGCGACCCCTTGGATGTGCTCGCCGGGGTCACGCGGGCCGATGAGCTGCCGATGATCGGCGACCAGGACGTCCACCTCCCCGGCGAGTTGAACCGCCCCGTCGTTCAGCACGATCAGGAAGTCACAGATCCGCTCGAGGTCGGCGAGCAGGTGGGACGACAGCAGCACCGTGGTGCCGGTCTCCGCGACACTGCCGATCAGCGCCTGCAGGAACTCCCGACGGGCCAGTGGATCGAGGCTGGCCACCGGCTCGTCCAGCAGCAACAGCCGCGGGTGTTTGGCCAGCGCGAGGGCGAGCGCGACCTGGGCTCGCTGGCCGCCGGACAACTTGCCCACCTGCCGATCCGGTGGGATACCGAGTTGCGCCAACCGCATTCGGGCCAGGGTGCCGTCCCAGCGCCGATTCAGCTTGCTGCCCATGGTGAGCAGTTCGGCGGCCGTGAAGTCCGCGTACAACGGGGTGTCCTGCGCCACGAACCCGATGTCGGCCAGGATCGAGGCGTGTGCTGTTTCAAACCCGTCGAACGGCGCTGCGCCGAAGATCCGGACGGTGCCGACGTCCGGCTCCAACAGGCCGACGGCCAGATGCAGCAGGGTGCTCTTGCCCGCCCCGTTGAGGCCGACCAGCGCGGCGATCCGGCCCGGCGGCAGGCGGAACGAACAGTTCCGGAGCGCCCAAATTCTGGGCCCGATTCTTGCCGTACTTCTTGCCCAGCTGCTCGGTCTCCAGCGCAACGTCACTCTCGCTGTCCATGCCATGCCCTCCTGGACTCTTCGCCGACAATTCCGCCGTGGGTGTTACGGGCCGTGCCGTTGCCAGTGGCGGGCGCAGGCTCGTCAGGTCCTGCCGGATTGCTCACCACGGTTGTGGTTGTGGTTGTGGTTGTGGTTGTGCGTGCTGTGCCCGGTCAGCCCTGGTGGCCCGGATGGTGGTGTCCACCAGCGCGACGACGTCGTCGTCGCTCAGCCCGGCGGCCAGGGCCCTGCGCAACCACGCGACCAGGTCCTCCCGCAGTTCGGCCTGATTGGCCAGGGACGCGCCGGCCAGGGTGCGGACCACGAACGTGCCCACCCCAGGGCGACCCTCGGCCAAGCCCTCGAGCTCCAACTCGCGGTAGGCCTTGAGCACGGTGTTCGGGTTGATGACCAGTGACTGGGCCGCATCACGCACCTTCGGCAACTGATCGCCCGGCTTCAGCAGACCCACCCGCAGCGCCTGCTTCACCTGCTGCACCAGCTGCATGTAGGTGTTCACCTTCGAGCGGCCGTCGAGCACGAACTCGATCATCGGCGGCCACCTCCTATTGTCCTACGACAGTAGGACAGCATCTGCTCGCGGGAGGGGTTGGCGTCAAGAGGGCGGAGCTGCGCGGTTCTGCGGCGTGGCGGTGGGCGCTGCGGCTGCTGATGCGCTGGGGCGGCGCCTACCTGGCCGCCTGGGCGTGATGGCTGCCGCTGATGCGCTGGGGCGGCGCCTACCTGGCCGCCTGGGCGTGATGGCTGCCGCTGATGCGCTGGGGCGGCGCCTACCTGGCCGCCTGGGCGTGATGACTGGCGGGCGTCGCCGGACGTGGCCAACGCCACTCGGCGCCGGTTTTCAGTGCTGGGCACCGGTATTTGTCGGCGCCGTGTCCTGCAAAGCGGCGCCAGGTCATCAATTCCGGCGCCGAGTTGAGGAATTCGACGCTCGTGGAGTTTCCCAAGAGCCCGCACCCTGAAATGGCGCCGCGGAAATGCGGAGCACGATCCTAGTCTGTCACCAAGCCTTCTGATGTGTTACCCGGCCCTCCCATCCGGCCTAGTGTCGGCGGGGAATTGTTCAGCCCTGTCGGATCTCGGCCCGGAATGTGCGTCCACGTTGGTTTCTGGTGAGCGATGTGCGCGTCTCTCACGATCGTGAGCCGCCGGTCGGGCAGGGTTGATGACGCGCTGGTGCAGTGTTGATGCCGCGCTGGTGCAGGGTTGATGACGCGCTGGTGCAGTGTTGATGGGCCAGCCGCGCCCTCCGCGGCGGTTGCAGGACAGACCCGGCGCACGGGAAGGGACAGGTGAGTCGTCGACCCGGCGGGGCGTCGCCACCACGTGACCCTGCTCTCGCCCGCCCGCCGGGCCCAGCGGTAACGTGGGTCACCGGCCGGCCGGCGTGCGCGCTGTCCAGCCGAATCCCGTCGCATTCCATTTCGGAAAATGAATCGATCAAGTCCAATGCCTACCACAAGCCGCCGACAACAACGAATTCCGGGCGATTGGTTCGCCGAACAGAATTGAAATGCGAGCATCATTATTCCGGGATTTGAATGTTCGCCCCGGCCGAGGGCCGGCACCCGATGCCCAGCTTGACACTGGGACCACACCAGATATCATCCAAGTACCGCCACAGCTGACCCCGAAGCGGTGTCCTTAAAACAGGTTTCAGCCCACTGTGACCCAGGTAACCAGTTTGTTGCTGTGACCCAGCGTACAAATATCGAGTTGTTTGTGACCCAGCTCACATTCCAGGCACAGGAGGGTTCATGGCCGAAGAGACCGCAAAGGACCGTTGGGATCCGGGCGTCCACAGTTACGCCTCGATGGGCTATTACGCCCCGGATTACGAGCCGAAGGACACCGACGTCCTCGCGGTGTTCCGGGTGACGCCGCAGGACGGGGTTGATCCGATCGAGGCCGGCGCGGCAGTGGCCGGCGAATCCTCCACGGCCACCTGGACAGTGGTGTGGACCGACCGGTTGACGGCGAACTCGCACTACCAGGCAAAGTGCTACCGGGTCGACGACGTCCCGGGCCGGCCGGGCGAGTATTTCGCCTATGTGGCGTACGACATCGACCTCTTGGAAGAGGCGTCGATCGCGAACCTGACGTCGTCCATCATCGGCAACGTCTTCGGCTTCAAGCCGCTGAAAGCGCTGCGGCTGGAGGACTTGCGGATCCCCGTCGCCTACGTCAAGACGTTCCAGGGGCCCCCGCACGGCATCGTGATGGAGCGGGAGTTCCTCAACAAGTACGGCCGCCCGCTGCTCGGCGCCACCGTTAAGCCCAAACTCGGACTGTCCGCCAGGAACTACGGCCGGGTGATCTACGAGGCCTGCCGCGGTGGCTTGGATTTCACCAAGGACGACGAAAACATCAACTCACAGCCATTCATGCGCTGGCGCGATCGCTTCCTGTTCGGCATGGAAGGCGTCAACAAGGCGATGGCGGACACCGGCGAGATCAAGGGTCACTACCTCAACGTCACAGCCGCCACCATGGAGGAGATGTACGAGCGCGCCGAGTTCGCCAAGGAACTCGGCAGCGTGGTCGTGATGATCGATCTCACGATCGGCTTCACCGCCATGCAGTCGATGTCGCACTGGGCGCGGAAAAACGGTGTGCTGCTGCATCTGCACCGCGCCGGGCATTCGACGTACACGCGGCAGAAGACGCACGGCGTCAGTTTCCGGGTGTTGGCGAAGTGGTGCCGGCTGATCGGCGTGGACCATCTGCACGCCGGAACGGTGGTGGGCAAGCTCGAGGGCGACCCGGCGACGACCAAGGGCTTCTACGACACGCTCCGCGACGATCACATTCCGATGAACCAGGCGCACGGCATCTTCTTCGACCAGCACTGGGCGAGCATGCCCGGCGTCATGCCGGTGGCGTCCGGCGGTATCCATGCCGGCCAGATGCACCAGTTGGTGGACCTGTTCGGTGACGACGTGGTGCTGCAGTTCGGTGGTGGCACCATCGGTCACCCGTTGGGCATCGCGGCGGGCGCGGAGTCCAACCGGGTGGCGCTCGAAGCAATGATCAAGGCGCGCAACGAGGGCAAGGACATGCTCAAGGAAGGTCCGGATCTGCTGCGCAAGGCCGCCCAGGCCTGCCATCCGCTGGAGGTCGCGCTGGCCACCTGGGGCGACGTCACCTTCGATTACACCTCGACGGATGCGCCCGACGCCGTCCCAACCGTCAGCCTGTAGGAGCGGACATGAAATTGCGTCACGGAGCCTTCTCCTACCTGCCCGATCTCACCGACGACGAGATCGCCGCCCAGGTTCGATACGCGCTGCTGAACGACTGGCCGCTGTCGATCGAGTACACCGACGATCCGCACCCCCGCAACATCTACTGGGAGATGTGGGGTCTGCCGCTGTTCGATCTCGACGAGCCGGACGGCGTGATGGCCGAGATCGACGCCTGCCGGGCGACCTTTCCCAACCACTACATCCGGGTGCTCGCCTACGATGCGCGGCTGGGACGGCAGACGACGGCGTTGCATTTCCTGGTGCAACGCCCGGCCAACGAGCCAGGCTTCCTGCTCACCCGAGCCGAGGGCCACGACCGCCGGCAGACGTACTCGGTGTACTCATACGCGACGTCGGCCGACGGGCATGCTCCCGACCGGCCGTGAAGAATCAGCGATGAGTGATCGGTGATGGGCATCGAAGAACGGCATCACCGTGGCGCCTGAACAGCAGGCGCCGCGGTCCGGCTTCCGGCTGCACCGGCCGGGGATGGCCGCCGCCGCGGTGGCCGACGCCAGCGCGGAACCGGCAAACGACGTCATCCTGGGCGACGACGCGACCCTGGACCTGACCACCGACGACGCGCGGATCCACGTCGAGGAGACACTGGCCAGGCTCGACGCCGAACTGGTGGGGCTGTGGAACGTCAAACGGCGGGTGCGTGAGATCGCCGCGCTGCTGCTGGTCGATCGCGCCCGGCGTCAGTTCGGGCTCGCCTCGTCCCGACCGACGCTGCACATGAGCTTCACCGGCGGGCCCGGAACCGGAAAGACCACGGTGGCGCTGCGGATGGCGCAAATGCTGCACGCCATGGGCTATATCCGCAACGCCAACGTGCATGTCGTCACCAGGGACGACCTCGTCGGTCAGTTCATCGGGCACACCGCGCCGAAAACCAAGGCCGCGATCGCGAAGGCGGCCGGCGGCGTGCTGTTCATCGACGAGGCGTACTACCTGTTCCGGCCGGAAAACGAACGGGATTACGGGCAGGAGGTCATCGAGATCCTGCTCCAGGAAATGGAAAGCGAGCGGGCCAGCCTGGTGGTGATCTTCGCCGGGTACCCGGATCGGATGGACACCTTCTTTTCGGCCAATCCGGGGCTCTCGTCGCGGGTGCCGCACCATATCGCCTTCGAGGACTACACCCACGACCAGCTGGCCGAGATCGCCGAACTGATGGTGGCGGGAGAGAACTTCCGGTTCAACGACGCTGCGCGGCAGGCGTTCTCGGAATACCTGGACTTGCGGATGCACCAGCCGCGGTTCTCCAACGCACGCAGCGTGCGCAACGCCATCGAACGCTGCCGGCTGCGCCAGGCCAAACGGCTGGTGGATCTCCGGCGGCCGTTGACCAAGGACGACCTCGTCACGCTGACCGACGAGGACGTCTACGGCAGCAGTATTTTCGCCGGTGCTGAGCCGGCCGTGGTGACGAACGGCTCGCCGGCACTGGCGATCAACGACGCGGATGCCTGAGAAAGGACCCACGCCATGACTGAGGGACTCAAGACCCTGACCCGATACACCATCGAGGAGGAGCACCGTCATCCCGGATCGACCGGTGAATTCTCCGGGCTGGTGAACGTTCTCGCCACCGCGGTGAAGATCATCGCCAATCAGGTGAACAAGGGATCGTTGATCGGCGGGCTCGGCACCTCCCGCACGGACAGCGCGCACGACGAGGTCGAGAAGCGGCTCAACGTGATCAGCAACGAGGTCCTGATGCAGGAGACGCAGTGGGCCGGTCACGTGGCGGCGATGGTCTCCGAGGAGATGGACGGCTTCTATACGGTTCCCGCCCGCTACCGCAGGGGCAAGTACCTGCTGGCCTTCGATCCGCTGGACGGTTCGAGCAACCTCGACGTCAACATGACCCTGGGCACGATCTTCAGCATTCTCCGGCACCCCGATCCGGACACGGACCCGAGCGAGGACGACTTCCTGCAGCCCGGGGTGGAGCAGGTCTGCGCCGGCTTCGCGCTCTACGGACCCGCAACGATGCTGATCCTGACGACGGGTCGCGGCGTCGACGGCTTCACCCTGGACCGGGAGATCGGTGCGTTCGTGCTGACCCACCCGCAGATGCGGATCCCGGACGACGCCTCGGAGTTCGCGATCAACGCGTGCAATGAGCGTTTCTGGGAGCAGCCGGTCAAGCGGTATGTGCAGGAGTGCCTGGACGGTTCCGCGGGGACGCGCGGGAAGGACTTCACCATGCGATGGGTAGCCTCCTTGGTGGCCGACACCTTCCGCATTCTCACCCTGGGCGGGATGTACCTCGATCCCATGGACGCGATGGACCCGACCAGGTCCGGTGGGGTGCGGCTACTGTACGAGGCCAACCCGATCGCGTTCATCATCGAGCAGGCCGGTGGAGCGGCATCCACCGGCATCGGCAGGGTGATGCAGCTGACGCCCGACGGTCTGCACCAGCGGGTCCCGCTGATGTTCGGCTCGAAGAGCGAGGTGCAGCGCATCGAGCGCTACCACGCGGAGTTCGCCGACGGGGACTCGGGTTTCGACAGGTCCCTGTTCACCGTTCGCTCGTTGTTCCGCACCAACTAACCGGAAGGAAACGCCTTGTCGGTCAAGCATCCGGTCGTCGCCGTCACCGGTTCCTCCGGTGCGGGAACGACATCGGTCACCAAGACCTTTCAGCACATCTTCCGCCGCGAGGGGATCACCCCCGCGCTGGTCGAGGGTGACTCGTTCCACCGCTTCGACCGCCAGCAGATGAAGCTGGCGATGGCCGAGGCCGAGGCCCGCGATGGTTCGCACTTCTCGCATTTCGGGCCGGAGGCGAACCTCCTGGAGGAGCTCGAGGCGCTGTTTCGGGAATACGGCGAGTCTGGCGGCGGGAAGGTGCGCAAGTACCTGCACGACGATCGGGAGGCCCAGCCGTACGGGCAGCCACCGGGGACCTTCACCCCCTGGGAGGCCCTCGAGCCGGGCAGTGACCTGCTGTTCTACGAGGGACTGCACGGCGCGGCCGTGACCGACACGGTGGACATCGTCCGGCATGCCGACCTGCTGGTGGGCGTTGTGCCGATCATCAACCTCGAGTGGATCCAGAAGTTGCACCGGGACAAGACAACTCGCGGCTACTCGAGCGAGGCCGTCACCGACACGATCCTTCGCCGGATGCCCGACTACGTGAACTACATCTGCCCGCAGTTCTCCCGCACCGACATCAACTTCCAGCGGGTGCCGACCGTGGACACCTCCGATCCGTTCACCGCGCGGTACATCCCGACGGCGGATGAGAGCTTTCTGATCATCCGGTTCGCCAACCCGCGTGGCATCGACTTCTCATACCTGTTGTCGATGCTGCACGACTCCTTCATGTCCCGGCCGAACATCATCGTGGTACCCGGCGGGAAGATGGAGCTGTCCATGCAGTTGATCTTCACGCCGCTGATCCTGCGGCTGATGGAAAAGAAGCGTCAGCGGGCTGGGTGATCTCTCAGCGGTCCGATTCCGGTACGCGCTGGGAGAGGGATCGACTGCGAGCACCCGTCTTCAGCCGCCACCACTGCCGAGCGCCGTCGGTGGCATCACCCCGTACGTCGGGGGATCCTTGGGTTTGCCGCAGCGGGTGCAGCGCAGGTATCCCCTCCCGCGCATTTCTGGGTTGTCGTCCTGCACGCCGACGTAGTGGTGCCGGCCCATTCGGCACCGCCAATCCTTCTTTACCTGCGCCGTGACGATCACGTCTCGCTCCTGAAGTGCCTGACGGAGGGGAATGGAGCCGAAGAGCAGGCTGACGGCCTGGCCGATCTGCGCGAGAGTTCCTAGTTCGCTGAGTTCGGTGCGGAATTCCTCGCGGTACCGGTCGCGGGCGTCGGCGGGGTGGACCAGCACGGTCAGCGCAATCAGGCCTCGTGCCGGTCCGATCGGATGTGGGCCGATCATCGCTTCGCTCTGATATCTCAGCCGCCGGCCACGCCGGGACCCAGCACGCTCGGCGGCATCGGCCCGTACGACGGTGGGTCCATCACCTTGCCACACCTGGTGCATTCCAGATGCGCCTGCCCGCGCATCTCGGGGTTGTCGTCTTCGACACCGATCCAATGGTGCCGGCCGGCTTTGCACAGCCAGTTCTTTGCGGTGGGGATGGTCGTGGTCATCGATTGCTCCTGTCAAGGATCGGCCGGGACGACGGTTCGGGGGAACGGGGACACCGGTTCCGGGGACGTCACGGGATCTCCCCAGCCGGCCGGAGCCGACCGGGGACCATCGATCTCGCGGCGCCGGCGCTGGCCAGCGCTCCCCGAATCTGGGCCAGCCCCTGTGGGTTCAGCCGGTAGTACCGGCGCCGCGGCCAGCCCTGGACATGCTCGGTCGGTGGCTCCCAGTCGCTGTCCAGCCATTGCAGCGCCTGCAGCAGGGCCAGCACCGGGTAGATGCGGCCGGCGGACAGTCCGGTGTCGGCTCGAATTTGCGTGCCGTGATGGTGGCGGGTGGGGTGGGCGACCAGGGCGCCCAGTACCTGTTGCGTAGTTCCGGTCAACCGTAGACCGCGGGACATGGTGTTATTCTACCTAGGTGGCACCCGCCTGACAAGGGTCACGCCGGACAAAGAGGACGTACTTCTCCGGTCCGCCTGCGTCGGCCGTTCGAGCCTCGCTGGGGTTGTCGAACGGTGCCGGCCGGCCGTCCCGCGCATCACCGACCTTCCCGGTGACCTCTGATCATCAGCTCCCGATAATGGTCGAACGACGCGCGGGGGTGCCGGTCGAGGGTTTCCGGGTCCACCCGTATCAGCCCGAAATTCCGAGTGAATCCATCCGTCCATTCCCAGCAGTCCAGCAACGTCGAGTAGAAATAGCCGAGGACGTCGCAGCCGCCGGCCACGGCGTCGGCGACGGCGGCCAGATGACCGTCCAGGTAGGCGATCCGCTCGACATCGGCAGCCGGCTTGGCGTCGCTGACCGTGCCGTCACCGGGATCATCGACATCCCGGTACGCGCAACCGTTCGCAGCCACGCACAGCGGCGGCAGCGACGGATAATCGGCCGTGAGATCGACCAGCAGCCGGGTCAGTGACGCTGGCCGCACCGGCCATCCGGAGTTGGTGAGCGGAACGCCGGGTGTCTCCTCCAGGGTGAACCGAACATTGCTGGTCGACGAGGACGCCCAGGCACACGCCACCTTCAGGTTCGCCGAAGATCCCGACGATGTCGACTACGACCTCGGCTGAACACCGAGCTGATCACAACGCACTGGGACGACCTGCTGCGGATCGCGGCGTCGGTGAAATTCGGGCACGCCACCGCCGCGCTGGTCGTCGGCGAGCTGTGCTCATCCAAACGGCAGCAGAACGCGCTGTCCGCGGCGATCAAGGAGTACGGGGCCTTACGGCGCACGATCCACGCCGCCCAGTTTCTATCCGACGAGACCTACCGACGCAAAATCGCCCGCCAGTTGAACAAGGGCGAGAACCTCCACGCGCTGCGCCGGGACCTGTTCTACGCCAGCGAAGGCGCGATACGACACCGCAACCCCGAGCAGCAAACCGAGCAG
>Ga0075520_1000201_pt1 | contig 23605 bp, 20 predicted proteins | sample NGEPerB_FD_75100 | JGI IMG/M metagenome (GOLD analysis project Ga0075520, IMG submission 75100) | Arctic peat soil microbial communities from the Barrow Environmental Observatory site, Barrow, Alaska, USA - NGEE PermafrostAB12-B | ecosystem: Environmental > Terrestrial > Soil > Wetlands > Peat ... | reverse complement strand
TAGACAATAGCAAACCTGTAAGACGGGCCTTCAATGAGGCGAATGAAGCAATAGGTAGAGATAATCACCATGAGCACAAGAAAGCTGTAGGCGCGGGCTTCCTGCGAGCTAGCAATGGCGCATGGATTAAGCGCGAATAGCGCCGCGGTTAGTATTCCTGTGCGGGGGCCGAACAGGCGCTTGCCCAGCAGATACATAAGAGGAATGGAAAGGACGCCCGGGAGCACGGAGAGCAGGCGGACGATAGCTTCGCTGTTCCCGAAGTGCAACCACGGCCGCAGCAACACGTAGTACATCGCCATGTTGCCTTCCTCGTGCCAAAGAAAGTGCCAGAAGGCGGCGCTAGGCCGCTGAACGATAGCGACGCTGGTGATCTCGTCGAGCCAGAAACTCTTGTGGCCCAGAGCAACCAGCCGCAAGACCGCGCCCACAGCGACGACCGACCACAACCGGAGCGAGTTGCGAGGTTCGAAAGGACCGTCGTCGCTCGCCTCACTGGTAGTCGTTACCCGCGCCCCTGATGCGGGACGGGGAATCTTGCCGCGGCCCGAGACAAACGTTGTGGCATGAAAGGTGCCGAGGTGGAACAGCCGGAGCCACACCCCGGCGAGGGTCACACGAGTAACTAACAAGACTCGGCCACGAGAAGTAGATTCTGGAACCGACACGCGGTATTGCTTCGGTGCAGGATGGGCGAGCGGACGCTCGCTGGCTGCGGGCATAAGCAGTAATCTTACAGTGACGACCGGTATCCAAGCGACAGCGCCTGTGGCACGGCTAGCGTGCCCGGGCGAGTACCAGGGTCACATCATCCGGTTGTTCACCGCCGGCGATCCAATCAGTAACGGCGCCGGTCACAATCTCGCTGATGCGCGCCAGCGGCTGATCGCGATGCCGCTGGATCAGCTCAATCAGACGCTCCTCGCCGAATTCGCCAAACTCGTTCTCCGGCTCGGTGACGCCGTCGCTGTAAGCGACGAACATATCTCCCGGCTCCATGCTAATCGTGCTTTCGTCGTAACTCATCCCGTCGAATAGACCCACGACGGTGCCCGAGGTCGCCAGACGCCTGACCTGCCCACTGTTGCTCAGGACCAGGGGAGGCAGGTGTCCTGCGTTGGAATAGGTAAGCGAGCGGGAAGCCGCATCGTAGCAGCCCAGGAACATGGTGGCGTACTTTTCCGGCGGCGTGCTGCGGTAGAGCTGATAATTCAGCGTGGCCATCAACAATCCCGGAGCGAGTTCGGAATCGCCGCTGCCATCGCCGCGGTAGTACATAGGAAGAACCCTGTCGCCGGGGGGACCGGCGTCCAGCGCCACGGACGCCAGGGTTCGCTCCGGTTCCAGCGAATAGGCGCGCACGAATGCATGCACCGTCGCCATCAGCAGCGCTGCCGAAATGCCTTTGCCGCTGATATCGCCGACCGCTAGCACCAGCTTGTCTTCGCGCATCGGAATGAAATCGTAATAGTCGCCGCTTACCGTCCTCGCCGGACGGCATACCCCGTGTACCTCCAGCGTGGTCAGGCCGGACAAATCGGCAGGGAAGAGCAAGTTTTGCACCTCGTGCGCAATTGCCAGCTCACCCTCCAGCCGCTGCTTCTCCTTTTGCTCGTTCATCAGGTTCGACAGCGAATGGGTCATGGAGTTGAACGATTGCTCCAGCGCGGCCATCTGGTCCTGGGTTCGTACCTTAATGCGATAGGCCAGGTCGCCGCTGTTCACGTGCTGGGTTGCAACGTAGAGATCGGCCACAGATTTGGTGATGCTGCGGGTGAGCCTCATACCGATGAACAGCGCTATCAGCTCGATAAGACCAAAAAAGATTGCGATGCCCACCAGGCCATCGAGGAAGATCTCGGCTTTATCGCCGAGGGCATTGAACAAAGTGGCGTACAGCATCGAAGGCCGGGTATCCACCAGGATCAAGCCAGTCATGGATTTGCCGGTGTGCCAGTCGATGGCGCTGAAACGAGTGGCAAATGGAATGTGCACGTCGAATCGGTTGGTAGGAGGCGGCACGTGTCCAGCCTCCACCCTCGAGCTGGCGTTTTCGCCAGACAGGCGCACCGTCGCGAGTGAATTTCCCGTGCCGAAGACCAGTTTATCGTTATCTTTATCGGGTGCCGAAGAGGATTTAGGGGTGCGAGTGGAGGTACTCGATGTACTATCCGGTTCCGGCTTCGTGTCCTCGTCTGGGGGAAGCACAGTTACTGATCCTAGCTGCGACGTGGCCATCCGCAGGAGCTGCGGAGTGACAGGTACATTGGAGATCACCGTCAGGTGATGGGCACCGGCTTCCACGTGTTTGACCACGCGCAGGTGCAGCCGCTTGCCGTCCAGCACAAACCCTGCGAAGTCTCCCTGAATTGCCGTCGATATGTGGACCGGTTCGATTCCTGGAGCTGGCCGGCCCGCCGAAAGCACGAAAGGTTTGTCTTCGTCCCAGACGCTTACCACCCGATTGCGAAAGTTCTCGTCCGACGCGCTGGAGATCTCGGCGGCCAGCTGCTGATTCAACTTCCCGGAGCGCGCCAAACTGCGGAATTGCATGGCCAGGGAGCGGTTGGCGGATTCCAGATGCCGTAACTCCGATTGCAGGTCCGATATGGCGACGTAGGTCGCAAATTGTCCCGCGAACAGGTAACTGGCGAGCAGTCCCATCATCAGCAACAGCACGATGGGAATGACGCCGATAAAGACATAGGTGACGATCAAGCGGTTACGCAGGCGCCACATAAGCTGCCGGCGCACCCAGCGCAGGCCCATCAGCATGGCGCAAACAGCGAAGATAAAGACGAGGAACGTGGCCCATCCGCTCAGCATTGTCCCGTTGGGCGCACGGAAGATCAGGCGCAGCAGTTCGAGGATCAGGGCCAATCCGCCAAACCACAACGTGGTACGTCCCAACTTGCTTTTGGGGCGTAGGACCCTTCGCAGCCGGGTCTTGATTTCGCGGGACTCTGGAAACTTGAACGCCATAGGGTCTCGGAACTATTGCTAGTCGGTAGCCTGCGTCGCCAGTCTCAAGCTGTGACGGCAAGCGCCAGGGAACGTTTCAATGTTTACGATGCGGGGCCGCGCACGACAACATTCTCAGATCTCGGGATAAAGATCGAAAAACGCCTCTACGCTGGTGCGTAACTGGCGCTCGATTTCCTCTTTCGAGCCCTCGATTATATGCAGCGTCACGTGTGCCTCGTGCCCATTCTTCAGCTTTACCGCACCCTCGCCTACTTCGGCGACTTCTTCTGAGGGTAGAAGACGCAGTCCATACACCATGGTCAACTTTGCCATGCCCTGATTCTAAACGTTCCCCAAACCGCAGGCACTTGTTAGAATCCGGACGGTACGTTCTTTTCATTCAAACGTTTGAGTAGCAAGCTGTTATTTCTCCGTGTGCGCCTCACGACGAGACGGTTGCATCTTCCGGCGTGGCGGGGAATCTAAGTTCAGTCCTATGCCTGACAATGTGCGTAACGTCATCGTCATCGGTTCCGGATGTTCGGGGCTGACCGCGGCGATCTATGCTGCCCGCGCTAATCTCAGCCCGCTTGTCATCGATGGGCATGAGCCCGGCGGGCAGCTCGCCATTACTACCTTGGTGGAGAATTTTCCGGGATTTCCGGATGGCGTCCAGGGCCCGGAACTCATCGAGAACATGCGCAAGCAGGCCATGCGTTTTGGCACTGAGTTTATTGCCGGGCATGTAGTTTCAGTGGACCTGAGTCAAAAGAGTTCTGATGGCAGTAAGAAGCCGATCGAGGTGAACTTAGGCCGCGAGACTTTATTGACCCGTACTCTCATCATTGCCAGCGGCGCTTCGGCGCGCTGGCTGGGCCTCCCCAATGAGCAGGCACTCATCGGCCACGGTGTTTCCTGTTGCGCTACCTGCGATGGGTTTTTCTTCTCGGGCAAGGAGATAGCCGTCATCGGTGGCGGCGATTCGGCCATGGAAGAGGCCTTGTTCCTGACCCGCTTCGCGGCCAAGGTCACCGTCATTCATCGCCGCGGCGGTTTCCGGGCTTCCAAGATCATGCTTGACCGCGCACGTAAGCATCAGCAGATCGAGTTTCTCACCGACACCGTTGTGGACGACGTGTTCGATGTCCGCAAGAAGGAAGTCACAGGACTCCGGCTGCGCAATCTGAAGACTGGCGAACAGTGGGACCTTCCGGTCAGTGCTATGTTTTTGGGCATCGGACATACACCGAACGCACAATTCGTGGGTGAGCAACTGGCCCGCGATGGCGATGGGTATCTCATTCCCGAGGGGTATGTCTGTTCTCGGGCGCCTGGTGTATTCATCAGCGGCGATGTGGCCGACCGCCATTATCGGCAGGCCGTCACCGCTGCGGGAACGGGATGCATGGCTGCCCTTGAAGCCGAGAAGTATCTAGAAGAGATAGGTAAGTAGACCTAACTTGCGGCCGCTAAACCTGGATCATTCATGAGCGAGCGTAACTTTTTGGAGTGTCATCCTGAGCGACGAGGTCGCCGCGGCGATCGAGGAGTCGAAGGAACCCTTTGCCCGCCAAGCAATTTCGGACTTGTTGCTGTGTCACGTGTCCAAACTTGATTTCTCGCAGATGTAGGGGTCCTTCGACTCCGCACGAGTCCGTCGCAGCGGACTCGCGTTCCGCTCAGGATGACAATCGGAACCGGCAGGATGATCGAAACCTATGGCAACCTCCGCTACCGACGACTTCCTCCGCGCTGAACAGGCGGCACAGTTCATTCTCGAGCGCGCCAGCCTGCGTCCGCGTATCGGTGTGGTGCTGGGATCGGGACTTGGCGCCGTCGCCGCTGGGTTAGCCGACACGGTCCGCATCCCCTCCGAAGACATTCCACATTTTCCAAAGAGCACGGCCGAGGGTCATGCAGGCGTGCTGGTCCTTGGGAGGCTCGACAATATTCCCGTGGCCGTGATGCAGGGTCGCGCGCATTTCTACGAAGGATATTCGCCCAGCCAGATTGTTCTTCCTGTGCGCGCATTAGAACGCATGGGAGTGCGCGCCATGGTGCTCACGAATGCCGCAGGCGGAATCAGGCCCGAATACAGCCGCGGCGCGCTGGTGGTGCTGCGCGACCACATCAATCTCCAGGGAGTGAACCCGCTCATCGGTTTGAACGACGAGCGTTTTGGGTTGCGTCATCCCGACATGACGGACGCCTACAATGCACAATTCCGGCAGTTCGTGCGGGAGGAATCGGAGCGATTGGGCGGAGGCATCTTTGAGGGTGTGTACGCCGCCGTGACTGGTCCCAACTTTGAAACCCCGGCGGAGATTCGCTTTCTGCGTACCATCGGCGCCGACCTGGTCGGCATGTCCACCGTCGCTGAGGTGATTGCCGCGCGGCACATGGGCATGGAGGTCCTGGCAGTCTCGTGCGTGACCAATATGGCGGCCGGTATGACCGGCGAAAAGATCACGGAAGAAGAAGTGTTGGAAATGGGCGAACGCCTGGCCAGCAAGTTTCTTGCGCTGTTGCGGGCGGTATTGCCTAGGATCGAAGGCTATCTGGAGAGCAGCGCGAGTTCCGATTAACGCTATCGTCACAAAGCATGGAAACCTCTGCGCTAAACTAAATTACACATGCCCGCGGAAATGTATCTCATTGGCGTTGCCGGTCCTTCGGGCGCGGGAAAAACCTACCTCGCGACGCACCTTGCCGCTGCACTGCAGGCCAGCGTACTGGCGCTTGACCGCTACTATCGGGACCTCTCGCATTTGACCCTGGAGGAACGAGCGCGGGTAAATTTCGACGCGCCTGAAGCTCTCGATCACGAACTCATCGTCGAGCAAATTGCCCGCTTGCGCAATAACAAAACTGTGCATCTGCCGGTGTACGACTTCGCCACCCATACGCGAACCCGGAGGACCGAGGTGCTGCGTTTATCGAGCGTCGTCATTGTCGAGGGACTGTTTACTTTGCACTGGCCCAGTCTGCGCGAGTTACTGGGCACCAAGGTTTTCGTGGACATGAATGACGAAGTCTGCCTGACGCGGCGCCAAGCGCGCGATGTGCGCGAGCGCGGCCGCACTCCGGAGTCCGTCATCGCACAATATGCCGGGATCGTCGCCCCCATGGCCCAGCGCTACGTTCGTCCCAGTATCGTCTATGCGGATGTCGTGGTCTCCGGGACTGAGGCCATTGACGAGGGAGTCTCCCGCGTTCTGGCGCACTACGAACGGCAAATCAGCAACACCCAGGCGCACGACTCCACCGATCCAGGGCAGCGAAAAGCCATGTCCGCAATCACGAGGAACGAATGAAGGCTCGCAGCATTGGCGGCGCCTTTGCATTGCTGTGTCTGGTTAGCCTGCCCGCTGCAGCTCAATCGTCTGCGCGGGAAAAGGAAGTACATCTGCCCTCCAGCAAACTGCTGCTGTTGCCTGCGCCCGGAGGACCGCAGCGTACCAACAGTTTTCCTGCGGCGGTGGCACTGAGCCCGGATGGAAAATACCTCGCCATTTTGAACAATGGATATGGAACGGCGGAGTCCAAATTTCAACAGTCGATCGCCTTGCTCGATTTGGCGAGCAATCAACTGCAAGACTTCCCCGATCCGCGTCTCGCCCTTCATGCCAAGCAGTCGTATTTCCTTGGACTGGCTTGGAGCAGCGATGGCGCCAGTCTTTACGCCTCGATGGCGTCGCTTACCGACCCGGACGGTAAGCACCCCGGTGATACTGGCAATGGAGTCGCTGTGTACCGCTTGCAGAACGGCAGGCTGCTGGCGGAACGTTTTGTGAAGCTGCCCCGCGCGCCTCTCGGCCACGGAAAACGATTTACCTACAATTCGAAGAGCGTTGCGCCGGGCTATGCCAATCCGTATCCTGCCGGACTGGCTGTGGTGAAGCGCGACCGTGGCGACGCGCTGCTGATCGCGGAGAATCTTGCGGACGATGCGGTATTGCTGGATGCGCACAGCGGCAAGGTGCTGCAGCGGTTCGATTTGAGCCGTGGCAAATACGTTCCTGCCGCGTTTCCCTACGGTGTTGTGGTGAGCGGCGACGGCAGCCGGGGCTGGTGTTCGCTATGGAACTCATCGCAAGTTGCGGAGCTGGATCTGCGCTCTGGCAAAGTTGTGCGTCAGATCGCGCTGATGCCTCCGCAGCGCGATATCGACGCGTCCTCCCGCCCGACAGCGCTACTGTTGAGTCCCGACCAACGCCATCTCTACATGACGCTTTCCAATCGCGACTCTGTTGCAGTCGTGTCAACCGCAGACGGCCACGTTGAGCGATACCTCAGCACCAGCTTGCCCGGACAGACGTATGGCGGCAGCTATCCCGACGCGCTGGCGCAGTCAGCGGACGGAAGCAAGTTGTATGTCGCCAACGCATCCGCCGATGCGGTCGCAGTGTTCGACGTGAACTGCACCAACGCACAGACCGCTGATTATTTCATTCCCACAGAGTGGTACCCGACCGCGGTAGCGGTCCACGGTGGAGAGCTGCTGATTGCGAGCGGGAAAGGGCAGGGAACAGGTCCTAACGCAGGTTGGCAAGACAGTCCAGGCCGTCCCGGAAAGCACCGCCACCCCTACATCGCGACCATGATTCGGGGCTCGATCGCCCGCGTGTCGCTGGGTGAGACGGAAAGTAATCACGACAAACTCACCCAGGAAGTGGTTCGCAGCAATCGGATGGAAGGCCGCACAGGCGAGATCAGCTTTCAGCGCGGCGAAAATTCAATCCACCATGTGATTTATATAATTAAGGAAAACCGCACCTACGATCAGGTCTTTGGCGACATCTCGGAGGGGAACGGCGATCGCTCGCTGGTCATGTACGGGGAAGACATCACCCCCAACCAGCACAAGCTGGCGCGACAGTTCGGAATTCTCGACAACTTCTACGATAGCGGTGAGGTCTCCGGCGACGGGCACGTGTGGTCCACGGCGGCCATTACGAGCGATTACACGGAGAAGACCTGGGAGATTAACTATCGCAGCAAAGAGCGGCGTTACGACTATGAGGGATACGTCGGCGACTCGGACCCAATGACCATTGGCATTCCCGATGTGAACGAGCCGGGTACGGGCTACTTGTGGGGCAACCTGGCGCGGAACAACCTCACTTATCGTCACTATGGCGAATTTGTGAACACCCGGTGGTGCGAAGATGTTGACCAGAGCAGCTCGGCACCGAGCGCCGCCGTCTCTGGACATCCGCCCGCTTGCGTGCGCAAGGCAGTAGAACCCGGCGAAAACTTGCCAGAGGAATTGGGCGGGGGCAAAAGCCCGTACCAATACAAGATTCCGCTGATCGCCTATGACGCGGCCACCAAGCCGGAGTTGCGCGGCCACTTCGATCCCAACTTTGCGGACTTCAATCTCAGCTATCCCGACCAGTTCCGCGCCGACGAATTTCTGCGTGAGTTTAGGGCTTTCGTGCACGCTCGCGAAACTGGCATGGGTGAGCAGTTGCCTAAGTTCGTGCTCCTCCGCTTGCCTGACGATCACACGGCCGGTACCCGTCCGGGATCGCCCACGCCAAACGCGTCTATTGCGGACAATGATCTCGCTGTGGGGCGCGTGGTGGAAGCGGTGTCTAGCAGCCCCTATTGGGCTGACACGGCCATCTTCGTCCTCGAGGATGACGCGCAAGATGGCGCCGATCACGTCGATGCGCACCGCAGCATCGCGCTGGTGATCAGCAAGTATTCACCGGGCACGCCACAGCAGCCTTGTGTGGACCATCACTTCTACACTACGGTCAACATGATCCACACGATGGAGGTCCTGTTGGGACTTCCACCCATGAACAACAACGATGCGTATGCCGCGGTCATGGTGCCCGTGTTCACTGGAGCGGGCGAGCAGCTGGCATTCAAAGCTGATTATCGCAACCGTGACAACGGGATGATCTATCAGGCGAATACGCCGGATGCTCCCGGAGCCAAGCAATCAGCGAAGCTCAACTTCTCGGTAGCAGATGCTGCCGACACAAACGTGCTCAACGCCATCTTGTGGAGGGCGGCCAAGGGCAGAATTCCGATGCCCGCACCCCGCCACGCCCGTGCTTCCTGCGGGAAGGAATGACGAGGCAGAAAAATAGACGAGGCGTAACCGTGGCAGCGTGTATCTGCGCGATCTCGCTGTTGGCGCGCCCAGGGATCAACCGCTGACTTCTCCCGCCAGCCACGCCAGGTAATCCTCGCTGCCGCCCTGCACTGCTAGTTCGACGCATTCGGGTAACTCATAAGGGTGCAGTTGCCTGAAGGCCGAGTGCAACTGCGCAGCGAGTTCAGCCGTCGTCTTGATCACCAGCAGGTACTCTGGTTCGTTCGAGATTTGTTGCTTCCATCGGTACACCGAGCGGATTGGCCCGACGATGTTGACGCAGGCCGCCAATCGGCGCTCGACCAACTGCAAGGCAAGCTTCTCGGCGTCTGGCTTTTGTCCGATCGTAGTCAGCACAATGCGCGCAGTCGTCATCCCCACCTCACCGTGAATATTTTTGGTTGAGACTGTACCACGGCGGGGAGCGCAAATACCGTCGTTGGCGTCTCAGGGTCAACAGTTACGGCAACCATTTGCCAAAGTTGGTTCCTCTTATCGTTTTGCCAGAACTTTTGCTTGACGCGCAAGCTCATGCGGAAGTCCACTAAAAGTTGGTGTAGTGTCAATCGAAACTTGCCGGGAGGAGACGGGCCTCTTCGGAGCAGTGATCATGGTGCTGACAATTCGCATTGCTGGAGGTTGGTTCTACCGTATGCGCCGCGTGCTGGCGACGCTGTGCATTGGCGTGCTTACCATTTTCATTGGGTACAAGGTGATCTTTGGCGCCAACGGCATGAAGGTTTATGAGGACAAGCGAGCTGAAGCTGTCCGGCTGCAACAGCAGATTGACGATGAGAAACTGAAGAACGAGCAACTGCAACACCAGGTCGATAGCCTGCAACGGGAAGATCCCAACGCGGTTGAGAAAGAAGCGCGCGAACAACTAGGGTACGTTAAACCCGGTGAGGTCGTACTAGTCGAGCCGCAGGCCAAACCTGACGCAAAGCACGCCCCACGATAGCTGAAAATAATAGTCAGAAATGGCGATCCCCTCCTGGGGCATTGCGGACCGCTGCCGCCCCTTGGACACTTGGTATTGACTCCTGTCCGGTTCAGCGACGTTTTATCGCGCAAAAGCTGTTTGTGGAATAAACTTGTTGACAGCGAAATCTGTGGGGACTCCTGCTCCGTACTGCGGTAAGGGTGAAGATACCGGCGGGAGTGCACCGGGGTTGCTGTTCATGAGAGTGACTCTGCAGTGGCTCGGCATCGGCTGGCCTTTCCCCGCTTTGTAAAAAAGCCGCTCCTGGCGGCAATTCGAGAGGAGATTCGACAATGAAGAAAAAAGTGTTGTTGGTAATTGGGCTCTAGTTGTGCAGCATGACCGTGCTGGCGGCAGCGAAGGACATGAACTGGAGCGGCTGGGTCAGCGATTCCAAGTGCGGCGTGAAAGGCGCGAATGCAGAACATGCGGCATGCGCCAAGAAGTGCATAGCGGCAGGCGAGAAGCCGGTGTTGGTGACCGACAAGGACCAAAAGGTAGTCGGTATCGACAACCCCGATGCGCTGGCCGGACATGAAGGCCATCATGTGGAGGTGACAGGTAAAATGACCGACAGCGGCACGCTTCATGTCGACAAGGTGAAGATGCTGGCGCAAAAAGGCGGCAGCGGCGGGGCCATGAACGACATGCAACACTGAGTCCGCTAACGTCACAGCAAAGCGGCCAGAAGACGGGGCCGCGACGAAATGCTAACGAACCCCGCCATTTGTGGGCGGGGTTCGTACTTTTGCACCTGCTGATGTTAAAGTTTCAACACCTACCATAGGCCGCAGTAGGGTAGACTCCTAAGGACAATTTCTACAGCTCATAGTCGAAGGAGCGGTAGCTCTTCTGGATAGGAAGCAGAGGCTGAAATTTGTCCATGTGCGAGAAAAGACACTAGCGGTGGTGCAACTTCTGGTTCGTCGGATTTCCGGTAGAACACGATTGCAGAGGCCGTTGACGACCGCCAAAGAACGCATGGAGAGACACGCAAAATGACTATGACGAACCTCTACAGCGGACGAGTTTCAAGGACGCATCATGCGGTGATTCAGTTCGCTATCGCCGCCACTGTCGCGATCGTGGTCTCGCTTGCAGAACCGGTGCCTGCGTTGGCACAAACCTCGGACGCGAATTCGCCTCCATCCTCCGCGAGCAGCCAGCCGCAGAGCTCGGCTCCGATGGCTGGGAAGAAGGAGCAGGCAGGGGAACCTAAGGTGATCACCAAGCCCTCTCTGTTTTTCCCTGACCTGGCCCACAGCGGCCAACCGTTGACCTCAGGCGAAAAGTTCAATCTGGCTATCGTCACCAGCATTTCTCCCGTTGCGTTTCTCGGGTCTGGGTTCGGCGCGGGCATTGGGCAAGCGGCAGATAGTCCCGCCGGCTACGGTCAAGGGGCCACCGGCTACGGCAAGCGTTACGGAGCGTCGATGGCGAACCGTGCTAGCACGAACCTGATCGGCTCCTACTTCCTGTCGTCTGTATTGCACGATGATCCACGTTATTTCGTGATGGGAGACGGAAGCTTGAAGCAAAGCGTTAAGTATGCTCTTCGCCGGGTCGTGATCGTCCGAAGAGATGACGGAGGGGAAGCGTTCAACTGGCCGGGAGTCATAGCGCCACTGGCGGCAGCAGGGTTGGCAAACACATATATGCCGGACGCCCAAAGAACCGTAGGCTACACGCTTGAGAACTATGGTTGGTCTATGGCTGCTTCCGCAGGAGTGAACCTGCTGAAGGAATACTGGCCGACTATTACGAGGAAGATTCTGGTACCGATGGGAATGAGCCATGATCCAAACAAGCCTTGATGAGTTCGGCGTGGTGCCTTTAACCGCAAGCCATTGGCGTGCCCAGCGGGTCTCCGCGACTTTGATTCCTGCGACCAAAGTGATTCCTGTGACCAAGTGCGTGTGAGCACTCACTTTGAGCGGATTTGCTGTCACGCGTCGCGCGAGCTATGACAACGTAACTTGATGCAGCAACGGCGGTTGCCGTGCTCGCAACCGAAGAGCAATATGCGCGCTTTTTTGCTTGACCCGGCAGAACCGTTGTCCTAATCTTATGCCCGTTTAATCGCAACACAATGCAAGTAGCCGCTCACTTGTCTCACTCCTCGGGAAGTCAGGACAACGAAGCTATGTATGTGGTCAATGAGCGCATGCCAGAAGTTCTGGGCGCAGGCCTGTCTTCGTCGGGGGCATTGGTCTCCTCCGCTTTGGAGTCGCCAAGGTGGTTTGCCGTGTATACGAGTCCCCGTCATGAGAAGGCAGTAGCCAGGCACTTCGAATTTCGAGCGATCGAGTCGTTCCTGCCTCTTTACACGGAGATGCACCGCTGGAAGAACGGTTGTAGGGTCAAGGTGGAGCAGCCCCTCTTTCCCGGCTATGTTTTCGCGCGAGTCGGACGAGGTGGCACGACCCAGGTGCTCTCCGTACCCGGCGTCCTCTTGATCGTCGGTTCCGGACGTGAACCACTGGCTCTGCCGGACTTCGAGATCGAGGCGTTGCGTTCGGGACTTCACCTCCGCAGATTTGAGCCTCACCCTTACCTGGTCGTGGGCGAGCGGGCCCGCATTAAGTCAGGATCACTGGCCGGTATGGTGGGAATTTTGGCCCGCAAGAAAAACAACTTACGGGTTGTGCTCACCCTGGAACTGATCATGCGGAGTGTCGCCGTGGAAGTGGATGCCGACGAACTGGAGCGGGTCAACGCGTAGGGGCAGTTCCCCGAAGGATGATCGGAAGCTGTGGGGTAAGCTTCGTTCAGAATTTCCCGGCAGCGAATCTTTCGGGGATGTAGTCCAAATGGACACTCAATCGTCCGGAATCTCCAACACTGGCTTGATTTCCAGTTGGAAACCGCCGCTTTAGTGGTAGAATCGCGGCGCACGATCCCCGGCCAAATCAGGGTTTAGCCGATTGCGTCACACATAGCTGCGCTCAGCCGGGGTCGATTAGGGGACGTATTCTGTGTCGGCATGAGGAAGGACATTCAGAAGCAGGGGAGACTGGTCATGAAACGAATCTTCTTGGTGATACTGGTTGTAGCGGCATTTCTTGTGGCCGGCGCCATCGCGCAAACTGCCGATGCCCCGGGGACGCCGCACGCGCGTAAGAAGCGGATCGCTATATTCGATTTCGACTATGCGACGGTCCAGAGCGCCTCGGCCGCGGTCTTCGGCACCAATGTGGACGTCGGAAAAGGTATTGCTGATTTGCTAGTACGAAACTTGGTCAAGGACGGTACGTACTCCGTGATCGAACGCAAGGCGATGGACAAGATCCTGGGCGAGCAGAACTTCTCCAATAGCGATCGCGCCAATTCGAACTCGGCCGCGAAAATCGGCAAGATCCTGGGCGTGGACGCCATTGTCGTCGGCAGTATTACCCAATTCGGAAACGACACGAAGAATACGAATGTCGGTGGTGGTGGTGGTGGCTGGGGCGGATATGGCATCGGCGGCTTCTCCCACAAGAAGAGCAAGGCCATAGTTGTCGTGGACGCGCGTCTGGTGAACATCGACACTGCGGAAATCATGGGCGTGGCCACCGGCAAGGGTGAGTCCTCGCGCGAGAGCACTTCTCTGCTGGGTGGCGGCGGCGGTTGGCATGGTTTCGGCGGCGGCGCCGTGGACTTCGGCAGCAGCGACTTCCAGCAGACCATTATCGGCGAGGCTGTGAACGCTGCGGTCACCCAAATGACCACGGAACTGGTCGCTGACAACTCCAAGCTGGAGGCCCGCACGGTAACGGTTGAAGGCTTGGTTGCGGCTGTGGACGGAGGCCAGGTCATCCTCAATATCGGGTCAAAGTCGGGGCTGAAAGTTGGCGATCAGCTCACCGTACAGAGAGTGACGAAGGAGATCAAGGATCCTTCCACCGGTGCGGTAATTCGTCGCATGACTTCTCCCGTGGGCGTGATTCGTCTGACCGATGTGGACGAGATCTCGGCGGTAGGCACGCCGGTTTCTGGTTCCGGCTTTAAGGTGGGCGATGCCGTGAAGACGATAACCCAGTAGGAGCAGTAGGGAGCACTTTCGTAGGCACTGGTTACCCGGGGCTTGCGCCCCGGGGGTAATCCCACCTCGCCGCGCCGTAGCTAGACATAGCAGAGGGTGGGTTGCCGACAGAAGTGCATTACTGTTTCATCGCGGTAAATTCGCTCTTGGTTCCATGCAGTTTGTCGTCCACCATAATCTTCATCGTTTTGCCGTCGGGAGCGACTACTATTTTCGCAACGCTAATGGCCTTGCCGTCGCGATAGTCGGTCTCCTCCAGTGTGCTCTTGCCCATCATCTTTACCGACACGCTGGTGGTGCCCGGATCGCCTTTCATTGGCGCCCGCTCGCCGTTCAGTTTCGCCGTGTAGGACTGACCCGTCTGCGTGGTCATGCTCAACTCGTCGCCGCTGACCTTGTAGGTCCACATCAGACCATTGTCGGACATGTTCTCCAACTTGGTGGTCCGCCAAGATCCCGATATGGCGCGGGACCCAGCGGGGCCCTTGGCGACCCGGATCTCCTCGCCCTTGCCGGTGACTGGGTCCGCGTTGGTATTGCTACTGTCGCTAAAGCTGAACATTACGGTGTTGCCGTCCGACGACACCGTTGTTGTTGAAGTCGCGACGGTCTTTCCGTTCTTCTTGTCGGTTTCTTCGATCTCGTGATCGTTTACGACTTTGATCGCAACGCTGTCGTAATACGGATGTCCGGTAACTTTCTGGTCCTGGCCATCGGCTTTAATGTCGATAGGTGGCACACAGGTTTTGCATTGATACATGCCATTCTGCAGCAGGTAAACGTCAGGCTTTTTGGGGAATTCGGCTTTTTTCAGATCGATCTTCCAGCTTCCATCGAAGGCGTTCTGCGCTGAGGCCACTATCGGCATCAGCAACAAAATCGCCAGGCCCACGAAAAGTAGTTTCTTCATCGCTTATCCTCCGTTAACTAACTGCGGTCTGGGATTATAGCGGAGTTCGAAACGAGCGACAGAATTTTCTGGGGAACAGCCCTGTCACCCGCTTCTGTATAATCCTTCCTCTCATGCGCAACTTCTTCGCCCGGCGCACGTCGTGGAACTTGACCACCAACCGCTACACCGAGGCGCTGGCGGCGCATCGGCGGGCCGGCAGGGAAGTGCTTGATTTGACGGCCTCCAATCCAACTACGATTGGCCTGTGTTATCGCGAAGATGAACTACGGAAGGCGTTGGCGTATGGTGAGGCGCTGACCTACAGCCCAGAACCAAAGGGGCTACTGGCCGCGCGCGAGGCCGTGTCAAACTATTACGCAGCACACGGAAGCCATGTCTCGGCCGATAATCTCATCCTGACTACCAGCACCAGCGAGGCGTATTCCTTCCTATTCCGGCTGCTGTGCGATCCCGGAGACACTGTGCTGGTTCCGACTCCGAGCTATCCGCTTTTCGATTTTCTCGCCGATCTCCAGGACGTGAAGCTCGAACCTTACGAACTGGTGTATGACCACGGATGGCAGATCGACTTTCACTCGGCGCAAACCGCAATCGAACGAGCTGGCCGTGCAGCTTCTCGTTGCCGGGCGGTTCTGGCGGTGCACCCCAACAATCCGACCGGCTCGTTTGTGAAGCCGCCCGAGGTCGAGGAGTTGAATCGCATTTGCGCAGCCAACGATATGGCCATCGTCGCTGACGAAGTGTTCCTCGATTACTCGCTCGCCAAAGATCCGCCGATCACCTTTTCGTCGAATAGCAGCGTATTGACCTTTACCCTCAGCGGGTTGTCGAAAATTTCGGGGCTGCCGCAGATGAAAATTGCCTGGATTGTGGCGAGCGGTCCGCAACCGCTGTTGTCAGATGCGATGAGCCGGCTCGAAGTTATCGCCGACACCTACCTGTCGATGAATGCGCCACTGCAGTGGGCTGTTCCTGTCATGCTGGAGGAGCGGCACAACATACAGGGCCAAGTGCGGCAACGCATGATTGGAAACCTGGCTCTGCTCGACGCTGAACTCGCCTCGCAAGAACTCTGTCGCCGGCTGGAAGTCGAAGGCGGATGGTATGCCGTATTGCGCGTCCCCGTGGTGGGTTCGGATGAAGACCTTGCCATTACCTTGCTGCGGGAGACTGGGGTGCTGGTGCAGCCCGGCCACTTCTACGACTTCGCTTCGGATGGATATTTGGTGCTTAGCCTTATTACTCCCAGCGATGTGTTCGCCGAAGGCATCCGGCGCTTGCTGGCATTTGTTGCTGGCTTTCCTTCATAAGACGCTCTGACTCGGGAAGGACCAGGCTCTTGCTGAGGCAAGGAAGTACCGGGTTGGCGCACGCCCTACTGGTCCAAGTGCAACAACTTGCACAGGTATCCAGCAGAGTCACCGGGAGAGCGATTCCAGTAAAACATAAGTCCAATTTGGGAACGAGGCCGTTTATAATTACAGAACTGTGACCAAGTACTCTATTGTCGTCCCATTTCATAACGAAGAAGAGAACGTCACCGAGCTCTATGATCGGCTGAAGGTGGTAATGGAAGCCACCGGCGAGCCGTTCGAACTGGTATTTGTGGACGATGGCAGCCGCGATCACACGTTCTGGATGTTGCAGCAGATCGCAGCCGTGGACCGCCGCGTGGTCGTGGTGAAGCTGCGCCGCAATTTCGGGCAGACCTCGGCGCTGGCTGCGGGCTTCGACCACTCTGAAGGCGAGTACGTGATTGCCATGGACGGCGATCTGCAGCACGATCCGCATGACATTCCGCTGTTTCTGCAAAAGCTCCGCGAGGGCTACGACATCGTCAGCGGATGGCGCAAGCAGCGCATTGACAACTTCGTGATGCGGCGCGTTCCCTCCAAGATCGCCAACTGGCTGATGGCCAAGTTGAGCGGCGTGGAGTTGCACGATTTCGGTACCACCTTCAAGGCGTACCGTCGCGGAGTGGTGCAGGAAATCCCGCTCTACGGGGAGTTGCATCGCTTTATTCCGGCGCTGGCGTCGGCTTACGGTGCGACCATTTGTGAGATCCCCATCCGCAATGTCAACCGCGAACGGGGCGAGTCGCATTACGGTATTTCGCGCACCTTCCGCGTGTTCTTCGATCTCATCACCATCCGTTTCCTCCTGAAATACATGGCCCGGCCGCTGCACTTTTTCGGCACCGTGGGGGCGCTGGGTTCGCTGGCTGGCTTTCTGATCGCAATCTGGATGTTGGTCGAGAAGTTCGTTCGCGGAATCAACGTCATGGATGAACACGGTCCGCTGCTGGTGTTCGCCGCCGTGCTGATCGTGGCGGGCGTGCAATTGATCGCGCTGGGCCTGCTGGGTGAATTGCAAGTGCGGCATTTCCACGAGCCGGCCAAGCGCGCCCCGTACACCGTGGATCGCGTATTGCGCTCATCGCACAGTCAATCGGCGCTGGCCGACTGATAAGGGTGGATAGTGGTTAGAAAGTGCAACCGGCGTGGTACGGTGCCTCAAGTTTATGACCCGGATCAGCTAACCCGCCCGACTATGCACTATCCACTAGCTTGACTAACAGGCCCCACCCCGCCCGAGGTTATCTCTTCATCGCCGCGGCCACGTTTTTCTGGGGGTTTTCGGCTACCTTGGGCCGGGCAGTTTTTACCGGCAGGCTCTTCGCCGGCGGCCAAGCCCTGCGCCCGATCAACCCTCTCATCCTGGCCCAGAGCCGAACCACGATTGCATTGCTGATACTCCTGCCGATTTTGCTGTTGAAGGGGAGATCGTCCCTGCGGGTGCAGAGCAGCAGCCATCTGTTGCAGTTCTTTCTGTTGGGGATTTTCGGGCTTGCCGCCTCCAATTATTTCTACTATTTCGCCATTCAGAAAACGAGCGTTGCCACGGCGATTGTCCTGCAATATGTCGCGCCCGTGTGGGTGCTGCTGTACATGTTGGCGCGCCGGCTCCAGCGCCCAACGATGCGGCGCATCAGCGCTGTAGTCCTGGCTGTGCTGGGTTGCGGACTGGCCGTGGGAGAACTGGCGGCGCGGCGTGAATTTCCCTGGCTCATGATCTCTGGAATTCGCTTCAATACCTTGGGCGTAGTAGCTGCGGAACTGGCGGCGATCTCGTTCGCCTTCTACAACGTTTACGGTCAACACTTGCTGCAGATTTACCAGCGCTGGACGGTGCTGGTGTATTCCCTGCTGGGCGCCGCTGTTTTCTGGCAACTGGTAAATCCGCCCTGGAAAATCATGGCTCAGCATTACAGCGGAGGACAGTGGTTGTTTATGGCTGTCTTCGCTATCACGTCCATGCTGGTTCCGTTCTCGCTCTACTTCACGGGATTGCAGCATCTCGATCCCACGCGCGCCATCGTGACCGCCTGCCTCGAACCGGTGTGGGCGATTTTGCTGACGGCGCTCATCCTCGGCGAATTGGTGTCGCCCATGCAGGTGGGGGGAATCGTGGTGGTGCTGTCAGCGACCATCCTGGTGCAGAGGCCGGAGCGCCAGGACCGGCGCGAGCCGCTGATCGCGGTTGAGCCGATCGAGTGAGGCCGCAGATTTAACCAAGGCCAAGCCATTCGCGGACGGTTGCACGACAAATTCCTGCGAATTGTTCGATGCGCAGAGCACTGCTTATTTCCTGCTGACCGGCGGCGCAACGAACACGGTCTTGTGCGGAAGCTTGGCGGCGACCTCGGGACTAAGCCCAAACGTCGTTGCCAGCACGTCAGCCGGATTGCCGGCGAGCCACTCGCTGAGATCCATGGCCTGATAATGAGGGTTGTTAAAGCCGATCAGGATGCGGCAGACCTCTGCGCCAGTGTTCTTGATGTAGTGACCCGCCCCCATGGGGGCATAGCCGACGTCGTCGGCTTCGAACTGCTCGATGACAGCATTTCCCTGGGCAAGAAACACGCCCATTTCTGCCGTGCCGCTGATGTAGTACTGCCACTCGTCCGCGTTTGGATGCCAGTGCAGCTCGCGCAGGGCTCCGGGCTGCAGCTCAATTACCGATCCTGCCATCGTGGTTGAAATAGGGAATTCATCCACCGTTACAGTCCGCTGCGTACCACCTCCCGGGACGCGCCGGGGCTGTTGGGCATCAAGCGGGTACCGATGCATCGTCGCCAGTTCCGGAACTCTACGCGGTGTCGCAGACAGCGAGCTGTCGTCAGGCACAGGACCACGGACGAAGTAGGCTTCGCGATCAGGCAATGGCACAAGCTCTGCGACCGAGAGGCCCAGGTTTTGCGCCACAACCTCGCGCGGCGTCTGCGCGAGGAAGTCCGTGATACTGAAGGTGTGATCTTCTGAGAAATCGCCGTTATCGAAGATCAGGATAAAGTGGCATTCACCAGGGCCGAGTCCCTGAATCGAATGGCCATACCCTCGCGGAAAGTACCAGACATCGCCTGGATCGAACGTGTCAACATAGGCCGAGCCATCTGGATGGAGGATTGTGGTCCGGCAGGAGCCGGCGACGACGTAGGCCCACTCGGCAGCGTTGGCATGCCAGTGCAGCTCGCGCATCGTGCCTGGCGCCAGCCGCATGGAGACACCGGCAATACCAGTCGAAATAGGGAACTCGCGAACGGATGCGCCGCGCGTGACGCCCCCGTTTCCTACGCGGGGAACCTGCTGCTCCAGACGATAACGGAACGATGGTAATGTCATTGATCTAACCTCCAGTTGCGAGTTGCACTGGCAGCGTGGTGGCCGGTGACTTCCGACTGTTTCATGGTGAACGCGTTTGCTGGGGAGACTGTTTGCCCAGCGCAGTAGCAGCACAATAGCACGATTCATAGGCCTGCTGGGTGAGTCCGCTAATCGCACAGTACAGGCCTTTCACATCTTTAGCAGCAATGGGTGCGGCAGAACTCGATACCATGTACAACTGCAGCCATAAGTCCCGCGCCATGTCGCGGGTGGCGATCTCATCATAAATCCTGGCCAGACTCGCGCCGTCCAGTTGCGGCACCTTCCATCGCCGCGAAAATGTGTACTCCCGCCTCCAACGTCCGCGAGTCTTACCGCTTGCCTGCTTGAGATTCGCCAGAAAGTAGGTGGTCTGATCGGCCAGCGTTCCGTCGCTCCTGAAATCTACTATTCGAAACCCGGGATTCTGGTCATAGATCGGAGAAATCGCGGGATCAATCAGCACAAACTGCGGGTTGGCACCATCAGCTCCGAGCACCCGGAAGTCATCTACGTGGGTGTGACCAGCGAAGCTCGCCAAGACCGTGCTCCGATATCGCTCCAGCAGACTGTCGAAGCGCGCGGTCCACTCCGGGACCCACATGGGCACCACCGAACTCGCGCACGACGCGGCCGAGCTGCTGGTCCCCGCAGAGGTTCCATGATAGGGATGGGTTGTCGCCCAGCCGTCAATCCCTGGGGGAATGTGAAACATGAGCCAGACTTTTTCGTGTGCCTGTTCCGCTTCGGCCAGCCGCAATTCCAGCCAAGTGAGCAGATCGCTGGCTGCAGTGGAGTTGACCGTCGCACAGTCATGGCTAGAGCTGGCGGCACGATACTGGTCGGACCAGAAGATGGTGTTGAGCGACAGGATGCGCACGCCGTGCAGCTTGGGATGCTCCAGGCTGTAGCTTCCCAGCGACTTCCAGGTTGCGCTGAATTGCTCGCCTTCCATCGCAAGATCGCGGGCCCTTTCGGTGGTGTCGTGCAGGAATGCTCCATTCGGCGCAATGCTGTAATCGCCGCAGTAGTCGTCGTCGTTGCCGGGTGTCAGCAGTATCTTCCTCGCCATAAAACGCTTGCGAAATTCCAGCGCTACGAAGTCAACCGTTTTGAGCACGAAAGCGCGATAGTGCCCGGGCTCGCTGTCATGCGTAATGCTCTGGTAAGTCTTAGGGAAGTCGTGCGCCAGCAGATCGCCAGTGAACATCACCAGCGCCGGATGAGGCTCAGCCCTGACCATCGCGTCCAGTGCAGACCGGAGTAGCCACCAGTTCGTGTCTTGCCCGTAGCTACTGAACGCCGTGACCTTCGATCGCTGCAGGATTGTTTCCCATTGCGAGAGGTCGGCCGCTGCGAGATCGGCAACCAGCGAAGGATCGGCCATCGGATTGAAGTGAACGTCCGATGCTATGAGCAGCCGGCCGGCAGCATTTTTCCGGGCCGGTTGGCCCGCCGCAGCGGAGATGAGCAACAGCGGCAGCAAAACAAGGACGCAGGCACGCAGGCGCGAGCTGGGGTGACAATCTGCTGCTCTTCGCCGAATCTCTGCCGCGCATGACATGAGTCTTAGCTCTAAAAGTTGAACAGCGTCATCAGGTCGCCGATGGCGGGGCTGTTGGTCGGGAAATAGGGGGCGTTGGGGGCGCTCATAGGGTTGGGAAGATTGTCGCGGCTCCGCGCGGACAACGGCTTCAGTCCCCAGTTCTTCTCGATGAATTTCAGCAGCGAGGCGTGGTCTCCGTAGGTGTGGTCCACGTACCTGCGTTTGGCAAACGGCGAAACCACGATGAGCGGAATGCGTGGACCATCGCCGAAGAAATCAATGGGCTGAATGTAACCGGAGTCGTACAGGCCGCCCGATTCGTCGAGGGTAATGAAGATGGCGGTTTGCTGCCACAAACTGTTCTGCCCCTTGACGGTATCCACCACATTGCGGCAGAAGGCTTCGTACAGCTCCGGCAGCGATGTGCCCGGATGGCCATCCACGATGTCGTCGGGTTTCACAAACGATACCGCAGGCAAGGTGCCGTTCTGCACATCCTGATAGAACTGGGTGATGTCCTGAAGGTTGTTCTTGAGATCGGTGGTCATGATGGACGGCGCGTACTGGAAGGGATTACAGATGTCACAGTAGTGCGAGTAAACTCCGCCAAAGCCGCTCGGACTGAATCCTTCGCCATAGTACTTCCAGGAAATGCCTGCGGCCGAGAGCGCGTCGCCGATGGTAGGAACCGAAGATGGTCCTACGCTATGGCTCTGGTCGGCGCGCAGGGTGCCGTCACGGTTGTAGGCAGGATCCTGATTGTTCACCAGGTAGTAAGCCCCAGGCGCGCAGTTGCCGGAATTGAATGGCTTGTAGGGCAGCGCGGCCAGGTAGTCCATGATGGCCGACACGCCCGGTTGGGTGGAATCGGAGCAGTTGGTGTAGGAGGCATTGCTCTCGTTGCCGGAATCCGCAATGTAGAAGCCGTCTTGCTGATACCAATTGTTGCTCCCCGCATAGGGGTTGGAATTTTCCACCTGCAACGCGGGCGGGGTGGTTGGGTTGCCGTTGGCATCGCTGTAAACCAGCGGCGCACCCGTTCCGATGGAAATGGAGTTCGGTCCGGTTCCGCCTAATAGGAACTGATGATAGTTGTCGCTGATGGCGTAGGTATTGGCGAGAGACGCGAAGTAGGGCACATCCCCGGCAGCCATGTTGTAGAAGCCCATCGAAACCGCACCCTGAAAGGTCGACTGGTCGGTGAATGGCAACGGTGGAGGCGTATTCTCCAGTCCCCAGCCGACGGAAGTTCCTACCCACGGGAACAGATCGGCGGCGCACCCGCTCGGATTGGAACTGGTGATGCTGGCGGCACTGCAGTCGATCTCCTGCCACATCTGGTAGAAGCGATGGACGGGATCGCCCATCGTATCCGAGTACTTCAGGTATTGGGTGATCGGAAACGGGCCATTTGGCAAATCAGCGGGAAACCTTTTGTCGGGGACGAAATAGAATTGCGGGAAAATGCCGCCGTCGTGCAGCAGCTGTTGGTCGTCAGGAGCGAGCCCGGGATCGGACGCGATGCCATATTGAGTCGCCGGGGGAAACAACAGCGGATTCAAAGTTGTGTTGGGCTGCGGCAGGGTAGAAAAGCTGCCCGTCTGCGGCGGACTCAACCGATAGACGTCGCTGTCGTTGGCTTGATGCTGCGCTGCTGCGGCGAAGTTCGGACCCGGGGCTCCTGTCGCAGTCACGACTTGCTGCGATAACAAGTTCCAAACCTGCTGCGATAGATCGGGCGGCTGATACGTCGCGAAGAGGTTATCGAAGCTGCGGTTTTCGCCAATGACGATAATAACGTGCTTGATGGGAGTCGTGGTGTTCGGGCTGCCGGGAGGCTGAGAAGGAGCCGGCGTCGACGTCCCGCCACATCCAACGAGCTGAACAGCCAGCGCCAGTGCGAGCGCGCGTCTTAGATAGAGTGAACCGTCGGCCAGCAAGGTCATATGTTATTTCACCCGGTTTGAACAGAGCGGCGATGCGGGTCTGCGACCGGCAATTTCGTGTTCTGCATTCGCGCCACTTCTTGCAGAGGGATTCTAACCTGAGTCCCCGTCGGGACGGGACAGAATTCTGTCTTGGCCTTTGCTCAGAGGCCGGAGCGCGAGGACCGCCGCGAGCCGCTGATTGCGGTTGAGCCGATTGAATGACTAGGTGGGTTAGCGGCTGGCCTTACTGGTCGGCGCGCGCACATGCGACTGCGCATCGGCGTAGAGCGCGTCAATCTCTTTCTTGTAGAGCTGCTCCAGATGGCGGCGACGGAGCTTCATGCTCGGGGTGAGCGTTCCGTCTTCAATGCTGAGCTCGGTGTGAATTACCAGCACGCGCTTTAGTTTTTCGAACTGGGCGAGGTTCTGATTCAAT
>Ga0075520_1000200_pt1 | contig 23607 bp, 21 predicted proteins | sample NGEPerB_FD_75100 | JGI IMG/M metagenome (GOLD analysis project Ga0075520, IMG submission 75100) | Arctic peat soil microbial communities from the Barrow Environmental Observatory site, Barrow, Alaska, USA - NGEE PermafrostAB12-B | ecosystem: Environmental > Terrestrial > Soil > Wetlands > Peat ... | reverse complement strand
TTGCAGGGGGAGATGGTGACGGCCACCCAGTCACTCACCGACGACATGATCCTCCTGTTCGCGGCCGAGCTCGGGGCGGAGGTCCGCCTGGTCGACCCCGGCGAGGAGCGCGAGGCCGAATTGTTGGCCAAGTTCTTCGACGAGGAGGACGAGGAAGAGGACGAGTCCGACCTGCGGCCACGGCCGCCGGTGGTCACCGTCATGGGTCACGTCGACCACGGCAAGACGCTCTTGCTCGACCGCATCCGGTCGGCCAACGTGGTTGCCGCCGAGGCCGGTGGGATCACCCAGCACATCGGTGCCTATCAGGTCGAATGGAACGGGCATCCGATCACCTTCATCGACACGCCGGGTCACGAGGCCTTCACCGCCATGCGAGCGCGTGGGGCCGAGGTCACCGACATCGTGGTGTTGGTGGTGGCCGCTGATGACGGTGTCATGCCGCAGACGATCGAGGCGATCAACCACGCTAGGGCGGCCGATGTGCCGATCGTGGTGGCCGTCAACAAGGTGGACCGCGAGGAGGCCGACCCCAACAGGGTGCTCCAGCAACTGTCCGAGCACGGTCTGGTTCCCGAGGCCTGGGGCGGCGACACCATCACGGTGGAGATCTCGGCGCTGCAGAACCTCGGCATCGAGGACCTCCTCGAGCAGATCGTCCTGGTCGCCGAGGTGGAGGAGCTGGTGGCCAGTCCCGAGGGACGGGCGCGCGGCGTGGTGCTCGAGGCGGAGCTCGAGATCGGACGGGGCCCAGTGGCATCGGTCATCGTCGAACGCGGCACTCTCCGGGTCGGCGACCCCATCGTGGCCGGTGCGGCTTGGGGCAAGGTCAAGGCCCTGGTCGACGACCACGGCGATCAGATCAAGGAGGCTCCGCCCTCCACTCCGGTGCAGGTGCTCGGGTTCTCCGAGCCTCCCGAGGCAGGCGACGAGTTCCGGGTCGCCCCGGAGCTGGCGCAGGCCCGCACCATCGGCGAGGCCCGTGCCCATCGGTACCGGGTGGCCGGCCATGTCCCCGCGGCCACGTCGGCACTGGGAGGGGCGAAGCTCGAGGACCTGTTCGAGCAGATCCAGCGCGGTGAGACCGCCACGCTCAACCTGATCCTCAAGGCCGACGTCCGTGGCTCGCTCGAAGCGGTGACCGAGAGCCTGCGCAAGCTCGAACGTGAGGACGTCAAGCTCAGTTTCGTCCACCGAGGAGTGGGAGGGATTACCGAGTCGGACGTGGAACTGGCCCAGGCCTCGACCGCCACCATCATCGGCTTCAACGTCCGGCCCGATCGGCGCTCACGCGAGATGGCGGCCAAGGCCGACGTGGAGATCCGCACCTACGAGATCATCTACAAGCTCCTCGAGGATCTCGAGGCGGCCATGCTCGGAATGCTTTCGCCCGTCTACGAAGAGGTGGTCACCGGCGAGGCCGAGGTGCGCCAGGTGTTCCGGGTGCCCCGCATCGGGGCCATCGCCGGGTGCTACGTCCGGGAGGGCGTCATCACCCGCGGCTCGAAAGTCCGGTTCCTCCGCGACGGAGTGGTCATCTGGAAGGGTGCCATCACCTCGCTCCGGCGGTTCAAGGACGACGCCCGCGAGGTGCAGGCCGGGTTCGAGTGCGGGATCGGGCTCTCGGACTACCAGGACCTCAAGGACGGCGACATCATCGAGACGTTCGACGAGCGGGAGATCCCCCGCACCTAGTCGAAGGCGCCGTCCGGTCCCCGGGCGGCGTCGCCGTCGGTCCGGAGATGGAGCGGAGGAGCTGTGTCAGGTCGTCGCCAGGACAATCGGGGGGCAGCTCCCTACCCGAGGTCGTTGCGGGTCAACCAGGTGCTGCGCCAGGTGCTGGCCGAGGAGATCGAGCGGCTCGCCGACGCCGACGAGCGCCTGCGCCTGGTCACCGTGACCGCAGTGGACACGGCGCCCGACCTCCGCCACGCCACCGTGTACCTGAGCTCCCTCTCCGATGACGCCACCGACGCCCTGGCCGAGCGGAGGGCCCAGTTGCAACGGACCCTGGGGCGCCAGATCCGGATGAAGCGCACCCCCCAGCTGGAGTTCGCCGTGGACCCCGCCGTGGTGGCCGGAAGCAAGGTGGAGGATGTGTTGCGCCGGATCCGTGACAAGGAGGACGGGTCGCTGGAGGGCGATCCGTCACCCCACTCCGACGGGTGAGCCCGCCCGGCGCCGACCAGGTGAACGGCCTGGTCGTGGTGGACAAGGAGGCCGGCTGGACCTCCCATGACGTGGTGGCCCGCTGTCGGCGCATCTTCGGCCAGCGCCGGGTCGGCCACGCCGGAACGCTCGACCCCGACGCCACCGGCGTGCTCCTCGTCGGCCTGGGGCGGACCACCCGCCTGATGCGGTTCCTCACCGCCCTGCCCAAGACCTATGAGGCCGAGGTGGTGCTCGGCACGGCGACCTCCACCCTCGATGCCTCCGGCGAGGTGACCGGGACCTGGGACATGGATGGGGTCAGGCTGGCCGATGTCCGCAGGGCCGCCGAGGCGCTGACCGGTCCGATCGAGCAGATCCCGCCGATGGTTTCCGCAGTGAAGGTAGGAGGGCAGCGTCTCCATGCCTTGGCCCGTCAGGGGATCGAGGTCGAGCGGGCGCCCCGACCGGTGACCGTGCACCACTTCGACGTCACCCCCGGGATGACCCCGGGGGTGTTCCGGATCGACGTGGAGTGCTCCTCGGGAACCTACGTGAGGGTGCTGGCCGCCGACCTGGGGGCTGCCCTGGGCGGCGGCGCCCATCTCCAGAACCTGCGCCGTACCCGGATCGGGTCGTTCGCCGTCGAGGACGCCCGTTTGGTCGACGAGCTGACCCCGGCAGTGGTGCTCACTCCGGCCCAGGCCCTTCGTGACCTCGACCAGGTGGTGGTGCCCATCGACGTCCAGAAGCTCGTGGCGCGTGGCCTGCCCCTCGACCGGGTGTCACTCGGGGTCACCGGGAGCGGTCCGTGGGGCCTGGTCGACGAGGGGCACCGTCTGCTGGCGGTCTACGAGGCGACCGAGACCGACCGCATCCGACCAGCAGTGGTGGTCGAGGCGGCAGGCTGAGCGCCGCTGGGTCGACGGCGGTCGGGGCGGCCCCGTACGGATCGTCGCTGACTCGGCAGTAACCTTCCCCGGTGATGGACATCGTGACCGAACCATCGACCTCCGTGCCCCCTGAAGGGGGTTCCGCGGTGACCATCGGCGCCTATGACGGCGTGCATCTGGGCCACCGTGCGCTCCTGGCCGAACTGAGGACGCGGGCGGAAGCCGACCATTTGACCACGGTGGTGGTCACCTTCGACCGCCACCCGGCCACGGTGGTCCGTCCGGAGTCGGCGCCGACGCTGCTGTGCGATCTCGAACAGAAGCTCGAGTTGCTCGAGGCGGCCGGCGTCGACCGCACCGTGGTCATCTCCTTCGACGAGGAGCGGGCCAACGAGTCGGCCGAGGCGTTCGTCGACGAGGTCCTCGTCGAGAGCCTCGATACGCGCCTGGTCGTGGTGGGGGAGGACTTCCACTTCGGGCACGGCCGCAAGGGCAACGTGGCGCTGCTGACGGACATGGGGTCGGTGGCGGGGTTCGCCGTGGACGGCGTGACCCTCGAGGCCGACCGGGGATCGGTGGGCCTGCCCGGTGAGCCGATCTCCTCCACCCGGGTGCGCACCCTGCTGTCCGAAGGCCGGGTCGAGCACGCTGCCACCCTCCTCGGGCGGCCCCATCAGGTCAGGGGACCGGTGGTCACCGGCGACCGGCGCGGAGGCGCCGAGCTCGGCTTCCCGACGGCCAACGTCGACGTACCTGCCGGAGTCTGCCTGCCCGCCACCGGGATCTACGCCGGGTGGTTCGGGCGGCCGGACGGCACCAGGTGGGAGACGGCCATATCGGTGGGCCGGCGGCCCACGTTCTACGGCGGTGAGGGCGACCTGCTGGTGGAGGCCTACCTGCTCGACTTCACCGGCGACCTCTACGGGGAGCAGGTGCGGGTGAGCTTCGTGTCCCGTCTCCGCGACGAGCTGGCCTTCGAGTCGGTGGAGGCGTTGGTCGAACAGATGGGACGCGACGTGGCTGAGGCCCGGGCGCGCCTGGCGGCGTCGGGCTGACCGGGCCGCCCCCGGCACGGGTGCCGAGGGGCTCAGAAGACGGGTGCGTCCCCGAGGAGCTCGGTGCGCAACTCGCGCTTGAGTACCTTGCCGGCGGGATTCCGTGGCAGCGCCTCGGCCCTGAACCAGAAGCGGGACGGCACGTTGAACGCGGCCAGCCGCTCGCGGACGAAACGCGCCAGTTCGTCGGCGCCCAGGTCCTGACCGGGTCGGAGGACGACCACGGCGCCGACCTCCTCGCTGAGGACCGGGTGGGGCACACCGATGACCGCGCAGTCGGCGACGGCGGGGTGCTCGAACAGGGCTGCCTCCACCTCGACGCAGTACACGTTCTCGCCACCGCGGATGATCATGTCCTTGGCCCTGTCCACGATGTGGACGAAGCCCTCCTCGTCGACGCGGGCCACGTCGCCGGTATGGAGCCATCCCCTGGTGAACGACGCAGCGGTCTCCTCGGGACGGTTCCAGTAGCCCCGCACCACGTTGGGCCCTTTGATCCACAGCTCACCGGTGCGCTCCGGATCGACCGGCTGGTCCGCCGGCGGCTCCTCACCCGCATACTCCTCGGGCACTACGGCAACGTCGCAGACCGGGGCCGGCGGGCCGACGCTGTCGGGCTTGCGGACGTAGTCCTCCCCGGCGTTCATGGTCGTCATGGCCGAGGTCTCGGTCAGCCCGTAACCGTTGCCGGGGGCGCCGGCGGGGAAGTGCTGCTTGATCCGGCGGACCAGATCCGGTGGGGCCGGTGCCCCGCCGTAGGAGATCGAACGCACCGAGGAGGTGTCGGTCTTGTCGAACACGGGTGAGTCGATCACCTGCATGACCATGGCCGGCACGCCGCCGAAGATGGTGATCCGCTCGCGCTCGATCAATTCGAGGGCCCGCTCGGGGTCGAAGTGGTGCATCATCACCAGCTTGCCCCCTGCCGCCGTGTTGGTCACCAGCACGGCGTGACAGCCGGTGGCGTGGAAGAGTGGCACCGACAGTAGGTTCGCGTTCTGGCCGCCGCCGCTCACGTCGGCCGCGCTCCCGCCGCGCCGCATGGCGCCGACGGTCGAGACGAAGAACAGGTTCATGAGGTTGGACACGCTGTTCCGATGGGAGCCGACGGCCCCTTTTGGCCGACCGGTGGTCCCCGAGGTGTAGAAGATGGTGGCGTCGTCGTCCGGGTCGATGGAGGCCTCGGGAAGCGAGGCGACCGACGGCGGGGTGCCGATCACGTCGGCGAAGGGGATGACCGGGAAGGGGTCGGATCCGGGCCGGTCCACCATCGACCCGATGGCCGCCCTCCGCCCCCCGTGGTCGGGGTCGTGCTCCTCGCAGGTGACGATCATGGCCCTGAGGTCGGGAAGCTCGGCCAAGTGGTGGAGGATGCGGCCTTGGCGCTCCTCGTCCACGAACACCACCGAGGTGCCCGAGTCGCTGAGACCGTAGGCCAGCTCGTCGCCGACCCACCAGGCGTTGAGGGGGACGACGACCGCCCCGACCGAGACGGCGGCCCAGAAGGCGATGATCCACTCGGGCAGGTTGCGCATGGCGATGGCCACGCGGTCGCCCTTGGTGATCCCGAACCGGTCGATCAGCTGCCGGCCCAGGGTGGCTGCGGTCCGGAAGTGCTCGTCGAAGGTGACCCGCTCGTCCTCGTAGACGAGGAAGTCGTTGTCCCCGTGGAGGGACGACAGCTCGAGGACCGTCCGCAAGGTGGACGGCGCAGTCTTCCAGGTGCGGGTGGGGATGCCCCGGATGTCCAGCTCCTCCACTTCGAAGGGTTGGCCCGGCGCCGTCAGGGTGGCGGTCACCTCGGCCAGGGTGGGGACGGCGGGCGCATCGTCCGATGCCCCCGATTGATGTTCGACCGAGTCGGCCATGCCTGCTCCTCTCCATGATGGCCGTCCGCCCGCCGGTGCCCATCGGGACGCCCGGGTGTTCCGGCCGTGTCCTAGGTGTTGACCGGCGGGGCGAGGTGGGGTGGTGCCGGGTCGGGCTCCCGGAACACGGCGGTGCGGTAGTAGGCCAGCTCGGCCACGCTCTCGCGGATGTCGTCCATTGCCCGGTGGCCACCTGCCTTGGCCGGGGCATCCTTCATCGCGGCGGGATACCAGCGGTTGGCCAACTCCTTGACCGTCGAGACGTCGACCGACCGGTAGTGGAGGTACTCCTCGATCTCGGGGAGGTAGGTGGCCAGGAACCGGCGGTCGGTGCCGATGGAGTTGCCGGCCAGTGGCACCGTGTGGGCTTTGGGCACATGGGAACGGATGAACTCGAGGGTGGCGGCCCCGGCCTCCTCCAGCGGCAGCGTCGATAAGACGATCTCGCCGAAGAGTCCGCTCCTGGTGTGCATGTCCCGGACGAAGTCGTCCATGGCGTCGAGCTGCTCGGCGGTGGCCGACACCACGAGGTCGGGGCCTTCGGCCACCACGGCCAGGTCGTCATCGGTGATCAGGGTGGCGACCTCCACGATGACATGACGGGCGACGTCGAGCCCGGTCATCTCGAGGTCCATCCACACCAGCACGCGGTCACGCTACCGGGTGACGGCCCGGCGGCCAATGTGACGACGCGTCAGATGCCCGATCAGCCGCCGTGGTGCCAGCAGCAACTCGTTGCGAGCGATAGCGTCCCGAGGAAGAGAAGCGGAGGAGCCCGGTGGCCCCGGCAGCAGACAACGGTGTTGATCTTGTTTCTGAGGCGGGGCATGCCCCCGCGGTGGAGGAGCCTGGAGCTCTTGCAGTGCCCGTGGTCCGGCTCGACGCGGACCTGCCCCTTCCCGGGTACGCCCGGAGTGGCGATGCGGGGGCGGACCTGGTGGCCCGCACCGAGGTGACGCTTGCCCCGAAGGGTGGGAGGGTCATGGTGCCAACCGGCATCGCCCTCGCCATCCCGGAAGGCTATGCCGGTTTCGTGCAGCCCCGGAGCGGGTTGGCGCTCCGCCACGGGGTGACCTGCTTGAACTCCCCTGGGCTCATCGATTCGGGGTACCGGGACGAGATCTCCGTGCTGCTGGTCAACACCGACCCCGAATGGACCTACCGGGTACACCGCGGAGACCGCATCGCCCAGTTGGTGATCCAACGGGTGGAGACGGCCGCCTTCGTCGAAGTCGACCGGCTGCCCGACAGCGATCGGGGCCTGGGCGGCTTCGGATCAACCGGCCGGTGACGGTGATGCGCCGACTGACCGGTCTGGACGGGGCGTTTCTCTCCTTGGAGTCGCCCACCACCCACCTGCACATCCTCGGTGCGCTGATCTTCGATCCGGGTGGTGTGGCCGGCGGCGTGGAGTTCGGCGACATCCGGGAGATGGTGGCCGAACGGGTGCACCTGGTACCTCCCTTCCGGATGCGGATGCTCGAGGTTCCCTTCGGGCTGCAGCACCCCTCGATGGTCGACGACCCGGAGTTCGACATCGACTACCACGTCCGACGCACCAGCCTCCCGTGCCCGGGAGGCCGCCGGGAGCTGGCCGCACTGGTCGCCGATCTGGCTTCGCGGCCACTCGACCGACGGAAGCCCCTCTGGGAGTTCCACGTGGTGGAGGGGCTGGATCACGGCCATCTCGCCGTGGTGTCCAAGGTGCACCACGCCATCATCGACGGCGTTTCGGGGGCGGAAGTGATGGCCGCCTTCTTCGACCTGTCCCCTGAACCGGTGCCTCGCCCGCTCTTCGGGAGGGCCACCACCGGCCGGCAGCCCGGGCGGTCCGCCGGAGCGGTGGCCCCTTCCGGGCCTGGGGCCGATGGCCCGGTCCGTCCGGCCGATCTCGTCTGGTCGCCGCCCCCGCTGCCCGGTGAGATGGACAGGTGGCGCCAGGTGATCGGAGCGCTCCCCGGCCAGGTCGACGCGGTGGCCCGGACCGTGTCCCGCACGGTGGCCACGGCGCGGAATCTGAGCGGTCGCAACCGGGAGCTGAACGGCACGTTGCCTCCCTCGCCCTTCGAGGCCCCCCGGACCTCGATCAATCGGGCGATCTCGCCCCACCGCCGGGTGGCGTTCGCCGAACTGCCGCTGGCCGACGTCCGCCGGGTGGGCGAGGTCCTCGGGGGCACGACCAACGACATCGTGCTCGCCTGCACCGCCGGTGCCATGCGGAGGTTCTTTGCCGAGCGTGGCGAGGAGCTCGAGACCTCGTTGGTGGCCATGGTGCCGGTATCGGTGCGAAGCCAGGACGAACAGGGGGCGTTGGGCAACCGGGTGTCGGCCATGCTGACATCCCTGGCCACCGGGGTCGAGGATCCCGTTGCCCGCCTGCACCACATCAGCGACGGGATGAAGGCGGCCAAGGAGCAGAGCCGGTCGATCGGTGGGGACGTGTTCGCGGCCTGGGCCCAGGCCACCTTCCCCGCAGTGGCCACCCGGCTGTCGCGGCTAGTGACCAACTTCCGGGTATTCGATCACCTGTCCCCGATGTTCAACTTGATCGTGTCCAATGTGCCGGGGCCGGACTTTCCGCTCTACATGGCCGGTGCCCGCATGGTGGCCATGTACCCGCTGGGCCCGGTCATGGAGGGCGCGGGGCTCAACGTCACCGTGTTCTCCTATCTCGACAACATCTACGTCGGTGTCCAGGCGTGCTGGGACCTGGTTCCCGACATCGCCACCGTCGCCGACGGCATGCGGGAGTCGCTGGACGAGCTGGTGAGGGAGGCGATCCGCCGGGATCGGCCGGTGCCGTGGTGGCACGCCGAACTGCCGGCCTGACGGGGGCCGGAACCGTCCGCGACCTGGTCCGATCGGCCGGATTGAGTCGTGGGCGGCATGGCACCTGACGGGGTTCGGGAGCTGGATGTCGTTCAGGAAATGGCCCGCCTGCTGCTAGGGTGAGTGCTTCACGCGGACGTGGCTCAGCTGGTAGAGCACAACCTTGCCAAGGTTGGGGTCGCGGGTTCGAATCCCGTCGTCCGCTCCAAGGAACGACCGGGTCGGGAAGCGTCCTCCCCACCCGGGGAGCGGCCCCGTACGAGCGGGCCGGCCTGATGGGTCTGGCGCCTCGCTCATCCCCTGGAGCCGGAGTGTGGTCCGGGCGGGCCTCGGTCGGGAGGTAGGAAGCGGGGCGGCCGAGGAGGGCGATGGACGCGGTGACCATGACATTCGCGGCCCTCGCCGAGGCGATCCGGGCTCGGCTGCCGGACGCCCGGGGTCGATGCCTGGTGGTCGGCGTGGACGGGATGTCGGGGGCAGGCAAGAGCAGCTTCGCCCGGCGGCTCGCCACCGAGCTGTCCGCTGCCTTTCTCGACACCGACGAACTGGTCCCTGGCTGGAATGGGTTGGCGGCATCGCTCGACGCCCTGGTCGAGTGGGTCCTGGTCCCGCTGGCCCGGGGAGAGCCCGGCCGGTGGCAGCGCTACGACTGGGTCGAAGGCCGGCCGGCCGAGTGGGTCGAGGTCCCCGTGTGTGACATCCTCGTCCTCGAGGGCTGCTGCGTGGGGACACCACAGGTTGCGGACCATCTCACGTACCTGGTGTGGATCGACACGCCCGAGGACGAGCGCGAGCGCCGGCTCCGTCGGCGAAACGACTGGGAGGAGTACGCCGCCTTCTTCGATCGCTGGGCCGCACAGGAGACCGCCCTGCAGGCCGGATCGGGCACCAGGGACCGCGCCGACCTGGTCGTGGACAACAGCGAGGCGCAGGGTCAGGCCGCGTGGGGGGACCGGCTCGCCTATCTGCCGCGCCCACGCCAGTCCTAGGCGGTGGGTGGCCGCCGACCATGGCGCTCGCCCCCCACGTGCACGTTCAGGTAGACGAAGACCGAGTAGTCGTCGGGGCCCGGAAGACCCTCCTCGTCGGCCAGGTGACGCGGGATCTCGAGGCGCTCTTGCAGGAGCCCGGGCGTCACCGCGAAGGTGAGCCAGCCGCGCCCGGGCGGGCCACCCGCCGACGGACATGCTCGACCGCGTCGGGTGCCTTGGCGGGGTTTGCCACCATCCAGATCGGAAGCGGGCGCTGGACGAAGGGCGGGAGGAGGACCAGATCCGTCTCGGCGAAGTGCCGCCCGGTGAAGGCGTTCCGCTGCTCGGAGCTGACCTGTCGGAGGAACGTGACCGGCTCCTCCATCTGGACCATCCTCTCGGCGTGGGTGATCTCGAAGGCGGCGAGCTCGCGTCGGCGCAAGGTGCCCGAGGGCTCGCCGGGGCGGCCACCATGGTCATGGGACCCTCGGAGGGCGCGTCGGGGCTGGCCCACTGCTGGGCGACCACCACCGGCCGGCGCAGACCCAGACCGGCGAAGCAGGTCACCCCGAGGCGGACCCGCCTGGTCACCGTCGCACATGACGCCGGCAAGACAACCGATTCATAGAGGAGGGCGAGATCACCGAGTCGGGGACCCAGACCTGGTCCCACCCCGGCGAGGTGTCCACAACGGTGGCCATGTCCACAAGTTCTCGCCGGGAGAACCGGCCGGCGGTGATTCTCGAAGGAAGCGACATGCCGAACTCGGTCACTGTCCACACGCCTCTCGTCCGGCCAGGTCGGTCGAGCTGGTTGGTACGGAAACACTATGAAGACAGTCGCAATACTAAAGTGTGATAGCGAAAGCCCGAGGGCCCCGGACGAGGCGGCCAGGGAGTTGGGCCCACCTGACGACCCCGGAGCACGACCCCGGAGCACGAGCCCGGAGCACGAGCCCGGAGGAAGGAAGAGACCCATGTCCCTGCTCCCGCCACTGGTCAGCGCCGGGCAGCTGTCCGACACCCTGGGCGATGAACGTCTGCGACTTTTCGACGCCACCGTCTTCCTACGCCGGGCTGTCGAGGGAGGCCCCTACACCGTCGAGAGCGGTGCACCCGGTTACGAGGAGTCGCACATCCCGACCGCGGCGTTCGCCGATATCCCCGGCAAGCTCTCGGACACTGCCTCGCCCTTCCCGTTCGCCGTGCCCGACGCCGAACGGTTTGCCGCCACCATCGGAAGGCTCGGGGTCGGCGACGACAGCCACGTCGCGGCCTACGCACGGGGATCGCCGATGTGGGCGACCCGGCTGTGGTGGCTCCTCAAGTACTTCGGTCACGATGACGTCAGCGTCCTCGACGGGGGACTGGTCGCCTGGAAGGCGTTCGGTGGCCCGCTGGAGAGCGGGGTGCGCCACTACGAGGAAGCGAGCTTCACGCCCCGCACGCAGGCTGCCCGCCTGGCAACGCTCGACGAGGTGAAGGCGGCGGCCGCAGGGGCCCCCGTCCGCCTGGTGAACGCACTTCCGGCAGAGGCGTTCCGCGGAGAGGGGCCCGGTGCCTACTCACGCCCCGGTCGGATCCCGTCCAGCGTCAGTGTGCCGTGGTCGGACCTGGTGGACCCGGACACCAACCGCTTCAGGGCACCGGACCGGCTGTCCGCGGCGTTCGCCGATTCCGGCGTCGAGGTGGGCGAGCCGGTTATCGCCTACTGCGGCGGTGGGATCTCGGCGACGGTGGACCTCTTCGCGCTCGAGCTGACCGGGCGCAGCGACGGCCGCCTCTACGACGGGTCGCTCACCGAGTGGAGCGCGGATCCCGGGCTGCCGTTGGTCACCGGCTGACCCGGTTGCGCTGCGGCAGCTCGAGCCGGCGCATCCGGGACTCGTGCCGGAAGTGGAGGCGACCACCCGGGTCGCTGAACTCCTCCGGGGCCCGTCACGGCCGACTCCCGGCGAACTCACCCCACGCCGTGATGGCCGCAGCCAGTTCATGGCGCAGTCGCTGTTCGATGGCCAGGAACCGGACGTCTTCTTTTTGGGCCGCGGTGCGGGGCCTCGGCAGGTCGACATCGAGCACCGCCGTGATGCGACCCGGACGGGGGCTCATGACGTAGATGCGATCGGAGAGGAACACGGCTTCGGAGATGTCGTGGGTCACGAGGAGGACGGTTGCGCCCACTTCGGCCCACACCTGGTTGAGCCACTGCTGCAGGTCGGCCCGGGTGATTCCGTCGAGTGCGCCGAACGGCTCGTCGAGCAGCAGGAGGGGGCGGTCGGCAATTACGGTGCGCAGGAAGGCCACCCGCTGGCGCATGCCTCCCGACAGCTGCCACGGCCAGGCCCGGACGAACTCACCCAAGCCGAATCGTTGGAGCAGTGGGAGCGCTCGCCGCCGGGCCTCGTCTCGTCGGACGCCCTGCAGTTCGAGCGACAGTCCGACGTTGTCGATCACACGCCGCCAGTCGAGCAGGGCATCGTGCTGGGGCATGTAGGCACTGGCACCGAGGCGGTCCTGGAGGTCCTCCCCGTTGATCAGCACGTGGCCGTCGGTGGCCTCCGCGAGGCCGGCGACGATGTTGAACAGGGTGCTCTTCCCGCAGCCGCTCGGCCCGATCAGCGAGACGAACTCGCCGTCCCCGGCCACGAGGTCGACACAGTCGACGGCGATGACGTCTCCGTCGTTGCCCGAGAAGCGCTTTGCCACGCCCTGCAGCTCGAGGCTTGGCCGGGGCTCGGTCATGGTTTCGGCCTCCAGGGCATTGCCAGGCGTTCGATGAGCCCGACGATGGCGAATAGGGCGATGGTGAGGGCGGCAATGACGAAGACCGCGCCGAGGACCAGGTCGGTCCGGATCGGGGCGGCCCGGATCGCCGTCGTCATGTAGACACCGAGGCCCTGCTGGGCTCCGACGAACTCCGCCACGATGGCGGCGCTGTAGGCATAGGTGACCGAGATCTTGAGGCCCGTGAAGAAGTGGGGCAGGGCACTCGGGAAGCGGACTCTCCTGAGGAGTTGGAACCGGTTGGCCCGCATGGTGCGCAGCAGGTTCATGGCGTCCGGATCCGTCGAGGCCAGCCCCTGCACCAGGCCGACGGAGATCGGGAAGAAGCTGAACAGGGCAACCAGCACGACCTTGGGAAACAACCCGAAGCCCCACCAGACCAGCACGAGCGGGGCGAGTGCGATGATCGGAATCGTTTGGGAGGCCACGATGATCGGGTAGAGGCTCCCTCGGACGGGTCGGAAGGAGTCGATGGAGACCGCGACGACCACCCCGACGATGACGGCGAGCGCCATCCCGAGCACCGCTTCCTCGGTGGTGACTCCGATGGCCGGCCAGATGTTGACCCGGTCGTTCCACGTGGAGTGGACGATGAGGTTGGGCCCGGGGAGCAGTTGGGGGTCGACGTGCCGCACGGTGACGAAGAGCTGCCAGAGCGCCAAACCGGTGGCGATCACCAGCAGCGGTGGCACGACGGTCCGCATGCGCCGACGGAATCCCCTCTGCTGCCCCATGGGGGACGGTCCGGGCGTCGACCCAGGCGGGGACCCGGGCGGAGTGATGAGCACCGCTTCCGCCAGGGCGGTGTCGCCGGTTCGGGTGAGCGCGCTCATGACCCCATTATGGCCGATCAAACTTGACTAACTCGGTCGAGATTATGGTATATAGATCTTCGCGCCGGTTCCGGCGCCGTCACCAGGCACACGTACCATGAGGGGAGCGCGTGCCTCCAGTGAACCAGCGAATGAAAAGACCGATGTCCCGACACCTCCGTACCCTTGCCTTGCCCGCGCTTCTCGTTGTGCTCCTGGGTGCCATGGTCACGGCCTGCGGCTCCGGCGCCTCCTCGGATTCCTCGACCTCGCCCAGCTCCGCGCCATCGACCACCTCGACCTCGTCCGCGAGCGGACTCCAACCCCTGCGCATCGCACTGGACTGGACCCCGAACGTGAACTTCTTGGGCATCTACGTGGCCATCAAGAACGGCTACTTCACCCAAGAGGGGATCAAGCCGGTGGTCATCCCCTACTCCGGCACCGCAGGGGAGACGCTGATCGAGTCCGAGAAGACAGATCTCGCCTTCACCTACCCCCCCAACATCCCGGCCTATCGGGCCTCGGGGCTGAAGTACCGGGCGGTCGCCGGCCTCACCCAGCAGAACACGATCGCGCTCGCCGTCCTCCAGTCGTCGCCTTACACCTCGCCCGCCCAGCTGAGCGGGAAGCTCTACGGCGGTTTCGGTGTCCCCAGCGACCCGCCGATCATCAAGTCCATCTTCCGGGCGACTGGCGTGAAGGACCCCAGCTACCGTGAGGTCGTCCTCAACGGCTCGGCCTACCAGGCGCTGGTCGCCAATCGGGTGGCCTACACCACGATGTTCGGCGGCATCGACGACGTCACCGCCGAGCTCCAGGGCGCCAAGTTGCGCCTGTTCCCGATCCGGGACTACCTCGGGGCTGCCGCCAGCTTCCCCGACGACTCGCTGGCTGCCAGCGACAAGGAGATCAGCACCGACCCGACCTTGCTCCAGCACGGCCTGGCTGCACTCTCGCAGGGGTACATCTATGCGGTGCAGCACCCGGCCGAGGCCGAGGCGGACCTGATCCAGTACAACCCGACGGCACTTGCCCACAGCCACAACGTCGTCGTCGCCACCGGCAACGCCACAGCGCCCACCTTCCTCGACGCCGCCGGCCAATGGGGATCGCTGTCCGATGCCAGCTTCGCCGGGATCACCCAGATCATGGCGACGGGAGGCCTGTTCAACGGAAAGGCCCCGCCACCGGCCTCTGACGACTATACGAACGGGCTCCTGCCCCAGGGGTGACGGAGTTGTCCAGCCAGCCTTCATCGGGGCTCACCTCGGGGCCCCGCACGGTCCGCAATGAATGGGAGGCCTGCCGGTGACCCGGGTGCGAGTCGTGCTCGACTATCTGCACCCGTGGCCGAATTCGGCAGGGTTCTATGTGGCGCGTGCGCGTGGCTGGTACGAAGCGGCCGGCCTCGACGTCGAGCTGCGGACGCACGACTGCGGCTGGGGGGACACGCTCGAGTACCTCGCCCAGGGCCTGGCCGAGTTCGGGGTGTTCCCCCCGAACCGCCTCCTGGTCCGACGGGAGCGCGGCGAGCCGTTGGCCGCCATCGCCGCCGTCAACCACCGCGGCCTCGAGTCGATCCAGGTGGCACGCAGCAGCGGGATCACCCGACCCGGGGAACTCGGTGGCCGGCGGATCGGCTATTCGCCGACGCCACGGGGACGGGCCATGGTGCGGGCGGCCGTCGCGGCCGATGGAGGCGACCCGGACTCGGTGATCACGGTGGACACCGGGAGCATCGAGCTCACCCCCGAGTTCCTCCAGGCGGGAAGCGTCGATGCAACTTTCGGCGGTTACTGGGCGTGGGACGCCTTGACCCGGGCGATCGCTTCCGACGAGACCCTGGTGTGGCCGGCAGGCGATTTGGGCGTGCCCCGCTACCACAGCTACGTCCTCGGGGCACCCGAACAGCTGCTCCTCGGGTCGCCCGACACGGTACGCCGGTTCCTCGAGGCCACCAGCCGCGGCTTTCGCACAGCGGCGTCGGAACCCGAGGCGACGCTGCGCGACCTGGAGCAGGCCATTCCCTACGTGCCGTCGTGGCGCCTGGAGCGCTCGCTGGAGCTCGTGGCGCCGACCTGGACCCATGACGGCATCTGGGGCGGGCTCCGCGAGGAACTGCTCGGGCCCTATGCGGAATGGCTCGCATCGTATGGGATCCTCCGCACCCCGAGCAGGTGGTCCGACGGCTTCACCACCGAGTTCCTCCCACCGCAGGGCGCGTCGGTTCTCTGATCCACTGAGCCGGGCGGCACCTTCGGCGGTCGACCAAGCCCAGGTAGTCACCGTCCCGTCACGGGTCGCCCAAAGGCTCGAGTCGAGGCCGTCAGGTGGCGCATCGGCGCCAAATGGTACCCAGGGGACGAAAGGGTCGTTGGACCCTAGTGATCACCGATCTGCAGTCCTAGAGTTCCGTGTGGCCCGGGCCACTCGGGCCGGTTGTCGGGCGCTCGGACTCCCGGGCGCCCCGTCTTCGGCCGGGCATCCGAGCCGCGAGCTTCGAGGTTGGCATGGGAGTTCCTCCAGGATTCGACGCCGCAAGCGCTTACCGGGCGATGGTGCGGATGCGCCTCACCGAGGAGGCACTGGTGCAGGCCTGGGCGGACGGCCTCGTACCCGGCGAGTACCACTCGGGGATAGGTGAGGAAGGCATCAATGCCGGCGTTCTGGCCCACCTCGATGGCCGCGACTCGATGGCGCTCGACCATCGCAATACCTCCCCTCTGATCGGTAGAGGAACCGACCTCACGTCCCTCATGCTCGAGGTGATGGGTTCGGAAGACGGGCTCAATCGGGGCCGGGCCGGACACATGCATCTAATGGACCCGGGTATCCCGGCTACGGCCGACGGGATCGTGGGCTCGAGCGGTCCGCTGGCCGTCGGTCAGGCCATCGCCAATGGGCGGCTGCATCCCGGTCGCATAGCGGTGGCGTTCCACGGCGAGGGTGCCATGAATCAGGGGATGCTGATGGAGTCCTACAGCATGGCTGTCGCCTGGAACCTCCCTGTCCTGTTCGTCTGCAAGGACAACAAGTGGTCGATCACGACGTACTCGGCGGAGGTCACGGGAGGGGATCTGGTGGAGCGGGCCCGTTCGTTCGGGCTGGCCGTGGAGAAGGTGGGTGGCGACCGGGTCGAGGACGTCCACCGAGCTGCCGGACGGCTGATCGCCCGGGCTCGCAGGGGGCGGGGCCCTGGCTTCCTCCACGCCGGATGCCACCGACCCGGGGGCCACTTCGAGGGTGATCCCATCGTGCGTCTGCTGCGCAACCCGCGCGGACAGGCCGAGGAGTGGGGCCCGCCGCTGATCCAGAGCGCCCGGACAAAGTCCGGCGGGAACCGCAGCGACCATGTCGCAGCGGTCACGGTGCTGACCAAGCGCGGAGCCCGGGCTGCCCGCGACTACGCGGTTCGCGCCCGGATGGACCCCGTGCGGCACGGACGGCGGCTGCTGGAACCGTCGGCTGCCGAGCGCATCGAGGCGACCGAGCGCCTGGAGGTCGAACAGGCCATGACCGAGGCCAGGGCGGCGATCGGCCCACGGGCCACGTTCGGCGCGACCGGAGGAACCCGATGACGGTCATGAAGTATGGCCAGGCAATCGATGCTGCCCTCGGCGAGGCGATGGCCCGCGACGACCGTGTCGTCACCTGGGGCGAGGACGTCAGGCTCATCCACCGCGACCTGCTCGCTCGGTTCGGGCCCGACCGGGTGAGCGACACCTCGATCAGTGAATCGGCGTTCCTCTACGCCGGCGTCGGGGCTGCCATGGGCGGCCTTCGCCCGGTGGTGGAGATCATGCTCATCGACTTCCTGGCGGTGGCGTGGTCCGCCATCGCCAACGCAGCCTCCAAGTACCGGGACTTCTCCGGCGGATCGTGGGAGGTTCCCCTCGTCGTCCGCGCCGGCTGTGGCGGCTGGTACGGCGACGGTGGTCAGCACGAGCAGACGCTCTGGGGCCAGCTGTCCGCCTATCCCAACATCAACGTGGTCTGCCCGTCGACTCCCGCCGACGCTGCGGGGCTCATGCTCGCCGCGGTGGAGTCGGACGAGGTCGTGGTGTTCCTGGAGCACCAACTGCTGTCCGAGCAGTGGATGGACTACCTCGCCGGGGGAAGGCGCCCCACCGTCAGCTTCGCCCACCTGGTACCCCCGGACGGAGCCGAGGGGGACGTCCCGCTTCCGTTGGAACCCCTCCCGCTCGGACGGGCGGCGCTCCGCCGCCAGGGGTCCGACGTCGTCCTGGTCAGCCTCGGGGTCGGAGCGCACCGTTGCCTCGAGGCCGCGCAGGTGCTGGCCGAGTCGGGCATCGAGGCCTCGGTGCTGGACCTTCGCAGCGTGTACCCCCTGGACACGGACGCCCTGCTCGATCAGGCCCGCGGCACCGGCCGCCTGGTGGTGGTCGACGAGGACTATGTCCGGGGCGGGCTCAGCGGAGAGATCGCCGCCCGGTTGCTGGAGGCCGGAGTGGCACCCAAGTACGCGCGGGTCGCCGTCGAGGGGACGATCCCCTTCGCGCCGCACCTCGAGTACGCGGCACTGCCCAACGCCGAGCGCATCGTCACCGCCGTCAAGGCCCTCGAGTGATCCGCCGATCGGTGGGGTCCCGTGCCTGAGCTTCCGCTCAACCAGATCGCCATCAGCGTGGCCGACGTCCAGCGATCGCAGCGGTGGTACCGCGATATCTTCGGCTACCAGGAGTCCGGCGGGACGTACCTGTTCATCCCGCTGCTCGGGTCGGCCAAGGTGCAGGGGGTCCCGGACGCAACGAGTGTGTGCTGGTGGTTGATGGACCAGCAGGAATTCTTCCAGATCGAACTGTTCCAGTTCCGCAGGCCGGAGGCCCGTACCCTGCCCGACGACTGGCGCCCTTGCGACATCGGCTACACCACCATCGGAGTCCATGTGGTCGACTTTGACGGCACACTCGAGAGACTGGCTCGTCGCCGGACAGCGCTGTTGAGCGAGCCGATCGGTGAGCGGGGAGCGCGTCGGGTCTGTGTCCGCGACCCCGACGGGGTGCTCATCGAGGTGATGCAGGACGATCCTCGCTCCGGTGACCGGAGGCACCGCCCGTACGCGGAGGTCCCGGTGGTCACCAGGTTCGTCACCCTGTCCGTTCCCGACCTGGACCGGGCCCGCCGGACCTGGATCGAGGTGCTCGGGCTCCCCGAGGTGACCGACGTGCGGCTGCACGGGCCGCAACACGAAGCCCTCTGGGGGCTGGCGGGCGCGACCCGGGAGTCGTTCGTGGTGCGTGCCGGTGACGCGTTCATCGAGGTCGTGCAGTATGTAGATCCGGTCGGCTCGCCGTGGCCCCACGGGTACCGGATCAGCGACCACGGCCTGCTCAACATCGCCCTCGGGCTGCGAACCTACGACGAACTGGAGGATCTGGTCGCCGCCTGCGAAGCGGCAGGTATTCCACCGAACGCCCCTCCACCCACCACGTTGAAGCCCTTCTGGTCATGCTCGTACGTCAACGACCCCATGGGGTTCAGCATCGAACTGCTCTACGCCGCCAAGCCCGGGAAGAAGCGGCTGGCCAACCCCGGCAACCTGTTCGAGCTCGGCTTCCGTCCCACCAGGGCGCCGATCACGCGGGCTCGGGCGTCACAGGTGGTGGGCGCTCCGCCCGACCGCGTCTGGCAGGTGCTCGTCGACCACGAGGCCTTGCCCACGTGGTCACCGTTCGACCGCTGCGAGATCGTCTCGCGTCCGGACGATGGGGGAGAGGTGGGCACGGTGCGCAGGCTCTCCGGGGGACCGGCCCGATTGGGCCTCACCGAGACCATCGTGGTCGCCGAGGAGCCCTACCGACTCGAGTACTCCGCTGAGGGTGCGCCCGGCCAGACCTTCTACCACGGCTTCGTCACCCTGGATGCGCTGCCCGGCGGTGGGACCAGGCTCACCTGGGAGGGCCAGTTCCGCTCGCGGCTCCCCGGGGCCACCGCAGCGACCACCATGATGCTCCGCTCGCTGGTCCATGGCCTGGCCGTCCGGGCCGAGCGGCCTGTCGTCGAGGTGGTGGGAACGTGACGCACGAGTCGTTCCGGCCATCACTCCAGACGTCCAAGACGGTGTTCATCACCGGCGCCAACGGGTTCATCGGGCGGGCACTGGCCGATCGCCTGCGGGCCGTGGGCTGTCAGGTGGGCGGCGTCGACCTGCGGGCCGACCCGGATAACGGTGTCCTCGCCGGCAGTACCAGCGACCCCGTGGGATGGTCGGGCGCGCTGGCCGGAGTCGACGTCGTCATCCACACCGCTGCCATCGTGTCGAACGCCGCCCCGCTCGACCGGGCCTGGGAGGTCAACGTGCTCGGAACCCGACGCGTCCTGGACGCGGCCGTCGCCAACGGGGTCCCCAGGTTCGTCCATCTGTCGTCGGTTGCCGCATACGGGTTCGACTTCCCGGACGGGGTCGACGAGACGTACCCGGTGCGCGTCAACGGGTGCAGCTACACCGACACGAAGGTCAATTCGGAGGCGGTGGTGCTGGCTGCGCATGCGGCAGGGGAGATCGAGTGCACGATCATCCGGCCCTCCGACGTCTATGGCCCCGGCTCCAACCCCTGGGTGGTGCTGCCCCTGCAGGCGATCAAGAAGGGGCAGATGCTCCTGCCGAACGGCGGGAACGGCATCCTCAGCCCTGTCTACATCGACAACTTCGTCGACGGCACGCTCCTGGCCCTCTCGTCCGATGCCGCGGCAGGCCAGATCTTCATCCTGGGCGACGGCTACGGGGTGACTTGTGCCGACTACTTCGGACGGCTCGCGGAATTGGCGGGCGGGAAGGTCCGGACCCTGCCGACGAAGGCTGCCATCGCCCTGGCCAACGTCGTGGGCCTCGCCCAGCGGTGCCTGGGCCAGGCCAGTGAGTTCAACACCGCCACCATGCTGCTGCTGGACCGACCCGGAACGTACTCGATCGACAAGGCACGAAGGGTGCTCGGATTCGATCCTGTGGTCACGTACGACGACGGGATGGCGCGAGTGGGTGCATGGGCTCGTGCGAAGGGCCTCGTCTGATCCCGCCCAGACCACCGCGGTCTGCGCGGAACTCCCGTTGCCGTTGTCGTCCCAACAGAGGAGCCACATGATGCGCGCCGTCCTAGCCGACATGTCGACCCAGCGGTATCTGCTCACCGCCGCCGCCCAACGCCTCCCCGGAGGAGTCGGCAAGCGTGCCGGTTGGGGCCGTGGCGGCATGCTGCGACTGACCGAGGAGGCCGCCGAGCCGAAACTGCCGGACGCCCCTGGCTGGGTCCGTCTGCGCCCGGAGCTCTCGTCGATCTGCGGGTCCGATGTGGGCCTCGCCCACGCCAAGCTCTCGACGGTGCTCAGTGCCTACTACACCGAGTCGCGGCAGATCCCCGGCCACGAGTTCGTGGCCGTCGTCGACCAGACCGGCCCCGGTGTCACGCGGCTGGAGGAAGGCGACCGTGTGGCGGTCGACGTGATCATCAGCTGTGCCCAGCGGGGGTTCGCCCCGGTGTGCCGAAACTGCGCGGCCGGGATGCCCCATGTCTGCGAGCGATTCGACCAGCCCGGGATCAGTGGCTGTGGGGCGCCGTCACTGGGCTTCTCGCTGGTCCCCGGAGGCGGGTGGGCCGAGATGGTCGTCGCCCACGAGTCCCAGTGCTTCCCGGTCGGGAAGATGCCCTCCGAACGGGCGGTGCTCACCGAGCCTGCCTCTGTGGCCCTGCACGCCGCTCTCCATTGGCGCGGCAACGGCGAGCGCGCAGTGGTCATCGGCCCAGGGGCGATCGGACTGCTGACGGTGGCTGCATTGCGTCGGCTCCACCCTGACCTCGACATTGCCGTCCTCAGCCCGAGCCCCTTCGGCTCGGATTGGGCGATGAAGGTGGGGGCGAGCCGGGTCCTGCCGTCGGGCCCAGCCGCCGTCGAGGCGCTGGCGGCCGATGGTGGCGGTCGGGTGCTGCGATCGAGGATGACCAAGGTCCCTATCCTCGAGCAGGGGGTTGACTTGGTGGTGGACTGCGTCGGTTCACCCGACACCATCGACCTGGGCATGCACATCGTGCGACCCAAGGGGATGCTGGTGCTCGCCGGCACCGCTGGCCGGCAGGAGGTCGACTGGTCCCTGGTGTGGAAGCGCGAGCTGACCGTCCAGGGGACGACCGATCCTGGCCCCGAGCCGAAGCTCGGTGGGAAACGCGCGTCAGAGCAGATGGTCGAGTGGCTGGGCGATCCGTCCTACCCCGCCGACGGCCTGGTCACCCACGTGTTCGACCTCGCCGAGTGGAAGACGGCGATCGAGACCGCGTCGCAGGGCCCCGGAGCTTCGGCGGTCAGGGTGGCCATGCGACCGAATCCCGACCTGCCGCTCGTCGGAGCCTGAGCCGGTCAGCGTCACTTCCGGGTCCGGGACCAGCCTTTCCGGTGACGCAGCAAGAGACGGAGGACGGAGGAGCCAGCCATGCATCCACACGAACGGTTCCAGGAGTGGCCGGTGGCCGTCCCCCCTGCGCCGGGTAGCGGCACGGTGGGCAAGGAGGGGCCGTGAGAAGTTCCCACCAGTGGGACGTGGTCGTCGTCGGATCCGGCTTCGGGGGGTCGGTCACCGCCCTGCGCCTTGCTGAGAAGGGGTATCGGGTCCTTGTCTGCGAGGCCGGCCGCCGGTTCGCCGACGAGGAGTACGCAAGGACGTCCTGGGACCTCCGCAACTACCTGTGGCAGCCGGGCCTCGGCCTCTATGGGATCCAGCGATTCACGTTCCTCAACGGCCTGGTGGCGCTGTCCGGTGCGGGTGTCGGCGGGGGGTCGCTCAACTACTCCGGCACACTCTTCCAGCCCGGAGACGCCTACTACCGGCACCCGCAGTGGGCCCACATCGCGGACTGGAGGACGGAGCTGGCACCCTTCTACGACCAGGCGCGCCGGATGCTCGGCGTCAACTCCGACCAGCCGCTCACGGAAGGCGACCAGGCGCTCAGGCGGGTGGCCGAGCGGATGGGCTCCGGTCACACCTTCACCAAGGTGCCCGTCGGCATCCTCAACACCCCGATCCCTGGCCAGCCGGTGGCCGACCCCTACTTCGGCGGCGCCGGACCCGACCGCCAGGGTTGCGTCTACTGCGGCGCCTGCATGACGGGCTGCCGCCACAACGCCAAGAACACGCTGCCGAAGAACTACCTCCACCTGGCCGAGCGCGCCGGTGCCACGATCGCACCGATGACGACCGTCAAGGCGGTGCGGCCGCGGCCCGGCGGGGGGTACGCGGTGGACACGTGGCGCTCGGGGTCGGGGCGCCGACCCCGGGACACCCTCACCGCAGGACAGGTGGTGTTCGCCGCCGGGGTGCTGGAGACCCAGCGCCTCCTTCACAGGATGAAGCTCGAAGGCCATCTCGCCGACCTGTCCGACCGGTTGGGCAAACTCACCCGCACCAACGCCGAGTCACTGGGTGGAGCCGCGGCGACGCGCTCCAGCCACGACTTCTCCCATGGCGTCTGCCAGGGAACGTCCTTCTTTCCGGACGAGCACACGAATGTCGAGATCGTGCGCAACGGGAAGGGCTCCAACACCACGAGCCTGCTGATGACCGTGATGACCCCGGGCAACCGCGAGGGTGGGCCCCAGCGGCCCCGGTGGCGTCGCTTCCTCTCGGAGGCAGCCCGCCATCCCGGCACGCTGGGCCGGTCGTTGTGGGTGCACCACTGGTCCGAGCGGGGGCTGATCACCCTCACCATGCAGGACCGCGACTGCTCGCTCACGGTGACGGCGCACAAGAACCGGCTGGGCGGGGTCTCCCTGCGGACCCAGCCCGGACCAGAACCGGTTCCGACCTGGATCCCGGTAGCGCAGGAGGCGACCGCACTGCTGGCCGATGAGATGGGTGGCGAGCCGTTCGGCACCTACCCGGACGTGCTGGAGATCCCGACGACCTCTCATGTGCTCGGTGGGTGCGTCATCGGGGCGGACGCCGACTCCGGGGTCGTCGACGGGTACCACCGCGTCTACGGGTACCCCGGGCTGCACGTCGTGGACGGGTCCACCGTCACGGCCAATCTCGGCGTCAACCCCGCCCTCACTATCACGGCACAGGCGGAGCGGGCCATGGCGATGTGGCCCAATGCCGGCCAGCCCGACGCCCGGCCGCCACTGGGCGAGGAGTACCGCCCGGTGGCTGTGGTGGCGCCCATTCGGCCCGCCGTACCGGGAGGCGCGCCTGGAGAACTCCGTCTGCCCGTGAAATGACATGACATGAAATGACATTAC
>Ga0075520_1000199_pt1 | contig 23646 bp, 24 predicted proteins | sample NGEPerB_FD_75100 | JGI IMG/M metagenome (GOLD analysis project Ga0075520, IMG submission 75100) | Arctic peat soil microbial communities from the Barrow Environmental Observatory site, Barrow, Alaska, USA - NGEE PermafrostAB12-B | ecosystem: Environmental > Terrestrial > Soil > Wetlands > Peat ... | reverse complement strand
GGGAGGCCGGGTCGAGGCCGGCGTGCGCCTTCATCGTTTGCTCCGCGTCGGCGTCTTGCCCAGGCGCCTGGTCTCGGCGGCGGCATGCGCGGCTGCGGTCTTGGGCGCGCGCGGCCCCGTGGCCTGCACGCCGATGTGGGCGCGGAACTGGAGCAGGTCGCCGCGGCAGACGAAGCGGCCCCAGCTCATCGGCTTGTCGTCATAGCCGTAGAAGAGATGCTCGAGTACCAGGGCGGCGTCGCCGGCCGGCTGCTGCACGTGGCGCGCCTCCTCTTCGGTGAGCACGGATGCATGGATCATGAGCTCGCCGTGCTTGGGGCCGGCGCCGACGCCGCCCTCGAAGAGGTCGCGCAGGGCGGTGACGCCGAGCTCGGCTTCCACGGTCGGCGTCGTCGGGTCATACACCATCGACTCGCGGTGGTAGAAGAGTGGTTCGTCGCCGCGCTGCAGCAACCGCCGGATGCTGATCACGCGCGTGCCCTCGGGCACGGCGAGGTTGTGGGCGGCGCGCGTGCCCGCAGGCACCACGCGCGCCTCCAACACCCGTGCCTCGACGCGCGGGTCGTCCAGCACCTCGCGGAAGCCGCTGAGCTCGAAGGTCGCCGAAGCGAGCTGCAGCGGCTTCACAAAGGTGCCGCGCCCGCGCGTCGTGCTCACCGCGCCCCGGTCGAGCAGCACGCCGATCGCGCGGCGCACCGTCATCGGGCTCAGGTCGTAGGCGGCGCAGAGTTCGGCCTCCGTGGGGAGCTGGTCGCCGGCGCGGAAGTGCCCGGTCGCGATGGCGTGGCTGAGCACGTTGACGAGCTGCACGTAGGCCGGCTCGTAGGACGAGCGGTCTATCGGCTCCAGCGGCGCGAGTCTTCGGGCTGCGTTTTGGTCATCCATGTCAGGTGGCAGCGTCCATGTCGGGCGAATCCTATCAGTGCAACGGCCTTCGCATTGCAATTTATCTATTTGTCTATATATTATCTCGATGCGCTGGTACATGCCATGCGCACGTGCGGAGCGTCACGCGGGCTTGCGGCTCGCGACAGGTCATGCGGGCTTGCGGCTCGCGCAACCGGATCCGGGAGGACAGATGTCTCAAGAGCTCAAGGAGGCCTTGGTCGATCTGCGCGAGGAAGACGCGCTGCGGATCACCGGCGAGCTTCTGGGGAGCGGGGCCGACCCGCTCACCATCGTCGCCTCGTGCAAGGACGCCATGGACGTCATCGGCCAGCGCTTTGCCGCCGGCGAGGCCTTCATCCCGGAGCTGGTGATGGCCGGGGAGATCATGCAGGAGATCAGCGCCCAGGTGAAGCCGCACCTCGCGGCCCAGGCACCGGAGGCCAAGCTTGGCACCGTGGTGATCGGCACCGTCCAGGGCGATATCCACGACATCGGCAAGGACATCGTCGGCACGATGCTCGACATCGCCGGCTTCAACGTGGTGGACCTCGGCGTCGACGTGCCTATAACGAAGGTCGTGGACACGGTCCGCGAGGTACACCCGCAGGTGGTGGGCCTGAGCGGGCTGCTCACGGTGGCGTTCGACGCGATGAAGGGCACGGTCGACGCGATCGCGGCCGCGGGCCTGCGCGATGGCGTGAAGATCATGGTCGGCGGCGCGCCGGTCAACGAAGAAGTGTGCGCGTACGCCGGCGCCGACGGCTGGGCCAAGGACGCCGTCGGCGCCGTCGACCTTGCCAAGACCTGGGTTGGAGGTGCCTGAGGATGTTCACTGACGACTGGAACAAGCTCACCGCGGACGAGCGCATGGCCACGCGTCTCGACGCCTGGCAGAACGTGCCCATCGCGTTCGCCTCGCCCGAGGTCAAGCAGATCTACCATGACCGCGTGCAGCTCTGGCGCGACGCCATCGCGCTCAAGAAGCCGGCGCACGTACCCATCACGCCGTGGATCGGCCTCTTCCCGATGCGCTATGCCGGCTTCACCGGCCACGACGGCTACTACGACTACGAGAAGCTGGGCATCGCCTGGGACAAGTACCACCAGGACTTCCAGCCCGACGCCATCGCCATGACGCTCGCCATGGTGCCCGGCAAGGTCTTCGACATCCTCGACTACAAGATGTACGACTGGCCGGGTCACGGCACCGAGCAGGACACCAGCTACCAGTACAATGAGAAGGAGTGGATGAAGGACGACGAGTACGACCTGCTCATCGCCGACCCCTCCAACTACTGGCAGCGCTTCTACGTGCCGCGCATGTTCGGCGCGCTGGAGCCGTGGAGCATGCTCCCGCCGTTCACCGATCTCTGCGAGATGCCGTTCACGGCCCCGTTTTTCGCCGGGTTCGCGGCGCCTCCCGTCAGGGAGATGCTGCAGAAGATCATGGACGCCGGCGACGCCGCCATGGAGTGGCTGCAGGCGTTCATGGCCATCGACGGCAAGCAGATGGCCACGCTGGGCATCCCGCAGATGGCCGGCAGCTCCACCAAGGCGCCCTACGACATCATCGGCGACACCATGCGCGGCACGCGCGGGCTGATGCTCGACAAGTTCCGCCGGCCGGACAAGCTCAAGGCGGCGATGGAGCGGCTGGTGCCGCTGGCGATCAACTGGGCGGTGCGCTCGGCCGACGCCACCGGCAACCCGATCGTGTTCATCCCGATCCACAAGGGCGCCGACGGCTTCATGAGCGACGCCGACTACCGCGAGTTCTACTGGCCCACGTTCAAGGCCGTGCTGCTCGGGCTCATCGACGAGGGCCTGGTGCCGCTCGTCTTCGCCGAGGGCGGCTACAACGAGCGGCTTCAGGCCATCGCCGATCCCGAGATCCCCGACGGCCGCATGATCTGGATGTTCGACGATACCGACATGGCGCGTGCCAAGCAGATCGTGGGCGCCCACCAGTGCATCGGCGGCAACGTGCCGGGCTCCATGCTCGCCATGGGCACGCCGGAGCAGGTCGACGCCTACGTGAAGGACCTGCTCGCCAAGACGGCTACGGACGGCGGCTTCCTGCTGAGCACGGGCATCGTGCTCGACGAGGCCGACCCGGCTTGCTACAAGGCCTTCATCGACGCCGGCCGCAAGTACGGCGCGGACGTCTGACGCATCCCTCCAATCACTGACGCAGACGAAGGAGGATCGATGTCTAAGGAGTTGACCGACGCCATCGTCGGGATGCGCGAGGACGAGGCGCTCGCCCTCGTCAAGCAGGAGCTCGCCGCGGGCGCCGACCCGGTGGCCGTGCTCGAGGATGCCAAGGCGGCGATGACCGAGCTGGGCCGCCTGTTCGAGTGCGAGCAGGCATTCATCCCCGAGCTCATCATGGGCGGTGAGATCATGCGCGGCATCTCCGAGGAGCTCAAGCCGCACCTCAAGGGCACCGGCGAAGCCGGTACGCGCGGCGCCGTTGTGATCGGCACCGTGCAGGGCGACATCCACGACATCGGCAAGGATATCGTCGTGATGATGCTCGACATCAACGGCTACGACGTACACGACCTCGGCGTCGACGTCTCGGGCGAGCAGTTCACGGCGGCCATCCGCGAGCACGACGCGAAGATCGTCGGCCTCAGCGGACTGCTGACGCTGGCCTTCGACTCGATGAAGACGATCATCGAGGACATCGTCGCCGCCGGCCTGCGCGACCAGGTGAAGATCATGGTCGGCGGGGCGCCGGCGGACGTGCAGGTGCAGGAGTACACCGGCGCCGACGGCTGGGGCAACGACGTGGGCCAAGCGCTCAAGCTCGCGGCCGAGTGGACGGGAGGTGCGGCATGACCCTCACCGGCGAGGAACTTTACAAACAGCGCCTGCGGCGTTTCGACGACGTCGTCGCGCTCAAGAAGCCCGATCGCGTGCCGGTTGTGCCGCTCGCGTGCGGCTATTTCGCCGATCTTTGGAAGGGCTACTCCTACAAGGACGCCGGCTACAACCACCCGCAGCACTACGCGGCAATCAAGGATGCGACCATCGAGTTCGGCTGGGATCTGAGCCCGATGAACTCCCTCTTTGCTGCCGACGGCTACGAGGCGCTCGGCACGACGCAGCTGCGCTGGCCGGGCGGCGCGCTCCCCGACGACATGGGGTTCCAATTCGTCGAGGACGAGTACATGAAGGCCGACGAGTACGACGAGTTCCTGTCCGATCCCAACGGATTCACAGTCCGGAAGATCTTCCCGCGCATCGCGGCCAACCTGGCCGGCTTCGAGCAAGTGCCGCTCCCGCCGCTGTACTTCCTGGCCAACACCTACTACCTGCTCAACGTCGGTGGCCCGCTCCTGGGGGCGCCGCCTATCCGCCAGGCGCTGGAAGCCCTGCTCAAGATGTCCGACGCCGTCGGCGCCTACTTTGCGGCGGACGCCGCCACCGGGGCGGAGCTGGCCGAGCTTGGCTACCCGCGTGCCGTCGCCGCCCCCATCATCCCGCCGTTCGACATGGTCTCGGACATGCTCCGCTCACTGCGCGGCAGCACGCTCGACATGTACCGGCATCCCGACAAGCTGCTCGGCGCCATCGACCTCATGGAGAAGGCACAGATCGGCCTCGCACTGATGCTGATTCAGGTGACCGGGAACCCGCGCGTCTTCATCCCGATGCATCGCGGCGCGGGCGGCTTCATGAGCGACGCGCAGTTCGAGAAGTTCTACTGGCCGTCGTTCAAGAATCTGGTCCTCGCGATCATCGAGGCCGGCGGCGTCCCCTGCCCGCTCTTCGAGGGCGACTACACGCCGCGCCTCAAGTATCTCGCCGAGCTTCCTCCCGGCAAGATCGCCGGCCACTTCGACAAGATCGACCGCCTGAAGTTCAAGGAGGTCCTTGGCGACAAGATGGCCTTCTGGGGCAACGTGCCGCTGTCTCTGATGTGTACCGGTTCGCCGCAGCAGGTCAAGGACGACGTGAGGGAGCTTGTCAACCTGTTCAGCGACACCGGCGCCCTGATGCTGGACAGCGTCACGGGCATCCCGGACGAGGCAAAGCCCGAGTGCGTGACGGCCCTGCGCGAGGCCGCCGATGAGTACGGCGTGTACTGAGCGGCAAGCCGATCTTGTCGTCAGATGAGCGAGCGGGCGGCGGGGCTCAGGCTCCGCCGCCCGCGTGCGTACAGACAAGTGAGGAGAAGCAGGTGACAGACGTGCGGCAGCGGGGGCTCCGGCAGCCCCTTCTTGGGGCCGGAGCCTTGATCATCACCGTCGGCGTCTCGCTGGCCTTCTGTGCCCTGTTCGCTCCGGCGACTCTGAGTACGTGGATCGCACTGTGCTTCACCAACGCGGTGCCGACGATGGTGATCCTCGACCTCGGCCTGCATCTCGAGTACCCGGCCGTGCTCACCCGGGTGTCGCGGCCCGTCCGGGGCTTGCTCTTCGTCGGCATCGCGGCGCTCGCCAGCGCCGTGGTCTCGCCGCTCATGCTGGTGCTCATCGGCGGCGGTGTGACGCCGCCGGACCCGTTCGCCGTCCTGTTCGCAGTGCAGACCGTGCCGATGGCGCTCGCACTGGTGATCCTCTTCCGCTGCTGGCCGTTGACGGCGATGACGAACCACAAAGGCGCGATCGGCTTTGGGACCCTCGTGCTCGCCTACGCGGTCACGTGGGTCGTGTTCCGCGTCTTCTTCGACTTCGGGTCTCTCAAAGGCGCGCCGGTCTACCTCGAGCGCCTCGACCCCAAGGGCCTCTTTGCCGCGTGGCCGGCTGCCGCCTTCGTGGTGACCATCGCCGCGCTGCTGCTCTGCTTCGTGCTCTTCGACTTCTGGCCGCTGAGCGCGCTCGCCGCCCGGCAGCCGGCAGTGGGCCGGGAGCCGGTCTTCGGCCTGCTCGGCCTAGGCATCGTGCTGCTCGCCACGCTCGTCGTTTGGGGCATCCCGGTCGGGCTCGCCGGCGTGGACCCGGTCGCCTACCTCGTGCGCGTGCCGGTGTCGGTCATCTTCGGCGTCTTCATCGTGCTCACGCTGTTCCAGGGCGCGGGCTTCGGGCGCCTCAGACAGCCGGTCAAGGGACTCGCGATGACGGCGGCGGTGATCGTGGCGGCCGCCGCCGTCCAGGTGCTTTACCAGGCGGCCGCTCATCTCATCGCGCCCGGCATGTACGCCGGCCCGCCGAACTACGAACGCGAGCTCTGGATAGCGACCGCGATGCTCGGCGTCACCTTCTCAGTGATCGTCGTGTTCTGCGGCGCGCTTGGATTCTGGCCGCTCAAGCCGGCGCCGCGCGGCGGAACAGCGGAGGCTGGGCGATGAGCGACGACATCCTCCTCATCGCCTGCCCGGCCGTGCTCGGCGAGCTCGCCGAGGGCGCCACGGACAAGGTCGACTGCGCCACCCTCGACGCCCAGCTGCACATCGATCCGGAGCGGCTCAAGGCGGCGCTGCGCGAGGCCGTGGCGGAGGCCGACAAGCCCGGCGCCACCATCGTCCTCGGCTACGGCCTCTGCTCCAACGCCGTCCTCGGCCTCAAGACCGAGCACGCGACGCTGGTGGTGCCCAAGGTCGATGACTGCATCGCCATGCTGCTGGGCTCGAATGCCGCCTTCGCCGAGCAATCGCTGCAGGCGTGCGGCACCTACTACCTGGCTAAGTCTTACATCGAGGAGTGCGACACGATCCTCAGCGAGCACGACGCCCTGGTGGAGCGCCGCGGGGTCGAGCGCGCCGAGAAGATGATGCGGCTCATGCTCAAGCACTACACGCGCGTCGTGCTGATCGACACCGGGCGGCACGACATGACGCCCTACCGCGAGCGCGTCAACGAGTTCGCGCGCCGCTTCGACCTCGAGGTCGAGGACGTGACCGGGACCACGCGCATCGTCGACGCCCTCGTGGAGGGCGGCTGGGGCGACGACTTCGTCGTGGCGCCGCCAGGCCACGAGCTCACGCTGCGTGACTTCCGCCCGGAGTTCGCCGGCGGCTCCGGGTCGAAGTAGGTCAGCGTGGCGATGCCGCCACGCCGGCCCCGCGCCGGGCGGTCCGCGCGGCGTGGGCCTGCCGCCTCATGTAGTGTGGGCTCATGCCCGCCCTCTCCATCCTGACCATCGCCGGCGCCGTCCTCTGGGCGGCGCTGGTCGTCGTGGTGCAGGTGCTCACGCCCAAGCAGAGCGCGCTCAGCATGGGCATGAGCGGGCTAGCCACCGGGCGCTACGGCTGGCTGATGAAGGCCGCCTTCGTGGTCCGCGGCCTCACTGCTCTGGCGCTGGTGGCCGCCGTGGGCGTGAGCGTGCCTGCGGCCGCCTGCTCGCTCGCCGGCCTCGTCTTCTTCGCGCTGTGGGGCGGTGGCTCGGCGCTGCTTGCCTGCTACGACACCGACATGCCCGGGCAGAAGCCCACGCGCGATGGCGCGCTGCACATGCTTGTCGCGATGCTGGCCTACGTTTCGGCAGTGATCGGCATGTCGCTGACCTCGTGGGGGCTCACGCGCGCGCATGCCACGGCCGGCCTCGCGCGCGTCGCGCTCGTGCTCACGGTGCTGGCGGCCGTGGCGCTGCTGGCCCAGTTCGCCGGCTTCGGCGCGGCCGCGCGCGACGCGCGACCCGGCCGGCGCAAGCGGCCCGCGCCCGAGGGGGAGCGCGCTCCCGCCCGCGGCCTCGCGCGCTACGCCGGCCTGCTGCAGCGCGTGTTCCTGGTCCTGGTTATGGTCTGGACCGTGGTGGTCGCGGCGGGGATCTGAGGCCGGGTCGTCAACGCAGGAGAGGCCTCGTCACTCTGGGTCCGCGCGATCCGCAGGCGCAGACTTCAGTCATGGATCCGAGGTCCGTCTCACCTTCGCTCGTTGCGGGGCATTCGAGCGCCTCTTGCGCTCCAAAGCTCCTCGCGACTACTATGCGTAGTGTGATGATTACTAATGGTAGTCAAAGCGACGTGTCGGCCCTCTTTGCCTCCGCCACCTTGCTGCCGCTGCTGCGCGCGTTCGTCAACGAGCCGGGGCGCGAGTTCTATCAGCGCGAGCTGCAAAGGATCACGGGCGCTCATCTGCGCCAGGTCCAGCGCGACCTGCTCCGCCTCGAGAGTGTCGGCCTCGTCACTCGCAGAGTGCACGGCAACCGCACCTACTACCGGGCGGTCGACACGCATCCCTCGTTCGCCGCGTTGCAGGGTCTCGCCGGCGTGGCACAGTCGGCGGGCGCGGCGCGGACGCCCGCGGGATCCGCGGCCGCGCGGCTCGGGCTTGACCGGGTGGCCGTCGCCGCCTTCTGCCGTCGCTGGGGAGTCACCGAGCTGTCCCTGTTCGGCTCGGCGCTGCGCAGCGATTTCTCCCCCGAGAGCGACGTGGACGTCCTCGCGACCTTCGCGCCGGATGCGCGGCGGTCTCTGTTCGACTCCGCGGCGATGCGAGACGAGCTCGCGGCGATCGTCGGCCGGCCGGTCGACCTGGTGAACAGGGAGGCCGTTGAGAAGGGCGCCAACCAGCTGCGGCGCCGATCCATTCTGGAGAGCGCCGAGCTCGTCTATGCAGCCTGACGACCGCGATCCGGCCTGCGTCCTCGACATGGTCCTTGCCGCGCGGCAGGCCGTCGCGTTCCTGGGGGAGCGGTCGGTGGACGCCGTCGAACGGGACGCGCTCGTCCTCTCCGCGATCGCGCACCAGCTCATCGTCGCGGGTGAAGCGGCGCGGAGGGTGTCGGACGGCTTTCGGCAGCGTCATCCCGAGATACCGTGGAGCCAATCGTTCGGGATGCGCAGCGTGCTCGTGCACGACTACGGCGCGGTCCTGGCCGGCGAGGTCGTGAACACCGTACGCCGCGATCTGCCGGGGCTCATCGAGGCGTTGCTTCCGCTCCTGCCGGCCGGCGTTGCGGACTGAGAATTCGGCCGACCGCCGCTACAGCCCTGTCGTCCGCCGCGACTCCGCGTCAGAGCCCGGTCGTCCGCCCGCTGTCCTCGACGACGTTCACCGTGATGCTCTGCGGGACGTGTGCCCGCACCGCGCTCCGCAGGATGCCGATCGGGGGCGCGGTGCCCGGCCCGATCGTCTTGACGACGATGTCGCCGCCGACCTGGCTCACGTTCTCCACCTGCCAGCCGGTCCCTGTGACCCACTGCCGCGCGGCCGTGTCGGTGGCGCCGATCCACTGCTCGTAGCGCAACGTGCGCAGCGACGCGAGGCTGAGCGGGACGATGAGCGCGATCATGAACAGGGCGATGAGGACCTTGGCGCGGCGCCCGGGGTGCCTGCCGCGCTCCACGGCCAGGCGGGCGTAGCCGGCTGCGCCGAACACCACGACGCCGGCGACGATGATGGCGGCGGCGTTGACCAGGAACAGCACGAAGGCGCCCCACGCCAGGGCCAGGCGCCCGGACCCCAGCGTGATGCCGACCACGGCGAGCACCGGTACCAGCGAGATGGCGATCGCGACGCCGGCGAGGATGTTGGAGACGTCGCGGCGAACCAGCGCGAACGATCCGGCGACGCCGACGGTGACGGCGATCCCGAGGTCGAGCAGCGTCGGCGCCGTGCGCCCGGTGATCTGCGGGTTGGCGTCCAGCGGCATGCGGGCGATGCTGAACATGCCCACGAGGAAGCCGATCAGGACGTTCACGGCGATGCCCTCGACGAGCAGGAGCAGGGAGGCGAGGAGGTTGCGGCGCGAGCCGGTGACGGTGGCGAGCGCCACGCCGTAGATCGGCGTGGCGAGCGGCGCCACGATCATCGCGCCGATCACCGCCGGTGTTGAGTCGCTGACGACGCCGCCGGCGGCGATGATGCTGGCGAGCACGAGCAGCATCCAGAACTGCGAGGTCTTCGTCCGGCGGGCGCCGGCGGTGAGAAACAGGGAGTCCTCGATGTCGTCGAGGCTGTACCTGTTGTCGCCTCCGGCGGCTAACGCCCTGCTCAGCCAGCTCATCCCGCCTCGTCCTGGCCCCGCGTCGCGCACAGTCTACCCAGCCGTGGCCGCGTCGCCTCGCGTGCGGCCGAGTCTCCGCGCCCCCAGCGTGTCACGTCACCGGTACAGCGCCAGGCACTCCGCCTCGCGCACGCCACCGATCACCTCCACGATCGCGGGTCCACGGCTGACGATCTCCTCGGCACCGACGCGGATCCGCGACCTCCCGAGTCGCGCGGTCTCCGCGATGGAGGCGCCGAACACGATGCTGGTCACGTTCGCCCACACAGCGAGCGACGAGCACATGGGGCAGGGCTCGCACGTGCTGACGAGGACGGCTCCGCACAGGTCCGAGCCGCCGATGGTCTGCGCTGCGGCGCGGATCGCTCGCACTTCGGCGTGCAGCGACGGGTCGCGGCCCGTGACGCCCGTGTCATGGGCCTGCGCCACCACGTCGCCTCCGAAGGCGACCACCGCCCCATAGCCCTTGTCTCCGCCGGCCTGGGACGCACGCGCCTCGTCGAGGGCGACGTCCATGAAGGTCTCCAGGTCGACGCGGACGATGCCCTCGCGGCAGCCTGACTCGCGCGGCCGCAGCCAGGCGTAGTCGCGCACGAAGCGCAGTCGCGGATCGATGTGGGACAGGAACGCCTGGGCCGGCTTCTCACACACGCGCCGGCACACGATCCGGGTGTCGAGACCGAGCGACTCGCACGCGGCCAGGGTCGGACAGGGGTCACGCCGCTCCCAGAAGATGGCCGAGTCGTTCTCCGACCTGATGGCGACCTGGTCGCCGGCCACGCCCAGCGAGCCGCGGACGAGCGCCTCGTAGCCGGCGCGCGGGGTGGGATGCGGGGGCCGTGCCCGGCCGTCCCACCAGGCCATGCGTTCGGCCAGGTTGCCGCGCTCGATCGTCGCCCAGTCGCTGGCGCGGATCTGGCTGATCAGCTGTGCAGCTCGAACATCGACGGAGTTGCGCACGGACTCAGTTTATCAGGCGGCCTCGTTCATCGCCCTTCCTCCTGTCGCGCGTCCGCCGTGCGCCGGGCGACGGCGCGCAACGGCTCGAAGCGGACTCCCCCCAGCAGAGCGCACGCCGCTCCCAGCACGCTCCCGCCGATCGCGCGGGCCTTCTCCGAGACGCTGAGACAGCGGGATGGGTCGCCGCGAGGGTCGACGTCCCCGAGCTTGAAGCCTTCGGTCACGTTGAGCCCGGTGTGCAGGAGGCCGCGGAGGACGCCGTCGAGCGCGACGCGCACCGGCTCCTCGCCGACGTATCCGACGACGTCGTCGGCCCTGACGAGGTCGCCGATGTCCGCGACCGTACGGAAGATGCCTGCGGCGGGGGACCGCACGACCCGCTGCCACGTGAACCCTCCCACGTCTCCCGGGACCCCGGTGTTCTCGTGAGCTGAGCCTTCGAGCAGGACCCTGCCGAGGTCGTGTCCGCGCCTTGTCTCGATGACGGCGTGAGCGTCGCGCCCGGCCACGAAGCCGGGACCGAGGGCGACGACGGCAGGCGCATCGCCGATGTGCGTGCCGAGGTTCCGCTTGGCGATGATCGCATCGACGAGCAGCACGGGCCGGACTGTCCCGAGCACCTCCGTTGCGTCCTTGGCGACGACCACCGCGATCGTCCCTCGCGCCAGCACGGCCTCGATGCCCGAGGGGTCGGCGACCACCGCCTCGGTCCCCTCGACGCTCGCGGCGTCCTCGTAGACGGCCCGTGCGAACGACACTGTCCTTCTGACCACCGTGGGCCGGTCGATCTCGGTCATGGCGACGGCGAAGCCCGCGCGATGCAGGGAAAGGGCGACGCCGCTCGCGATGTCGCCCGCGCCCTTGATCACCGCACGCGGCTGTGACTCGCGTGGGCGGTCAGGCATGGGGCATTCGCCTGAAGGGGTCTGCGGTGCTCATCCGTTCCGTACCCTTTCGTACTCCTCCAGAGAGTCGATATCCAGACAGGCCAGTGGGTCGTCGACGGCCACGAGACACACCTCGTCGATGTGTCGCCGGACCACGTCCCGGCCGCCGCGGTCGCCTGTCTCCTGCAGGAGCTCGGGAAACAGGCGAGCGGAGAACAGCACCGGATTGCCGGGACTGCCGTTCAGTTCCGGACGCACGATGAGCTTTCCGGTGACGGCGAAGCTCTCGAGCAGCCGGTCGATGAGAGCGCCGGTCACGAAGGGCTGGTCGGCGAGCAGGAACACGGCGGCGTCGAAATCGGACCCGATGTCGCGGAGGGCCGCGTGGACGGACGTGCTCAGGCCCTCCGCGAACGACGGGTTGTGGACGACGCGTACCGGACGACCTTCCACGATCGCACGCACTTCGTCGGCTTCGTGACCGACGACGACGACGGTGCCGGCGAGGCGTGACGCGAGGGCCGCGTCGACGACCCTCTCGACCATCGGCCGGCCACCCACGGGGCGGACCACCTTGCTCCCCCGCATGCGTGTCGCCCTGCCGGCGGCGAGCACGACGCCCAGGACCCGCATGTCACGTGAAGCCGGCCGGTCGACTGTTCGCGTTTCGGGTGTCACGGGACTCAGCGGTGGACCACGCGGAAGACGCCTTGCCGCAAGCTGCCGACCACGATCCGGTGGGGGCGCCCGGATCCGTCGCGGCCGGCGTCGTCCTGCGCTGCCGCAAGGAGATCGGCGCCGACGGCCGCACCTCTCTCCGCCAGCTGCTCGCTCTCGGCCTTGTTGAGCAGGACGACGACGCGAGCCCCGGGCGTCAACGCGCGCACCCGGGCGATCTGGAGCGCCAGGGCCGCGGCGAAGAGCCGCGGCGCCACCGCGTCTCCCTCGGTGGCGTCGAGGAGAGCCATCAGCAGCGTCGCCCGATGGACGTGCTCCTCGTCGAGCGGCAGGCCGAGGGCATCCAGGCCTGCGACCACGACGACTGTCGTCGTTCCCGGCGGCAGCTGGGGCTCGGCCTCTCCAAACGCCTTGAGCGGAAGGCCACGGCTCCCGTCGGCTTCGACGACGATCGAGCCGGCGACCCCGGCCCTCCAGAGGGCGTCGACATCGGCCGGCGCCATCCCACTGACCTTCTGGTCCTCCGCGTACGATCGCGCCAGCGTCACGACGCAAGAGCTGCGCAGCGCTTCGGCGGCACGGGTGGCCAGAGGGGTCTCGTCCTCGTCTTCGAGGAGCAGGGGGCCGAGGGAGGTGAGCTGCTGGGCGAACATTGCCGTGGTCGTCGTCGCGAGGACCCCGCCGGCCTGCATCGCGAACTCCGCGCACAGCCGTTGCAGCGCCGTCGTCTTGCCCCCCGCACCGACGAACGCGACCAACTGGGGCCCGGCCGTGCCGAGGGCAGCGGTCAGCTTGGTCTGGACGTCGTGGCTCTCCACTTCTCCGCTGTTCCTCCTGGGCGTGGCCCGGCGTACTACGGCCTCCGGCGAGGCCCTCGACGCCGGGTTGCCCGGTCTCGACGGTGCGGTGAGGATGGCAGTCTACCGCACAACGGCAGAACTTGCTAGACGTATAGCGAACATGCGAGAATCGCGTAGTGGCTGGAGACGCACGACACAGGGGAAGCGAGGCCCGCTAGATGCAAGCAAGAGCGTTCAGGACCGTGGGCGCGGTGACCCGGCGCAAGGACGGGCTGGCCAAGGTCACCGGGACAGAGACCTACGCGTCGGACATGGAGCTGCCGTCCATGCTCCACGCCCGGGTGCTGCGAAGCCCCTATCCTCACGCGCGAGTCGTGTCCATCGACACGAGCGCGGCCGAGCGGATGGGGGCCGTCTGCATCACTCCCGACGACGTAACCGACATCCGCTACAACGAGCGCCAGGTGAGCGTCCCGGTCAAGACGTACCGGGACAGGACGGTGCTGCCGTGGGTGGTGCGCCAGGTCGGCGAGGGCGTGGCGGCGGTCGCCGCGCGCACGGAGACGCTCGCCGAGCGCGCCATGCGCGCGATCAAGGTCGAGTGGGAGGAACTGCCCGCGGTCTTCGACGCCCACAAGGCCATGGCCGACGGCGCGCCGCAGATCTATGAGAACGTCCTGCTCGGCGACGCCGAGATCCCGGTCGAGCACAACGTCGCCTGCTTCCGCCAGGTGAGCGTCGGCGACGTCGCCGCAGGGTTCGAGAAGGCAGACCTCATCGTCGAGCGCGAGTACCAGACGGGGCGCGTGTATCACGCGCAGATGGAGCCCAAGGCGGCGATGTGCCGTCCGCTGGCGGACGGCGGCATCGAGCTTTGGGCCACGCTGCAGTCGATCCACAACACGCGTCAGCTGCTCGGGCGGATCTTCGATCTGCCGCTGAGCAGGGTCCGGGTGCATCGCAGCAGCATCGGCGGGGCGTTTGGCTCCAGCATCCAGATGAACACCCCGGTCGCCATCTGCGTCGCGCTCGCCCTCAAGGCCCGCAAGCCGGTCAAGATCGTCCTCACGCGCGAAGAAGACATGTACGACCACTGCAAGTACCCCGCCGAGATCCGCCTCAAGTACGGGGTCAAGCGCGACGGGACCATCGTCGCCGGCGAGCTCAAGACTTTGGTCGACATCGGCGCGCACAACATCCAGGCGTACCCGCTGCTGGGCTGCATGTCGGGCTGGTTCGTCTCGCTCTACCGCATGCCGCACATGAACTTCGAGGGCACGGCCGTCTACACCAACAAGACGCCGGCCTGCGCCATGCAGGGCTACGGCAATCCGGACGTCTCCTTCGCGGTCGAGTCGCACATGGACATCATCGCCGAGAAGCTGGGGATTGACCCGATCGAGCTACGGATCAAGAACTACGTCGGCCTGGGCGAGGAGTTCTGGGGCCAGGGGCCGACGGTGCGGTCCATCATCCGCAGCTGCGGGGTCGAGGAGATGCTGCGCAAGGGCGCTCCCATGATCGGCTGGGACGAGCGCGGCCGGCCCGAGGACAAGACCGGCCGCTACCGCCGCGGCATCGGCGTAGGTCGCACGTTCCACACCTCGGGCACCGGCGCCGCGATGCCCGGCGAAGTGATCGACTACTCCACGGCGATGGTCAAGGTGAACGAGGACGGCTCCGTCGACATGTCGACCGCCCTCATGTGCCACGGCGGCGGAACGCTCGACGCGTGCGCCAAGCTCGTGGCCGAGGAGATGGGTGTGTCGTTCGACCTGGTCGGCGTATCGCCGGCCAGCACGACGGACACCGGCTACGACGTGTGCACGCACGCGACGCGCGGCGTGTACTGCGGCGGTGGCTCGGCCGTCCAGGCCGCCAGGTCCGCCAAGGCCGTGCTGCTGGACTTCGCCTCGCGGCTCATCGAGGTCAACCCCGAGGCGCTGCAGATCGCGCCCGACCCTGAGACCGGCGAAGGCGTGATCTTCCTCGAGGGCGCGGCCGACAAGCGCATCACCGTCCGTGAGGTCGCCAAGACCGCGCAGCTCAAGGGCTGGGGCACGGCGATCGCCGTCGAGAGTCATCGCATGGTCAACTGCCCGCCCTGCTTCGTCACCAACTTCGTCGAGGTCGAGGTGGACACCTGGACCGGCGAGGTCCGCGTACCTCGCGCCGTGTGCGCGGTGGACGCCGGCACTGTGGTCAACCCCGACCTGGCGGCCGGCCAGCTCGAGGGCGGCCTCTGCCGGGGCATCGGCCAGGCGCTCCTGGAGGACACTGCCTACGACCCCGCCACGGGCGAGCTGACCTGCGGCGGCATGTACATCGACTACAAGCTGTACACGGCTGAGGACATGGCATCCGTGGACGACGTCAAGGTCTTCTTCGCCGACACCTACGAGCCGTCGGGACCGTTCGGCGCCAAGGGGATCGGCGAGGCGGCCAACAACGCCGTGGCCGCCGCCGTGATGAACGCGCTGCAGAACGCGCTCGGCATCCGCTTCCAGTTCATCCCGATCACCCCGGACATGATCCTGGCGGCGATCCACGGCTGGGCGTGCGAGGGGGTGTTCCCGCAATGACCGTCAACACGCGGGTCCTGATCGACGACTTCGCCTATCACGTCCCGTCGACGCTCGACGACGCTCTCGGCTTCCTCGACCAGTACGGCGAGGACGCCGAGGTGCTGGCCGGGGGCACCGACCTCATCATCCAGATGAAGCTGGGGCGCCGGTCGCCGAAGTTCGTGGTCGACATCTCCAAGCTGGAGGAGCTCAAGCACCTGGAGGCCGGCGAGACGATCCTCATCGGTGCCGGCCGCCGCTACATGGATGTGCTGCCGTACCTCCAGGGCCTCGGCCGCTATCACGGCCTCGCCGAGGCCATCGACAGCATCGGCAAGCTGCAGGTGCTCTCCGTGGCGACCGTCGGCGGCAACCTCGGCAACGGATCGCCCGCCGCTGACACGCCGCCGCCGCTCATCACCTACGACGCGAGCGTCCGTGTGAGGAGCGCCCACATGGAGCGGGTCATCCCGCTGTGCGAGTTCCACACCGGCCCGGGCGCGACCGTGCTGGCGCCGAACGAGATCATCGTCGCCGTCGAGTTCGACGCGTTCCCCGACGGCCGGGCGAGCGCCTTCCGCAAGCTCACGCGCGTCGCCAGTGACATCTCCAAGGTCACGTGCGCCGTCGCCGTGGAGCGGGTCGGCGAGACCTGCACGCACTGCCGCATCGCGCTCGGCGCCGTCGGCCCGACGCCGCTGCGGGCGCGCAGCGCCGAGGCCGCGCTCGAGGGGCGCACGGTCGACGCATCCGCGGTGGACGAGTGCGCGCGCCTCGTCGTCGAGGACATCTCCCCGATCGACGACATCAGGTGTTCCGAGATGTACCGCAGGGAGGCGGCCGGCGTGCTCTTCAAGGACGCCTTCGCGAGCGCATGGGAGCGTGCGACATGCTGACCAGCTGCACCAACGCCATCATCCTGACGGTGAACGGCGACGACCACATGCTCGTCGTCGAGCCCAACGAACTACTGATCAACGTACTGCGCAACGAGCTGGGTCTCACAGGGTCCAAGTATGGCTGCGGTACCGGGCAGTGCGGTGCGTGCACGGTCCTCATCGACGGGGAGCCGGCGCTTGCCTGCGTCACGCTGGCCGTCGCCTGCGACGGCAAGGAGATCGTGACCATCGAGGGGATCGCCGGACCGGACGGCGGCCTGCACCCCATCCAGGAGGAGTTCCTGGGCGAGAACGCGGTGCAGTGCGGCTTCTGCACGCCGGGCATGATCCTCATGGCCGGCGACCTGCTGAAGCGCAATGCTCACCCCACGGAAGACGAGATCCGCCACCACATCAAGGGCAACATCTGCCGCTGCACCGGCTACAACGGCATCGTCCGCGCCATCCAGAACGCAGCCGCCCGCATGGCGAAGCCGGCCGCCGCGGACGGGCCTGAGCTCGGGGAGGAGGCAAGATGAAGCTCGAGTCCTACGTGCGTCCGGCCGGCCTGGAGGAGGCTCTCGCGGTGCTCGCCAGGCCCGGGGTGAGGCCGCTCGTCGTCGCCGGCGGCACCGACCTCGTCCCGATGATGCGCAAGATGCGCATGAACGGGACGCTGCCGAACGGGGACGACCCGCGCGTCGTGCTCGACCTCAGCAAGCTCGACGACCTGTGCGGCATCCGCGAGGCCGGCGGCATGCTCGAGATCGGCGCGGCGACGACCATGGGCGTCATCGCCGCGGACCCCTCCGTGAAGAAGCTCGTCCCCGTGCTGGCTGCGGCCGCCGCATCGGTCGGCAGCCCGCTCGTCCGCAACCGCGCGACGGTCGGGGGCAACCTCGTCACGGCGTCGCCGTCGGCCGACACGGCTCCGGCGCTGCTCGCCGCCGGCGCCGTCGTGCGGCTCGCCGGCGCCCAAGGCGGCCCGCGGGAGCTACCTCTCACCGAGTTCTTCGTCGAGTACCGCAAGACCGCGCTCCAGCCGGGCGAGATCGTCACGCACGTGCTGGTCCCGCTCGCCGGTCGCCCGATCGCGGGGCGCTTCGAGAAGGTCGGCCTGCGGAACGCCGACGCCATCAGCGTGGTGTGCGCCGCGTGCGAGATCGAGCTGGACGGCTCGACGTGTCGCGCGGCGCGTATCGGGCTCGGGGCGGTCGCGGCCGTCCCGGTCCGCGCCCTCGCGGTGGAGGCGGCCCTGCTGGGCCGCGAGATCACCGACGACGTCGCCGCCGAGTGCGCTGGGCTGGTCCACGAGCACATCTCCCCGATCGACGATGTACGCGCCTCGGCCCGGTACCGCGGGTGGGTCGCGGAGGCGGTCGTCGCGCGGATCATCACTGACACGGCACGAGAAGCAAGGGCGTGATCGACATGCAGGAAATTGAGATCCAGGTGAACGGACGTCCGATGCGCACCACGGTGGCGGTGGACGAGACGCTGGTCGACGTCCTCCGTCACAAGCTGGGGATCGTCGAGGTCAAGAACGGATGCGGCCAGGGGGACTGCGGCGCCTGTACGGTGCTGCTCGACGGCGAGGCGGTCAACTCGTGCCTCACGCTGGCCGTGCAGGCCGACGGGCGTCAAGTCACCACCACCAGAGGGCTCGGCACGGCCGAGGACCCGCACCCGCTGCAGACGGCCTTCATCGAGCACGGCGCCGTCCAGTGCGGCTTCTGCAGCTCCGGCATGATCCTCGCCGCCGCGTCACTGCTGCAGCAGAACGCGGCGCCCACCCGGGACGAGATCCGCGAGGGCATCTCGGGCAACCTCTGCCGGTGCACCGGCTACACGAAGATCGTCGACGCGATCGAGGAAGCCGCCATGGCGGAGGCTCTCGAAGAGCGGAGCGCGTGATGAGTGCCGACGAGACTCCCAGGTACAAGGTCATCGGCCACGCCGTCCCGCGCCACGACGCGCGCGACAAGGTGTTCGGCCAGACCAAGTACGCCGACGACTTCGTGGTGCCCGGCACTCTCTTCGCGAAGGTGCTCAGGAGCAAGCACGCGGCGGCGAAGATCGTCTCCATCGACACGAGCAGGGCGGAGGCCATGCCCGGCGTTCGCGCGGTGCTGACCGCCGGGGACGTGCCCAACAACGAGACGACGAGCAAGTTCGGCCAGACGCACTCCGCCGGCGGTGGGTTCGAGGGCCTGTACCGGGTGCTGGCCGACAAGAAGGTGCGCTACATGGGCGAGGGGGTTGCGCTCGTCGCCGCCGAGACGCTCGCCCAGGCCGAGGAGGCCGCGCGCGCCGTCGACGTCGTCTACGACCCGCAGCCGGGCGTGTTCGACCCGATCGAGGCGCTCAAGCCCGACGCGTACCGTGTCGGCGAGGAGGAGACCAACGTGGTCTGCGCATACAAGGTGCGCAAGGGCGACGTCGACGCCGGCTTCGCGCAGGCGGACGTGGTGGTCGAGGGCGAGTACCGCGTGCCCTTCGGCGACCACGTGTACCTCGAGCCCGAGTCCGGCACGGCCTGGATCGGTGATGACGGCGTGCTCACCATCCGCGCCTCCACGCAGGTCATCGAGCACTTCCGCGACATCGCCGACATCATGGGGCTGCCGCACAACCGGGTACGGGTGATCGCTCCGATGCTCGGCGGCGGGTTCGGCGGCAAGGAAGACATCACCGTGGAGGCCTACCTGGCCCTGCTCGCGTACAGGACCAAGCGGCCGGTGCGTCTCACCTACGCGCGCGAAGAGTCGATCCTGGCGCACTCCAAGCGGCACCCGTACGTGATGCGCTACAAGACGGGTGCGGCCAAGGACGGCAAGCTCGTGGCGCTGGACGCCAAGATCATCTCGGACGCCGGCGGCTACCCGTTCCTCAGCCCGTGGGTCCTGCTCTACTCGGTGGTCATGGCCACCGGGCCGTACATCATCCCGAACGTCAAGGTCGACGCCGTCTCGGCGCTCACCAACAACACGTTCACGAGCGCCTACCGCGGCTTCGGCGCGCCGCAGGTGTGCTTCGCCTACGAGAGCCAGATGGACGAGCTGGCCGAGAAGCTCGGCCTCACTCCGCTGGAGTTCCGCATGCGGAACTACCTGCACACCGGCGACGAGCTCGGCACCGGCTACGCACTCGAGTCCGCGGTCCTCACGGACCAGACGGCCGAACGCGCCTGGGAGGCTCTGGGCGAGCCGACGCAGCCGCGCTCGCCGGACGAGGTGATCGGCCGGGGCATCGCCTCCGGCATGCAGAGCTACGGACGCCTGGTCTATCTGCACGACTCCTCGCGTGCCTACGTCGGCTTCGAGCTCGACGGCTCCGTGGTGGTGCGCTCGGGCGTACAGGATATCGGCGGCGGTCAGGCCTCATCGATCGCCCAGATCACGGCCGAGATCCTCGGTGTGCCGATGGACGACATCACCGTGTACTTCGGCGATACGGCGCTCACGCCGCTCGCCGGCACGACGACCGCGACCCGCATGCTCTACATGTCGGGCAACGCCACGCTGAAGGCCGCCCGCACCGTACGCGAGGCGATCGTCGCGCAGGCGAGCGAGATGCTCGAGGTGGACCCCGAGCGGATCGACCTGGCCGACAGGATGGTGCGCGTGGAGGGCGACGAGGAGAAGTCGCTCCCGATCGTCGACGTCGTCAAGGCCTGCGCCTCCCAGGGCATCCCGATCTCCAATCTGGGGCAGTTCAACGCGCCGTCGCGGGACCTGGAGAAATCGGACTGCGTGATCGGCCAGATCCACCCCGACTACACCTTCGGCACCCATGCCGCCGAGGTGGCGGTCGACACCAGGACCGGCAAGGTCACCGTCCTCAAGCTCGTCGCCGCGTTCGACGTCGGCCAGGCGATCAACAAGCTCAGTGCTCAGGGCCAGCTTGAGGGCGGCACCGTGTGCGGTGTGGGGTACGCGCTGCTGGAGGACGTCAAGATGGACCAAGGTCGCACCGTGACGTGCGCACTGGACACGTATCTGGTACCGACTGCGGCCGACATGCCCGACGTGGAGCCGATCATGCTCGAATCGCGCGGCGGCATGGGTCCCTTCGGCGCCAAGGGCATCGGGGAGCCGGCGTCCACCTCAGGCGCGCCCGCGGTCACCAACGCGGTCGCCGACGCCATCGGCATCCGCCTGACGGAGCTCCCTCTTACCCCCGAGCGCATCCTCACGGCGCTCAAGGAACGGGAGGGAAGTGCCGGGCAGGCCGTCTGGGAGCGTGTGACCGAGACGGCCTGACGGCTGTGCGGAATCACCGGGAAGACGAGAACGGCCCGGTCGGCGTGCCGACCGGGCCGTTCTCGTGCCTGGGACGCCGCCGTGTCCGTGCGGCGATCAGCCAGTCTGCAGGCCCTCCGCCGCCGTCACGAGGCCGATCCAGGGGACCGGCAGCTCGGGCGCGTCCGCAGTGACGAACGAGACGACGCCCAGCAGCTCGCCACCCTCCCGGTCCACGAGGTTGCGCACTGCGTAGACGAACCCGCTCTTGCGGATCTTGTCGGCTACGAAGACGGCACGCGCACCGTCGGCGATCTCTCCGACCGCGCCCACGAGGCCTTCGAGGTCGAGGCAGCGCACCAGCGGGCGTCTCAGCTCCCGCGCCACGACGAAGCCGATGAGGAGGTCCTTGGCTCCTTCGCCGACGATGATGACGTCGGGGTCCAGTCCCCTTGCCCGATCCGCGAGCATGACTCCCAATGCGTCCACCCCGGGCGGGTCCGACAGCCCATCGAAGCGGCCCACCAGCCGGAAACCTGCGTCGGCCTCGTCGTCGGAACGCTCCACGCCCAGGCCGCCGTTGCGCAGGATCTCCCAGATCTCCTCGTGCTTCACAGTCACCCTCCGGTAAGGCGCAGAATCCGGCGAGGCCGGGCGGCGCACAGTCAGAGATCCATTCGCTTGAAGGTCGAGTACGCCTCCATGAAGGTCGGGAACCCGCACGTGCTGACAAGCATCAGCAGAGCGTGCAGGATCTCGGCGTCGTTGAGACCAGCCTCGCGCGCCGCCACAAGATGCGTCTCCAGGGCGGTGTGGTGCCCGGCGGCGCCCGCTGCGACGATCTTGATCAGGGCGCGCGTCTTCTCGTCGAGCGGGCCGCCGTCGACATGGATGGCATGGCTCGTCTCGCTGATCTGCGCGCTCAGCTCCGGGAACTCGGTCTTGAACGTCGTGTAGATGTCGTGGACATCTCTCACCTCTGTCCTCCCTCCGTGGCCCAAGCGGAACATCCACGTTACCACCGGCCCGACGTCGCGAGCCACCACCATCGCGGCCAGCGCCGTCGCGGCGCAGTGGTCCACGAGGTCCTGCCCCGGCACGAGCTCGTCCACGCCGTGCGCCGTCTCGAACCCGCCGGGTGCGAAGGAGAACATCGGCGTGCTTCCGCGGGTGAAGCTGGCCGGGTCGGGCCGACCCGGTAGGCCGTGCCGACCCGGTGGGTCGTGCGGCCCGGAGTGGTTTCACGGACTATCCTGTGCGGCCGTCATCGAGGCACAATAGCGGCACCCATGCACTGAGCCAAATGATGTTGTTATACATATAGCCAAGAGATAGACTCCGAGGCGACCGCCATGCCGTCGGGCGACCGGGCGCAAGGCCCGAACGAGGTTCCGGCGCGTTGGGTCTGCCGGCGGCCCAGCCCGAAGGCGACGTGCAGGCCGGCCGCGACCCAGTGCAGCGCAGGACTCCCGCCGCCGGTGGCGGTTCTCGCGCGGCGGGAGCCATGGAGCAGGCGAAGGAGGAGCACATGCGGATCACGAGCGACGGCGGCCATCTGCCGCTGGGCGACAACAAGGGGTCGGCCTGGTACGGGCGCCACATCCTCAAGGTCGGCCAGTTCACCCGAGGGGACGTGGACTGCGTCCACGGCGTCGCGGCCGAGATGCAGGAGATGGTGAAGCGCACGGGCGGGTGCGACCTCCTGAAGGGCAAGATCCTCGCCAACATGTTCTACGAGCCGTCCACGCGGACGTCCTGCTCGTTCATGGCCGCCATGCAGAGGCTGGGCGGGCAGGTCATCCCCATCAACGAGGCCAAGAGCTCCTCCGTGGCCAAGGGCGAGAGCATTGCCGACACCGCCATCACCCTTGGCTGTTACGCCGATGTCATGGTCATCCGCAACCCCGAGGTCGGCTCCGCCGATGAGGCCGCCGCGAGCGCCGGCATCCCGGTGCTCAACGCCGGCGACGGCGTGGGCGAGCACCCGACGCAGGCGCTGCTCGACACGTTCACGATGCGTCAGGAGCTCGGGCGGCTCGACGGTCTCACCGTCACGCTGGTCGGCGACCTGAAGAACGGCCGCACGGTCCATTCACTCGCGCGTCTCCTCACGCGCTTCGACGGCGTCAAACTGAACTACGTCGCGCCGGAGAGCCTCCGCATGCCGCAGGAAGTGGTGGACGAGGTCGCCGCGGCAGGCGTCCCGCAGAACACGTTCGAGCAGCCCGACCAGGTCATCGCCGGGACCGACGTGCTGTACGTCACGCGCATCCAGAAGGAGCGTTTCGCGACGCCGGAGGAGTACGAGCAGGTCAAAGGCGTGTTCGTCATCTCGCCGGAGACGCTTGAAGGGGCCAAAGACGACATGATCGTCATGCACCCGCTTCCGCGCGTGAACGAGATCGCCATCGAGGTCGACGCCGACCCCCGCGCCGCGTACTTCCGCCAGATGGAGTACGGCATGTACGTGCGCATGGCGCTGCTGGCGCTGGTCCTCGGCAAAGCCTGAGTCTTCCGGGAGGAGCCGTGAAGGCCACTCCGCAGGTCCAGGTCAGGCGCGGCGCTCGAGAGCTGACGGACGTCTGCCGCGAGCAGGGAGGTCGACGATGAAGAGTCTTCTGGTGCGCGGCGGGACCGTGGTGTCGTCCGCAGGCCGGCGCGTGGCCGACGTCCTCTGCGAGGACGAGCGGATCACGGCGGTGCTGGACTCCGGTTCAGAGGTTCGGGCCGACGAAGTGATCGACGCGACCGGTCTGCTGGTGTTCCCTGGGTTCATCGACCCTCACATCCATCCCAGGGACCCCGGCGACACGCACAAGGAGGACTTCGCCCACGCCAGCCGCGCGGCGGCC
>Ga0075520_1000197_pt1 | contig 23690 bp, 18 predicted proteins | sample NGEPerB_FD_75100 | JGI IMG/M metagenome (GOLD analysis project Ga0075520, IMG submission 75100) | Arctic peat soil microbial communities from the Barrow Environmental Observatory site, Barrow, Alaska, USA - NGEE PermafrostAB12-B | ecosystem: Environmental > Terrestrial > Soil > Wetlands > Peat ... | reverse complement strand
CCGTCCGGGGACCGAGAAGGGTTCTGGCGACCGCTGGTGGTCCCGCGCCGGTGATCATGGACCGGCTGCGGTCCCGTCATGCTGATCATGAACCCGCACAGGTCCCGACATGCTGATCATGAATCCGCCCCGGTCCCAGAACAGTGATCATGAACGTGGCGCGGTCGCCTGAGCCCTGGGCCGAGGCAACCGTCACAGGTCGACGACGACCTCCTCCAACGGTTGCGCGGAACACACCAGGACGTTGCCGTCCGCGGGCGGGTCGATCAGCGGCGGGTCATAGCGCACCCTGCCGGACAGCAGGCCCGCCTCGCAGGTGTGGCAGATCCCGGTACGGCAGGACCAGCGTGACGGCACGTCGCACGCCTCCGCCAGTTCGAGCAGGCTGCCCACGTCGTCACGCCACGGCACCGTCAGGCCGCTGCGTGCGAAGGTGACGTCGGGACCGGTTCCGGGCCGACCGTTGGGTTGGTGCACCGGAACCACCGGTCCGCCGGCGATCCCCGGGGTGATGGCGGCGCCGGCGCCGAAGACCTCGGTGAGAACCCGGGCGGGATCGAGGCCGAGTCCGACCAGCGCGGCGCGGACGTCGTCCATGAAGGCCGCCGGTCCGCAGATGTAGGCGCGGGCGTTCCACGGGATCGGCAGGGCGGCGAGCAGGTTGCCGGTCAACCGGCCCGCATGCTGGTAGTCCCGGCCGGGCATGTCGCCGGGTAGCGGTGCGCTGTAGCAGATCTCGACTCGCGCGTGCGGAAGCTGGGCGAGCAGCGCGGCGGCCTCCGCGGCGAACGGATGCTCGTTGCCGTTCCGTGGACCGTGCAACCACCAGATCTCACGCTCGGACCGGGCGGCCACCAGCGCATGCAGCATGGCCAGCACCGGGGTGGCGCCGATGCCCGCGGACAGCAACAGCACGGGATCGTCGCCGATCGCGAGAGTGAACCGCCCGCGCGGTGCCGCCACATCCAGGGTTGACCCGACGCGCAGCCCGGTGTGGATGAAATGGCTGACCACGCCATGGGTTTCCAGCTTCACGCTGACCCGGTAATCGGCCGCGCCAGGCGCACCGGACAACGAGTAGCTCCGCGATGTGGGCCGCTCGTCGTCTCCCACCCGCAGCCTGACCGCAACGAACTGCCCGGGCAGCGCGGCAGGCAACGGCTGCCCGTCCACGGCAGCGAGCCGGAGGGACACCACCGAGTCGCTCTCCCGGATGACCTCCGTCACCGTCATCTGCCGGAATCCGGTCCAGGCCACCGGAGGGGAGGCGGCGTCGTCGGTGAGCCCGACGTTTCCGGTGACGCCTTCCCCGGCCGAGAGAATGGCCTCGAACGATCCCCGCCACCCGGGGCTGAGTGCCGGGATGCGGAGCGCCCGCGCCACCTCGCCACGGTCATGCCCAGGGAGGTAGAGCAGGGCGTCGATCTCGGCAACGCTCATCCGCTCGGGGCTCCGGCCCACCCTGATGATCGAATCCCCGGCCTCGACCACTCCCTCCCGCAGTACCCGGAGGTAGAAACCCGGTCGTCGATGGGACACCAGCAAGGCAGGCAATCGCGGTTCGTTCAGCCGGAGTCCTACGCGGTAGCAGGTCACCCGCGGCTGGCTGACCTCGAACACGGCGTCGCCGATCCGGTAGCGGTCGCCGATGCAGACGGTGTCGTCCGCGAGGCCGTCGACGGTGAAGTTCTCCCCGAATTGGCCCGATTGCTGCGGGTCGGTGCGGAGATCGTCCCGACCGAGGTGGTCCCGCCAGTGGTCGTAGGAATCCCGCTGGTACACCAGCACCGCGCGATGGGGGCCGCCATGTCCGGAAAGGTCGCCCTGCCCGTCACCGTCGATATTGAGCGCCCGTACCCGTTGCGGGCCATCAACCGGCTGCTTCCACACACCGGTGTGCACGGTCCGCCCGCGCCATGACACATCGCGCGGCCGACCCACGTTCACCGCCAACAGCGTGCCGACCGGCACCGCGTCTTCGGCCATGCATGACGATAGGCGGATCACCGGCAATTCGGGCAAGCCGCTGTGCGGACCAACAACCGCGGACCAACAACCGCGGACCAACAACCGCGGACCAACAACCACTGGCGAACCGGTCACGTCGGCCCGAGGACTACCGTTATTCCATGGACCGGCGGCTCATCGGAGCGCTGTTGGTGGTGGTCGTGCTCAGCGCTGCCATCGTCCTTCCTCCACTGTTCACCGGAAGTCGCATCGCCGGATCGGCGTCGCCCATCGACCTGCCGGATCCGCCCGGTGTCGGCGACTGTCTGCTCAATCCGTTGCGCACGACAGAAAGTCAGGCGCTCACGGACGGGACAACCGTGGACCCAGCCGGCTATTCAGCACGCCGGCAGGAAACCGTCAGCGCAACAGCCGCGTTCGGGCCGTGTGACGGCCCGGTCTCCGGCGAAGTGGTGCAGGTTGTCAACGCCGGCGGCGACCCGCTGGCGCGGAGGATGGCTGCTGCGGCGTCCGACGAGGGGTGCCGGTCGGCGACCGCGGCGTACACGGGTCTGCTGGAGGTGATCCGCCAGTTCACCAACCCGTCGGGCCCGTTCCCTGCGGTCCGCTGGGATCCGACAGTGAACGTTCGCCACGTGTGGGTGCAGCCGGAGGCGGTGCAGCGGGCAGCGGGCCGCACATGGCTGGCATGCGTGGTGACGCCGCCACGACCCGTCCGCTACCTGGGTCGGGTGGCCGGGGCCTTCGCCGGTCATTCGCTTCCCGACCAATTCGGGGTGTGCTGGCTGCAAGCGGATGTCAGCGCGGCGGCCACATTCGTGGATTGCTCCGAACCCCACCGATCGGAACTGGTGTCGGTCGGATCGGTGAGCGCTCATTCGAACGTCGCGGCGCCGGACGTCAGCGCGTCGTGCGAGCGACTGGCTTCACGAGTTGTCGGCAGGGACGATCCGACGGCGGGTGGTGTCTTGACCGTCGGAGTCGATCCTGAGGAACTGCCCGCCCGCTTGACGAGCGGTCGGACCCTCGACGTCACGTGCTTCCTGACCGTCACCGACGATCGCCGACTGGTGGGAACGCTGGTCGGCCTGGACGACCGGCCCGTTCCGTTCGAATCGTGACGGACGGACGCGAACCCGCCGCCACCAGGCTGACCTGAGTCGGCGGATTCTCCCGGCACCGCACGGGCACGGTTATCGTGACGGGATGGACCGTCGGCTCGCCGGACTCGTGGTCCTGATGGTGGTGTTGGTCGCCGCGACGGCACTGCCGGGCTTCTCCGGACGCAGGGTGGCGGGTGTGTCGAACGCCAAGGTCTTTCCCGACCCCCCAGCTGTCGGCGATTGCGCGCTCTCGCCGTTGGACAGCGCGGTGCGTAACTCCGGCAGTCGGACCCCGGAAATAGACGTCACCGCCGTTACCTGGGGGAGTTGCTCCGGTGAGGTTTTCGGCGAAATCGTCGACCTGGGATTCGCGAGCGCGGCGGCCGGGCCCACGAATCCCGGGTCCACGAATTCGAGCTCAGAGCGCCGGCCAGGGCGTTGCTCCCGGGCAGTCGCCGCGTTCGCCGGGCTGAGTCCAACCTCCCCAAGACCGACGATTCCGGGAACGCCCCTCTTCGAGCACATCTCGTGGGCGCCGACCCTGGGATTCGATCCTTATCGGGTGGTGCCCGGCGAGGAGGAGCGCGGGACTGGAAGGACGTGGTCCCGATGCCTGGTGGCACCGATAGTCCACCGGTCTTACCAGGGAACACCGGCCCACGCCTTCCAGACCGGTCAGATGCCCGGGGAATTCGGATTGTGTTGGAGTGGAACGGATCTGGACCGGGTGATCGATCTGATTCCCTGCGATGAACCGCATGCGGCCGAGCTCCTGGCCACGGCCTTCGTGGAAGACCGTTCCTTGGTGACCCGCGACGACTACCAGCGGACGTGCGGTCAGATCGCCACATTGATCATGCGGACCGACGCCCCGATCCTTGGCGGCGAATTGACGGCCGTGATCGATCCGGTGACTTCTGACGGGGAGAGTCTGCCGACCTCCCCGCAGACGGTCGGATGTTTCGTCGTGTCGGCGGACGAGCGGCTGCTCGATCAGACCCTGATCGCGTTGGACGATCGGCCGGTGCCGTTCGCAGCCTGACGACGGCTGCGGACTCGCTGGGGCCGGGGTCTTACTGAGGGTGACCGTGAGGAGCGGAGGAATGGATCGCCGACTGGCCGGCCTGGGCGTGCTGATCCTGGTGGTGGTCGCGGCGGCGGTGGTGCCGAGTCTTTCCGGACGACGCGTCGCCGGCTCCGCGGTGGCAGAGACGTTTCGCGAACCGCCGGCGATCGGTGACTGCGCAGTGTCCGCGCCGAGCGGGCAAGACGGTTCCTTCGGGGAGCGATCCAGCGTCGACGCTTCGGCGGTGACCTGGGGTCCGTGCAACGGTCCGATCGTTGGCGAGGTGGTCGCCCTTCAGTCGTCTGACCACGAGCCGATGTCGCTGGCGGCCGGTTGGGAGGGGCCCTGCTTTCGCGCTGCCGCAGCGTTTGCCGGCCTGGACGTGACCGGGCCATCCGTCGCGGTACCGGGCGCGCCGTCGACGAACGCGCTGAGCTGGGAGCCCGCCATCGGCGCGACCATCCAGCGGGTGGTGCCCGGCGACGAGGAGCGCCGCGCCGGTCGGTCGTGGCTCGCCTGCTTGGTGACGACTTCGAGCGGTCACACCTATCGCGGCACCCTCGCCCAGGGTTTTGGCTCCGGCCGCGTACCCGACGGGTATGGATTGTGCTGGAACGGAACGGATCTCGACGAGGCAGTCGACCTGATCCCGTGCGACCAGGTGCATTCCACCCAGCTGCTGGCGGTTGGTTCCGCCAGGGATCGCTCGCTCGTGTCCCAGGCTGATCTCGAGGCGGCCTGCCGGGACATCGCCACGGTGCTGATGCGGACGGAACGGCCAGTCGACGCCGGTGAATTGGTCACCGTCGTCGACGTGACCGACGACGTCGACACACCGGACGCGCCGCTGACGGTTGGCTGTCTCGCGGCCGCCGCCGGACAGCGTCAGCTCAACGGAAGCGTGATCGGTCTGGATGATCGTCCGGTGCCGTTCGCGAGCTGATCCGGGCCGGGTCGGCTGCGACGCACCTACTCTGGGAACATGCCGCGCCGATGGGCGGGCGCCGCCCTGGTGGTCGTCGTCCTACTTGTGGCGTTGATCGGCGCCCGCTTGGCCGGGATCAGGGTGGCCGGAATCCCGTACGCGCCGGTCCGGTCGAGCGCCCCTGCGGTCGGGGACTGCATCGGGCTGATCACCGGTACGGCCGCGGAGGGTCGCCCGGTCACCTCGTTCACCGTCGGCAGCGTCGGGGTCGCCGAGGTGCGGTTCTCGGACTGTTCGCTGCCGCATGTCGGTGAGGTCGTCGCGTTCCGCCTGCTGACGGCGCCGGTGTCCGCTGTCTCTCCGCCGGCTTCTTCGTCGGCAGGTTCGTCGGCAGCCTTGTCGGCCCAGCCGTCGGTCGCAACGACTACTCCGGCCACCACCGAGGTGAACTCCGACGGCGAGTGGTGCGGGGACGTGGCGTCCGGCTATCGGGCGCATGTGACCTTCAAGGTCCGCGATGTCTCCGGCGCCGGATTCTGGAAGCCCGCCACCGGTCAGCGATTCCTGACCATCCTCAGCGCTCCGTCGGCGTTCGAGCCGTCGGCCCGATGGGCGGCGTGCGCCATCACCTCCCCGGGCATCCTGGAGTACCTGGGCTCCTACGTGTCCTCGCTGGCCGACAGCCCGACCCCGGCACCCTTCGGTGTGTGCCGGCAATCCGACGAGAATCCTTTGCCCATCTCATGTCTGGAGCCGCACCGGATCCAGGAATTCGCGACAGCGATGGCCAGCGGACAGCTTTCGGCGTCGCTCGTCGCCGCTTGCGGCGAGTTGATCGCCAGGATGACCGGGCTGCTGGACACCACCGCCGGCGGCGCGCTGCGCATCGCCGTGGTGCCGGGCGGCACCGGAACCGACGAGCGCGCCGCATCGGCCAGTTGCCGCCTGGAAGTCGTCGGGGATCGGACGCTGCGGGCCACACTGATCGGCGTGGAGAACGGCCCGCTGCCGTGGGCGTGACGGTGGTGTTCGGCCGTCCCGGGTCCGGGGTCATGACCAATCGGCCCCGCGGCTGGTCCGCCGGCGGACGTGCACGGTCGGGCGGTCAACCCGTCGAGGTGGCACCGATCGCCTGCGCCAGTGCGGTCGCGACGGCGGGGCCACCGTCCGGCAGGTCCTGGATCTCGGCGCTGGTGTCGGGTGCGCCAGCGGGGGTGGTGACCGTCGCGGGAGCGCTGCCGGTGAGGCGGAGGTCGCTGTCCACCAGGAATTGCTGCCCCGCCGGGCTGCGCAGGTAGGCGAGGAAGCCGGCCGCCGCTTCCCGCAGCGTCGGCGTCACCCATTGCGCGGTGAGCGGCACGCCGTACAACTCGTCACCGGCGGTAGGTCCGGCGGGGTGCACGGCCACCAGGTTGGTACCTGGGTTGGCGGCGGTAAAGGCGGCCAGCTCGGACTCCACCACCGGGACCGCCGTGAAGCCGCCCTGGCCGCCGGCCAGCTGCGTCAACGCGTCGGTGGTGGTCGCCGGCTGAATCGGCGAGCCGGCTTTGGCCAGCGCGTCGAGCTGAGCCGTGGCAGCCGTCACCGCTGCCGGGTCGACCGCCGTCGTGCCGGTGGCGAGAACCGACTGGAGTGCATATCTGGTCGCCCGGTTCGCCACCGGCTCCGGCAGCGCCACGGTCAGCTTGTCTCCGGCCGCCAGCACGGCCGACCCGGCCGGTCCGGCGGCGCTGAGCAGCGACGCCCAACTGAGCGTCGACAACGCCGGCGCGTCCTGGCCGCGTACCGCCAGCACTACCGGTGAGCCGGCCATCGGGTCCGGGTCGCGACCCGCCGTCATTGCGGAGTTGGTGGATTCCAGGGCGGCGAGGTCGGCTTCGGAGGTCGGCACCCACACGCTCGGCGCCGGCCCGGGCCAGGTCAGCCAGTTCGACGCGAGCGCCTGCGTTGCCTGGTCGCCCGCCATCTCGGTGACCTCGGTGGTCACGCAGGTTGACCGGGCGGATGGCGCCGTCGCATCGAAACCGTCTGCCGCGGAACGGATCGCGGCCGTGGACCCGGCGGAGGTGGTGATCGGCAGGACAACCTGTCCGGTGCATCCGGCGCTCGCCTGATCGTCCGCGCCGTTGACAATCAGCAGGTAGGCCGTGGTCGCGCCGGCGACGACCACCACGGCGATCGCGGTGACGATCACCCAGGGGGCGAGTCCGCGGCGCGAACCATCGGAGGTGTGGCGTGCCATGTGTTCTCCAGATCGCCCTATCGTGTGGCCCGACTGTTCGCTGGCAAGGAAGGACTGTCGGTCGGTGCTCGGTGCTCGGTGCTCGGTGCCTGTGCTCGGCGGGCCGCTGCTGGTCGCTGCTGGTGGCGGGTGAGCCCCGTGGCAGCGACACGGTCCGTGACCGAAGGTCGCCGGCGGGCCGGCCGATCGCGGTGGCTGAGGGCGCCGGCCCGGTGAGGCGTGACCAGCTGTGCTGCACCTGACCCGCGGGCACGTCACTGTAACCCGGTCGGCGTAGCCGTGGGCCAGGCTCCGCGCCCTGCTTGACCACCCAACCGGTGACGATCTTGCAAACCCGCGCATCCGGGCCCCGGGCGGCGCACAATCAGGGTGAACCCGCAATCGCGCCTGCGGATGGGCCGGGTTCGTCCCGGAATTCCTCCGGAACTCGGGGGACCGGGTAGAAGCTGGCCCGATCACCTGGAACGATGGGTAGTCAAGCGGCCGCCGAGGGATGCCGCTGCTTGTTGACAGGCGAGAGGACTCGAGATCTATGGCCAACCCGTTTACGAAGGCCTGGAAGTACCTGATGGCGTTGTTCTCTTCGAAAGTCGACGAGTACGCCGATCCCAAGGTGCAGATCCAGCAGGCCATCGAAGATGCCCAGCGCCAGCATGCGGCTCTGTCGCAGCAGGCCGCGGCGGTCATCGGCAACCAGCGCCAGCTGGAGATGAAGCTGACCCGGCAAATGGGCGACGTCGAGCGGCTGCAGTCCTCGGCCCGTCAGGCGCTGGTGCTTGCCGACGAGCAGCGGGCCAAGGGCAATGCCGCAGAGGCAGCCAAGTACGAGCAGACCGCTCAGGCCTTCGCGACCCAGCTGGTGGCCGCCGAGCAGCAGATGGAAGACCTCAAGGGCATGCACGACCAGGCTCTGCAGGCCGCCGGGCAGGCCAAGAAGGCCGTAGAGAACAACGCGATGCAGCTGCAGACCAAGCTGGCCGAGCGCACCAAGCTGCTCTCCCAGCTGGAGCAGGCGAAGATGCAGGAGCAGGTGTCCGCTTCGCTGCAGTCCATGTCGCAGCTCCAGGCGCCGGGGAACACCCCGTCGCTGGACGAGGTTCGCGACAAGATCGAACGGCGGTACGCCAACGCGTTGGGTGCGGCCGAGTTGCACTCCAGCTCCGTCGAGGGCCGCATGCTCGAGGTTCAGAAGTCGACATTGGACATGGCGGGCGCGTCACGCCTGGACCAGCTCCGTGCGCAATTGCATCCTGAGCTGGCCGCGCAGCAGCCGCGCTCGATCGATGCCGCCACCGGTGCCGGCACGACGTCGGTCCCGACCACACCCGCGGCGCAGCCCGCGCCGCTGCCCAATCAGCAGACCTGATGCGCAGGACCGCGGGTCGGGCAATGATGACGACTGCCGCGGTCGGGCACGGAGTTGACCTGGCCGGGCAGGTGGGTGCGGCCGCGGCCGAGATGATCCGCGTCCGCCGGGATCCGGCAGTGCAGGCACGGAAGCGTCGCCGGGCGGCGTCTCGTCGGCTGAAGGCGTGGTCGGCCGGCGCGATCGTGGCCGGCGCGGTCACCGCGACCGGCGTCGCCAGCGTCGTCGGCGATGAGGGTTGGACCTCCGGAGCCGTGGGCGCAATGGTGTTCCTTGTCGCGATCCTGGTGTGGTGCATCATCGGCATCGTCCGGGCGAGCGTGGATCTTCGGGTGCGCACCCGGGCGCTGAATGCGCTCCCGGCGCCGCAGCCGGCACGCCCGGTGGTGGCCGCCAGTATCCGGCCGGAGATCGATCGGCTGGACGGGTACTCGGACGGCCTGCGCCAACTGGTCGGGATGATCGGGATTGTCGACGACGACGCGGATGTGCGGCGTCTTCGTGACGACATCCTGGCGGCCGCGGATTCCGCCGAGGCCGGCCTGCGTCGCCAGGCACAGGACCTGACCGGGGTGCTCCGGGCCCGGCGTTCCGCGCCACCGGAGGCTACCGCTCAGCTGGACGCCACTGCAGGTCTCATGCGCCGGCAGATCCACGACGGCGTCGACGGCTACGGCGGCTTGGTGTCCGCGGCGAGCGAGGCGGTCGCGGCGTCGCGTGCGCTGGCTGAGCACGGCGGGCTGGGCGGTGCTCGGTTGCCGACCGGGCAACTCCCTCCGGGAGCGATCAGTCACGGTGAGCTGCAGAGCCCCACCGATCAACTGCGCGCGCTGGCAGCGGGAATGCGGGAGCTGACCCGGGGCTGACCGGGGTGCAACTGAGCGCCACTTTTCCGGACTCGACGCCGATATGTGTTGGCGCCCAGGCCATATCACTGGCGCCGAATGGTTGAGGCAGGCGGCAAGGTGGGCGGGCCGCATGATGTGCCGAGCCGCATCTCGGGCGAGAGCAGGGCGGCGGGCGAGACCGAGTGGCCATGGTCAGCGCACGGCTGCCGCGGGCCGACCGTTCAGTGGGCGGCGATGCCCTGGCCGGAGCCCTGTGCGGGAGGCTGACCCGCTTCGCTTATTGGTGGCCCGTGCGGGCGCGCGACATCAGCTGGATCGGCCGCGGCCAGTCCCGGCCACAGCAGGTCAAGCAGATGGTTCGGCAGGTCGGGATACGCCTGCCGTCGTCCCATGCTGTGCACCTGCAGGATGACCGGGCCGATGAGCGCCATGGCGGCCAATTCGATGTCCAGGTCGGGCCGCAGTTCACCGCGCTCGACGCCGTCGCGCAGCACCGAATGAAGCCATCGGCGACGGGGGATGATGACCCGATCGAAGTACTCGGCGTACAGATCGGGCTGGCTGACGCTGTACACCATCATTCTCGGCATGATCCGGCCGGCCAACGAATCGGCGTCTCGGTTTGACATGTGTTCCAGGCCCATCAGCAGCCGATCCCGCGTACCGCCGGGCGGCAGGGGGTCGGTCTCCTGCGGGAAGTCGTCGTTCAGGGTGGCCAGCGCATCGATCACCAGCTCCCGCTTGCCGGCCCATCGCCGGTAGATGGTGGCCTTGCTGACCCCGGCCTTGACTGCAACCGCCTCCATCGACAACGAGTAGTAGCCCTCGTCGGCGAACAGTTCCAGCGTGGCGTCGATGATTGCCCTGTCGGCGCGCGGCTCCCTGGGTCGGCCCGGGCGCCGGCCCTGCCAGCCCGCCGGCTCCCCGGTCGTCATGAGTGGTGCGGTCGGTCCGCCTCACCCGCGGCTGTGTCCTCCGGCGCGGCGTGCCTGCCGACGGACAGCGCGTTCGATGACTCACCAGCCGGGGTTGTTCCTCGCGAGGTTCGGTCGGCCGCGGCGCCGTTGGCAGTCGAGCCGTTCGCAGCGGCAAGGTGGGCCGCCGCACCCTTGGTGTCGGATCCGTTGGCGGATCCGCTGGCGGACCCATCGATGGCGGCGGCGCCGTCCGCCATCGCCCGGTCGCGGGCCCCGTACGTTGCGGTGACGTGCCCATCCCCGTCGACGGCCACTCCGCCGTTCGTCCGCGCGGCCGCATCCACTACTCCGATGGGCGCTCCGTGTCGGGCGTGGTGCCGGTCGCCCTCGTGCGCGTAATGCCGTCCGGTGGGGATGTGCTCCAGCGGAATGTCCCCGACGTGCTCGAGGTCGTTGCCCTCCTCGTCGACGAAGTGCACCCTGCCCTCGGCGGCGCCGTCCTCGTCCGACGAGTCCTCGCCCGGATGCGATCCCGCCCACGCGACTGCTTCGGCCTTGGCCGGCAGCCAGACCAGCACCACCGCGATCGCGATGACCAGAAGTCCTGCGGAAACAAAGGCCGCGGTGTGCAGCGCCGGCATGAACGAATCGTTGGCCGCCTGCCGAAGCTGCTCGATCAGCGGTGCCGGTACGGTGCCGGTCTCTGCCAGCCGGTCGGCGACCTCGTTGGTGCCGCCGATGGAGTCCGTCGCGGCCGCGAGCGCCTCGGGCGGAAGGCCCTTGCCCGCCAGCAGCGGGCTCATGTTGTTGCTGTAGACGGTGCCCACCACCGAGGACAGGATCGCGACGCCGAATACGGCTCCGACCTGCCGGACGGTGTTCTGCACGGCGGACCCGGATCCCGAGCGCTCCGGCGGGGTCGCCAGCGTCATCCGGGTGGTGGACGGAGCAATGGTGTTGCCCAGCCCGAATCCGAAGATCACCCCAATCACGATCAGGAACCACACGGGGGCGTCCGGGCTGACGAAAGCGAAGCCGAGCATGCCAACCAGGGCGAACACCAGGCCGCCCGGTATCACCTTGCGGGCTCCGAACCGATGCACCATCTTGGCGCTACGCGGGGCACCAAGGAGCTGGCCGACCGCGAACGGCAGGACAAGAAGGCCCGCCTGCAGCGGCGACCAACCGCGGACGATCTGGTAGTAGAAGGTCAGGAACAGCAGCGTGCCCTGCATCGCCGCGAAGGCCAGCGAAACGCCGGTCAGCGGTATCGAGAACGACCGGATGCGGAACAGCGACAGGTCGATCGAGGGATGCGTGCTCTTGAGCTCGTACATCCCGAATGCGAGCAGGACGATCAGCCCGAGAACAATGAAACCCCAGGTCGATGGGGCCGCCCAGCCGACGGTGGAGGCATTCTGAATGCCGTAGACAACGGCGAACAGGCCGACCACCGAGAGCACAAGGCCGATCGGGTCGAGCTTGCCCGGGCGAGGATTCTTCGTTTCCGGGACCAGCATGAAGATCCCGATGCCACCGATGATGACGATCGGCACGTTGATGAAGAAGACCGAGCCCCAATCGTTCCCGGTCAGCCACTGGAACCAATTCGGGTGCTCGAGAAGCAGCCCACCGAGGACGGGGCCGAGAGCCACCGCACCGCCGACGGCTGCCGCCCACACGCCGATGGCCTTGCCGCGTTCCTGCGGCGGGAAGATCACGGTGATGATCGACAGCGAGATCGGCATGACCGAGGCGCCGCCGATGCCCATCAGCGCGCGGAAGGCGATGAGCTCGCCGGGACTGGTGGCGAAGGCGCAGAGGGCCGAGGCCACACCGAACAATCCGAGGCCGATCAGCAGGATCTTCTTGCGCCCGAACCGATCTCCCATCACGCCCCAGGTGAACAGCAGCGCCGCGAACGCCAGTGAGTAGGCGTTGATGGCCCAGACCAGCTGGTTCTGGCTGGCGCCGAGGTCCTCCTGGATGGTCTTGAGGGCGACGTTGAGGATCGTGTTGTCCAGGATGACAACGAGCAGCCCGACGACCAGAACTCCGAGCGCACTCCAGCGCTTCGGGTAGGCGCCGACGACGGTCGATTGGGAGGCGACGCTCCCGGTAAGGGGCGCAGGGGACTCGGACATTGGGCAACCTTCGTCATGTCGTTAACGCCGGAAGGGGGCGGTACCGCGAGTTCAGCACTCGTGTCCGACAACGCGGGTCTGGAGCGATATTATTCCGAAACGCACCCGTTCCGTTTTGAAATCTTTTCAGACGCCTGAGAGCGCGGGGCGGCGGACGGCCGGCGCGCGTGCACCGGCCGTCCGGCACTGTTTCGGCGATGTCTCGGGCCGGTGTCTCAGGGTGTCTCGGTGCGGTGGCGTGCGGTGATCAGCGCCGGCGACGCAGCAGCACGATCAATACGACGATGCTCGAGATCAGCCCGGCGGCAATGACCAGTTGGCCGATCGGGCTGGACAGGCCGGTGGGGTCCATCTGCGCAGTCTGCTGGAAGTGTCGCTCGGCACCTCGGTCCGCCCCCCGGTGCCAGGTGGCGGTGAACCGTGGGTGCGGTGGGCGGCGAGGACGCTCGGGCGAAAGTTCGCGACCAGTGCGCTGGGTAGGGTCGTGTCCGTGCGACTGACCGAATTCCGGGGCCTGATGCAGCTGCAATTCGGGTCGACCCGCGCGCCGTCCGTGGCCCGCGACCATGTGTTCTCGGCGCTTGGCGGGTTGACCGCCGACGAGGCGTTGGCGGCAGGCGAAGACCCGAAAATGGTCTGGGCGGCGGTCTGCGATGCGTTCGACGTCTCGGACACCCTGCGGTACGGCCTGCCCGACTGATCGCGATTTCCTCGCCGCCCCGCGTGGGGATCGGTGGCCCGTTGTCCCCGTGATGATCGCCTCGGCGGCGTCGCGGTGCCTCACGGTATGACAGCGCGGCGTGACATCACCACGGCGCATCTGAAATCGACATCCGAAAACGACATCTGACAACGCCGTGGTGGCACGAAGAGTGGGCCATCGTGAGGACGACTGTGTTCCGCGGGCGCTCCGCCGGCGCGCTCCGCCGGACCCACCTCGGGGACCTCCGGTGGGCATCGCGTGGAGATCGACACGCCGATCGAATCTCTGGTGTATCGAACAGGTGTACGTCTAGAGTTGTCCCCATGCCGCGAGTTGTCCACACACGACACGCGAATCCAGACCACTGTCGGTGGCTCGTTCTACCGTCGGCACGACAGCAACACCAGGTCCCGTTGGGTCACACCCGCGGACACACAGGAAAGGTACGGGGTGGGTCATGACGGCACCGGATCGCGAGAAGGCGCTCGGCATCGCGCTCGCACAAATCGAGAAGCAGTTCGGCAAGGGCTCGGTGATGCGCCTCGGTGACGAAGGTCGCGCTCCGGTCGAGGTGATCCCCACCGGGTCCATCGCGCTGGACGTGGCGCTGGGCATCGGTGGTCTGCCGCGTGGCAGGGTCGTGGAGATCTACGGCCCGGAGTCGTCCGGGAAGACCACGGTCACCCTGCACGCGGTAGCAAGTGTGCAGGCCGCCGGCGGTATCGCCGCCTTCATCGACGCCGAGCACGCGCTCGACCCCGACTACGCCAAGGCGCTGGGGGTGGACACCGACTCGTTGCTGGTCTCCCAGCCGGACACCGGTGAGCAGGCCCTGGAGATCGCGGACATGCTGATCCGCTCCGGCGCGATCGATCTGGTCGTCATCGACTCGGTGGCCGCCCTGGTGCCCCGAGCTGAGATCGAAGGGGAGATGGGAGACAGCCACGTGGGTTTGCAGGCCCGGCTGATGTCCCAGGCCCTGCGGAAGATCGCCGGTGCGCTGAGCAATACCAACACCACGATGATCTTCATCAACCAGTTGCGGGAGAAGATCGGCGTGATGTTCGGGTCTCCCGAAACCACGACCGGTGGCAAGGCGCTGAAGTTCTACGCCTCGGTGCGCCTTGACATCCGCCGGATCGAGGCGCTCAAGGACGGCACCGACGTGGTCGGCAACCGGACGCGGGTCAAGGTCGTCAAGAACAAGATGGCCCCGCCGTTCAAGCAGGCCGAGTTCGACATCATCTACGGCCTGGGTATTTCCCGCGAGGGTTCGCTGATCGACGTCGGGGTGGAGCAGGGCATCGTTCGCAAGGCCGGCGCCTGGTACACGTACGACGGCGAGCAGCTGGGTCAGGGCAAGGAGAACGTACGGACGTTCCTGCGCGAGAACCCGGATGTCGCCCACGAGATCGAGAAGCGCATCAAGGAGAAGCTGGGCGTGGGTGCGCGCCTCGACGCGGAGGAGCCGCTGCCGGCTCCGGTCGATTTCTGATCGGTCATGGCTGCTCCACACCTCCCACATCGACCGGGCGTTCATCCAGCAGAGCCGGACCCCGCCGAGCGCTCCGCCCGGATCGCTCAGCTCGCCGCCCAGTTGGAGTCGATCTCCCGGTCCAACCCAGGACGGGGGGAAGGGGAGTCGGCAGCGGGCACCGGCCGCGCCCGGGTCGGCCGCAGCACCGATGAGGGCCCCGCCGGTTGGACGGTGCCGAATGACCTCGGTGCTCGCTCGGCCGAGGGGTCTTCTCGTACCTCGCCGATCGATGGCCGCGCGGTGGGATCCTCCGGGCGCTCGCCGTGCTACGACGGCGGTCACACCGAGGATCCGCCGGGGGACCCCGAAACGGTCGCCAAGGCCATATGCCTTCGGCTGTTGACGACGGCGGCTCGCCCGCGGGCCGCGCTGGCCGTCGCCTTGCGCAAGCGCGGCATCCCGGACGACGTCGCAGAGTCCGTCCTGGACCGTTTCGTCGACGTGGGTCTCATCGACGATCAGGCCTATGCGCAGGCCTACGTTGCGACCAAGCAACGGGATCGTGGTTTGGGCACGACGGCGCTGCGCACCGAACTGCGACGAAAGGGAATCGACGAGGGGGTTGTCGCCGGCGCGGTCGAGGGTATCGACCATGACGCCGAACGGAGCCGGGCGAAGGCACTGATCGAGCGGCGGGTGGACGCTGCGATGAGCGCCGGACCGGTGGCCGCTCGGCGCCGATTGGCCGGTCTGCTTGCCCGCCGCGGGTACTCGGTGGACGTCGCCGTTTCCGTCGTCGACGAAGCGCTGGCGGCCTACGCGGCCGACGAACGCTGGGACAGCTGACGGCGCGGCCTGGCATCGCCGGGCCCGGCTCCACGTCGCCGGGCCCGGCCCCACGCCGCCCGGCCGGCCCCCGATACCGCCGTACCCGAGACTCGCGGGTCATCGGCCCGACAGCTCCACCGGCGGTCCGTTGAGCCGATGGGGGCATGCCGCCCCGGCTGCAGGACGCCTTCGCTCGGTGAGCTGTCGGTCCGCCAAACGCGGGTCGGCTTGACCCTTGGTGTGGCGCTCCTTAACCTCGGACGTAACAGGAGAGTCACGAAACGCGCGCCGCATAGCTGCGCGGCCGATAGCGGCGATGTTTGCCGCACCTACCCGGCCCCTGGCCGGGAAGTACGCGATCGGCGCCGATAGGCGTTCAGTACGGTCGCGGTGATGGCCCGCTGGGCTTTGCGACGACGCGTCCGCGCCCCCTCCTGCCGTACCCTGGGCAGCGCCTTACGGCTGCTGTACCCGCACGGCACCGATGAGGGAGGTTCGATGTCCGACGCTCTCGTCATCGTGTTGGTCGGAGCTTTGTTGGTTGCAGTGGTGGCGTTGCTGATGGTGGTGCGCCGTCGCCCAACACCGCCGCCCGCGCCGTTCGACGAGGAAGCCCTGCGCCGGCTCGTGGAGGGCGCCGTGTCGTCCACCGCGCGAACCTCCCAACAGGGTGATCGCGCCGAACACGAGCCCGACCTGTCGCATTTCGCTCTGCTGAGCCATGAGGCGACCGCTGCCGCCGAGGCGGCGGATGCTGTCCGCCGGACGGCGTCCGAGGCCGCCGACGAACTGACCACCCGCTCCCGCCGAGAAGCAGAGCAATTGCGCTCGGACGCTCTGGCGGAGGCGGAGCGCACCGTCGCTGCCGCCCGTGCGCAGGCCGCCGAACTACAAGCCGGGTTGGACACGGAACGCAACCGGATCACCGTCGAGGCCACCGCCGCGCTCTCCGAGGACCGCAGGAAACTCCAGGAGGCCGAGCAGAAGCTGAGTGCGGCCACGCAGGCGCTGGCCGACGAGCAGCAGGCCCTGGTCGCCGATCGGCGGCGGATCGGGGCGGACCAGGGCGAATTGTCGGCCACCAAGAAGGCACTGCAATCCCGCGCCGACCAGCTCGAGGCAACGGCAGCCGAGCTCGCCCGCCAAGGGAAGGAGCTCGATGACCGACAGCACGAGATTGCCGCGTCCGCGGCGGCCCAGCTGGCAGAGCTGACCCGGATCTCCGGATTGAGCGTTGAAGCCGCCCGCGCGGAGCTGCTGTCCGGCCAGGAAGAAGCCGTTCGCCGGGATGCCGCGATGATGATCAGGCGGATCGAGACGGAGGCCCAGACCTCAGCCAAGCAACGGGCCAGGGCGATCGTTGCCGAAGCAATCCAGCGCGTTGCGTCGGATCAGACGGCTCAGACTGTCGTTTCGGTCGTTCATCTACCTGCCGACGAGGTCAAGGGCCGAATCATCGGTCGCGAGGGTCGCAATATCCGCGCCTTCGAAACGGTCACCGGCGTCAATGTGATCATCGACGACACACCCGAGGCCGTGCTGCTGTCCTGCTTCGATCCTGTCCGCAGGGAAATCGGCAGGATCACGTTGGAAATGCTGATCGAGGACGGCCGGATCCACCCGCACCGCATCGAGGAGGCCTTCGAGCGCGCCCGTGACGAGGTCGAGGTGCTGTGCCAGCGGGCGGCCGAGGACGCGCTGCTCGCGGTGCGCATCACCGACCTGCATCCGGAACTGGTCACGCTCGTCGGCAGGCTGAGGTACCGGACCTCCTACGGCCAGAACGTGCTCGGTCATCTCATCGAGACCGCGCACATTGCGCGCGGCATGGCCAACGAACTCGGGATCGATCCCACCGTGGTCAACCGCGGCGCCTTCCTGCACGACATCGGCAAGGCCCTCACCCATGAGGCGCAGGGCTCGCACGCCATCGTCGGCGCCGAGCTGGCCCGCAAGTACGGCGAATCGGACGACGTGGTGCACTGCATCGAGGCCCACCACGACGAGGTTCCGCCTTCCACCGTGGAAGCCGTGCTCACCCAGGCTGCCGACGCGTGTTCCGGTGGTCGACCGGGAGCCCGGCGCGAGTCGCTGGAGTCCTACGTGCAGCGCCTGGAACGGATCGAAGCCATCGCTATCGGCAAGCGCGGCGTGGAGAAGGTGTTCGCCATGCAGGCCGGTCGCGAGCTGAGGGTGATGGTCAAACCCGACGTCGTCGACGACCTCGAGGCGCACGTGCTGGCCCGTGAGGTGGCCAAGCAGATCGAAGAGGAACTGACCTACCCAGGTCAGGTTCGGGTGACGGTGATCCGGGAGTCACGGGCGACCGAAATCGCCCGCTGACGATCCGTGTCGATCCGGGTGTCGCCCGGCTCACGCAGTTCTGCCCGAACCGTGCCCAGCCCGAGCGGTGCCCAGCCCAAGCGGCGCCGAACCCGACGTCGGCGACGTCCAGTCCGTGCGCCCAGGTCTCCATGATCCGCGCGGACGCCATCGTGCCGGCGCCCATCGGTGGCCCGAGCCACGTCAGGCGGGTGCCCGAGGGCACGCCGGCCAGCGCGTCGAGAACCGCTGCACGGCCCGCTCGCCAGCGGTCCACGCGATCGCCCCATTGTGCCGCGGGGCGCGCAAGTCATGGTCTGGCGCGCCCGTCTCGAAATCGGGTCCGGGTCGCCGCCGGGCGCTACGTCAGGGTCTGGAGTCGAAGCCGCGTTCCTGCTGCGGCATCACGGACGCGGAGCCAGGCTCGTCGAGCACCAGGATCTCCTGCCGGGCTGCCATCAGATCGGTTTGGGCGCCGGCTTCGATCTCCACGACCGGGCCGCCACGTCTCGTGCGCAACTTGCGTTCCACCAGGGTGGATAGGTTTCCCAGCAGCAGGTTGATCACGATGTAGATCACCGCGATCACGAAGTAGGTGGGTAGCAGGTTGCCGTAGTTGCTCGCCGAGATGCTGCCGGCTCGACGCAGCTCCGAGTACCCGACGAGGATGCCGCCCAGCGCGGTGTCCTTGACGACGACGACGAGCTGGCTGACGACGGCCGGCAGCATCGACGTGATGGCCTGGGGCAGCAGGATGATCGTCATGACCTGCGACTTGCGCAGCCCGATGGCGAAGGCGGCCTCGGTTTGGCCGTTGGGGACCGCGAGGATCCCGGCGCGGAACACCTCCGCCAGCACCGACCCGTTGTACAGCACCAGGCCGATCACCACGGCTGCGAAGGGACTCGCGGCGTCGAAGGCGAAAAACCACAGCTCGAATGCGAACAGCATCAGGATGATGACCGGGATCGACCTGAAGAACTCGACCACGATGCCGGCCGGCCACCGAATCCAGCCATGATCGGACAACCTGGCGATGCCAAGTGATGCGCCGACGGGAAGGGCGATCACCACGCTCAGCGCGGCCGCCTCCAGGGTCGCCCACAAGCCGGGCAGCAGGTAGGTCGTCCAGTTCTGCGCTTCCAGGAACGGCGACCACTTCTCACCGGTGAGCTGGTTCTTGGATGCCAGCACGGACAGCACCCACCACGCCAGCGCGGCCAGCCCGAGGCCGAAGATGATGCTGACGATCAGGTTCACCCGTCGGGCGCGCGGCCCCGGGATGTCGTAGAGCACCGACGCTCGCTCGCTCACCGCTTCACCGAGGCCCGCTTGGCCAACGATCCGAAGAACAGGCCCGTCGGCAGCGTGAGCACAATGAATCCGGCGGCGATGACGATGAACACAGCGGTGAACTTGTCCGCTTCGTTCTCGATCAGCGTGTTCATCAACAGCGCTGCTTCGGAAACGCCGATGGCGGACGCAACGGTGGTGTTCTTGGTCAGTGCGATGAGCACCGAGCCCAGTGGCGCTACCACGGCCCGGATCGCCTGCGGCAGCACGACGATGCCGAGCACCTGGGTGAAAGTCAGGCCGATGGCTCTGGCTGCTTCGGCCTGGCCGGGCGGGACCGTGTTGATACCGGACCGGATGGCCTCGCAGACGAATGTCGAGGTGTAGATGATGAAGCCCAGCACCGCAAGGCGGAAGTTCTGGGTGTCCAAATAGCCCTGGGGGTTGACGCCGGCTTCCCTGACGGCCAGCTTCAGCCCAAGCTGGTTGGCAATGACCTGCGACATCATGATGATGATCAACGTCAACGGGATGTTGCGGACGATATTCACCACGCCGCCGGCGAACACGCGCATCAGCGGGACCGGACACACCCGCATGGCTGCCAAGATGACGCCGAGGATGAATGCTCCGATTGCTGACCAGAAGGTCAGCTGGACAGTCATCCAGAACGCACCGATCACGTTGTACCGCGGGTCGGATAGGAAGCTGAAGTCCACGCCGCTCCTCCTTGGCCCGGTTCACTGCTGATGCCCGGCTCGATCGGCGTCCGCGGCCATCGGATCTCCTGGGCCCGTTCTGCTCACCCATCACCGGATGCGACCCCCAGGGGGATCCCGGGGGTCGCATCCGCGGCGATCAGCTACTGGGCGTCGGAGCTGCCGGGATGGTGTAACCGGACGGACCCACGGTGTCCTCCAGTGCCTGCTTCCAACTGCCGTCGGCGATCATCTTCGCGATCGCCACGTTGATCGCGGCGGTTCCGGCGGCGTCACCCTTCGCCAGGCCGATGCCGTAGTTCTCGTCGGAGAATCCCTTCCCGACGACCTTCAGCTCACCGGGGTGCTGGGCGGCGAAGCCGGCAAGGATGACGTCGTCTGTGGTGACCGCGTCGATACTTCCGGTCAGTAGGGCATCAACGCAGTCACTGTAGGTGGGGTATTCCTGCAGTGCCACGTCGGTCGCGTACTTGTCCTTGATCTTCTGCGCCGAGGTCGATCCGGTCACCGAACACAGGATCTTTCCCGACATCGCCTCGGGACCGGTGATGTCGGTGTTGTCCGACTTGACCAGCAGATCCTGATGAGCGATGAAATACGGACCGGCGAAGTTGACCTTTTCCTTGCGGGCGTCGGTGATCGAGTAGGTGGCCACGATGTAGTCGACCTGCCCCTTTGCGATCAGGTCTTCGCGTTGCGCCGAGTTGGCTTCGACGAACTCGATCTTGGTCGGGTCGACGCCGAGCTCTTTCGCCACATACTTGGCGACCTCGACGTCGAAGCCGGAGAAGGTGCCGTCCGCGTTCTTGACGCCCAGCCCCGGCTGGGTGAACTTGATCCCGACGACGACCTTGCCGTTCTTGGCGCTGGCCAGTACCTGCGAATCGGCCACGGCGCCGGAGACGGCGCTCTGCACCGAGCTGACCGCGCTGCTCGCCCGGCTTGCCACCGAGCTCGCGGCGCTCTGCGCCTGGCTGGCCACGCTCTGCGCCGCGCTCGCGACGGAACTGGCCGACGGCGTGCTCGAACTACTACAGCCGGCGACCGCCAGCGCGAGCGCTGCCGCCCCCGCTACGACTGATGCGATTGTGCGGAACCTCATTGTTGCACCCTCCCGGGTTCGTCCAGCGCGGGCGGATCCCGCGCTGGTCACTAGCTCGTTCAGTGAGTCAAGATCTTGCTCAGGAAGTCCTTGGCGCGGTTGCTGGTCGGGTTGGTGAAGAACTCCTGCGGGGTGCCGTCCTCGACGATCTCCCCGTCGGCCATGAACAGCACCCGATCCCCGGCCTTGCGGGCGAAGCCCATCTCATGGGTGACGACCACCATCGTCACGCCCTCCCTGGCCAGCGAGACCATCACGTCAAGAACCTCGTTGACCATCTCGGGATCCAAGGCGCTGGTGGGCTCGTCGAAGAGCATGACCTTCGGCTTCATCGCCAGTGCCCGGGCGATCGCGACGCGCTGCTGCTGGCCGCCGGACAGCTGCGCGGGCAGCTTGTCCCGCTGCTCGGCGATGCCGACCCGCTTCAGCAGCGAGTCGGCCAGTTCGTCGGCGTCCTTCTTGCTCATCTTGCGGACCTTGATCGGACCGAGTGTGACGTTCTGCAGGATCGTCCTGTGCGCGAAAAGGTTGAACGACTGGAAAACCATGCCGACGTCGGCGCGCAATTGCGCCAGGCCCTTGCCCTCCGCGGGCAACGGGACGCCGTCGATCGCGATCTCGCCGGAGTCGATCGATTCCAGCCGGTTGATGGTCCGGCACAGGGTCGATTTCCCCGATCCCGACGGCCCGATGACAATCACCACCTGGCCGGCCGGGACGTCGAGCTGGATGTTCTTGAGCACGTGCAGTGTCCCGAAGTGCTTTTCCACGTCGTGCATCATGATCATCGGTGGGCGTGCGCCGTTCGACGGACCGGCTGCAGTCACATGACCTCCTGTAGCGGCGGGGCCCACACGGCAGGCACCCAGGTTGTCGAGCGTGCCATATTCGGCGGTGTTATTGCCCGAAAGAGCGCGTTTGGTCATCGAACCTTTACCCGATCGGGCAGCGTGATCGACGCGGCGATGGCCGCCGGACCGGGGTCGGCTCAACCGGGTATACGGCCGACGGCGCCGAACGGTTCGCGCGATCCGTTCCTGGTCCGGCGGCGGCCGGCCGGCCACGTACCCTGAAGCGCGTGAGTTCCGCTGTCTTCGACCGCCGCGACGCGCCCGTTTCGGGGACCCAGGCACCGCTCGTCGCGGGTGCCGAACCGATCAACCCGCCGATCACCCAGTCGATCAACGAGCCGATCGGCCGGCCGCGCACCTACCAGGTCCGGACCTACGGCTGCCAGATGAACGTGCACGACTCCGAGCGGCTGTCCGGACTGCTCGAGCGGGCCGGGTACACGCCGACCGAGCGGGGCGAGACTGCCGACGTGGTGGTCTTCAACACCTGCGCGGTCAGGGAGAACGCCGACAACAAGCTTTACGGCAACCTCGGGAATCTGGCCTCGGTCAAGGCCGGCAGGCCCGGCATGCAGATCGCCGTCGGCGGCTGCCTCGCGCAGAAGGACCGCGGCGAGATCCTGCGCCGCGCCCCCTGGGTCGACGTGGTGTTCGGAACGCACAACGTCGGCTCGCTGCCCACGCTGTTGGAGCGGTCCCGGCACAACGCCCGGGCGGAGATGGAGATCCTGGACGCGCTCGAGGTGTTCCCGTCCACGCTGCCCGCCAAGCGGGAATCGGCGTACGCCGGCTGGGTGTCCATCTCGGTGGGCTGCAACAACACCTGCACGTTCTGCATCGTTCCGTCGCTGCGCGGCAAGGAGGCCGATCGCCGGCCCGGCGACGTCCTCGCCGAGGTGCAGATGCTGGCCGCCGACGGCGTTCTCGAGGTCACCCTGCTCGGGCAGAACGTGAACTCCTACGGCGTCGAGTTCGGCGACCGCGCGGCGTTCGGGAAGTTGCTCCGCTCCTGCGGCCGCATCGACGGGCTGGAGCGGGTGCGGTTCACCTCGCCGCACCCAAAAGACTTCACCACCGACGTCATCGACGCGATGGCGTCCACGCCCAATGTGTGCCACCAACTGCACATGCCGTTGCAGTCGGGGTCGGATCGGGTGCTCCGGGCGATGCGTCGGTCCTACCGCAGCGAGCGGTACCTGTCGATCCTGGCGGAGGTCCGCGCCGCGATGCCGGACGCGGCGATCACCACGGACATCATCGTCGGCTTCCCCGGCGAGACCGAAGCGGACTTCCAGCAAACCCTTGACGTGGTGGCGCAGGCGGACTTCGCCGGCGCCTTCACCTTCCAGTACTCGCCCAGACCGGGCACCCCCGCCGCGTCGATGGCCGATCAGGTACCCAGGGCCGTGGTCACCGAGCGTTTCCGTCGGCTGATGGAGGTCGTCGACGCGTCGGCGTTGAACGGCAACCGCGCGCAGGTGGGTTCGGTCGTCGAGGTGTTGGTGGCCTCGGGGGAGGGGCACAAGGACGGCGAGAGCGGCCGGATGAGCGGCCGGGCCAGGGATGGCCGGCTGGTGCACTTCGCGCCGGCAGGGCCGGCGATCGACCGGGCGATCCGGCCCGGGGATGTGGTGACGACCCGGGTGACCTACGGCGCGCCGCACCACCTGCTCGCCGACGGCGACCTGTCCTCGCACCGGCGCACCCTGGCCGGTGATCGGTACGAGGCCGCGGTAGCGGTCCGTACCCCCGGCGTCGGACTCGGTCTGCCCGGGTTCGGCCGGCCGGCGCGATCCGGGGCCGCACCAGGGACAGT
>Ga0075520_1000195_pt1 | contig 23718 bp, 14 predicted proteins | sample NGEPerB_FD_75100 | JGI IMG/M metagenome (GOLD analysis project Ga0075520, IMG submission 75100) | Arctic peat soil microbial communities from the Barrow Environmental Observatory site, Barrow, Alaska, USA - NGEE PermafrostAB12-B | ecosystem: Environmental > Terrestrial > Soil > Wetlands > Peat ... | reverse complement strand
TGGCTCGGTCAATTCCGCCGCCTGCTGGTGCGTCATGAGCATCTGCTCTCCACCTACTGTGCCTTCTTCTACCTGGCTTGCTTCTGGATCACGCTCAGGAGGTATTTTTGAAACACGCTCTACGGAACATCAGCAATACTCGATTCAGAATCAGGAGGCAGCGATTGCTGTCTATGCGGAGCAGTACGGATTCGAGATTGTGCGCAGCTATCGTGACGAAGCTAAGAGCGGCCTAGATCTCGCGCATCGGCCCGGTCTCCGCGCTTTGTTGGAAGATGTCCTGAATCCTCAACGCGGATTTGTCGCCATCCTCGTTCTCGACGTTAGCCGGTGGGGACGGTTTCAAGACATTGATGAAAGTGCTTATTACGAATATACCTGCAAACGTGAGGGGGTTCGGGTGCATTATTGTGCCGAACCGTTTGCTAACGACGAAAGCCTCACCACGGTCTTGCTGAAAACCTTGAAGCGTGCAATGGCCGGTGAGTACATTCGAGAACTGTCGACAAAGGTATTCGTCGGGCAGTGCCGCATAGCGAGAAACGGCTATAAGCTAGGCGGTACCCCCGGTTACGGCTTAAGGCGGCTTCTTGTTGATCGTGACGGCCACGCAAAATGTATCTTGCATGAGGGTGAATGGAAGAGCCTGAGCTCTGATCGAGTGACGTACGTTCCAGGGCCAATAGAAGAAGTTCGTGTAGTACAAGAGATTTATTCCCGTTTTGTGAGCGACAACTGGTCAGCTTCCAAGATTGCGGGTGAGCTCAATACGCGCAGCATTCGACGTGATACTGGTGCCGAATGGGACTATTTCTCGGTTTACGACATACTCAGAAACCCGAAATACTCTGGCAGCATCGTATTCAATCGGACTAGCACTAAATTTAAGGGCAAAACCCGAGCAAACCCAAGAGAGGAATGGATTGTACAGCCCCATAGTTTTGAAGCGCTGATCTCGCCGGAAATGTTTGACCAAGCCCAAAAGCGGTTTAGCCCAACAGGTCGTAGGGAGAAACTTCTTGAGGATCTGCGTGCGTTACTTCAATCGCGAAAGCGGCTAACGGGCAAAATCATTGAAGGCGAACCACAAATTGCCTCTCCAGCAGCTTATTATCGCAACTTTGGCAGCCTAAAGAATGCATATAAGCTGATCGGCTACGAGCGGCCAACAAATGTCGAACGTGTTGCTAAAGACGAGATGCGCAGATCGCGCTTCCGAATGCTAAAACTGCGAATTATGACAGCCTTGTTGAGGGAATTTGTTCGCAGATCCATACCTGTCGAGCCGTATTCACAAGGTTTGATGTTAGTAGGTTACGGACGGTTGGAGGTGCAGATTGCGCGCAGCCTCAATCCGGCATTTAAGGGTCCTCGTTGGGACGTTGTGTGTGCCAACCCTCAATCGAGGCATTTCATGGCCGTACGGATGCATGTAGACAATATCCACGTGTGTGATTATCTCCTATTTCGCGATCTACCTGCTCCCCGACACTCGAGGCTCTTCATTTACGAGTCCGAGATAGCAGACTTCGCTCTAAGTTTCAAAGATCTACCGGCACTCATTGCTGAGATCGTGCCGGGCGACAGAGGATCGTCGGGCATTCCTAATTTCAGCTGACGTTGTGCACCTGGTTGGTGCAGCTCTTAACGGGTAACCGGACCAGGAACTGAGTTCCTTTGCCTACCACGCTAGTAACGTCGATGTGGCCGCCGTGGGCTTCTACCATGCGGCGGGCGAGCGACAGTCCCAACCCCGTGCCATGCCCCTTGGTGGTGAAGAAGGGTCGAAAGATGTTGGGCAGGTGTTCCGGCGGAATTCCCTTTCCTTCGTCAGCCACGGCGATGAGCACATCGTCGTCGTCACTTTGCAAGGAAACGCGGATGACACCGGGCTTGTCCATGGATTGAATCGCGTTGAGCAGCAGGTTCAGCAACACCTGGTTGATCTGATTGGGATCATGTTCGGCCGGCGGAATCACATCCTTGATCTCCAACTCGACCATGATGCGCTTGGTGATGGCCTGCTGGCGCGCGAACATGACCGCGTGCTCGACTGTGCTGCACAAATCGCCGATGCGGAATTGCGGCGGCTTGGGCCGGGCAATCTCCAGCAGTTCGGTGAGAATACGGTTGATCTGTACCGCCTCTTCCTTGGCGTCCTTGATGACGGAACGCGCCGGGCTGTGCGGCGGCAGGTCCCGGCTTATGATCTCGATCACTCCAGCAATGCCCGCTAGAGGATTACGGATTTCGTGCGCCAGTCCCGCCGCCAGTTCTCCCAAGGTGGCGAAGTGTTCGGCGCGCGACATTTGGGTCTGATGCAGATGCTGGATCTCTTCACGGCTGGCTTTCAGCTGCGCGACCATGTCATTGAAGTCGCGGCCCAGGTCGCCGATCTCGTCGTTGCGCGAGGCAAAGCCGACGGAGGCATCCATGTCGCCCAGCCGGACCCGCGCAATTTTGTCCTGCAATTCCATCATCGGACGGCGCACGGAAACGGCCAGCACCATAATGACGGCGATGCAAATGAGTAACGCGCCAGCGGCGGCAACGGCGATGATGACGTGCCGCTCTCCTTCGGCGAGCGACAGAGAAACCAGCACAAACAGCAGGAGGCCATTCAGCAATACAGCCGCGATCGGCAACACTGCCTTCAGCGCCCAGTTGAGATGGCGCTTGCGCGCCACTGGCGGCTGGTCCAATGGCGCAGCCTCATCCGGCGCCAGGGGATCGGCATCGTAGAGTCGGATTGGGGTCAAAGCTGACATGTGTCCAGGTTGCTACTCGGCTCCTTCGAGCCTTAAATTCCAGGGCTGGTGAATCGGCGCTGACTCGTGGGGCCTAATCCATCCTCAGAACCGGGTCGGCCAGCCCTGTTCCTCATGCGTACGCGTGTAAGCCGCGAAGCAGATACGTGACGCCGAGGAAAGTGAAGATCACCACACCGAAACCCAGAATGGCGAAGTACGCGGCCCTACGCCCACGCCACCCGCGCGTGATGCGCATATGCAAATAACCCGCATAGACCAGCCAGGTAATGGCGGCCCAGGTTTCCTTCGGATCCCAACTCCAATACGAACCCCAGGTGCGGTTCGCCCAGTATGCGCCGGAGGCGATCATGCCGGTCAGCAGCGGGAAGGCGATGCAGATGGTCTTGTAGGTGACGCGATCGAGCGTGTCGGCCGAGGGCAGCAGACCCTCGAGGTCGGCGCGCCGCCACAACAGCATCAAATACAAGAGGGAAGCAAAAATACCCGTCACCATGCCTCCCAGTAAGAACGGGCTGGCAGCCAGACTGGTCGGGAAGAGTCCATCCTGGTCAGGTGACGGGTAAGCCGCATCGCGGACGCGAAGAACGAAAGCAGCTACAACAACGAGCTGCAGCAGAATGCTGATAAACACCGCCTTGTTGGCGGTGCCATAGAACGATTCGTCGTGCTTTGTGCGGCCCGCGAAATACAGAATCAGGGGAACGATTGCGGCCAACGCTGCAATTACAAACAGCCAGCCGAGGTCGGGCACGGTGACGAACAGACGCATGCCGGGGCCAAGAAAGATGTCGGCCTTGTTTTTGGCGTCCCATCCGGTGACCGACAAACCGCCCCAGCGCTCGAAGCGTGAGGCAACGATGCCGACGTAGATCGCGCTGACCATCGCGCTCGTCCAGGCGAGAAAGGTTTCGGTCTGGAAGTTGTCCTTGATGAGGAACATCATGGCCAGTGCGCAACTCAAGGCGCAGGTGGCATAACTCAACATGGCCAGGGTGACATGCACATGCAGCCAGGTGGATTGCAGCGCCGGCACCAGCGGCCGCACTTCGGAGGGCAGAAGTTGCATCAGGATTACGCAAACCACCGCCAACGGCATGGTGATGCTGCCAATGATCTTGACCCCGAACTTCTTTTCGGCAATTAATGTCATCGCCGCCACTGCCCACACAAAGCTCAGCAACATCTCATAGACGCTGGCGAAGGGAGGGCGGCCGGAGACATACCAGCGGTGCGCTACGGCCAGAGTGTTGGCCACCAAGCCGATTGACGTCGACACCGAGGCGTATCTGACATAAAGCGGCGTTCCGGTGACTCCGAAACCCATATACAGCGCGCCGGCGCCGGCGTAGAAGATCAGCGCAACGTAGAGAAAATTGCTCTCGCTGATGAGGCTGCCGCCGGACTTGGCCACGCCCAGCAAGGCCACGACTAGCAGAAAAACGACCGATAGTCCGACCAGGACCAGCAATGCGTTTCCGCCAGTCGCGGTCGGTGGTTCCATTCGGACTACCCGTGCACGGGTTGACATCTTCTTTCCTCCGTCTTCTTCCTTACTTCACGCCAGTCAGCGTCAGTTCAGGTTGTTCCTGGCGCGCAGACTGTTGTGTGACCGACGCCCTTGCCAGCTCGGTCCGGATGCCCTCAACTACATCGTTGAACTTCTGCTCGAAGCGGTCGCGGTTCTTGTTGGCTTGACCGCCGATCCACAGCACCAGCTTGCCATTGGCGTTGGGAATGGCCACAATCCACAGCCGCATGTGCACCATGTAGAACGCGACCCCCAGTCCGGCGCTCATGAACAGGACGCCCGCCCACACCAGCCACTGTCCAGGCTCGTGCGAAACTTCCAGACCGGTAACCGCCACCCACGCGATGTCCTGGGCGGAGGTCGGATTCTTGAACTGGTAGTTCAGGTTCTCTCCACCGAGGACAGCGCCTTGTGCCGGAAACAGCCAAACCCTGGTGACTTCGGCGGTGGCGCGATTTTTTACTTCCAGCCCGAACGCCAGATTCTCAATGTCGTCGGACTTCTTGAAGACCTGGCCGTCGCGAACGAATGCGTCGGGAATGTAGTCCACCAGGGAGACGGTGGCGTCGCCGTCCAATGCCACAGGCTGGTTCATCTGCAACTGGAGAGGCGTTTCTTTGCCGTCTTTTGCCACCCACGCGATTTGCAGCGAGTCCACCCTGCGGTTGTCCAGCCAGTAACTGGACTGGTAGAAGCGCAATCCCTGATAAACCAGCGGATCGTTCACCACAATCTCTTTGGATCTGACTTCCTTACCGTTCTGTACGACCGCCAGCTTCGACCACCACTTCTTCGGCGAACCGTCAGCATAGTTTTCTTGTCCGGCCGCGTAGCACTTCACGGCGAACGGAAGATGTTTCTTGCCCCCGCTACGCAGCTCGATGACGTTGTCGGTTTGACCTTTGTGCAGCATCAGAAAACCGCTGTAACCGAAGAGGCCATCGATGATGCCGCCGGCAAAGATCAGAAACAGGCTGGCGTGGACGATGTACACCGCCATGACCGAAAAGCGATGACGCTCGGAATATAAGGAGGGTTCGTTCTTGTAGGCGACGCGTTCGGCCGGCCAGCCTAGCTTCTTGAGTGCCCGCTCGGCAGCGTTCAACCCGTCTTCGGCATTCGTGATCGGCAGCTCAACCCTATTGGGAAGCGCGGCGCGGAAGTGCCGGTCGGTCTTGCGATACGGCCGCGCATAGAAGCGCCAAGCATTGGGAAAGCGATCGATGGACACCAACAGGATGCTCAAACTCACCAGTCCCAACAGAGTAAGGAACCACCACGAGTGGAATACATTGGTGAGCATGACGCGATCGAGGAAACGCAGCGTCGCGGGCGAATAAGCCTGCGAAAGCTCGTCCGGATCCGTAGCGGGACGCTGCAAGATTACGGTGCCCAGCGCCGAGGCGATCACGACGAGAATCAGCAGGACGACGCCCGTCCGCAAATTGGCAAAGGTCTTATGAATGCGTTTTGGAATCGATGAAAGGCTGAAGGCCATGCGTGCTCCTTCCCGTGAGCAACTAATAAGGTGCACGTTGGAAGCCATCCCGCCACAAACACGTAAGTTGTTGCGCTTTGAGCAATTGCGCCGGGCGAAACACTTCGATGTCCGCCGCTTGAGTGAGGCAAATCACGCATCTCGGTGATAAAAGCACGCATTCGTGGCCGCGCGTGGACCCTGAGTTACTGCGTGCGGCGGTAACAATAGATGTAATCAGTGATGACCGGTGGGCCAGTCATGGGGACCTCAGTCAACATGACCTGCTCCAAGCCCGACGGCACGGTGTCCGGAAGTTTATCGTTAGAGAGAAGAAAGCCTCCCGGCTTCAACATGGCGGCGACATTCACCCGCGCCAGAGACTGCTCAAAGCCGCCGTAGTACAGGAAGATGTTGGTCCCGATAATCAAGTCGAAACGTTCGTCGGGGGCGAGTGGCAGCCGTTGGAACACAATATTCATGTCGATCGGCGTAATGCGGCCGAGGACCGCAGCACGGATCTTCACCCCCCGCGTAGCAAAGCCCGGTGCCCCCGCGGGCACTGGGATCGCAGCAACCGGCTGTCCGATCTGCGCACCGAGGTTCTGCCAGTATTGCGTGAACTTTGTGCGGAAGCCGTCAGTCCAGCGCCCATCCGCGTACCACGGGAGTTGCACTGTGTAAGGCCGTCCCATAGCGGCATTCTTGCGCGCGGCTTGGATGTGCAGGTTCACGCGCGAGCTGATGTCAAGTGTGTACATCTCGAGACTGTCCGGCTTCGCCAGGCCGAGACGCAACAAAGAGTCGAACACAGCGAAAGGCTGCGTCGTCTGCGGCGGATAATAATCCACACCCTGTTGCTTGTTGACGAAGTCGAGACCGGGACCAATAATCGCTACGCGCCCGACGCTGCCACGCTTCAGCATCCCTGACTTCATCAGAGTCTGCAAGCTCAGGTCGACATCGTAGTCGGGCCACAGGTTGCTATCCAGCGAGATGCCTCGGTTCTGGAACATCTGGTCGCGGTTCGCTTTCGCCTGCGCTTGCGCCTGCAGAAAGTCATTCTGCATGCGAACTAAATTTGTCAGCAGGTAACTCTTCAACTTCTTGCGTCCTGCCGGGGTGTCGAGGAAGAAGCCTTTTTTCTCGACGAGGGTTCGCATCTCGGCGAAGCCCTGGTTCCCCTTGGGCACGGCCAGGGCCTTGATGAGATCGTTGGCGCGGCTCTCGGCGAAGGCATTTACCAGGCTGCTTTGCCCGTAAAGCACTAGATACTCGTCATCAATGCGATATTCCTTGGTGTAGGTAACGCCAAAGCGCAGCAGGTTAGTCAGGCTGTCCTCTTCGCCGATGTCCAACCGCTGCCGGACGTGCACATCAGATTTTTGAAGCCACTCGATCCAGTCCTGGGAACCTATTCTGGGGCCTGGATGGTCGCCATCGCTGGAACCCATTTTCTGAAGCACGGGCTTTGCCGCTTCGAGTGGCATAAACTCTGGTGCCGGTATTTGCGCAGGAATCACGGACGCCAAACCGGCGATGGCAACCAGCATCAGAAGAATTCCGCGACGAACTTGTGCCCCAATCGCGAAGCGAGAACACAACCACTTTGCCCACCCTGTTGGCGAGACACGATCGCCATGGGCCGCCTGTGGGTTCAATGCGCCATTATCCAAGCCAGAAGTGTCCATACGACTATCAAGAGAGCAGTTCTTGCTCCATTGCCTGGCTATGGTCGTAAGCTTTTGAAAAAGCACGCTTACTCCCTATGCTGTGTGCCTTCACGAACGGTCGTATAGCTAAAAATTCCCGCAGTTTTGCGAAATAAGACGCGGCCGCTAAGGGCCCTGACGCAGCCTCCGGCCGCCCGTTGTTGAGTGGGGGATTTCACCTTGAAATGCGGGGAAAAACCCATTTCGGAGGTTCGCACGCCCCCAACCGTGGCCTTGGGCTGTTATAACTGACTCTTCCGATTCCCCGTAGGATGAGATACTTAGGCCATACCCGTACGTGCTGGACGTTCGTCGCGGTTGCGGCACTCGTCGTGCACAGGATGCAGGCAAGGGTTGGAGGTAGGTCGTGACCAGAGTAGTGCGGTTTATTTTGGGGTGGGGACTAGCCGTCAGCGCAAGCCTGCTCGTCGCTGCGGTCCATCCCGTACCGCTCGACAAGAACACCGACTCTGCGAAGTGCGCCGAGTGTCACGCGGACAAAGCCAAAGGGAAATACGTCCATTCGGCGATCACGACTGGTTGTACCAGTTGCCACGAGATCCGCGTCAACAAGGATGTCACCCGCATAAAGCTGATCACCACCACGCCGCAGGCGCTTTGCCTCACCTGCCACGCCGATAAGAATGCGGCCGACCTCAAGGGAAAAATTCATCCTCCAGCGGTACGCGACTGCGTTAAGTGTCACGACCCGCATCAGTCCGACAACAAGTTTCAGCTGTTGCAGCCGACATCCGGCGATAAGGGGCAGAATCTTTGCCTCACCTGCCACATCCAGGGCCTCAACGTCCCCCCAAAGGGCAGCCGTCACGCCGCCCTCGACATGGGTTGTGAGACTTGCCACGTCACCCACAAAGTCGGCGAGAAGGGCAAGATCGAGTTCGACTATCACCTGACCAAAGCGCCGCCGGCCCTGTGCCTCGATTGCCACGATCCCAAGGACGCGGGCTTGATCAAGGCGCATCAGGGGCAGCCGTTCGCCACCGCCAATTGCGTGCAGTGCCACAACCCGCACCAATCGTCGCAGCCCAAGCTGATGCAGGCGTTCACGCATGCTCCTTTCGCGAGCGGGAGCTGCGATACCTGTCACGCGCCCGCCAAGGACGGCAAAGTCGTGCTGACCCAAAGCGACACCAAGGCCCTCTGCGTTACCTGCCACGGCGAGCAGGCGGACAAGATCGAGAAGGCCAAGGTGCAACATCCTGGCGCGCAGGGCGAATGCATTGCCTGCCACAATCCGCATGCCGGAGCTACGCCGGGCTTCCTGCAGCCTGACCCGGTTTCGGCTTGCCTCGCCTGCCACAGTGAACAAGCGGAGCAGATGAAGAAGGCGCACCTGCATCAACCGGCGTTTACCCAGGGCTGCGCGACCTGCCACGAACCGCACGGCGGCGACAATCAGCACCTCTTGCGCGTAGCCGAAACCAACGCCCTTTGCCTCGAATGTCATGGTCCCGATCGGGCTCCGCAAAAGCTGGAAGCCGAGCACCTGTACACGATATACGACGGCAAGGTGAAGCTTCCGGAAGATTATTTCCGTACAACGCCGATGCTGCCGTTGAAATATGGAATGGGTCACCCGACGGATCAACATCCGGTGTCAGGCCCATCCGAGCCGGGAAATCGCGCCTCGCCTCCGATGAACTGCCTGACCTGTCATCAGCCGCATTCTTCCCAGCAACCTAATCTGCTGGTGAAGGAGCAGGCGGCCAACATGGATTTCTGCAACACCTGCCACAAAGGCAAGTTATCCAAGTAGTTTTTGGAATGGGAGAAAAGTAGGCATGTTTGCGAAAGGTTTAAATTTCGTTCGAGCTTGGAAGGCTTTAGCGCTGATGATTGGGCTCTCGGGTCTGCTGACGGTTTTGCCCGAGGCCGCCCACGCGCAAAAGAACAGCAAGGCCAAGGCCGCGCAGGCCGCACCCGCAAAACCGGACGAAAAGAAAGTATCCTTCGACTTGAGCAAGATCGTGTGGCCGAATCCGCCCGCGGTCGCACGCATTCTTTGGAAGAGCGAGTTCACGGGGCAGAAGATCGATCCTGCGGCGTTCAAAAAGGGAGCCTCGGCAAAGCAAAAACAGAAGTGGATGGATCGCCTGGCGGGCACTAAAACGCAAGCCGAACAGGAACAGGACATCCCATTTCAGCTTCTGCGCCCGTTTGGTTTGGCAGTGGATTCCAAAGGCAAGATCTACGTCGCTGATCAGTCTGTGGGGGCAATCTTCATTTTCAATGCTGAGAATACCGATGTTCAGATGATCCGCAACAAACACGAGGGGAGCTTCGGGTTGATCTACGGCTTGGCGATCGACGACAACGACCGCCTATTTGTGACTGACATCAAAATGCGTCACGTTGCGGTCTTCAACGCCAAGCACCAGGAAGAGACCAGCTTCGGCGCCGACTTTCTGGGGCGGCCCGGCGGCATTGCCATCGACACCGAAAATCGATTGTTATACGTCGTCGACACCGAGAACGATGTCGTCGCCGTCTTCGATGCGGACAGTTTCAAATTGCTGCGCAAGATCGGAACTCCGGGCAAGAAGCACACCTTGACCGCGCCGGGGACATTTTCTCTGCCCTCGAGCGTGGCCGTGGACAAAGATGGAAACGTCTTTGTCACCGACACGTTTAATAACCGGGTAGAGGTCTTCGATGCCGACGGAATGTTCATCAGCACCTTCGGCAAGGCCGGCGATGGTCCAGGTTACTTTGAGCGCCCCAAGGGCATTGCGACGGACACTGACGGCCACATCTGGGTAGTCGACGGCGCGCAGGACCGAGTTCAGGTGTTCGACCAAAGCGGACGACTCCTCATCTACTTCGGCGAACACGGAGAATGGCCGGGAATGTTCATGCAGGCCAATGACATCGCGATTGACAAGCAGAATCGCGTCTTCGTTTCCGAGCAGTTCCTCGGGCGCGTGCAAATGTTCCGCTATGTGAGCGATGCCGAGGCCGCAGAGAAGCGTAAGAAGAAAGAGTTACTGCAAGGTAAGACGGACTCCGCGACGGAAGCGCCGAAGAAAGATGCGGTGCCGGTTGCGGCCAATGCCGCGGCACCTCCGGTCACGAAAGACGCGCCTAACCCGGCTCCAGCGCCAGGCCAGGCGAAGCCCGCCAGCAAGCCGTAGGGCCAAGCCGATTACGGAGCCGCTGTGCCTAGGCCTTCGTCGTCGCCCAAAACTGTAGTAGCGGGGCCTCCGGGTCGCGGCAACGGTCTTCCCGTCGCCTGACACCTTGCCCGCCATTCTTCCTTTCCGGCCTCCGCCACCTTGCCATCGAGCAGCACTATGGTGGCATTTGTAGCACTCCGCGATCTTGCGGCAAAATCCATCCATTGCGGGATTTCACCTAAACCATAGCCGGAGTGGCGGATTTCACCCAGTTGTGATTCTCATCACCGGCTAATTTTTGGCTTCCGCATTCTCCAATAAATCCATTAATAACAATAGCTTGGCGGCTTTATATGGAAATTATGAATAGCCGCTCAGTTGCGGTCAGCTACGTGCACTTACACGAGCGGGGCTAAGTTGGGGCCAGCTCCACGGCTTAGGGATGCAAACGCAGTTTTACTATCAGGAGATCGATCTCATGAAAAAAGTAATACTTATTCTCGTCGTTGTGTTCGCCGCCATGACTATGGCGATGGCACAGGTTACCCTGAACAACAACTACTCCTCCCCGACTGATATCCTTGGAGCCCACCTGCTTTATGGTCGCGGCTGCATCGGTTGTCACGCGCCGCATAGCGGCTCGGGCGGCAATGGCTTGAACCCGCAAACCGATCCCACCAGCGGCAACGCTGCATTGTGGGGACAGGATCTGACACCTCTCTACAACGCAAATTTCGGGTTTGGTGACGGTGGCGCCTACCCCGTCCAGTTCCCGGCAAACGGAAACAACCTCAGCGCCCATGACCCCATATCCGGTATCATGTTCTGCCTGAGCTGCCATGACGGTAGCTTGGCCAGAGTCGGCTGGATGAGGGGCCGCACGGTTGAGACCCTGCCCATCGTTGGTGGAACCGCTCCCACGCTGCTCGGCAACGACGGCACCACGCTCGGCAACTATCACAACGATCACCCGGTTGGACAGAATGCAGTTATTGGTTGCACTGGCCAGTACAACTGGGATTGCAGCATTGTCAACGGCGCAATCGATGTCGCCTCCTCCGGTCCGTTTTTCAAACAGTTCGTAAACGTGAACTATGGCTTCACTGTCAGCCCAGCTAAGATCAACAACGCTCCGGCCGTGACCTGCACCACTTGCCATGATCAGCACAGCATGACCGTGTGGCAAGGCACCGCCTCCTCCATGCCGTCCAAGCCTGGCTATTATCAAACCTCGTTCTTCGTTCGCGGCCCCTACCAGCCGCAGACCGGCGGCAACAATGCGGCCCAGTTCTGCCGCAACTGCCACGGCGGCGAAGCCAACGAAAAGCACAACTCGGAAAACGTTCCGACTACGTAATCTAGCGGGTAACCAACGGGGGGAGAGAATTTTCTCCCCCATTTTTTCTGAGCGAGGAATTATGAAGTACAGCGTCCTGATCTGCGTTATGGCTTTGCTTGCGGTTTCGTCCATGTCGGCCCAGATGGCGGTCTCACACGAGCCCACCAACCAGGCGGCAACACCCGATTCGAACAAATGGTTTGCCGCCTCGGCTCCGAACGCTGGGGTTCTCGCTAACCGGCCAGTGGCCCGGGTGAACGGTACCGTCCTGACCGACCGTGACTTGCAACGCGAAGAATACGCGATCTTCCCTTACGCGAACCAGCATAATGGCATTCCCAAAGGCATGGAGGCGCAGATCCGCAAGGGCGCCATGCAGATGATTGTTTTCGAGGAGCTGGTGTACCAGGAAGCCGAGCGCCAGAAGTTTACGATAACGCAAGCCAGGATGGATGAGGCGATGGCCCAGTTCCGCAAACAGTTCACCAGCCCGGACGAGTACAAGGAGTTCATGAAGGTTGAGTTGGGTGGATCGCAGGAGCTGCTGCGCGCCAGGATCCGGCGTTCGCTCCTGATCGACGCCTACTTGAAACAGGCGGTGCAGGACAAGTCCACCGTCACCCTCGCCGAGGCCAAGGCCTACTACGACAAGAATCCGGACAAATTCCGAACCTCCGAGTCGTTTTCCATTCAGTCGATTTCGCTTATTCCTCCCGATAAGGCGAATGGAGCCCAGTTGCAGGAGGCCCGCAAGCACGCCCGGGAGGCATTGCTCCAGGCCAAGGCGACCCAGAGCTACGAGCAATTCGGGGTTCTGGCGGAAAAAATCTCCGAGGACGATTACCGGGTGATGATGGGCGATCACAAGGCCGTGGACAAAGCAAAGTTGCCTCCGCAGCTCCTGCAGGCACTGTTGGCCATGAAGCCCGGCCAAGTGAGCGATCTGATCCAGATTGACACCTTCTACACCATCATCCGGCTGAATGCCCATAATGCCGCCGGGATAAAGACATTCGACGAGGTCAAGGACTCGTTGCGCAAAGACTTAACGACGAAAAAGACCGAGCAGCTTCGCGCCGCCCTGGACAAGAAATTGCGTGCAAGTGCCAAGGTGGAAGAGTTGTAAGGAAGCTGGCGTGCGGTAGGTCGTTTGGGCTGGTTGTGCAGCCGCCCGTGACAAGCCCTTTGTTAGGCTGCGGTGGAAAAGAGAAACGCGACTCGAACTCGGCTCGTGATGACAAAGATATAGAGACGAACGGGGGCGTACCCGCGGCCAATGCTCAGGGCCGGCCCTGAAGGTGCGCCACTTCAACCCAAGAGCACACGTCTCCTCAAGAAAGGTGTTCCTTCCCATCGGTCGATTTCGATCCCAATTGATGTGCTGTTAGGAACGGCCAGTGGGGCGTTGAGGAATTAAACACGCGGTTCGCGCGATATGCCCCAAACTGCATCCCAGGAGTATCCCCGAACTCTCGCCAAGTAGCGCTTAACTGCAGTGTTTTTAGCCACTTAATCGCATGCCGGAGGGTGCCCCAGGTTTGGCGATATTTGTGCCTTACTAACAGCAGACGCGCTAGATGAGGATCCCTACTCAAGGGCTTCGGGCTGGAAGGGTAGTCAGGTGATGAACCAACGTACAATCAGTATCGGCTTGGGATTGATTCTGGCGTTTGTTCTCGATGCAACCGCGCAGGTTCAAGTTGGTGAAAATATCAACCTGAATATGAACGGCCAGGTCTCGGCCGGCTATACCGCAGACTACGGAAACCAGATTCCTTCCGATCATGGCGTTACGTTTGGCGGCAATGCCAATTTGACAGGTTTCTACTACGATCCCAACTTTCTTTCCTTCGCCGTCAACCCCTTTTACGACCAGTCACGGTCGAACTCGACCTATGCGTCGAATTCTAATGCCAGTGGCATCAGTACCAGCGCAAGCATCTTCAGCGGCAGCCACTTTCCCGGTACCGTGAGTTTTTCCAAAATTTGGAACGCCGAAGGAACGATTGGACTGCCAGGAGTGCCCGGCTACACCACCAATGGGAGCAGCGACGCCTTTGGGGTTGGTTGGGGCGTCTACTTTCCTAATCGTCCCACCCTCTCGTTAAGCTACCAGCAGGGCAGCAGCGCTTACTCGATCTTCGGTGATAACAGTAATGGCACCACTGCCTTTCGCAGTTTCAGCGCCAATTCCATGTATCAGGTGGACGGTTGGAGCCTGAACGGCAGCTATCAACGCTCGGGTTCTCATTCGGAGTTTCCGCAATTCTTCGGAAATCAAGAGTTGGAAACATCAAGCGCGGACGGCAACACCTTCTCTGTGGGCGTCGGGCATGCGCTTCCATTGGATGGAAGTTTCACCGCAAACTTCAACCGATCGGACTTCACCTCCGGCTTCGGCGCAGTGTCCGGCAGCGCAGGCACTCAGTACAGTGGAACCGCCGACTCCATAAATGGCGCGGTTTATTTCCATCCCGCCAATCGGCTCACCGTCGGGACGAATGTCAACTATACCGACAACCTGTTGGGTTCGCTTTACCAAACCGTCGTAACTGCTGGCGGGTTGGTACCGATCAATACCCCGGGAAGCTCATCCAATTCGCTGGATGCAACCGCTTTTGCGACGTATGAGCTCTCGAAACATTGGAACCTGTTCGGCAGTGCCGAGTACCGGGATCAAACCAATCTGACTTCGCTGCTTACTGACGCCACGCCGTCGTCCTACTCTAACGCCCTCTCGTCCGAGGCATTCACCGCGACCGCGTCTTATACCTCTGACTTCAAAGGCGGCATGCTGAGTGCGCTGATGGGAGTTCAGGAGAACCAGGTCAACACCTTCAGCAACAGCGCCACAATAGGAGCAATCGGATCCGCTAATTACTCCAGAACGTTCGGATCGTGGGCCTTTTCTGGCGGCTTTAACTATGCCCAGAACACCCAGACTGTGCTCCTGGGCTACACAACTTCTTCCCTGGGCTACTCGGCAAATGCGCTTCACAAGTTGGGACGCTGGCGTTGGGGTGTAACAGCAGGCGGTTCCAAGAGCCTCCTGAACCACACAGGTTACTCGACGCTTGCGCAGGACTACTCGACTTCGCTTTCCGGTCGATGGATCGGCATCATCGCCGCCTACGCAAAATCCAACGGGAATGCACTTCTCGCAGGGAACGGCCTGGTGCCGAACCCGCTTCCGCCGGTCCTCCTGCCCAGCCAACTGGTCTTCTACGGTGGCACTGGGTGGTCGGTAGGAGTGGGGAGCAATCCCACGCGTAAGCTTGCGATCTCGGCCAGCTATTCCGAATCCCACAGCAACACGGGCGGCACCTTGACCGCGTTCTCCTTCAATAACAACAACCAAATCAACGCCAGGATCCAATACCAACTCCGGCAGTTGTACTTGAATGCGGGCTACAGCCGGTTGGTGCAGGGCTTCAGTACGTCCAGCGCCCCGCCGGCATTGTTCGGTTCGTACTACTTTGGTATCCAAAGATGGTTTAACTTCTTCTAATGGGCTCCCGCAAAGACCAGTTACGAACTGTGCGCGTCCTGGGTCCCATCCTCGCCCTGCTGTTGCTGCCCGTGGCTGCAGGAGCGTCGAAGCCAAAACCATCCAAGGAAGTCACCGTCCCCGTGCTGCAACTGGAGGGCGGACGCAAGCTCGTCTACGACGGGAGTTTCAGCACTCAAAAAGAAGTTATGGGCAAACGTGGTTTCTGGAACCGGGTAGTGGATATTGTGGCGGGGCCTCCCGAGTTTCATTACCTGGTTCGCCCCTACAGCGTGGTGACCGATTCCCGAGGCCGGATCATCGTGACCGATCCGGGGGCAATGGGAGTGCACATCTTCGATGTTGCGCAGCAGAAATACAAATTCATTTCGCGCCCGGACGCTAAAGAAGCGCTGCGAGCGCCGCAGTGCGTCGCGGTCGATAAGCAGGACAACATCTATGTGACCGACTCAGCGGCCGGCAAGATTTTTGTGTTTGATGCCGACGGTAAGTTTCGCCATGTCATCGGCAGCCTGAAGGGCGGCGAAGGATTCTTCAAGCGGCCGACGGGAATCGCGGTTGATTCCAACGCCCAGCGAATCTACGTAACTGACACCTTGCGCGACAAGATTTTCGTCATGGACATGCAAGGCAGCGTCTTGCAGACCATCGGCAAGAGTGGCCAGGACAACGGCGAGTTCAACTTCCCCACGGAGTTGCGGCTCGAAGGCCAGAACCTGATCGTGGTTGACGCCATGAATTTTCGCGTCCAGGTGCTGAACGTCTCCGGCGCATTTCAGTATGCCATCGGGCAGGTTGGGGACCGCCCTGGCGACTTCTTCCGGCCTAAGGGAGTGGCCATGGATTCGGAGGGCCACATTTATGTGGTCGACGGCTTGTATAACATAGTTCAGGTATTCAACCGCGAAGGGATTCTACTCTACTACTTCGGGCAGAAAGGAACGGGATTCGGAGATTTTCAGTTACCGGCGGGGTTGTTCATCGATCATAACGACCGTGTGTTTGTCGTGGACTCCTACAATCGTCGCATTCAGATTTTTAAGTACTTCGGACCGACGAAGCCGGCCCAGGAAGGGAAGCAGTGAAGTCCAAGCTGTTATGTTTCTGTGTGATCGTCGTGCTAACAGGCGGCGCGGCGTTGGCGCAGGTGTCAGGAGACGTCATTGGCGCGCATGACTTGTCCCCAAGCGGCGGTTCACCGATCAAGGGCGGAGTGGGAGGATCCTGCATCTACTGCCACGCTCCCCATTCCGGAGTTGCAGACCTGACCCCTCTGTGGAACCAGACTCTCTCGACGCAGAGTTACACCCCATACGGCAGCACCACCTATGTTGAGACGGGCAACACGCAACCTCCTCCCGGCACCGACAGCGTCCTTTGCTTGAGCTGCCACGATGGCACGGTTGCGCCGGGAACGACCATCGTCTATCACACGATCCCGATGTCAGGAAAGATGAACACCCCGGACGTGTTTGGCACAAACCTGCAGTCCTCGCATCCCTTCAGCCTTGTGCTGCCCATTAAAGATTCTCCTGACCTGGTTGCCTCGCTGGTTTCGCAGGGCAAGACCGGGGATCCGACCGGAGCGGTAAAGCTCATTAAGGGCAACATCGAGTGCACCACCTGTCACAATCCGCATGTGCAGGGCCTCGACCTGCTGAGCCTGAACTTTCTGGTTCGCGACAGTTCCAAAGGGCAGATGTGTCTTGCCTGTCATGATCCGAACCGGGTCATGCCGGGAAAGGTGAACAGATTGGCGGGTTGGAGCACCAGTATCCATGCCGTGGCCAGCAATAAGACCTCCAGTCAGCCCTATGTTGGACCCTATGGCACGGTCGCGCAGAATGCCTGTGATTCCTGCCACATGCCGCACGATGCTCCCGGGCCGGCACGCCTGCTTCGCGGGCCAAACGAACAGGACTGCGTCGCCTGTCACAGCGGCGGCTCGAATTTGTCTCCCCCTATCCTCAACGTCTTTGCGGAATTTGCCAAGACTGGCCACCCGTTTACGACTGGGACCAGCGCGCACGATGCTGCCGAAACGCCACTGCTGAATCAGAACCGGCACTCCACCTGCGCCGACTGCCACAATGGGCATGCTGCCAGGGTGACGACGTTTACTCCTCCGCCCCTGATTCGCGGTTCGCAGAACGGAGTTGTCGGAATCAGCGCGACGGACGGTATCACGGTCGTTGACCCTGCCATGAATCAGTATGAAAACTGTCTGCGTTGTCACGGTACCAGCATCGGGAAGGTTTCGAATCCCATCTTCGGTTATCTTCCGGTTTGGGCGGTCGCGGCCAGCGATCCGCTAAACGTTATCCCCCAATTCAGTCCCTCTTCGACCTCGAGCCATCCCGTCACTCATGACCGCAGAAGTCCGTTCTCCCAGCCCAGCTTGCGAAGCAATATGGTGGACCTTGACGGTCTTTCGCAAGGCCGAACCATGGGCTCCAGAATCTTCTGCAGCGATTGTCACAACAGTGACGACAATCGAGAATTTGGCGGCTCCGGACCCAACGGCCCGCATGGTTCGCGGTGGACCCACATACTCGAACGCCGCTATGAATTCTCCCAGGCGCCGGCGCCCGGCCAGTACATTACCAACCTCTATCCCAATCCCGACCTCAGCGTGAATGGTCCCTATGGAATGTGTGGGAAGTGCCACGATTTGACCCAGTTGGTATCGAACTCAAGCTTCACCCAGCATGCCCGCCACATCAATGACGGTTTTACCTGCTCCACTTGCCATACGGCCCACGGGATGGGCGGGACGAGTGGATATATTTCCGGGGAGAGAATGGTCAACTTCGATCTCAATGTGGTCGCAGCCAACGGAACCACCTCTATCTCCTACAGCCACGCCACGAATTCCTGCAGCCTGACCTGCCATCAGCATGCGCACCAGGGTGTAGGCTCACCCGCCGGGAAGTTGCATCGGTAGCGACTCCGGGGTAGTTGCACTTTGCGAAGGGCGCTGCTGAAAATCCGCAATCAAGGAGGCTGCTGGAAGAAAGCAGAGTTCGGGTAGTGCCGGGCTGCATGCCGGCGTCTAATACCTTTATTTTTTGATCACGAGCCGGCTTCGGAATCTGCGGGAGAACCTCTGCCGTCCCTACGGGACTCGGGTTCGTTTCCCCCTTTACCCAGGACTCCGCCTGCGGCTCCGTCCTGGGCTATAAACTGAGTTGTCCTTACGGACGGGATTTTCGGCTGGTATATGTAACTCGCGAAAACGAAATTGAGTTCTCGCACAGACTCTTCAGCCGGCTGCTTTTCGAATTTTTAAGCAGGGTCTCGGAACCGCTGTGATGAATTGATTTTGAAGCGAAGGGTTTCGTCCTTTGGCAAGCTGATTGGCCCGCCGGGCGCTCGATCTCACGAACGTCTCAGGAAAACCGCACGACAATGACTCCAAGGAAACAGTGAGTTCCACGAGCGACAGCCGCGGGCTGTCTACGGTTGCAGAGGAGCACTGGATGGCGGTTGGCTGGCGCGTACGAATACTGCCGCGAGTGCGTCCTGATAGACAAGCTGGAAACGCGGGTCCGATTGCAACACGTTGACCAGGCCCTTGTTCTTCTGCAAAATCACCACGCCCGCCTGGTTCAGGTTAGGATCGTCCACATACGATGGCGCTCCATTCGCCGTATTGAAGAACTGCTCCTCCAGTTCATCTCCGTAGAGGTCGGTGCGTCCGTCGACAGCCACGGGATGATCCGGCATGTACCAGATGAGGAAGCCACCCCAGTCAAGAGTGTTGTAGAGCGGGCCCGGTGCGGGATGCTTACGCAGATAGTTGACGGCATTCACCGGCAGATAACTGCTGATCGCCCAGTCGAGGCCGCGCGTATTAAAACCTGTGTTGTGGGCGAACAGCAGTAGCGCCAGCGCAACAGCCGCCGTCACGCCAATGTTTTGCAGCCAGGTTTCTCTCGCCTCGTGCTTGTCCTCGTTCGCAATCGAGTCGGCGATGCACCCCGCTGCGGGAATGCAGATGAACCAGGCGTCGCGCATGGTGCGGAAGGCTATCGCGCCCGCGATGGTCAGCAAGACCAGTTTGAAAGCGTCGACTTTTCTCTGCCGCCCAACGGCGAAGAACGCGAAAGCCATCAGCAGCAGTTGCACGAAGTGGCTGTAGGCCCTGAAGTTCAGTGGCTGGAGCTCCATGATGATGCGATAGGGAGTCTTGGCCTGGGCATATTGGAAGATCACTTGATACAGGTGAAAAGAATATGGTCCGATGCAGGTTGCCACGAAACAGGCGGCGAGAACACCTACCAGGATCGCGGACGGAAATTTGGCAGAGGAGAGCCACTCCGGCGCCCAACCGAGGCGCTCAGCCAGCCTCTGCGCCAGGTTCACAGCCGTCAGCAGGCCGACCAGCAGCAGACCGTAGATGAACTGGATGTGCAGGTTTGCCCACAACAGAAAAATCGGCGGCAGCCAGTAAAGCAGCTGCACGCGGCCCGTGCGGTTCGCTCCCAGCACGAGCGTGAGCACCACGCAGAACAGCATCATGGAGAAGAAAACCGGACGCGGCATCAGGTTGAAGAGAAACGCTGAGCAGGTGACGACCGCCAGCCCGCACGCCGGCCAAAACTGTCCCGACAACCGCCTGACCATCCAGTAGATGGAGTATGCAACTCCGAGAGTCAGCAGAGTTCCTAACACTCCAACGCCAACCAAGCCGAACCAGGCGTAGGCGCGTGACAGCAGCACTTCGTATCCCCAACTGTAAGCCACCCAGGGGCGGTCGGCTGCCGTCCACGTGAAGAGTCCGTCGTGAGGAACCGCCCAGTGCTGCACGATCCAATCGCCGACCTTAAGATGCCACCAGATGTCGAGGTCGAGCACCGAGAACTTCAGATTGAAGGCGATCACTCCCACCGTGGCCAGCAGGCCGGCCAGCGTGAGCAACTGCAGCCAGCGCAGACGCAGCAGGGGGCGCAACTCCTCTATGGCAGACATCGTTTGAGGTCCTTCGACGCCACGATAACACGCCGTTGGAGGTAGTGATTAACACTATCGTGTGATGCCTTGATTCGGTCGGCGACCTATTATGGCAAGTGGAAAAGTCTGCTAGTGAGGGAACGATGGCGACCGAGGTGAAACGGCAAGAGCAAATGTGGAACTGGACCCTGGATTGGGCCCTGCCGCTGCTGACCGTCGTCGTGCTGCTGGCTTCGTGCATTCTGGGTTCCGCGAAAAAAGAAATCTGGATCGACGAGGTTTTCACGCTGCAACTCATTACCGACCGCAGCCTGCCTCACATGCTGCATGGGCTTGCCAATGCGGTCGACGGCGGTATGCCGCTGTACTACCTTCTGGCGCACGCATGGGGAGTGCTGTTCGGCACCAGCCTTTTGAGCTTGCGCTTGTTGTCTTCCATCTTTGTGTGCACTGGTGTCTTGTTGTTGTGGCACAGCTTGCGCAGAGTTTACACAACTCGGGCGGTGTCCCTTGCGATTCTAGCTACGACCGTGACCTCTACAACGTTGCTTCATCAGAACGTCGAGGCACGCTATTACGGCCTTTATTTTGCCAGTGCCACACTGGTTTTTGCGTTACACCTCCGGCTGGCAACGCAGACACCCACTCGCCGTCTGGTGATTGCGGCGATGCTTGCGCACGGCGCCTTGGTCATGTCTCATCCTTTCGGTGTGATGTATAGCGGAGCGGCGATAGCCGGCCTCGCCTTCACGGACTATCGTTCCAGAAGACTTCGCTTGAGCCTGTATGCAGGGCTAGCAGCCTCCTGGGTATTGCTGCTGGCTTGGATTGGTCCCATCCTAAAGATCCACGATCTCGCGCAACCCCATAACTGGACGCCCATACCAACCGTCACTGAGGTTCTGGCGCTGTTTGCGTTCGCCTCGCCCTGCCTGGCCTTCGGACTCCTGATGGGTACAGGTCTCACCGCGCTCGCGCCGAAAGCCAAAGATGAATCAGGAAATTTGGACCGCTCCGCCTCCATCCTCTACCATGCCGTTGCATTCTTGCTGCCTCCGATTCCAATCGCGCTTATCTCTTGGGGAAGCTCCTCACTATTCGTGGACCGATACTTCTTGCCCAGCCTGATTGGCGTCGCAACTCTGGTGGCGTCCCTGCTGGAGTCAAAGCTGACGGCAGTCCGCTTGAATTTCACGTTACGGTCGGTGTGGTGCGTCCTTTTGGCGGTCATTCTGGCGTGGCCGTTGATGAGTATCGAAAAAACCAGGGATAACCGTTTTGAGGTCATGGATCGCAGCATTACGTTCGACCTGCCGGTGATCGTTGCTGACGCCCAGGTGTTCCTGCCGCTAAGCTACCTCACTCGGAAGCCTTCTCGACCTTATTACTATCCTCTCGATTGGGACGCCGCGTTACATTCTGCTGCCCGCGGAGCTACTTTGGAGTACAAGCTCATGCGGAACGCCATGGCGGCCGGATATTCCAGCGGTCGGATCGCCGATAGTCGTCAGCTTCTTTGTCTCTCCGAGAATTTCTTAGTATTGGACAATCCGGAATTTGCCTGGTTTCAAGAGAGGGTCTTCGGCGACCCAGACTTTCAGGTCGAGCACGTTGTCGACTTCGCGCCCGACCGGCAGCTGTGGCTGGTGAAGAGGCTGCCCAATAGCAATCAGTGTACGGAGCGGTAATTCGAAGCGCGTTAAATTACGCGCACACTGCGGGCAAACTCCCCATTTCGGGCCTTCCCTCGCCACCTCCCCGGTGGCTAAGCTAATGAAAGCAAAAGCGAAAGCCAGCAGCTTTCTTTGCAAGAGTTTGGCAAAGCAGGTGCCTTTATGTACATTGTTCTCCGGCGTGAGACAGCCTCGAGGCCGCTCCGGAACGAATCTGAAGGAGTAAACAAGCATGGATAAGGAAGCCAACCCGCCTCGCACTCCAGGTACGACCTGGAAACCAGCCCAAGCTTACGCCATGGCGGCGGTTTGCCTGGTCATCGGCTTGGTCGTGGGATATCTGTTGCGCGGGTCATCTGCTCCCGCGCCTCCGCCCGTTGCGATGGCGGTTGCGGCACAGCCGGCGGGAGATCCTCATGCCGGCATGGGACAACAACCAATGCCGACCATGGAGGACATGAAGCGCATGGCCGACAAACAAGCGGAGCCTCTGCTGGCCAAGGTGAAGGCGGATCCCAAGAACGCCGATCTACTCAACAAAACTGCGCTCACCTACAAAGCAGCTCATCAATTCAAAGAAGCTATCCCCTATTTCCAGAAAGCTTTGGATGTCGATCCGAAGAACGTGGCCATCCGCGATGACATGGCCTCATGTATGTATTACACCGGTGACGTGGACGGCGCGCTGGCGGAACTTGACAAGTCGCTGACGTATGATCCGAAGCACCCGGGAACTCTGATGAACATCGGAATTATCAAGTGGAAAGGCAAGAACGATGTCGCAGGAGCGGTCGCAGCGTGGCAAGCGCTACTCAAGCGGAATCCGAATTTCCCGCAGAAAGCAGTGATCGAGCACATGATCACGGAGGCCCAGCAGCAGCCAAACACCGCACAGTCTTCAAATCAACCTAAGGAATAGCGGCCGCAAGCTTCACGTTTTACCGGACAGGACAGGCCATCAGCTTCGACGCGGTCAAGCATCGGCTGCTGTGCCGCATCGAGGAGCAGCGACCTCCGCGACTGGACCTGGAGAACTATGCAGCCGACAGAAACCAATTTAGCCGCCGTATTTTCTAGCGTTTTGTCGGAGATGCTCGGTTGGAGTTGGTTGGGGTGGCGGGTCGCATTGCCCCCATAACCCAAAGGTCGGTGGGTTCAAATCCACTCCCGCATCCAACGCAATCACAGAGGATTTGGAACCCCCGACCCATTGGTCCTGGGGTTGACTTGCCGATTCACTGCAACCGAATTCAAGCTTGCTGCAACGCAATTCAAACATTACTGCAATTGAATTCCAACAATTACAATTCATGTGTGCTCCAGAATTATTTTGCAATGGCGGCGTTTCGCGGCGGATGGCGGCAGATCGCGGTTTTTGGCGGCTCTTATCGCGCCCAAATTCGACGAAACCTGACCTAGTCTGTGCGGAATTGATTTGCAGTGCGGCAGGGTTGGGTGACAGTCAACACTCCGAGCGGGAACTCGGGCGATGTTGGATGTACGAGCGGTGGAACCAGTCGCGCCCTCGTCTTGACTGTCACGTAACCAAAAGCAACAGGAAAGTAGGCGATTAAGCCTGAAAGAGGGGCGCTCAATCACTAAGATAATAGGTTAGAACAGCGC
>Ga0075520_1000194_pt1 | contig 23734 bp, 19 predicted proteins | sample NGEPerB_FD_75100 | JGI IMG/M metagenome (GOLD analysis project Ga0075520, IMG submission 75100) | Arctic peat soil microbial communities from the Barrow Environmental Observatory site, Barrow, Alaska, USA - NGEE PermafrostAB12-B | ecosystem: Environmental > Terrestrial > Soil > Wetlands > Peat ... | reverse complement strand
GTGTCGACGCACCCGACTTCAATCTCGATCTCGAGGTGAAGCTGCGCGCGGCCGGTGTCAAGACGGTCCATTTCATCAGTCCGTCGATCTGGGCCTGGCGCGGCAAGCGTATCGACAAGATCAGGAAGGCTGCCGATCTGGTGCTGTGCATCTTCCCGTTCGAGCCAGAGGTCTTCGCCAAGCACAGGATCAATGCGGCCTATGTGGGCCATCCGCTCGCCAGCGTCATCCCGTTCGAGCCCGACAAAGCCGGGGCGCGCGCCGCGCTCGGCATCGGCGCCGCCGACACGGTGGTGGCGCTGCTGCCGGGCAGCCGTCGCTCCGAGATCCAGTACATCGCGCCGCGCGTCTTCGCCGCAGCAGCCGAGATGCACCGGCAGCGCCCTGGAGTGCGCTTCGTCGTTCCCGTTGTCACCGGACTGCGCCACGTCATCGAGCCGATCCGCCGCCAATACGCGGCCGACGCGCCGATCGAGTTGCTCGACGGCAACTCGCACGATGCGCTCGCCGCCTGCGACGTCGCCATCGTCGCCAGCGGCACCGCGACGCTCGAGACGGCCCTCTTCAAGCGGCCCATGGTCGTCGTCTACGCGATGCACGCGCTGACCTGGCAGATGGGCAAGCGCATGGCCTATCTGCCCTGGGTGTCGCTGCCGAACATCCTCTTGCGCGACTTCGCGGTTCCGGAGCTGCTGCAGGCCAACGCGACGGCGGCGAAGATCGCCGCCGCCACGTTCGCCTGGCTCGACGACCCGGCCGCATGCGACGCCTTGCGGGTTCGCTTCGAAGGCATCCACCGCGAGCTGCGGCGCGACACCGCGCGGCTCGCCACCGAAGCGATCGAGGCGGTGCTGCACACATGAGGCCCCCACGCTCATTTCATTCACTGCCCCCCGAGGGGGCGCGGCCGGCCTTGGGGCGGCCCGGCGGCCGGCCGGGCATGAAGCCCCCACGCTCATTTCATTCGCTGCGGCCCGGCGGTCGCCGCTGATCCAGTCATGCACGCAAGAACGTTCCTGCGCGCCGACAAGCTCCGCCTGCTCGTCGACGTGAGCGGGCCGATGGCCGGCGTCGACGAGGTCGGGCGCGGCCCGCTCGCCGGCCCGGTCGTCGCCGCCGCGGTCATCCTCGACAACAGGCGGACCATCCGTGGCCTCAATGATTCGAAGCTGCTGCAGCCCGACGAGCGCGAGCGCCTCGACGTCGAGATCCGCCGCAAGGCGGTGTGTTTCTTCATCGCCGAAGCCAGCGTCGAGGAGATCGACCGCATCAACATCCTGCGTGCCGCGCTGCTGGCGATGCGTCGCGCCGTCGAAGGGCTGCGCGAGCAGCCCTGCATCGTCCTGGTCGACGGCAACCAGCGGCCCGAGCTGACGATGGCGGTGCGCACCGTGGTTGGCGGCGATTCGAAGGTGCGCGCGATTTCGGCCGCGTCGATCATCGCCAAGGTCTACCGCGATCGCCTGCTGATGGCGCTGCACGGCGAGCATCCGCAATACGGGTTCGACGGCCACAAGGGCTATTCGACGCCCGGGCACCTCGCCGCATTGCGCGAGCATGGCGCCTGCCGGCACCATCGGCGCAGCTTCGCGCCGGTCCGTGACGTGCTCGACCGCATGTTCTGATCGGAGCTACGGTGGCCGCGAAGATCACCTACATCACCTCGCGCGACAACGCCCTGCTGGCGCGCCTGCGCAAGCTCTCGCGACATCCGGGCGGCTACCGCAAGGACGGACAGGTGCTTCTCGAAGGCGAGCATCTGTGCGAAGCCTGGGCACGGCGCGCCGCCGTGCCGGCGCAGCACGCGCTGGTGACGGAAGCAGCCTGGGAATCGGGTCGCTTCGCGGCGCTGGCCAATTCGGCGCAAGCCATCGCCATCGTCGCCGAGACAGCGATGGCCGACGTTGGCACGCTCGGCACGCCGGCGCCGCTCGCCTTTGTCGTCGACCTGCCGGAGCCGCCTGCGATCGAGCCCGGAATGGCGAGCGTCGTCCTCGACCGCATCCAGGACGCGGGCAACGTCGGCTCGATCCTGCGCAGCGCATCGGCCTTCGGCTTCGCCCAGGTCATCGCCATCAGCGGCACCGCGTCGCTCTGGTCGCCGAAGGTCCTGCGCGCCGGCATGGGATCGCACGTTGGGCTGCGTCTGATCGAAGGCGCCGACGCGGCGGCGCTCGCCGCGCTTGCCGTCCCCTGGCTCGCGACCAGCTCGCACGCATCGCACGCGCTCCACGAGCTCGCCATGCCATGGCCTTGCGCGTGGATCTTCGGCAACGAGGGAGAGGGTGTCGCCCCGTCGCTGCTGAGCGGCTGCCATGCGCAGGTTCGCATCCCACAACCGGGCGGCGAGGAGTCGCTCAACGTCGCTGCCGCCGCTGCCGTCTGCCTCTACGAGTCGATGCGGCGCGCGCTCTGAGCGCCGGCCGGGCGGTGCCCGGCGCGGCTACTCGAGCTTGCCGATCCTGCGCACCACCTGCGTCATGACCTTCGCGTCGGCGTCCCAGTAGAGCTGGAACGCCGGCGCATCGAGATACTCGATGGGGCTGCCGGCCTTGGCCACGACCTGCCGCACGACTGGGTCGGCCGCCACTTTCGCCGCGGCCGCGCGCAGGCGCATGACGATGGCGTCGGGCGTTTTCGCCGCGACAAACAGGCCCGACCATTGGGCGAACCGCACCGGATAGCCGGCCTGCGTCAGGCTCGGCACGCCAGGCAGCGCGGCGAGCGGTGCGTCGCCCCAGTGCGCGAGCGCGCGCAGACGGCCTGCCTGGATTTGCTGCACGACCGTCGACGGGCCGCTGGCAATGGCGTCGATCTGGCCGGCGAGCAGGGCGGTGATGGCGGGGCCGGCGCCGGTGTACGGGATGTGCGTCATGCGAAAGCCGGCCGCGGACTTGAGCATCTCCATCGGCACGTGCATGGTTCCGTAGTTTCCGGAGCTGCCGTAGTTGTAGGTGCCGGATTTTTTCTTCGCGTCGGCGATGAATTCGCCCAGCGTGTGCCAGGGAGAATCGGCGCGGACGACGAGCACGGTCGGGTCGGCGGTGAATCGCGCAATCGGCTTGAAGTCGCTCAGCTGGTAGGCGGGCTTGCGGTTCAGGATCGCGTCGGCTTCGGGCAGGATCGAGATCGACGACAGGCTGAGCAGAACCGTGTAGCCGTCGGCCGGGGCGCGCGCGGCGACGCCGATGCCGAGCGCGCCGCCGGCGCCGGCGCGATTTTCCACGACCACCGACTGACCGAGCTCGCGCGACAGGGCGTCGGCGACCGGCCGCGCCACGGTGTCGGCAACGCCGCCGGGCGGAAAGGGCACGAGCATCGTGATCGCGTGGTCGGGATACGCGGCCTGCGCGCACGCAGCGCCGGACGCTGCGATCAGCGTCGCGAACAGGGCGGCCGTGGAGACATGTCGAAGCAGCATGGGTCGGGCTCCAGAAGAATGGTCAGGCCCGCGGGTCGCGCCGGGCAAAACGGGTCAGTACATCAGCCGGTCGGGCCGCAGGTCGCGCAGGATCGTCGTCGCGATCTCCTCGATCGACTTGTGGGTCGACGACAGCCAGGCGATGCCTTCCTTCTTCATCATCGTCTCGCCGGACTTGACTTCCCAGCGGCAGTTCTCGATCGACGCGTACTTGCTCGCCGGCCGTCGCTCGTTGCGGATGCGGGCCAGCCGCTCCGGGTCGATGGTCAGGCCGAAGCACTTCGCCTTGAACGGCGCCAGCGACGCCGGGATCGCGGCGCGCTCGAAGTCCTCCGGGATCAGCGGGTAGTTGGCCGCCTTGATGCCGTGCTGCATGGCCAGATAGAGGGAGGTCGGCGTCTTGCCGCTGCGGCTGACGCCGACCAGGATCACGTCGGCTTCGGCCAGGCTCTTGGTCGACTGGCCGTCGTCGTGCGCGAGCGCGAAGTTGATGGACTCGATGCGGTCGGTGTACTCCTGGCTGTTCGAGACATCCGAAAAGCGACCGATGCGGTGGTTCGACGTGATGCCGAACTCGGCTTCGAGCGGCTCGATGAAGGTGTTGAACATGTCCATCACCAGGCCGCGCGACCGCTCCTTCACGACCGCCAGGATCTCGGCGTTGACGAGTGTCACGAAGACGATGGGTTTGCGCCCTTCGACCTCGGCGGTGTGGTTGATCTCGCGCACGACCTGGTGCGCCTTGTCGGTCGAGTCGATGAATGGCCGGCGCACGTGGCGCGGCTTGATGGCGAACTGCGAGAGGATGGAATTGCCGAACGTTTCCGCGGTGATGCCGGTGCCGTCAGAGACGAAATAGACGGTGTGTCTCGGACCGGGCGCAGCGGCTTCGGCAGGGTTCGTGGGCGCTGGAGCGGGCGTGGTCATGTCGGCGATGATGACATCGCAGCGCGGCATCGCGGCCGACAGGCCGAGCCGGGCCTCGACCGTAGAATCGACCGCCTGCTTCTGCCCGCGCCGCACTCCGCGCTCATGCACATCGCCACTCGCCTTCCACGTGTCCGCAGCCGCGCCCGTCCGGGTGGACCGCTGCGCGCCGGGGGCGAGCTCCGGGTGAGCGTCGAGCTGCCGGCAGCCCTGGGTGGGAACGCACCGGATTTTCACAGCCTCGGAGCCTTCCCATGTCATCCACCTACCTGGCGACCGCCCTCGTCGCCCGATTCGAACACTTGAGAATGACCGACGTCGAGGCGGTCGGCGGCAAGAATGCCTCCCTCGGCGAAATGATCAGCCAGCTGAGCGAGAGCGGCGTGCGGGTGCCGGGTGGCTTCGCGACGACGGCACACGCCTTTCGCCTCTTTCTCGCCGAAGGCGGCCTGACGAAGCGGATCGCCGAGCGTCTGTCCAGGCTCGACACCGATGACGTGCGCGCGCTCGCTGAAGCGGGCGCCGAGATCCGCGGCTGGATCGTGGCGCAGCCGTTTCCTCAGGCGCTCGACGCCGCAGTCCGTTCGGAGTACCAGCGGCTGGTCGACGGCAGCCCGAATGCGACCTTCGCGGTGCGCTCGTCGGCGACTGCGGAAGACCTGCCCGACGCCTCGTTCGCCGGCCAGCAGGAAACCTTTCTCAACGTCTCCGGCATCGACGAGGTGCTGGCGACGATGCGCGAAGTCTTTGCCAGCCTCTACAACGACCGCGCCATCAGCTATCGCGTGCACAAGGGCTACGCACACGGCGACGTGGCGCTCTCGGCCGGCGTGCAGCGCATGGTGCGCAGCGACCTGGGCGCGGCCGGCGTGATGTTCACGATCGACACCGAAAGCGGGTTCCCCGACGTCGTCTTCATCACCTCGAGCTACGGGCTCGGCGAGACGGTGGTGCAGGGCGCCGTCAATCCCGACGAGTTCTACGTCCACAAGCCGGCGCTGAAGAACGGCAAGCAGGCGATCGTCCGCCGCAATCTGGGCTCCAAGCTGATCCGGATGGGCTTCGCGTCGGCCGATGAGCACGCCGCCAGCGGCAAGCTGGTGACGACCGTCGACACCGCGACCGAGCAGCGCAACCGCTTCTCGCTCTCCGACGCCGACGTCATGGAGCTGGCCCGCTACGGCGTCGTCATCGAGACGCACTATGGCCGGCCGATGGACATCGAGTGGGGCAAGGACGGCGCCGACGGCAAGCTCTACATCCTCCAGGCACGGCCGGAGACCGTGAAGAGCCAGAGCGAGGGCAAGGTCGAGCAGCGCTATGCGCTGAAGGGCACCGGCACCGTTCTCGTAGAAGGCCGCGCGATCGGCCAGAAGATCGGCACCGGTCCGGTCCGCCTGGTCGAGTCGGTCGCCGACATGGACCGGGTCCAGGCCGGCGATGTGCTCGTCACCGACATGACCGACCCGAACTGGGAGCCGGTGATGAAACGGGCGAGCGCCATCGTCACGAACCGCGGCGGCCGAACCTGCCACGCGGCGATCATCGCCCGCGAGCTCGGCATTCCGGCGGTGGTCGGCTGCGGCAACGCCACCGAGGTGCTCAAGGAGAACGCGCTGGTCACCGTCGCCTGTTCCGAGGGCGACACCGGCTACGTCTACGACGGCCTGCTCGAGACCGAGGTGACCGACGTGCATCGTGGCGAGCTGCCGTATTCGCCGGTCAAGATCATGATGAACATCGGCAACCCGCAGCTTGCCTTCGAGTTCGCGCAGATGCCGAACTCGGGCGTCGGCCTGGCGCGGCTCGAGTTCATCATCAACAACAACATCGGCGTCCATCCGAAGGCGATCCTCGACTATCCGAACATCGACGCCGACCTGAAGAAGGCGGTCGAGAGCGTCGCCCGCGGCCATGCCTCGCCGCGCGCGTTCTACGTCGACAAGCTGGTCGAGGGCATCGCCACGATCGCCGCCGCGTTCTGGCCGAAACCGGTGATCGTTCGCCTCTCCGACTTCAAGAGCAACGAATACAGGAAGCTGATCGGCGGCTCGCGCTACGAGCCCGAGGAAGAAAACCCGATGCTCGGCTTTCGCGGCGCCTCGCGCTATGTCAGCGAATCGTTCGGCGAGGCCTTCGCGATGGAATGCGAGGCGCTGGTCCGCGTGCGTCGCGACATGGGCTTCATCAACGTCGAGGTGATGGTGCCGTTCGTGCGCACGCTCGGCCAGGCGGCGCAGGTCGTCGGCATGCTCGCCGACCACGGCCTGAAGCGCGCCTCCGCCGGCGGCACCGACGGGCTGAAGATCATCATGATGTGCGAGGTGCCGAGCAATGCGATCCTGGCCGAGCAGTTCCTCGAGCACTTCGACGGCATGTCGATCGGCTCGAACGACCTGACGCAGCTCACGCTCGGCCTCGATCGCGATTCCGGCCTCGAGCTGCTGGCCCGTGATTTCGACGAGCGCGATCCCGCGGTGAAGGCGATGATCTCGCGGGCGATCGCCGCCTGCCGCGCCACCGGCAAGTACGTCGGTATCTGTGGCCAGGGCCCGAGCGATCACCCCGATTTCGCCGACTGGCTCGCCGACGAAGGCATCGTCTCGATCTCGCTCAATCCCGACAGCGTCGTCGAGACCTGGCAGCGGCTCGCGACCCGCTGATCGGCTGTGCCTACAACACGAGCTGCATGTGCAGCTTGTCGTGGTAGGCCGCGCCCACCTTGATGGCACGAGGCAGCGTTCCGTACGGCGTGAATCCGCTCGTGGCATAGAGACCGATCGCTGCCGCGTTGCCGGCGGTGACGCTGAGCGTGAGCATCTCCATGCCCTGCGTCTGCCGCGCCGCGCCGATGCACGCATCGAGGAGAGCGCGGCCGACGTGGCGGCCGCGCTCCTCCGGCCGCACCATCATGCCGACGATGTGGCCGACGTGACGCACCTTCAGGCGCGTCTCGCGTTCGCAGCCGATCGCGCCGACCAGGCGGCGCCCGACCCATGCGCCGAGCAGGAAGTGGCCGCCCTCGCGCCGGTCGAGGCCGAGTCGCTGCAGGTAGTCGGCGGGCTCCTTGCTCTTTTCGGCGTCGGCGTCGGAAGTGAACGCTTCCGGATGCGCGAGCAGCATCTCGTCGCGCATCGCCTTGTAGTCGGCAAGATCGGCGACGACGAGCGGCCGGATCATCGTCGCGGGGATCGCTCGCTCGTGCGCCTGCAAGTCGGGCGCGGCCTCAACCGCCGATGTAGTGCATCTCGACGCGGCGTTCGCCCGCGGCCGGGTCGCCCTGACCGCGCAGCTCCGAATAGCGGTCGTCGCGGCCTTGCCAGATCGAGCCGACGGCCGCGGAGAGCTCGGCGTCGCTGGCGCCTTGCCGGAGCAGGCCACCGAGGTCGTGGCCGCGGCTCGCGAACAGGCAGAGGAAGAGCTTGCCTTCGGTCGACAGGCGGGCCCGGTTGCAGTCGTGGCAGAAGGCGCGCGTCACGCTCGAGATCGTGCCGACCTCGCCGGCGACACCCGGCTCGGCATAGCGCCAGCGTTCCGCCGTTTCGCCGACGGTGCGCATCAGCAGCGGCTCGATGGCGAAGGCCTCGCCGATGCGTTGCAGCACTTCCGAGGAGGGCAGCACCTCGTCCATGCGCCAGCCATTGGTGGCGCCGACATCCATGAACTCGATGAAGCGCAAGGCGACGTTGCGGCCGCGAAAATGCCGGACCATCGGCAGGATTTCGGCGTCGTTGACGCCGCGCTTGATCACCATGTTGACCTTGATCGGAGCGAACCCGGCACGCTCGGCGACATCGATGCCTTCGAGGACGGCGGCGACAGGGAAGTCGGCGTCGTTCATGCGCCGGAACGTCGCATCGTCGATGGCGTCGAGGCTGACCGTGATGCGGCCGAGCCCGGCGTCCTTCAACGCCCGGGCCTTGCGCGCAAGCAGCGACCCGTTTGTCGTCAGCGTCAGGTCGAGGGCGTCGCCTTCGACCGTGCGCAGTTGCGCGAGCTGACTCACCAGCCGCTCCAGGTCGCGGCGCAGCAATGGCTCGCCGCCGGTCAGGCGGATCTTGCGCACGCCGTGGCCGACGAACACCGCGGCCATCCGGGCGATCTCTTCGAAGCTCAGCAGCGCCGACTGCGGCAGAAATGCATAGCGCTTGTCGAAGATCTCCTTCGGCATGCAATAGCCGCAGCGGAAATTGCAGCGATCGGTGACGGAGATGCGCAGGTCGTGCATCGGCCGCTGCAAGCGATCCAGCATTTCACCGGTCGGCGCGACCAGCGGCGAAGGGACCCTGGGCAGCGCGTCGAGGCGGCGCAGATCGGTGACGGGAATGACTCGGTCGGTCATCCGTGCATTGTGCCCTTCGCGTCGCACCGCACGGGAGCGCGGGGGTTCCGTCGCTACTGGGCTGAAGCTGGAGCCGCGACGGCGGCCAGGCCGGTGCGCACAGCATCGACGGCCACTGCGGATGTGGCGACGTCGCCGAGCGTCTCGGCCCGGCGCCCACCTGTGAATCGCTTGGCCCAGTAGGCGAAGCCGAGATCGTCGGTGCGTACGTCCTTGCCGTGACTCGGCGCGTGGATGAAGCGGTTCTCGCCGATGTAGATGCCGACGTGAGAGAACGTGCGCCGCATGGTATTGAAAAAGACCAGGTCGCCGGGCTTCAGGTCTTCGCGCTTCACCGGCACGAGATTCTTCGCCGCCGCCTGCTCGTCGGCGCGGCGCGGCAAGGTCAGGCCGCTCAGCTCGAACACATGGCGGGTGAAGCCGCTGCAATCGAATCCGGTCTCGGCCGACTGGCCGCCGCGGCGGTAGCGGACGCCGATGAAATTCATCGCCGAGACGGCCATGTCGGCGGCGCGGTCATGAACCTGGCGCATGAGGCCGGGTTCGGCTGATGCGGCGTCGTCCCTGGCGGTCGGAGCGATGGCGGCGGCGGTGTCCGCGACGACGCTGGAGAGGGGATCGATGCTGTCGACGGCGACGGCGACGCTGGCAGTGGCGCCGAGAAGCGCGACGATCGCAAGCGAGCGGGCGCGACGGGTGAACGAGCGGGCTGGAACGGTCATCGGCCGGCAGGATAGGCGAGCGGGCCGGCCGCAGTCAACCGCCGATACCCCTGCTTGCACGGCGCCTGTGCGCCCGCAGGCCGCCTCTGCGCTATCGTCGGCGCCCGATTCGCGGTGATTTCAAGGCAGGAAGACGATGTTCAAGGCACTGTTGCTCGACAAGGACGAGGCCGGCTTTCGCGCCGCGATCCGCTCGCTCGACGAGGCGAGCCTGCCCGAGGGCGACATCCGCGCGGCCGTCGCGCATTCGACGCTCAACTTCAAGGATGGCCTGGCCATCACGAACAAGAGCCCCGTCGTGCGCGCCTGGCCGATGGTCGCAGGCATCGACGGCGCCGGGACGGTGCTCGCATCGAGCCACGCCGACTGGAAGCCGGGCGACCGCTTCATCCACAACGGCTGGGGCCTGGGCGAGACGCGCTGGGGCTGCCTCGCCGAGCGCGCGAGCCTGAAAGGAGACTGGCTGGTGCGGCTGCCCGACGCGTTCACGACGCGCCAGGCGATGGCGATCGGTACCGCCGGCTACACCGCGATGCTGTGCGTGATGGCGCTGGAGCGGCACGGCGTCGCGGCGGGCGATGGCACGGTGCTCGTCACCGGTGCGACCGGCGGCGTCGGCAGCGTCGCCGTTGCCCTCCTGTCGAAGCTCGGCCACCGTGTCGCCGCGGCGACCGGCAAGGCCGATCAGGCCGACTATCTGAAGGCGCTCGGCGCCGCCGAGATCGTCGATCGCGCCGAGTTGGCGGCGCCGGGCAAGCCGCTGCAGAAGGAGCGCTGGGGCGGGGTCGTCGATGCGGTCGGCAGCCACACGCTGGCCAATGCGCTTGCGCAGACGCGCTATGGCGGCGTCGTCGCCGCATGCGGCCTGGCGCAGGGCCACGACCTGCCCGCGACGGTGATGCCGTTCATCCTGCGCGGCGTCACGCTCGCCGGCGTCGACAGCGTGATGGCGCCGCTCGCCCTGCGCCGCGAGGCCTGGGAGCGGCTGGCGCGCGATCTCGATCCGCGCAAGCTCGAGCTCATCACGGAAGAGGTGCCGCTCGAGCAGGCGATCGAGAAAGCGGCGGCGCTGATGGCCGGCAAGGTGCGCGGGCGGATCGTCGTCGCGATCAGCGCAGCATCGCCAGCAGCCGTTTGAACGACGCATGCCGGCTGTTGCCGAGCCACTCGAAGACGACCATTTCGGTAGTGACGATGTCGGCGCCGGCGCGGCGTGCCCGCTCGGTCGCGGCCAGCCGGTTGTGGGGATGGCGCGAGCCGATCGCGTCCGCCACCCACTTGACGGCGTGGCCTGCCTCGAGCAGCCCGATCACCGTCTGCAGCACGCAAACGTGGGCCTCGCAGCCGGCGACCACGAAGGTGTTGCGTCCGGCAGGCAGCCTTTCGAGAAAGCCTTCCTCGCGGGCGGCGGAGAAGTGATCCTTCGAGAGCGTCGTGTCGCACATCGCGATGATCTCGGGGACCAGCGGGCCGAGGCCGTCGGGGTTCTGCTCGGTGCCGATGACGTGGACGCCGAGCTCGCGCGCGGCGGTCGCGACCTGGATGCAGCGGCGGATGACGTTCTCTGCATCGTGGATCGCCGGCATCAGGCGTGCCTGCGCATCGATGATCAGCACGGTGCTGTCGGCGGGATCGCAGAGCAGGCTCATCGGGCGACTCCTTGGCGAAAGACCACGGGATTTTCCGCTACAGCCGGCCGGCTCGGCGCGGCTTGGCGACAATCGAGCGGCCGGCCACCCCGAGGACACACGACATGATGATGAACGCCGCCGAATACCGGGAGTCGCTGCGCCGCTACAAGCCGCGCGTCTGGCTCGACGGCCAGGCGATCGAGAGCGTCGCCGACGCACCCCAGCTCAGGCCCGGAATCAACGCCATCGGCGTGACCTACGACATGGCGCTGCGCGAGGAGCTGGCGCCGCTGATGCTGGCGGTGCAGGCCTCGAGCGGCAAGACCGTCAACCGGATGCTGCACACCGACACCAGCAGCGCCGACCTGCTCAACAAGCTCGAAGCCGTGCGCATCCTCTGCCAGGAAACGGGCTGTGCGCAGCGCTACCTCGTGCACGACGCCTTCAGTGCGCTGGTGCAGGCGACGGCGCGCATCGATGCCGACAAGGGCACCGCCTACGGCGAGCGCTTCATGGCCTACCTGCACGACTTTCAGGACAAGGACCTGGCGGTCGGCATCTGCATGACCGATGCCAAGGGCGATCGCAGCAAGCGGCCGCACGAGCAGGCCAACATCGACAGCTACGTGCACATCGTCGAGCGGAGCGGCCGGGGCATCGTCATCTCGGGAACCAAGGCGATCGTCACCGGCGCGCCCTACGTGCACGAGTTCCTGGTCATGCCTTGTCGCAACATGAGCGAGGCCGATGCCGACTTCGCCGTCTGCTGCGCCGTGCCCTGCGATGCCGACGGCGTGACCATCGTCGCCCGGCCGGCCGGACGGCCAGGCGAGAAGGCGGCGCTCTTTTCCAACAAGTACGGTCAGTCGACCGGCGTCGTCGTCTTCGACAAGGTCTTCGTGCCATGGGAGCGCGTCTTCCTCGCCGGCGAGTGGGAACACTCGTCGCATCTCACCTACAGCTACGCGACCCACCACCGGCAGACCTGCATCGCCGCGCGCGCCGGCTTCGGCGACCTGCTGATCGGCGCCGGCGCCCTGATGTGCGAGGCCAACGGCTTCGATCCCGGCCAGGAAACGCACCTGCGCGAGCAGATGGTCCAGCTCATCACGATCGTCGAGGGCTTCTATGCCTGCGGCGTCGCCGCGAGCGTGTATGCGACCGAGGACAAGCCGTCGGGCGTCGTCATGCCCGACCCGGTGTTCTCGAACATCGGCAAGCTGCTGCTCGCCAACCAGATCTACGAAATGCACCGCATCGCCCACTACGTGTCGGGCGGCCTCATCGTCACGCTGCCCGGCCCGGATGAAGACCACAACCCGGCCACCGCGGCCAACCTCGCCGACGTGCTGCGCGCCAACCCCGACGTGCCCTACGACAAGCGCATCGAAGCGGCGCGTTTCATCGAGGATCTGACGGCGTCGTACCAGGGCGGCTGGTACTCGGTCATCAGCCTGCACGGCGGCGGCTCGCCGGCGGCGATGAAGCAGGAGATCTGGCGCAACTATCCAGTCGGCAACAAGGTCGAGCTGGTCGAGCGGCTGCTCCATCGCGGCCTGCTGGCCGATGCGTCGCGCTCGATCACCGCCAACCGCCAACCGGGCAAATGCTGCGACACCGGTTGCATGCCACCCGCGAAGACGACGATGGTGGCGCTGCCGCCATCCCGGCGCGACAGCCTGTCGAGCTGATTTCGAGAGACGATGCCATGACGACCATCGACAAGACCCCAGGCGCCGCCGGCGGCGAGCGCTTTCACGCGGTCTGGCGCCGCTCGCTCGACGATCGCGACGCGTTCTGGGCCGAGCAGGCGGCGCTGATCGACTGGCAGCGGCCGTTCGACAGCGTCTGCGACGCGAGCCGGCCGCCCTTCGTTCGCTGGTTCGCTGGTGGCACGACCAATCTCTGCCACAACGCTGTCGATCGGCATCTCGCGACGCGTGCCCATCAGCCGGCGCTGATCCACGTCTCGACCGAGACCGGCAGCGAGCGCGTCTACACCTTCGCCGAGCTGCACGACGAGGTCCAGCGCATGGCCGCGATCCTGCTCGCGTTCGGCGTCGCGCAGGGCGACCGCGTGCTCGTCTACATGCCGATGATTCCGGAGGCGGCGTTCGCGATGCTGGCATGCGCCCGCATCGGCGCGATCCACTCTGTCGTCTTCGGCGGCTTTGCCAGCAGGAGCCTGGCCAGCCGCATCGACGATGCCGAGCCGATCGTCATCGTCAGCGCCGACGCGGGCAGCCGCGCCGGCAAGGTCATCGCCTACAAGCCGCTGCTCGACGAGGCCATCGCGCTCGCCGCGCACAAGCCGAAGAAGGTGCTGCTCGTCGACCGCGGCCTCGCGCCGATGCCCCTCACTGCCGGCCGCGACGAGCCCTATGCCGCGCTTCGCGAACGGCACCGCGGCGCCGATGTGCCGTGCGTCTGGCTCGACGCCACGCACCCGAGCTACACGCTCTACACCAGCGGCACGACCGGCCAGCCGAAGGGCGTGCAGCGCGACACCGGCGGCTACGCCGTGGCGCTCGCAGCGAGCATGAAGCACATCTTCTGCGGCAACCCTGGCGAGACATACTTTTCGACCAGCGACATCGGCTGGGTCGTCGGCCACAGCTACATCGTCTACGGCCCGCTCATCGCCGGCATGGCGACCATCATGTACGAAGGCCTGCCGGTCCGGCCCGACGCCGGCATCTGGTGGCAGCTGGTCGAGAAATACAAGGTCACGGTGATGTTCACCGCGCCGACGGCGATCCGGGTGCTGAAGAAGCAGGATCCCAAGTACCTGCGTGAGCACGACCTGTCGTCGTTGCGTGCGCTCTTTCTCGCCGGCGAGCCGCTCGACGAGCCGACCGCCGCGTGGATCGCCGAGGCGATCGGCAAACCCGTCATCGACAACTACTGGCAGACCGAGAGTGGTTGGCCCATCCTCACCATCGCCAACGGCATCGAGGCCGCGCCGAGCAAGTTCGGCAGTCCGGGCGTGCCGATGGTCGGGTTCGACGTGAAGATCATCGACGAGCGGACCGGCCAGGACATCGTCGAGCCGAACCGCAAGGGCGTCGTCGTCATCGAGGGGCCGACGCCGCCGGGCTTCATGCAGACCATCTGGCACGACGACGCGCGCTTCGTCGAGACCTACTGGAAGAGCATCGCCGGCCGCAGCGTCTACAACACCTTCGACTGGGGCATCCGCGATGCCGACGGCTACTACTTCATCCTCGGCCGCACCGACGACGTCATCAACGTCGCCGGGCATCGCCTCGGCACCCGCGAGATCGAGGAGAGCATCTCGAGCCATCCGAACGTCGCGGAAGTCGCCGTCGTCGGCGTCGCCGACGCGCTGAAAGGCCAGGTCGCGATGGCCTTCGTCATCGCCAAGGATGCATCGGCGCTCGCCGATGCGAAGGCACGGCTGACACTCGAGGGCGAAATCATGAAGACGGTCGACACGCAGCTCGGCGCACTCGCCCGGCCGTCGCGCGTCCACTTCGTCATCGCCTTGCCCAAGACGCGGTCCGGCAAGCTTCTTCGTCGCGCCATCCAGGCGATCTGCGAAGGCCGCGAAGCCGGCGACCTGACCACCATCGAGGACGCGTCGGCGCTCGACCAGGTTCGCGACGCCATCCAGCTCTGAGCCGGGGACGCCGTATGCGCCTATCGACTCTTGTTGCCGTTGCTGCCGTACTTGCCACGGCGAATTCCGTGCTCGCTGCCGACCTGGCCTTGCCGGGGCCGGTCTTTCCGAGCTTCGCCGACGCCAAGGCGCTGACCGACGCGTGCAATAGCGGCCGGGCCGGCGCCGCGCTGCGCGTCAAGGCGCTCGAGCGACACGCGCCCGACGACGCCTGGCTCGCTGCCGCCGACGACCTCAATGCCTACCAGGAAGACGTTGCCGGGCCGATGTCGATCCTCGAAAATGCCCATCCCGATGCGGCGATCCGCGACGCGGCGCAGGCCTGCAACCTGCGCTGGGCCGACTTCAATTCGACCTATGGCCAGAACGAGGCCATCTACGGCGCACTCATCGCCGTCAAGCCGCGCGACCGGGTCGACGCGGCCATGGTCGCGTTTCTGGTCGAAGGCTTCGAGGATGCGGGCGTTGCGCTGCCGATGGACAAACGCGAGCGCGCCAAACAGCTCAACGACCGTCTGAGCTTTCTCGTGCAGGCATTCAGCAAGCGCGTTCGCGACGACGCCACCAACGTCCCGTTCACGGCCGCTGAGCTGGAAGGCGTCCCGACAGCGGTGTGGAAAGACAAGCCGCGCGATGCCGAAGGCCGTGCGCTGCTCGGCCTTGACTATCCGACCTCGATTCCGGTGCTGAACCTGGCCGTCATGCCGGCGTCGCGCGAGCGCATGTACCGCGCCGTGCTCAACGAAGGCGGCGAGGACAACCTGAAGACGCTCGGCGAGATCGCGACGCTGCGCCGCGAGTACGCCGCCTTGTTCGGCCAGCCGAGCTATGCCGCGTTCAACCTGCGTCGGCGCATGGCGGCCGACCCGGCGACGACCCAGCGCTTTCTCGACGACGTGCGCAGCGCCTTGACGACGCGGGAAAAGCGCGACATCGCCGAGCTGACCGAAGCCAAGGCGAGGGACCTGGGGACACCGGTCGCGGCGACGCGTCTCGAACGCTGGGATGTCACCTACTACACCGAGCGCGTGCGGCGCCAGCGCTACGCCGTGGACCAGGAGGCGTTCCGGCCTTATTTCCCACCCGAGGAAAGCATGCGCTTCGTGATGCGTGTGCTCGAGCGCCTGCTCGGCATCCGCTACACCCAGGTGCCCGCCACGCTCTGGCATCCCGATGTGCGGGCCTATGCGGTCAGCGACGTCGCCAGCGGCAAGGCGATCGCCACGCTCTACGTCGATCTCTATCCGCGCGAGGGCAAGTTCAAACACGCGGCTGTCTGGCCGTTTCGCAACGCCGCGACACGGCTCGACCGCGCACCGCAGGCGGCGCTCCTCGTCAACATGGACCGCCAGGGCTTGAGCCTCGGCGAACTCGAAACGCTCCTGCACGAGATGGGCCACTCCGTGCACAGCAATCTCTCGCAAAGCCGCTACAACGTCATCGCAGGGACCAATGTGCAGGGCGACTTCGGGGAGGCGCCGTCGCAGATGCTCGAAGACTGGGTCTACGACAAGCGCGTCCTGAAGCTGTTCGCGGAGGTTTGCCCGTCGTGCAAGCCGGTTCCCGACGAGATGATCGACAAGGCGCGCGTGGCGCGCGACTTCACCAAGGGCATCCTGAAGTCGCGCCAGCATCTTTTCGCGTCGTACGACCTCGCGCTCTACGGCGAAAAGCCGCAGCAGCCGATGGCGCTCTGGGCCAGGATGGAAGGCGCGACGCCGCTCGGCTACGTGCCCGGAACGATGTTCCCGGCAGCCTTCGAGCACATCACGCAGGACTATGCGGCCGGCTACTACGGCTATCTGTGGAGCGAGGTCATCGCGCTCGATCTGCGCACCGCCTTCGCCGCCGACCGGCTCGACCCGGTGGTCGGCGCCCGCTACCGCCAGACCGTCCTGTCGCAAGGGCGGCAGGCACCGCCGCGCGAGCTGGTGAAGAACTTCCTCGGCCGCGAGACGAACTCGAAGGCGTTCTTCGACGACCTGGCGCGCTGAGTCACTCCGGGCCGACACCGTTGCGACTCCGTCGCCGACGGTCGTGTAGAGCTCCATGCCGCGAGCGAGCGAATGATCCCTTTCGGGGCGCGATTGCGACCTTGACTGCAGGGGCCGTGCATATTGACGCGGCGCGAGGAGCCAGCATGCGCAATCTTGCCATTCAGCGGATCACCAGACGCACTGCCACGGTCGCGTCGGCCGACGGCAACGCCACGCTGGTCGTTCCTGCAGGTGCCTGCCGAACGACCCGATCAACAACGCGAGCATGCTGAGTGTGTAGGTCGCGACGCCGGTCCCGGTACAGTCGGCGACGGCCATGACGAGCGCACCCGATCCCCGGCAATGGGCAGAGGCGATGGCCGCCTTCGGGGCCTGGGCCGACCTGCCCGAGGCGGAGCGTGCTCCGTGGCTCGAAGCGATGGCCGCGTCCGAGCCCGAGCTGCACGGCCGCGTCGCCTCGCTCATCCGCGCCGACCGGGACGCTGAAGGCGGTGCCTTCCTGAACCGCGAGGCTGCCGCCCCGCCGGCGGCAGCCGTCTCGCTGGAAGGGCGACGGCTCGGGCCATGGCAGATCGAGCGGCTGATCGGCAGCGGCGGCATGGGCCAGGTCTGGCTGGCGCGCCGCACCGACGGCCTCTACGACGGCCTGGCCGCGATCAAGCTGATGCGCCTCTCGGCGCTCGATGCCGGCGCCAACGCGCGGTTCGCGCGCGAAGGCCAGCTGCTCGGCCGGCTCAGCCATCCGAACATCGCACGGCTGCTCGATGCCGGCGTCACCGAATCGGGCGAGCGCTACTTGGTGCTCGAGTACGTCGACGGCGAACGCATCGATCGCTATTGCGATCGGCGCCGCTTGACCGTGACGCAACGTGTCGCCCTTTTCATCGTCGTCTGCCAGGCCGTCGCGCATGCGCACGAGAACCTCGTCGTGCACCGCGACCTGAAGCCGTCGAACATCTTCGTCACCGCCGACAGCCAGGTCAAGCTGCTCGACTTCGGCGTCGCCAAGCTGATCGAAGGCGACGCCGAGACTGCCGGCGAAGCGTCCGACCTGACGCGGTCCGGCGGCGCGGCCATGACGCCCGAATACGCATCGCCCGAGCAACTGAACGGCGGTACCGTGACCACGGCCACCGACGTCTACGGTCTGGGCCTGGCGCTGTACGGCCTGCTTAGCGGCAGCCGCCCGTTTGGCGAAGAGGGCACGCCGACGCCGTTGCGCGCAGCCCGTATCCACACCGAGCCGCGAGCGCTGTGGAGCCTGCCTGCGGACATTGCAGCGGCCGAGCGCATCGCCGCTGCGCGCGGCAGCAGCCTGCCAGCGTTTCGCAAGGCCTTGCACGGTGACGTCGGTGGCGATAGGCAAGGCGATCAAGGCCGATCCGGCCGAGCGCTACCGCTCGGTGCCCGATTTCGCCGACGACCTGCAACGCACGCTGGAGCAGCGGCCCATCGCCGCCCGACCCGACAGCGTCGCCTACCGCAGTGCCAAGTTCGTTCGCCGGCACAGGTTCGGCGTCGGCGCCGGGGCGCTCATCGTCATCGCCGTGGCGGGTGGCGTCACCGGCACGCTCATCAAACAACGCGAAGCCGAACAGCAGGCACGTGAAGCCGAACGTCAGGCGCAACGTGCGGTGGCCGTCAAGCGCTTCCTGCTCGACCTGTTCGACCAGGCACGCAGCGCCGTCAAGAGCAACGGCACGCACGCCCGTGAGGCGACCGTCAACGACATGTTGGTCGCGGGCGCGGAGCGCGTCGATCGTTCGTTCGCCTCGCAGCCGGAAATCCGCGACGAGATTTTCGAGGTGCTGACCGACCTGTATTCGGAAACCGACGACCGCGAGCAGATGACGAGCCTCGCTCGCCGGCGTTTGGTTGCGGCACGCAGCAGCTGCGGTGCCGACGACCGCCGCACCGCGCCGGCCGACGTGCTTGCTGGCCGGCGTGCTGTTGAACTACGGCGAGAACGACGAAGCGAAGGTGCTTCTTGATCACGCGCAAATGGTGCTCGATCGGGCCGGCGACACCACGTCGGTCGGGCGTGCCCATCTGCTGCGCTGGCAGGGTGCGTATGTGCAGCTCAACGATCCGAAGGCGCCATGGCCGGGCCACCCGATGCGGCGCGCCGTGCAGCTGATGCACGACCGCTATCCCGACGACGACAACCTGCTCGAGGCCTCATGGCAGTGCCCGGCCTGGCGTGCAGGGCCGGCTTCGCCGACGAGGCGCTCGCCGCTGCCGACGAGCTGCAGCGCCGCGCGCTCGCGAGGTACGGGCCCGACAACCTCTTCACCGCCGAGGCCATGCAGTCACGCGGCAACCTGCTGATGCTCGCCGGCCGGCCCGAAGAAGCAATCCCCCTGATGGAACGGGCCATCGTCGGCTTCGCCAAGTTCACCGGCAAGGACAGCCCCGACGTGATCGCCGCCAGCCTCGGTCTCGCACAGGCGAAGTTCGCGGTTGGGCACAAGCCCGAAGCGGAGCATCTGTTCGACACGGCAGCGCGGATGATTCACGACAAGTACCCCACCGATGCCCGCCTCGCGAAGCGACTGGTGAACTACAGGGCGAATACCGAAAAGATCCTGGCGGGCAATCGACCGCATTGCGGCAGCTGAGCTGCTCGTCGCGGCGGCGAACGTCGCTATCGAAAGGATCGGGCTAACTTCGACACTGTCGCCTAAAGCACTTCGCTTGCGAAGTCGGCGAGGCGCGAGCGCTCGCCGCGCGCCAGGGTGACGTGGCCGGAATGGGCCCAGCCCTTGAAACGGTCGACCGCATAGGTCAGGCCCGAGCTGCCCTCGGTCAGGTACGGCGTGTCGATCTGCGCCAGATTGCCGAGGCAGACGATCTTCGTGCCGGGGCCGGCCCGCGTGATCAAGGTCTTCATCTGCTTGGGCGTCAGGTTCTGCGCCTCGTCGATGATGACGAACTTGTTCAGGAAGGTGCGTCCGCGCATGAAGTTGAGGCTCTTGATCTTGATCTTCGAGCGCACCAGGTCATTGGTCGCGGCGCGGCCCCATTCGCCGGCACCGCCGTCGGTCTTCGAGAGCACTTCGAGGTTGTCGTCGAGTGCTCCCATCCACGGGCCCATCTTTTCTTCCTCGGTGCCGGGGAGAAAGCCGATGTCCTCGCCGACCGGCACGGTCACGCGGGTGACGATGATCTCGGTGTAGCGCCGGTCGTCCATCACCTGCTCCAGGCCCGAGGCCAGCGACATCAGCGTCTTGCCGGAGCCGGCGGTGCCGGTCAGCGTGATGAAGTCGCAGTCCGGATCCATCAGCAGGTTGAGCGCGAAGTTCTGGTCGCGGTTGCGCGCCATCACGCCCCAGACCGAGTTCTTCTGGTGCGTGAAGTCGCGCAGCGTGCGCAGCACCGCCGTCTTGCCGGTGATCTCGATCACCTTGGCGTAGAGCGACGCGGCGCCCGGCGCCTCGAGATAGACGAACTGGTTGATGAGCAACTGCGGAATGATCGGGCCGCTGATCCGGTAGAAGGTCAGGCCGCCTTGCTGCCAGCTCTCGACGGTCTTGCCGTGCTTGTCCCAGAAATCGGCGGGCAAGGGCAGCGCGCCGGTGTAGAGCAGATCGCCGTCGTCGAGCGTCTTGTCGTTGAAATAGTCTTCGGCCGGAAGACCCAGTGCCCGCGCCTTGATGCGCATGTTGATGTCTTTCGACACCAGCACGACGTCGCGCCCGGGCTGCTGCTCGCCGAGCGCCTTGACGACGCCCAGGATCTGGTTGTCGGCCTTGCCCTGCGGCAGCCCATCCGGTAGCCGCACGTCGATCAGGTCGGTCTGGAAGAAGAGCTTGCCGCCTGCCTCGCGGTGGCCGGTGCGATTGAGCAGGATGCCTTCGGCGCGGCCGGCGGCGTTGCGCGTCGGCATGTTGGCGGCGAGCGCATCGAGGTCGCGGCTCACCTGGCGCGCGTTGCGCGCGACCTCGGTCATGCCGCGCTTGTGCCCGTCGAGCTCCTCGAGCGTGATCATCGGCAGGTAGATGTCGTGCTCCTCGAAACGGAACAGCGACGTCGGGTCGTGCATCAGCACGTTGGTGTCGAGGACGAAGAGCGTGGTCGGGCCAGTGCCGCGTGGCTTCTTCTGGCGTTCGGGGCGGGACAGCGAGCGGACCACTGCCGGCGTCGGCGCCGGCGCAGCGGCGACGACGGGCGGCAGCGGCGCGGGAAGCGCGACATCGTCCCGTAGCTCCAGCAGCGCCGGGGCGACAGGCTCCGCAGCGGGCCGCTCGCGCCGGGCCCGTTTGGCCGCGGCACCTGCACCCTGTGTCTCGAATGCCTCGCGGCTCAGGAGATCGGCGCGCTTGGCCGGGGGCTTGGGCAGGGGCATGGGAGTCTCGATCGGTGAACGGCGGCTTGGGAGAGCCGGCGCGGATGCAGGGTGCGGCGAGAAGAAGCGCTGGAGGGCGTGCGCATGGCGCGCGACGCGACCTGACTCAGCCGGCTTTCTTGAGCGCCTTCACAGCCTTCAGGACTTCTTCGACATGGCCCGCGACCGTGAGGCCGCGCCACTCGGAGCGCAGGACGCCGCTCGCATCGATGAGAAAGGTGCTGCGCTCGATGCCCTTGACCTTCTTGCCATACATGATCTTGTTCTTGACCACGCCGAACATGTGGCAGAGCTTTTCCTCGGTGTCGGCGATCAGCTCGAAGGGCAACTCGAGGTTGGCCTTGAAGCGGTCGTGCGAGGCCATGTTGTCGCGCGAGACGCCGAAGAGCACGGCGCCGGCCTTGACGAAATCCTTGTAGTGGTCGCGAAACTGCATCGCCTCGGTGGTGCAGCCCGGCGTGTTGTCCTTCGGGTAGAAATAGAGGACGACGATCTTGCCGGCGTAGGCCTGTGGCGTGAACTTCACCCCTCCGGTGGCGAGCGCTTCAAATTCCGGGACGGGTTTGTTGAGGGCAGGCGTCATGTAGCTCGGTGTCGGTGATGTATCGCTGCCATTGCAAGATCAGATCAAGATCGGATCGCGAAGGCTTGCGGGGCGTAACCGTCGATTATAGGGCTTCGCGCGGCCTGTTCGACCGCTCGTTGGCCGCGTCAAACCGGGGCCGTCGACGGCGTGAAAAGTAGCGCGGCGATGACCGAGCGGCTCTCGGCGAGAAGCACGTTGTAGGTTCGGCAGGCGGCGGCGCTGTCCATCGTTTCGACGCCGATGCCGGCCTCGATCAACGGGCGCAGCAGGGCCGCAGCCGGAAACCGGAGGCGCGCACCGCTGCCGAAGATGACGAGCTCGGGCTTTCGCGCCGCGAGCTGCGCGAAATGCGCCGCCGTCAGTGCGTCGAAGCTCGCCGCGTTCCATGGCAGCACGTCACCGCTCCAGGGCACGACAACGCTTTCGGTCCAGGCGGTGCCATTGACAACGACGCCGTCCGGCCCGTGCCTGGCGATCGCGTTCTGTCCTTCCATCCGGTCGGCACGCATCTTCATGCGCCGATTATCGGAGCGCGCCGCGACGTCCTGCCGATCGCGGCTGCGCCCGCAGGCTGAAGCCCCGACCCCTGTGGTCCAATATCCGGCTCTCGTCGCCACCCCTGTCGAAGCCCCATCGTGTCGCCACTCCTCAAGTCGAGCAAGCTCGCCAGCGTCTGTTACGACATCCGTGGCCCCGTGCTCGAAAAGGCGCGGCAGATGGAAGAAGACGGCCAGCACATCATCAAGCTCAACATCGGCAACCTCGCCGTCTTCGGCCTCGAGCCGCCCGACGAGATCGTGCAGGACATGATCCGCAACCTGCCGCACTCGGCGGGCTACACCGATTCGAAGGGCCTGTTCGCGCCGCGCAAGGCGGTCGTCCACTACACGCAGCAAAAGGGCGTGAAGGGCGTGGCGGTCGACGACGTGTTCCTGGGCAACGGCGCCTCCGAGCTCATCACCATGAGCATGAACGCGCTGCTCAACAACGGCGACGAGGTGCTCATTCCGGCGCCCGACTATCCGCTCTGGACGGCCTCGGTCGCTCTCTCCGGCGGAACGCCGGTGCACTACCTGTGCGACGAGGCGTCCGACTGGATGCCCGACCTCGACGACATGGAGAAGAAGGTCACACCGCGAACGCGCGCCCTCGTCGTCATCAACCCGAACAACCCGACCGGCGCCCTCTACCCGGTCGAGGTGCTGCAGAAGATCGTCGATCTTGCGCGGCGGCACGAACTCATCATCTTCGCCGACGAGATCTACGACAAGACGCTCTACGACGGTTGCATCCACACCTCGATCGCCTCGCTCGCCGACGACATCCTGTTCCTGACCTTCAACGGCCTGTCGAAGAATTACCGCTCGTGCGGCTATCGCGCCGGCTGGATGGTCGTCTCCGGCGAGAAGCGCCACGCCCGCGATTACATCGAGGGCCTCGGCATGCTGGCCTCGATGCGCCTGTGCTCGAACACGCCGGGCCAGTTGGCGATCCAGACGGCGCTCGGCGGCTACCAGAGCATCGACGATCTGGTCGCTCCGGGCGGCCGGCTGCGCCGGCAGCGCGACCTCGCCCACGAGCTGCTCACGGCGATCCCGGGAGTCACATGCGTCAAGCCGAAGGCGGCGCTCTATATGTTCCCCAGGCTCGACCGGGAGATGTACCCGATCGAAGACGATCAGCAATTCGCGTACGAGCTGCTGGCCGAGCAGAAGGTGCTGATCGTGCAGGGCACGGGCTTCAACTGGCCGAAGCCGGATCACATCCGCGTCGTGTTTCTGCCGAATTCCGACGACCTGACCGATGCGATCGGCCGCATTGCCACCTTTCTCGACCACTACCGCACCCGTCATTCGCAGTGAGCGTGGCCTGTCCTTCATGAAACCGATCCGGGTCGGATTGCTGGGCGCCGGCGTTGTCGGCAGCGGCACCTTCACCGTCCTGCGCCGCAACCAGGACGAGATCCGGCGCCGCGCCGGCCGCGAGATCCGCATCACGCACATCGCCGATCTCGACACCGCCCGCGCCACGGCGCTCGCGGACGGCGATGCCGTCGTGACGGCCGACGCGCATTCGGTGATCGCGCAGCCGGACATCGATGTCGTCGTCGAGCTGATCGGCGG
>Ga0075520_1000192_pt1 | contig 23792 bp, 21 predicted proteins | sample NGEPerB_FD_75100 | JGI IMG/M metagenome (GOLD analysis project Ga0075520, IMG submission 75100) | Arctic peat soil microbial communities from the Barrow Environmental Observatory site, Barrow, Alaska, USA - NGEE PermafrostAB12-B | ecosystem: Environmental > Terrestrial > Soil > Wetlands > Peat ... | reverse complement strand
TGGAGCCTATTTGCAATATCGCTGGCAGGACTTGGCCGCTGATAACGCGGGAACGTGTTCAACGGCAAATACCCCTCCCACTGGAGGCACTCTCGTAAATGGAATTACTCCTTTGACCGCAGGCGCCTCCCTTGGCTGCCCCAGCTGGGGCGTGTCCAACGCCATGGTGCGCCGCGGAGCGCGCGCGTTTACGCCTGATTTGTGGGTACAGGTCCTGTACAGGAAATTCCGCTTCGAATTGGAGGCGGTCTCTGTACAAGGCTCGATCGACAACGTCAGCAATACGGATTACCAGTACTCACTTAACGCTGGCGGCGGAGCTTGGCTGCTTCGCAGCTACGGTTTTGCAACGGAAATTCAGCAGCGGTTGCTCGAAGATCGCCTTGACATATCGATGAATTTTGGCTGGGCCTCGGGTGATCCGAATGCCGCCCAATTGGACGGCTCGACGGGCCTGCAACCGGGCAACAATGGTCTGCAAACCGCAGAAGGGTCGAACACGTTTAGAGAGTTCCGGTTTAACCCGGCATACCGCGTCGACCTAATATTGAATCGAAATATTCTAACGCGGATACAAGGCACCTATTACCTGCGCCCAAGCGTCGGCTATGATTTCATGCGCAAGAACAACGGACAGCGGTTAGGTGGCAATATTGCCGGCATCTGGACGCGCGCCAGTGAGTACATTCAAGCCCCCGGTCACGCTCGTGACCTTGGCATCGAGGTCGACGCGTCCATCTACTTTCAGTCAAAGGATGGTGCCCTCAACGACAAGCCCGGCGCACAAGGCGGCTTTTTCACGATGCTCCAATATGGCCTGTTGTTCCCAATGGCTGGCCTCGGTTACCCCAGCGGAACACCGTCCACGGCTGGTACAGCTGCTTACTATCAAGGGCAATTCGGCAACTCGGACTTGTCCACGGCGCAAATCCTCCGTTGGTACATGGGCATATTCTACTGACACTTGAACCGCCAAATCGGCCGACACCTGTGGGCCACCCGTCGGCCAGCTGCTTCGCGTTGACATCTGGAGTGATTCGGGTAGTTAGAGCGCCTGGTGGTAACCGGACGTCGGCACAGTGGTTGGGGCCATTGATACTCAGCCGGAATCGGCGAAAGTACTGGTTGTCGCTCAGTCAATTGAATCGAATGGCCAATTCGGCCGTCCAACGCAAACACCGGGATATTCCCGCGATCTTGAGCTAGTCCGAAAAAGGAGCACTTCATTATGAGTAAGAGCATTCGTATAAAGCATTTCGTGGCCCCTGCCCTACTGACACTCGCGGCCATCGGGCTAAGCACTGGTTGTAGCAGCGCCAAGAACGCAATCGCAGGTGCTACGAGCTGCGGCACCGGCGACGCCGGCGCCAGCTTGACCGCCAAATTTGACGCGTTCAAAGCTGCCGTCGACGATTTAAGTACGGCCGAAGCTTCGATCACGAGCAAGGTCGCGCTTGCCTGTATCGGTATTGCCAAGGACTTAAATTCCACCGCAACGCTTCCAACCGTGACCAACGGGCAAACGGTGAAGGACACCGATACGCAGGCCGCATGCAAAGCAGCAACGGATGCAATCGCCACAGCGAAGGCAGGTGGAACGATTACGGTTAACTATTCAGCTCCCTCATGCACCATTGACGCAAAGGCTCAACTGGATTGCAGTGCCAAGTGCAATGCTTCAGTGGACTGCACGGCGCCAAGCATCACCGCCGAATGCAGTCCGGCTGAGCTAAGCGGTACTTGCAACGCAAATTGCACCGGCTCATGCTCAGCCGACTTGACCGTCGCGGCTAGCTGCACGGGAACCTGCAATGGGACTTGCGAAGGCACCTGTGCGGGACAAACAGGCACAACAACGAATGCTGTTGCCTGCAACGGAAGTTGCACTGGCGGCAACTGCAAAGGCTCGTGTAAAGCGGCCGTCGGTGCGACAGCCAGTTGCAGCGGTTCCTGTTCCGGCGGATGCTCGGTCGAATACACCGCACCCAAGTGCAGTGGAAAGATTACTCCGCCGTCCTGCAACGCCGCGGCGGATTGCAACGCGGGTTGCAATGGTTCGGCGTCCATGACGGCATCTTGCACGCCGCCGAGCGTGACGGTGGTGGTCAGCGGCGGCGCATCAGCGGCGTTGCAGACTACCCTTCAGACCAACCTACCGGCTATCCTCGAGATCAAGGCTCAGGCCGTATTGGCGACCGATGCCTTAACGAATCTCACCAGCAGTGCCGGTGCGGTTGTGACTGCCTTCACGGCTGAAGCAGGCTGCGCTGTGAAATACGGCGCGGATTTCGTTGCAAATGTTCAAGCCTCCGCTCAGGCTTCGCTCAACGTGAAGGCGTCGTTCACCGCAACCGCAAGTGTCTCGACCAGCGCGGGCACCGGCTGATCGTCCTTTATTAATTCGGCAAATTGTGAACACCGATGCCGCCGTTCCCTTCGGGGAGCGGCGGTTTCTGTTTGTGCCCCCATGTAGGCCTTATGCGGCATCGATACATCGTCGTACTGATGGTTCGAACGGGTCCCCACTTTGTCCATTTATTCTCTCGACGCCAAACCGTCGCAGTTAGGTCGACTGCGCGCGATGCCTGCATCCCTGCCGGCCAGCAATGGCATTCCGGATGGACCTTGGAGCGGCGTGCCGCTGTGGAGGGGGCTTGACTCTGCATTTCTATGCGCGCCTGCGATTCCTAAAGCGCCCGGCACGCCGCGCGTGAGAATTGAAATCGTTGGGTGTTCCTTAAGAATCTCCGACGATGACCTCAAAACCGGGTTTGCCTTGGGTGGCATTGCCGATGATAGCGAATCTCTAAGGAAATACTTGGCGCCGCCGATGAAATTGCTCCTATTGTTTGGGACAGTCGGGTTTTTGGGCGGGATCGCCCTGGCATTACTTTTCGGCGTGCTCGGTTAGCCTTAATCGACGGGGTCTGGCCGTCTCATTTGACAGCGTTGCGGCGTCGCTCTACGAACGCGCGGCGATGAGCCTAAGCGACGAGGCACTATTACGAATCGTTAAGACCGTTCGAGACCCACTCACCTCGCGCTCATTGGGCGAGATTGGAGCATCAGTAATTGTTACCCCAGCTCAAGAGGGCGGGCCGGTTGTCGACATAACTTTCGGATATCCCCTCCGAACCACAAGGGAAGGTTGGTCGCGTGTCATTAATGAGACATTGCAAGCGGCCGGAAACTCGACGCCGGTCGCAGTTCGAACGTTACTGCAAATCGCGGGTCGAACCCTGGGGGATGGAGATCCTATTCCGAACATCAAGCAAGTGGTGCTGGTGATGAGTGGAAAGGGCGGAGTCGGCAAAAGTACCGTGGCGGCCAACTTAGCCCTCGCCCTGAAACGAATGGGGGCCAAGGTCGGCTTGCTCGACGCGGATATTTACGGGCCCAGTGTGCCAACATTATTCAATGCCAGCGGACCTCCCCTCGGCAACGGCGAGCAAATCTTGCCCGTCGAGAAATATGGAATCGGCTTGATGAGTATAGGTTTTCTTCTGGAAGATTCGAAGAGTGCCGTTATCTGGCGCGGCCCAATGCTCGCGGGCGCCCTCAAACAATTTCTACAGGATGTAGCCTGGGGTCCTCTGGATTACCTAGTCCTCGACCTGCCCCCGGGTACGGGCGATATCGCTCTGTCGCTGTCACAAATGGTGCGCGCCACGGGTGCCGTGATTGTGACAACGCCGCAGGAAATTGCCCTTCAGGATGTTTACAAGGCTGTGACGATGAACAAGAAGGTTGGCATCCCTAACTTGGGGGTCATCGAGAACTATAGTTATTTCGTGTGCGGGAGCTGCCAGACTCGCCACGAGCTGTTCGGGGCGGGCGGTGGTACCAAAGTGGCAGAACTTGCGGAGGCGCCGCTCCTGGGCCAGCTTCCGATTGACCCGGCGGTACGAGAATGGTCGGACGCGGGCAAGCCAATCGTGGAGGCCTTGCCGGATTCCCCCGCAGCACAGGCTTTTCTCGAGGTGGCGGAGCGCCTGGGGGCAAGAATTGTTGAACTTTGCAGCGGGGGCACAGATTTTCTGGAGATCGACAGAAGTGGCGGACAAAACAGGCATCTTCCCATCGCACGCGAATAATTCCGCACCCCCTGGGGTGCGTCGTGATTGGCAGCCGGCACAAGGCGCGATATAGCCGAGGCCCGGCTTCGCCATGTCCCAAGATCCACCCAGCACCCCGAGCGCTCCTGAAACCTCCGGTTCGGACCCGACTTCTCAAGCCGAGGCGACGCAAAGCGCCGAACACGCAAGCGCGCACAACGATTCCGAACTAACGGTGCCTGTCGCAGACTCCGCGGCGCTGGCGTCGACAGTGGCAGAGCCCGCGGCGGACTCCGGAACGTCGCCGCCGCCCGCTGCCGAGTCTTCCGCAGACTCCGGGGCATCGGAGCCCGTCGTGGCCGAGGATGTTGGCGACAAGGACTCGGAGGAAGAAACCTCAGACGACTCGCAGCAATCGAGCGATGCATCGGGGGGTGATCCCGATAAGAAGAAGAAGCGCCGTCGCAAAAAGAAGAAACCTACCACCAGTGCCGACGGCAAAAGTGAGGCGCCCGCACGGGTGAGCCAGCGCCCGCACGCCCATGAACGCGTGCCTTTCCGCGTCGGCGAGCAGGTCTATGGCAAAGTGACGGCAGTGCTCGACGAAGCGATCATGGTCGACCTGGCCGGCAAAGCCCTCGGGATCTTTGACCGGGCTGAAATGGCACCCGACGATTTGGTGCCGCAGGTCGCGGATAGCTTTGTGGCTGAAGTACACAACGACGGCGGCCGCGGCGGTTGCGTGGTGTTGTCACGTCGACGACTGCGGGAAGAAGACGTGAAACCCGAAGTCGAGAAAGCCGCCCAAGAGGGGACACCGGTCAAGGGCCTCGTCACCGGAACTATCAAAGGCGGCATTGAGGTGGACATACTCGGGCTGCGAGCTTTTGCTCCTGCATCCGGTATGGATCTGCACCCCGCCAATGCAAACTTTGCGGCCTTGGTGGGGCAACGCCTCGAATTCAAGGTTATTCAGTATGAAAAAAGCGGCCGTGACGTCGTCGTTACGCGGCGGCCGATGCTCGAAGCAGAGGCTCATGAGCGCCGCAAACACGCCCTGACGTTATTGACCGAGGGGCAAGTGTTGGAAGGCGTGGTGCGTACCGTCGTGGATTGGGGGCTGTTCGTAGCGCTGCCCGAAGCGGAAAACCTAGAAGGGTTGGTTCACGCCAGTGAAGCCTCCCATGACCCGCGCCCGCGCTTAATGGATCTATTCAAACCTGGCGACCGCCTGCAGGTGCAGATAACCAAAATAGATGAAAAGGGGAAAATCTGGCTCAGCCGAAAAGCCATGGTTGATGACCCTTGGTCGTTGGCCAGGGAGAAGTACGCCGTCCTCTCAAGGCACCAAGGCACCGTCACTTCCCTCGAGAGTTTTGGTGCATTCATCGAACTTGAGCCAGGCGTTGAAGGGCTGCTGCACGTGGCGGACCTGTCCTTTGATCACATCGAGCACCCCAGCGACAAGCTGAAGGAGGGAGAAAAAGTCGATGTGATCGTGGCTCACGTGGATGGCAGAAATCGCAAGTTGGCACTGCACCCCGCACCGAGCGCCGAGCACGCGGCGGAGACGCCTCAAAAGATAATGCGCAATTCGACAGTTAAAGTCGAAGTCGTAAAAATCGAGTCCTCCGGTCTAGTTGTGCGCGTGCTGGGCATCACCGGTCGCGCCGCGCGCGGCTTCATTCCCGCCGGGCAGACGGGCACACCGCGCGGGACGGAACTTCGAAAATCTTTCAAGCAAGGGGCTAAAATCGACGCCAAAATTCTGGAGCTTGACCCCCGCCGCGGCGAGCCAAAACTCAGTATTCGCGGGCTGGCGGAGGACGAGGAACGTCGAGCGACCAAAGAGTATCGGCAAAAAGTCAAGGCTGAGAGCAGCTTTGGAACGCTCGGGGATTTGTTTAGGAGCAAGCTTGCCAGTGCTTCCCCTGCCGTTGAATCAGAGTCGGACGAGTCCACCAGTGGAGACTAGCCTTCTCGCCGGAGTTTTCAGAATGCTTCGTAGCAGAAATGTCTGCGTCATTAGTGCTAAGCGGCCTAACGACCAAATCCCTGTATTGACAAGCGTTCCGGCATCGATCATATTCCGCGCCGCGTTCTAGCCCCCGTGTGCTTTCGCTCATTGAGGATTCCAATAATGGTTTCAAGAACCTGTCACTCTGTTCGCCGTCGCGCCCTTCGCAAAAGGGCCGCTGGTAGGGTAAAGACCAAGGCACGAGTTCGCATGGGAACACCACGTTTTCCATTGCAGCCCGAGGGTTACAATCCAAACGCAGCGGATGCGAAGAAAACTCCTTAGTAGGCCAGGAAAATCTGATGGCGAATCATCCTTCGGCAGAAAAGCGAAATCGACAGCGCGTTAAGCGCAGCGAAGCCAATAAAAGTGTAAAAGGTGCCGTACGGACCGCAGTAAAAAAGGCACGCCAGGCGATCGCCCAAGGTGACGCCAAATCCGCGTCCGAGCAGGTATCCGTGGCAAGCCGAGCGCTGGCTCGGGCCGCAAGTAAGCGGATAGTACACAAGGGAACCGCCGCGCGAACGACTTCTCGCATTCAATCGCAACTTGAAGCCTTGCGCAAAGCTTGAGAAATTCTGCACAGGACGCCTTCAGCGCCTCTCGCAGCTGGCAAATTCATACGCCGTGATAGGCTATCGCCACGTGGGCATCGTGCCCCACTGAGAGCGTAGCTTGTGATCACGGTTGCCAAAGACGCGAAATTTCGTATCGGAACCGTTATTGCTGACAAATATCGGGTAACGCGAGAACTGGGTCGCGGTGCAATGGGAACCGTCTACGAAGCGGTTCACACCGGCATCGGAAAACATGTGGCTCTCAAGTTCCTCGATGCCGACATCGAGGAAAACGCGCCAGCCAGAGCCAGGTTTTTGCGCGAAGCGCAAACGGCCAGCCTGGTTGATAGCCCACACGTCGTTCAAATCTTCGACTCTGGCTATGGAACTGACGGCGTACCCTTCCTAGTGTTGGAACTTCTACATGGTGAAGATCTTCGTTCGCGCCTGCGAAGGGAGGGGCGGCTGTCCGTCGAGGACGCGCTTACGATTGTCGAGCAAACACTGAGGGCGTTAGTTCGCATGCACGCGGCGGGCATTGTGCACCGCGATTTAAAGCCTGAGAATATCTTTCTTTGCGCTCACGAAGGTTCGGGAGTGTTCGTAAAACTTCTGGATTTTGGTATCTCCAAGGTTACCCAAACGGAGGCAACCCTCGACACGCTGACCCACGAAGGTGTCGTCCTGGGCACGGCATTCTACATGTCTCCAGAACAAGCACGCGGCGAAAGCGATTTGGACGGGCGTAGCGATTTATATTCGGTTGGCGCCATTTTCTATGAAATGCTCAGCGGGCGCACGCCGCACGTCGGGAATGTATATCACGCCGTGCTCGTTGACATCTGCACGCATGATGCCGCAGACGTTCGCCTGTTGGCCCCACAAGTTCCCGATGCGATTGCACAGTCTATTGCTCGTTCGCTGAACCGGGATCGTGATGCCCGCTTTGCTAACGCCCAGTCATTCATTGACGATCTTGCGCCTTTTGTACAAGGACGTTTGAGCACAGGCGATAATCTGCGGACCAGCACGTCCACGCTGGTGAGTCAGCCACCGCACCCGGCATTGGAGACATCGCCCACGATTCGAGATGTTTCGCAACGCAAGTCTTCACTCGGCAAAATCATAGTCGGGTCATTGATCTTGGCCCTGCTGATTGCCGCCGCATTAATGCGCGTGGTTCAAAAACGGGCGTTCGCGTCCCTGGCCCCAGCCAATTCCGCACGCCCCACAAACTTGCCCGTATTCCACGGAGGCGAGCAGACCCCTAACCTACCCAGCAACGTCACAGCAGCGGCACCCATCGCAACCCGGGGCGGCGCTTCGAGCCCAGCTACGTCATCGGTCACTCCTAGCACTTTTCCCATGGGAAATCGGCATCGCGCGGGGCAGGCTGGCACATCCATCAGTCGTCCACCTCCACGCGCGTCAGCCGGTATCGCCGACGAGCTCCAGCTAAAGACTAAAATGCCGTAGCTTTCGAGGTGCCAAGCCAGTTAGCATTGGTCTTCTAAGCCTTCATGTTGAGTCCACCAACAAAGGTAGTAGCCCTTGCTTGGCAGATTTTTTGGCTTGCCGGCACGGAACCGGCAATTGCCGCGGTTGACCCGCTTGCCTTGTCACACCGCGAAGCGGCTACAGCCGATGCCGCAGCCCACGAGCAAAGTCGTCGGTTCTTCGATAACGGGGTGCGTCTGTACCAAGACGGTAACTTGACAGGGGCCTTGGCGGAATTCGAAGCCGCGTATCAGATTCATCCCAATTCCGCGGCATTGCAAGACATCGCACTGTGCCAAAAGGCCCTATATCGATATCGAGACGCGAAATTGTCCGTTGAATTATTGCTAACACGTCACGAACATGAACTTTCATCCAGCGACCTGAAGGCTGCACGCCAGGTCATTGCAGAACTTGCAACAGTGATCGGTACCGTTAAAATAACAGTGACTCCCGCCACATCCAAAGTGAGCATCGACGATCGCACGCTGACCCAATCGGAATTGGCGAGCAGTCTGGATATGGATGTGGGCGAACATCGTCTACGCATTGAGGCCGAGGGTTATGAAACCGTACAACGCACTTTGATGATTGCGGGGGGTGCATCAAATCCACCTCTATATGTGTCGCTATCGCCTACGCACGGTTACTTAACGGTGTTGACACCCGACGAACACACGGCCATCGCCATAGATGGGCGAGCCGTAGCCTTCGAGTCCTATCGTGGGTACGTCGAGCCAGGGCGCCATATAATACAGATTTACCGCTCCGGATTCGAACCTTACGAAGCCGTGGTTGAACTGGAGGCAGGGCAATCCGTAACGATCCGCGGCAAAGTCGGGGTAGAATTGTCAGAATCCGAAGCGGAGGAAGCCACCTTATCTCAGCACCCAATTTTGGCCCCACCACGCCAACTTCGAGGTTGGTATGGGCTTATCGATGCCTCAGTTTTGAATTGGAACGGGGCACCGCAAGACATTAATCCGAAGGATCCAACAAATCTTGGCTACGGTTACGGTCTTCACGCGGGGTATCGCTTGTTTACACCGATTGGCATTGAAGCCATTGCGGGCGCAACTCACCACAGTGTTCAAGGCACCTGCGCGACGGGGGCGTCAGCTTCCTATTGCCAAAACGTAAGTGCGCCAAATATTACCTACACGCTCGACTCGCGGCGAGTGGGCGGGGCGTTGCGAATCATGAGCAGGGGGGAAAGCGTTCGCTTCACTTCAAGTATTGGTGTGGGAGCCATCTTCCATGAGTTGAACGTCGCCAGAAGAATTAGTGGGCTCGACGCCTATTTCGCCCTTGAAGCGGGCACGCAAATGAATATTGATCATCTCTTGCTCGAGTTTGTGGCTTTTGGTTGGTTCGACAGCGCGAGCGGTATCCATTCCGGCCAAGACATGCCCTACCAAGAGGGGAATGGGATTCAAATGTTCGGCCTATCCCTGCGCGTAGGGTGGAGTGAGTGGACCCCGCGGGACGCGCGCATCGCGCCGACCGACACAAAACTGTAGCATCGCCGCATGAGCCCAATTGACGCCAAAATTTCGGTCGCGGGGCATACCGCGGGCCTTGATCCTTCGCTCCAAAGTGGCGAAAACTCGGCGCCATCATTGCCGGAATTGACGAGTGCATCCCTGATTGAGCGACTTGCGGCGCGGCTCGATTCTAAGCCTGCCTTGCTAGCCTTCGATGCCGACGGAACTCTTTGGTCTGGTGACGTTTCCGATGATGTATTCCTCAGCGCTTGCCGGGAAGGATGGTTGCTCGAGGCGGCTCTCCCCGCGCTTATCGAGCAAGCAGAAACCCTGCACCTGGACGCGTCAGGAACAGCATCACAGTTAGGCTTAGCGCTTTTTGAAGCGCAGAAACTCGGACGATTACAAGAGATTGATCTCTACGCAATCATGACCTGGTGCTACGCAGGTCGCTCGCTTCGCGAACTAACGGAATACGCGAAAACGGTACTTCTAAGAGAAGACCTGGTCGGTCGGCTGCGGCGGGAATTATCTTCAGTTCTAAAGTGGGCTAGGCAAAGCAACCTACATTGTATCGTAGTAAGTGCCTCACCGGGCCCTATTGTGACCTGGGCCGCCTCCCATTGGGGTTTCACGCCCGATCAAGTCATTGGTACCCATCCGGTAATTCGCGATGGGGTCATCGTTGCAAATGTTTCGGAACCTGTTCCGTTCGGCGCGAACAAATGCAAGCTGCTTAGAACACATTCGAAGGATTTGCGTCTACTGGCCAGTTTTGGCGACAACGATTTCGATTTTGAATTGTTACAGGGCGCTGAACTGGCTGTCGCAGTTTCCCCAAAACCAAGTCTATACGCGAGGCTCTTGCAGTTGAGCCACGCGGTTGTATTAATAACGGAGTCCTAAGCCACCCTCGACGATTGCGTGCAGTGCCCCGGGTCCCCCCGGAGCGCCCGATCCCCATGAACCCAGTTCGTCCAATCAGATTGCCTGTCTTGTTCTATCTGCCTTTGTTGATGGCCTGCGGGTCAAAACCCACGCATGTGGCGACACCTACGCATACAACTCAACCCGCACACCCTCGGGAAGAAACGCAACTCGCGGTGTCGTCCGAAATTGGAGCACTCAACGAAGATGCCGTCAATCGCGTCTTTGAAAAGGCGCAACACGGCCTGATGAGCTGCGTCAAGAAGGGAGCGAGTCACGTTGAGCTCTTGAGTGGCGACATTGCTATCTATGTTGGGATAAATCAGACTGGGCAGGCAGAAGATGCGCGCCTGGAGCGCTCAACACTGGGTGACCGCGATACCGAAGCGTGCATGATCCAAGTATTGCGCGGGCGAACCTGGCCAATACCCGTGGGGGGTCGCAAAGGACAGGTTCGCAAGTCGTTTTCTTTTGATATGCCGAATGATGCACGCCCCCCGGTTGAGTGGACCGCCGACGACATAGAGGACACCTTGAAGAAATTAAAAAAGCACGTGGAAGCGTGTACCGGGGGTGGCAGTGGCACGTATCAAATCACCGCCTATATCGACACTCGCGGCTCAGCAATATCCGTCGGCGTAGCCCCGCCCGACACGGTCGGTGAATCGAAAATTGATTGCTTGGTTACCCTCGTCAAGGGTGCAAAATTTAAGTCCCCTGGCAGTTACCCTGCTAAGGTATCTTTCGAGCTTTGAGGCCTGCTTGATCGAGCCCTGCTTGCTCAACGGGAAGCGTGCTTTAGTCACTGGGGCAGGTAGCCGCCTCGGGCAGGCCATAGCCGTTGCTTTGGGTGAGCAAGGCGTGCGCGTCGCCGTTCATTTCCATAGTCATCACGATGGTGCGCTGGATACGGTGCGCCAAATTGAGGCGGCCGGAGGTCAGGGTCACAGCTTGGCTGCTAACCTTTCATCTCGCGACGACGCCCGCAAATTGGTAGACGACGCAATTACCATTTTGAATGGTTTGGATTTGCTCGTAGCCAGTGCGGCAAATTTCGAGGCGACTACGTTTGATACAATTGACGACGCGGCCTGGGACCGCACGCTCAACCTGAACCTGGCCTCGCCTTTTGCAATCGCGCAAAGAGCAACACCGGCGCTGCGGAGCAGCAAGGGCAATATTGTCTTTATTACTTGTGCCAGTGTACTTGCTCCGTTTCGTGGACACTTGCCCTACGTGGTTGCGAAAGCTGGGCTCTATCAAATGATGCGGGGCATGGCGCTCGACTTGGCTCCAGACGTCCGAGTCAACGCCGTGGCCCCGGGAATGGTTCTGCCGCCCGACGATATGTCCGAATCTCAAATAAATCACATCGTACGGCACATTCCACTCGGAAGAGTTGGCTCGGTCGACGATGTTGCGCGTGCCGTAATCTTCCTTGCTAGCAGTTCCTACGTGACCGGAGAGCAGATTGTCGTCGATGGCGGTCGCGCCTTGGCACGCTTTCCAGACGGCGCGTAGCATTAGGGTATTTTTCCCGGCCGATCCGGCTGGCGCACGGTGGTCTTCGATGGCAGCGCGGGTTGGACTATGAATTATCCGGCTATTTTCGCCGAATAGTTGCCGATTCTAGTGCGATTGTGACATGCCCTGTCCGATGCGAATTCTGGGATTTCTCGGGGTTCTTACCCTTCTGACTCTGAGCTCGACTGATAGTCAGGGTGATCCGTCGCGGTCGAAACCTGCCAATTCCGTGCCGTCAAAACAATCATTCAGGACCTTGGATGTCACGCAGGCGCGTGCCGACGGCTCGACGCTGTGGGTGAAGGATGATCAGGGGCGTAGTTGGCCCTTGACCGTTGATGTTGCACTTCAACGCAGCGCTCAGCACAAACTTGCATCGGTGCGACCCGAATCCGGCGCATTGGTAGCGATCGAATTTAAGACGGGGAAGATTCGTGTCTTCTCTGAATGGCCTGCCCCTGAGTCGCGCGATCAGAGCCTATTGATGGGTCGCCAATTTCCTGCGGCAAGCCTGTTTAAAATTGTGACGACCGCAGCCCTTGTCGAACAGGCGCGAATTGCGCCGGAACAAATCGTGTGCACCGAAGGCGGCATGCACCGCATCGAGCTGGAACATTTGCTCGCCCCTCACGAAGGGGTGGTTCAGTGCAGGCCATTTATCGAAGCCTTAGGTTACAGTCGCAATGCAGCCTTTGCGCAGCTCGTCCATCACTACCTGAAACCCGATGATCTCGATAATTACGCGGATCGTTTCGGGTTTGGCTCGCCACTGCCCCTGGAAATTGGCATTCCCTTGGGGCAGTTCAGCTCCGAAACGGATCCGCTGATATTTGCGCGTAATGCGACAGGGTTTACAGGCTCCACATTATCGCCCTTAGGTGCCGCCTACTTGGCCTATGTCGTCGCTAATCGAGGCCGCGCTGCATCGCTCCAAATATTGGAAAATGCAGCGCCCACCCCGTTGAACAAAGGCGACCGTTTTGCACCGATTCGGCCGGAGACTGCCGAGGTGCTAAAGCGAATGATGGAGATTACCGTACGGCGCGGCACCTGTTGGCGCGCTTTTCACGATGAGCATGGGCGACCTTACTTGCCGCGTGTATCGGTCGCTGGAAAAACTGGAACTCTTGGGGATCTTGACACAACCGTGAGCTGGTTTGTGGGGTATGCGCCAAGTCAGCGGCCCGAAATTGTCGTTAGTGTGATCTTGAAAAACGGTCCGATATGGCAGAAAAAGGCGAACGAAGTCGCCCGACAATGGTTGGTTGACTATTTCGAGCGCGCGAAAACACAACCCATCGCAAAGGCTCCGTTGCAAAGTGACAAGACCGTTCGAACTAGCGACGCTGTCGCCGTCGCCGCAATCCCAGCCCGGTGAACACGGCTAGCAGCCCTATACCCGATAGATTTCGAGCACGGGCCTGGCCTGGCACGCTGCAATGGCAACCGCTCTTACGGTCCGAACCCTCTAGACCACCGTCAAGCCCGCCATCAAGGGACTTAGGCGGTTCACCTGAAAGACCAAATTCGGGTAATGGTGTCCGCACCACATCGGAAGGCTTGATCTGTGTTCGACTCTTACGAGCCAAATCCTCGACGACCCAGGTCTTGCGCAGCCCACGATACGTACGCGGAGGTTTACCCCATCGCCATCGCACGGGTGTTTCGCAGGACTGCATGCCTTTCCAAGGGTGGTAGAATAAGTAACGAGTTTGCATGCGTTCGGTATCGCTGGGTTTGACTTCGAGAGATATATCGCCCTTAGGACCTGTGGGTATAAATACTCCGCCCTGAAGTCCGCTGTCGGCAGGGCCCACATCGACATCTGTCGGCAGGGTCTCTTCGCTCACACGATGGTGCAAACGCGTAATCACGTAATGGTGGCGTTCGAGCAAAGCCTTACGACGGAAAAGTTCCTTCCGATCGTCGTCCATAAGCAGCTTTAATTTGTACCGATCGGCGGGCTTTGCCTGATCAAGATCGTTCTTCCGAGATGCCTTCTCTTCATCCGTCAGTGGCGGAGGTTTAGGATTTTTCTCATCGTCGGGAACGCTTTGTTCGAATACTTCAGCGCCCAGGGTGAGAAGCTCATTGATGAACAAAGGTTCGTTCGGACAGGGCTGTCCACAGCCATCCGCTGACCAGGCGAATTCTAGCCACCAAGTCTTTGGGTGTTTGGCTAGCCAAATGTCATGCAGCCCACCAAAGAATTCGCCCATGCGCTCTTTGACTACAAAGTCGACAGTTACATTAGTCGGCGGGCTGCTCACCTCGTAATTCTTGGGGACAAACCGCTTTTCTGGGTCAAGGACGAGAACGAACAATTCCTGCGGGCCATTGGCGCTTAATAGACTCAGGCGTGCCGGTATGGTCCGATAAGGTTGTGAAGTCCAGAATCGAATCGGCGACATTTGTGCGCGCTCGCCACCGATAAGTTCGATTCGATTCGGGTCAACTTCTGCCAAGACGAACTTCAAACCCTTGGCTTGATACTGGTTTATTGCCTGTTCCATTGGGGCAGTAAACAACCAGCCGCGACCTTTGGCAAAGTCGAGAAAGCTCTGATCTTGCTCGGGCATCATGAAGGTGTATTCGCCCTGCTTCTGCTCGCTCTTCACGTTGAGCAACATTTCCTTGGGGACCTTCTTCGTCGGACCGATGTCTGAGCTACTACCAAGGAAATTGTCCGCACTGGTCGATACGTGCAGGTCGCGCTCCCATTCCTGTGTTGCCTTGCTCGGATCGCAAGGATCGGTTTCCCAAAACTCATGGAACCGTGGCGCGGAGATTTGATCGACGCGATCGACATATTCTCGTCGCAGCGTTGTGATGTGGTCCAAGGTGACGTCCCCTGGGACGGCAAGCACCAGGGCAAACGGTTCAAAGGGACCGTCGTAGTCGGGCATGACGGAAATAGCGCTTTGCTCAGCCCTGTTCATTATGAGGACAAAGCTTGAGTGGCTGACGCGCTTATTCGCGTTCTTTCCGACGTAGAACCCAGGAAACGCCAGAGCCTGTACGGCGCACAGTAGAACGGATATACTAATGAATGGCGCAAGCCATCGTACTGAACGGGCAGTCATGAGTGCGCGAGGCTAGCAGAAGGCACTGGCGGCGCCCAGCCCAGGCAACCACCACTGGCAACAATATCGTCCACCTTTGATTTGTCGCTGCTGCGCAAGGCGGTCGCTCGCCACGCGCCTCGCGCGCTTGCATCGAGCAAGCGCGCCAGCGTCGTCCTCATTTTGCATTCAACGCCCTGTAAAGTTGAGCTGCTCCTAATACGCCGCTCACTGCGTGACGGGGACCCGTGGTCGGGCCAAATGGGCCTACCTGGGGGCCACCGACACGAGCAGGACTCGGGTAGCCTCCAAACCGCCTTGCGCGAGACGTACGAAGAGATTGGTGTGAAACTGGAGAATTGCGCCGAACTTTTGGGCGTTCTGGACGATATCCAGGCGGCGGCGCGCGGCCGCGCAATCGACCTAGTCGTAACGCCGTATGTGTATTTGGTCGGTGCGCCGCCCAAGGTGGAGCTTGGCGTAGAAGTCGCCGAAGTCGTTTGGACTCCCCTGTCGGCCCTGTTTCAGGGGCTCCATTTTACGTGCCACACGGTTGAATTTGATGGGCACGACAAAGTCCTGCCGGGTTGGAATGTGGAGGGCAAGCTCGTATGGGGACTCACGTATCGGATCGCAACGGGCTTGATGCGCCTCGTGCTCGAGTAGGCTGCCCAAACTAAGCCAATTTTACAAATAGGGAAAGTTGATTTGACGGTTTGCGCGGGTCGCAGTACCGATGCAAGTCATGAGTGACGGACACGTGGTCGTGGGAACAAAAGGGGACACAGTGTGCCCGCTCTGCGGCAAAGCGATAGATTCGGCTACCGGACTCTGCTCGCGGTGTGGCTCCGTGGCTAGCAGGATTGGCCGTTGTATTCATTGCAATACAGTCACGTCAACCCAGCCACACAAAGATCTAATCTGGAGTTGCAGCGTATGTGGGGAAGCGCGAATACTCGGGGGTTCTTATGAGCAAATTGCGAGCGTATCCGAAGACTTGAAAAGTGCAACACGCGACAATAGGCTGGCCAGTCTTACCCGCGTAGGGGCAATCGTTGGGGCGGGCATGGGCGTCGTCGGGCTGTTATTCGTGCTGTTCGTGAATTGGATGCTATCACCCAATAACTTCGCTTTGGGGCTCATGACATTCTTCCCAGTCGTCTGTTTACTACTTGCGGGCCTCGCCACCTTGAAAACGCAAAATTTGCGAAACTCCTGCAGGGAGTTCCTCGGCAGTGCGTACGGTCTCGCAATAGTTAAGTTGTTATCCGAAAGAACCACTGGAGCCACATCGCATCAACTGGGAGAAATTCTGGGTCTGGAACCCTTGAGGGCCGAACAGTTGCTGAGTCACCTAAATGTACGCGACGACATAACATCGGATGTAACCGATGACGGAACTATCGAGTACTCAGCTCGTGCTTCGACAACCGCAATTGGACAAATGCACGCTGAAATTCCGGCGGCTGGTCGACTGCGGATTCTGGAAGAGGAACCCGCCTCTCACGCGGATGCCTCCGAGTCGAGCAATCCGACAAGTGCTCAGGCCGACATTCACGCTGCCGGCCCGTCAAAGAAATGAGCAGCCATGCTTTGCCCACGACGACCGGCCACAAGCCGAATCTCCTGACGTTTCTGAGCAACTTTGCGCTGCAGGATTGGTTGGTGATAGGTTACTTAGGCTTCTTGAATTTGGCTCTTCTTGCTGCAAAGGGCCCTGGGGTCGCCAAGAGCGCGTTGCAAATGGGGCTGCTCTTTGCTGTCTGTGTTGTGACGCTTTCCCTGATAAGAGCGCAAATATTTACACACGGGTTCTGGGCCCCACTTGCCTATCGTCTTTCGTTGCAAGGCACCGTGCAATTCAGCTACTTCTTACTTGCCGTCTATCTGCCCTTAGTGAATCCACGCAATCTTGATATGAAGTTATATGATTTGGACCTCCGATATTTGGGATTTGAAGGCTGTCTTTGGATGGACGCGCACATATCGTCTTTTACGAGCGAGTGGTTTGCTTTCTTCTACTTTTGCTACTTTTTCTTGCTACTAGCGCACTCGATCCCCATCGTAATGTTTTCAAAGAACGAGCGTCTGCTCAGCGAATTCAGCATCGGCATGCTCACGCTTTATTGCGTAGGACAAACCCTCTATGTGTTGGTGCCTGGTTTCGGGCCGGTTCGCGCGCTAGCTCCTTTGTTTACTGGAAATTACTCGCACGGTGTGTGGTTGGACAGCGTCATGCTGACTGTTGCCTCAGGGGGTGCACAGAAGGACATATTTCCATCCCTTCACACGGCCGCGCCCACCTTTCTGACACTTTTCTCGTTTAGGCACCGGCATCAAGTGCCCTATTGCTACACTTGGGCCATAGTCGGGTTCTTTGCAGCCAACATCATTGTTGCAACCCTGTTTTTGCGGTGGCATTGGGTCATCGATGTCGTTGCCGGCCTGCTTCTGGCTGGGCTCGGTTCGTGGCTAGGCGTGGTGCTCACTGACTTTGAACTTCGAAGACGGCGACGGTTGAATCTTCCCGCGAGCTGGCCGCCCTTCGAGGTCGGCCGCGGGTTGGGCGCTAACGCCGGTTGAACGAAATCGAACCGTCAATGCGGGAGATTACTGCGCCGTTCGCGCCGGCCCACTGGACGAGGCAAGTATCTTGCTGCGGTTGAGTTTCTGACAGTTGTCAAAGCCGGAGCTCGTGACTACGGTCACCCGCCCTTTCGGACGGAAAGTCACCACCATGGAACATTCACTCGACAAACTCCGCGATCTCATCGAGACGTTGCGCGACGGCCAGGTGGGCGAGTTCGAATACGAGGACGACAATCTTCGCCTGCGTATCCTGCTAGAACGAGGACAACTTGCGCAAGTGGCCGTAGCTCCGGCAGTTGCCGCCGCTTCAGCAACTACGGTAACCGCGCCGGGCACTGCGCCACCCGCGGACATAGTTCCCAGCGATGTCGTGTACGTAACATCACCATTCGTAGGTACCTTCTATCGCGCGGCCTCCCCGGAAGCTGCCCCCTTCGTTCAGCCAGGTCAGAGCATCACAAAGGGACAGACGCTTTGCATCGTTGAGGCAATGAAGCTTATGAATGAAATCGAATCCGATTTGGCCGGAACTCTGCTCGAAATAATTCCGGAAAATGGTTCAAGTGTAGAATTTGGCCAACGCCTCTTCAAAATCCGCAAAGCACAGGCTCACTGAAACGCAATGTTCCGTAAGGTACTCATCGCCAACCGCGGCGAAATCGCAATGCGGGTATTACGTGCTTGTCGCGAGCTGAAGATTCGCACTGTGGCAGTGCACTCCGATGTCGACGCCCTCGCGCTACACGTGCGATTCGCGGACGAAGCCGTTTGCATTGGTCCGGCTCCCGCCGCCAAGAGCTATCTTCACATACCGGCGTTGATCGCCGCCGCCGAGATCACCGGCGCGGACGCAGTTCACCCGGGCTACGGTTTTTTGTCGGAAAATGCAGCGTTCGCTGAAACAGTAGCGCAGTGTGGACTTACTTTCATTGGACCAAGTCCCGAGGCGATGCGTACTTGGGGCGATAAATTGAGGGCACGTGAAACCGCAGCTCATTTTGGGCTACCGCTGCTACCAGGTAGCGTCGCACTCACTAGCGCAGGACACGCCGAGCAAGAAGCAAGACGCATTGGATTTCCGATAATTCTCAAGGCCCGAGGTGGGGGCGGTGGACGAGGGATGCGCGTTGTGACGCTTCCTGAAGACGTTCAAAGGGCCTACGAATCAGCCACAGCGGAAGCCGCAAGTGCTTTCGGTTGCCCCGAGATGTACTTGGAGCGATTCATCGAAAATCCCCGGCACGTCGAGTTTCAGGTGCTGGCGGACAAGCACGGAGGGATCTGGGTGCTCGGGGAGCGAGAGTGTTCTTTGCAACGGCGCCATCAGAAGCTCATTGAAGAATCCCCTTGCCTAGCGATGAACGACGAACTCAGGGCGAAGATGGTCGAAGTCATTCGCCGAGCCATTTTGAACACTGGTTACACGACCCTTGGGACTCTGGAATTCCTGATGAACGAGGACGGTTCTCTTTACTTCATGGAAATGAATACACGCGTCCAGGTGGAGCACCCCGTATCAGAAATGGTTACTGGCGTTGATCTCGTCGTTGAACAAATTCGCGCAGCAGCGGGCGAACGAGTGGAACTTGCCTCAAAGGACGTCTGGCGCCCACGCGGCCACGCGATTGAATGCCGCATTACCGCCGAAGATCCCGAGACATTTATACCTTGGCCGGGCACGATTACTGAGTATCACCCACCCGGCGGTGCCGGCATACGAGTTGATTCGGGAGTTTACGGCGGCTGGAAAGTGCCGAGTGCTTACGATTCTCTTCTTGCCAAAGTCATTGTGCACGCTCCCAATCGCGACTTAGCCCTGCAACGAATGCGAGGAGCCCTTGATGAATTCATCATCACGGGAATTCGCACCAATATTCCACTGCATAAGATCTTGTTGGATGACAGTGAAGTGCGCAGCGCGAAAATGACGACCCGCACGATTGAACGCATAATGGCAGAACGTCGCCTCGGCGCAAAAGCCGTCCCGAAGTAAAGCAATACTCACACTCCCGGACACACAGTTCGAGTTTTATCAATACTTCTTCCGTTATCGCCGCGCGCGACTTCGCGGCGGCTTGCGGCCCACATCCTCGGCGTTAAAGGCATTCGGACACAGTTCTTGCACTGGGCATGCCGCGCAAGCCGGCTTACGCGCAGTACAGCAACGACGACCGTGAAAAATTAGCGTGTGGGAAATATTGTCCCATTGCGATGGCTGGAATATCTCCATCAAATCCACCTCAATTCGGTCAACGAGTGTGTTCGACGAGAATCCCAGCCGTTGCGCGAGACGTTGCACGTGCGTATCAACGACCACACCCTCGGGCTTACCAAATGCCACCCCGAGTACGACATTTGCCGTCTTTCGTCCGACTCCGGGAAGTTTAACTAGAGCAACTAATGAATCGGGCACGCGTGAGTGATGTTGGTCCACTAAGACCCGCGACAAACCGACGATATGCCGGGATTTTTGCCGGTACATCCCAAGCCGAGCTAGAACGAGTTCAACGTCCCCAAGTTTTGCGGCAGAAAGTGATTTTGGTGAAGGCCAGCGACGAAACAACTCGGGCGTCACCTGGTTGACCGCCACGTCAGTACTTTGCGCACTTAGGACAGTTGCCACCAGCAATTGAAACGCGTTCTTGTGCTTCAGCTCGCAGTGTGCGTCCGGGTATGCGGCACTGAGGGCCGCATACAACTTGATTGATCGGGCTCTCGCGGAGCCTTTAGTCATTCGTTGACTCTGGGGGCACGATATCACCGTCTGAATTCGGTGCCGCGGCATCTGCTTCTGCTGCGGCAGCGTCTGATTCTGGTGCCGCAGTATCAACGCTAGTTGGATCTTCGGGGGTTTCGTCCACCGCTCGTTCGCTCACAATTTCGACCGCAACGATGCGTTCATCGTCGTCGACGTTCATGAGTTTCACGCCTTGTGCATTGCGTCCAGTCTCGCGGATTTCGTTTACGGTGGTGCGCAATATCTGCCCCCGATCCGTTATGAGCACGACTTCGTCACCCTGCTTGACAAGAGCTATGCCAACAACGGGGCCATTCCTCTCGCTGCAGTCAATTAGGATTATGCCTTTTCCGCCACGGTTTTGGACCCTGAACTCTTCTAGCGGCGTTTTCTTGCCATACCCTCGCTGGCAAACTGCCAGTACTTGATTGCGCTCGGGATCGGTCGCGGTCATTCCTACAACAGCGTCACCTTCTTCAAGTTCAACGGCCTTGACGCCTGCGGTGTTTCGACCCATTGGGCGCACCTGCTGTTCGTCGAATCTAATGCACTTGCCGTTCTTCATCGCTATCAGCAGATCCTGCGTTCCGTCGGTAACGCATGCCGCTAGCAGTTGGTCGTCCTCACCGATCTTTACACCGATAATTCCGCTGGCTCGATAGTTCTGGTAGTCAAGAACGCTGGTTTTCTTTATTTGGCCCCCTTGGGTCAATGTCGTAATATAGACGTTTTCCTCGAAGCCTTTTACGGGCGCAATCGTCACAATGCGCTCGTCAGTTGCCAATTCAATGAAATTAACGATTGCGCGACCTTTCGCGGATCGCGCCGCGAGCGGAACTTCGTATATTTTCTTTACCCAAAGCTTGCCCCGGTCGCTGAAGAAGAACACGTAGCTGTGTGTTGAGGCCACGAAAAGCTGATTGACGAAATCGTCATCCCTTGCGTCCATTCCGCGGTTGCCTTTACCGCCGCGCTTTTGTGCCTTATATGTGGCCAATGGTGTCCGCTTGATGTAGCCCTGATGAGATATGGTAACGACCATATCCTCTTCTTGAATTAAGTCCTCGAGTTGAATTTCCGCCTCGTCGTCGACGATTTCTGTTCGACGAGCATTACCGTGCTTCAGGCTCACTTCTTCAAGTTCACCGACAATTAAGTCCATCAACAGCTGCTCATCCGCGAGAATCGCGCGGTATTTCGAGATCTCTTCGCATAGTTCGCCGTATTCTACAGCAAGTTTCTCCTGTTCTAACCCCGTTAGTCGCTGTAGACGCATGTCCAAGATCGCCCGGGCTTGGCGCTCGCTGAGCAAATACTCGCCGCGATCCCTGGCAGCATTGATTTCGGATTCGGGGCGTCCGGCGCGCTGTACAAATGCTTCCAGTCCTCGCAATGGAAGTTGCATCAAACGCACCCGAGCTTCATCCGGATCCGCGGATTCGCGAATCGTTCGAATCACGCGGTCAACCTCAGTCACGGCCATTCCTAGGCCCTCAACCAACTCGCGCTGAGATTCGGATTTCGACAGCTCAAATCGAGTCCTGCGACTAACAACCTCGCGACGATGCTCGATAAAGAGGCGCAGCATTTCTCCAATGTTCAACACTGCCGGCCGGCTATCAACGATCGCCAGATTGATGACCCCGAACGAGCTCTGCATGTCGGTAAGGCGATACAATTGATTCAGCACAACTTGCGGGTAGACGTCCTTCTTGAGCTCGATTACGAGCCGCATTCCGTCGCGATCACTTTCGTCGCGTGAATCGCGAATGCCTTCGATGCGCTTGTCCCGTATCAATTCTCCGATCTTGGCGTGGAGACGCGCCTTGTTGACCTGGTAGGGAACTTCAATCACTACAATCTGTTCGCGTTCGGGACTGCCCGGCACCTTTTCGACGATGGTTCGGGCACGTATGACGATGCTGCCCCGTCCCGTGTGAAACGCCTGCCGAATTCCAAGTCGGCCGTAGATGATGCCGCCCGTGGGAAAATCAGGCCCAGGAACAATCTTTAGCAAATCGTCAATTGTCGCCGAAGGCTCGCGTATGACGTGGATTGCCGCCGAGATAATCTCACGCAGGTTATGTGGCGCAATATTGGTCGCCATGCCAACTGCGATTCCGCCCGACCCATTAACCAGCAAGTTTGGGTAGCGCGCGGGAAGGACGGTAGGTTCCGACTGGGTGTCGTCGAAGTTAGGTACGAAATCGACCGTCTCCTTTTCGATGTCTGCCATCAATTCGGCGGTTAACTTGGCCATCCTGCATTCGGTGTACCTATAAGCTGCTGCCGGATCGCCATCGATTGACCCAAAATTACCCTGACCGTCCACCAATGGGTGTCGCATGGAAAAATCCTGCGCCATACGGACCAGGGCATCATAGACACTCGCATCGCCGTGCGGATGATAATTGCCAAGGACGTGACCTACAACGGTGGCGCATTTTCGATAGCCCGCACCCGGCGATAAGTTGAGATCCCGCATCGCATACAGAATCCGTCGGTGCACGGGCTTGAGCCCGTCACGTGCATCCGGGATCGCTCGTCCGATAATTACGCTCATCGCATAGTCCAAATACGATGTGCGCATCTCGTCTTGAATGCCGACGGGGTGCAGGTTACTTAGGTTGGGGACGTCATGTTCCATGCGTGTTCCAAGGCCAAAACAGCGATATTCTGTAGGGGCCTACCCGATTGCGTCCTTGTTGACAACTGGACAATTCACGGACAAGCGTGGTAAAATTCGGCCAAATGCCCTTGGTGCTCCCGCATCGGCCAAATCTTAAATGATTCGGAAATCTTCATCGCGCGTCAGTCACTAGGGCGGACGCCCGGAAAGCCGAAGGGCCGACGAAAATCTGGATTCTGCGTCTAAAAAAAGTTCCCGATGGTGAACTCGAAAACGCTCGGTTGCTCGTAAGGCAGGGGCTTGAAGGGAAAGCCCCACTCGAATCGCAAGGGCCCCATTGGGGAGAACCAACGCAGTCCAAATCCCCAAGACGTGCGCAGCCGCGCCAGGCTATTTAGGCCGTCGAAACAGGGACTCGTGACGGCATACTGTGACACCGTAGTGTCGCAGTAGTTTTTCTCGAGATTCCAGGCGTTGCCCGCGTCGGTAAACACAACTCCCTTGATGCCTACAGCGTCAAATATGGAAAACTCAAGTTCGAGATTCTGGTAGTAACTAAGGTTGCCACCAATATTCGCGCCATTGGTCAGTGGGGGGCTATTAGGGTCGGTGGTGGAGGTTAGAGGAACACGCGGACCGAGTGATCTAAATGGGAAACCGCGAACGTCGAATATGCCACCCAAGAACGTTCTGGCAAAAATAGGCACGCCCTCT
>Ga0075520_1000191_pt1 | contig 23834 bp, 23 predicted proteins | sample NGEPerB_FD_75100 | JGI IMG/M metagenome (GOLD analysis project Ga0075520, IMG submission 75100) | Arctic peat soil microbial communities from the Barrow Environmental Observatory site, Barrow, Alaska, USA - NGEE PermafrostAB12-B | ecosystem: Environmental > Terrestrial > Soil > Wetlands > Peat ... | reverse complement strand
GTTGTGGAGCTGGGGCCGTGCGATGCGCTTTCTCGATGGGCCGGACGAAGTGCACCTGCGCACCATTGCGCGCGCCGAACTCGCGCGCGCGAGGGCCAACGCTGGATCGACCAGTCCGTACTTGCAACGTTGGATGCCACCGCACCCGGACGACTTGGGTCGCTGAGCCGGGCCTCGGGCAAAAGCATGCGGCCCCGGACTTGCGCCGGTGGATCCTTCAGCCGCACTGGCCGACATAACCACACGCGGTGCAGAAGTCGCAGCCGTCCTTGTGGATCATCGTCGCGTTGCCGCACTCCGGGCACGCCTTGCCGGCCATCGGGGTCGACGCGGCTGCGTCGCGCGGGGCGTCGAGCACGCCCATGTCGCGCAGCGGGAATCCGTCTTCATTGAGTACGCCGAGCATCGCGTAGCGGTGAATGATCAGCCGCGCGAGATAGGCCACCGTCGACGGCCACGTCTGCTGCCGGCGTTCGCCGTGCGGCAGGCCCGGCACGAAGGCCATGAAGTGGCCCAGCGGCTCGGCATAGTTGAGCAGCTTGCGCAGCTTCATGCCGATCCACGCCGGGTCGATGACGCGCATGTCGAGCGAGAGCAGATGGGCCAGGCCATCCAGAGCGCGCGGGTAGTTGCCGGAGAGCTTGACCGCACAAGGCCGCGTGACCGTCGTGCCATCGGGCCACGGCAAGGTGACTTCCTTCAGCGTCAAGGTGAAGGCTTCGCCGGTGGCCGGGTTGTCGACGTCGACCGCCCAGGCCAACGTGCCCGACGGGCCGGTGTGCGGTTCGTCGCGACTGAACATCGCGTCGATCACCGGTGTGGGTCCGCTTTTGCCCAGGCCCGGCAGGGCTTTCAACTGCTCGCAACGCCAACGCACCACTGCCGCGGTGGCCGCCACCACGCCCGGGAACAGACGACGCTCGCCGTGCGGCGGAAACGGCATTTCGAACGCGCGCTCCTCGGCCACGGTGGCCAGCGCGTCGAGCTTGAGTTGCAGCCACGCCGGGTCGTTGGCGCGCAGGTCCATCGACAAGGTCTTGGCCAACGCGCCCAGGCCGCGCGGCTGTTCGGCGCCGTTGACCCAGACTTCGAACGGCTGCGGCGAACCGCCGTCCTCGCGCGCGAGTTCACCGACGAACAACGCGAAGTCGCCGAACGGGTGGTGCACCATGAAGGTCCACGCCGGGTTGCCGGCAGGCAACTCGGGCCGGCCCGGCCAGCGCAGCGACGACAGCACCGGCGCGGGCAGATGCTTCAGGGTCAGGCGGCGGTTGACATCGTCGATTTGCAGCGGCGCCGCTTCGGTGCGGGTGACGCTCAACACCGAACCCAGTACGGCGTTGGGCCGGTAGGTGGCCAGGCCTTTCAAGCCCGATCGCCACGCCTCCAGGTACAGGTGCTGGAAGTCAGCGTAGGGATAGTCGGCCGGTACGTTGACCGTCTTGGAAATCGACGTGTCGATGCAGGGCGCGACGGCCGCCACCATCGCTTCGTGCGCCTGCGCGCTCATCTCGAGCGCGGTCACGAAGGCCGGCGGCAGCGGCGCGTTCTCGCCTTTCAGGTGGCGATACAGGCGCCAGGCATGGTCTTCAACGGCGTATTCCTTGAAGTTGCCGTCGGCCATGCGCTTCTTGCGGGTGTAGCTCCAGCTGAACGCCGGTTCGATTCCATTGCTCGCGTTGTCGGCAAACGCCAGGCTGATGGTGCCGGTGGGCGCGATCGACAGCAGGTGCGAGTTGCGCAGCCCATGCAGCCGGATGCGGTCTTTGAGCGGCTGCGGCAGGCGCGAGGCGAAGTTGCTGCCACTGAGATAGAGGTCGGCATTGAACAGCGGGAATGCGCCGCGCTCGCGCGCGAGTTCGATCGATGCGTCGTAGGCCGCGTCGCGCATCACTTCGCTGATGCGCCGCGCCACCCCACGTGCCTCGGCGGTGTCGTAGCGCAGGCCGAGCATGATCAGCGCGTCGCCGAGGCCGGTGAAGCCCAGGCCCACGCGGCGCTTGTTGCGTGCTTCATCCTGCTGCTGCGGCAGCGGCCACACCGTCACGTCGAGCACGTTGTCGAGCATGCGCGTGGCCACGCGCGCCACCTTGGCGAATGCCGCCTCGTCGAAGCGCGCGGTTTCGGCGAACGCGTCGAGCACGAAACGGGTCAGGTTGATGGAGCCCAGGCAGCAGCAGCCGTAGGCGGGCAACGGCTGCTCGCCACACGGGTTGGTACTGGCGATGCTTTCGCAATACGCCAGGTTGTTGTCGCGGTTGATGTGGTCGAGGAACAGCACGCCCGGCTCGGCATGGTCGTAGGTCGACCGCATGATCTGGTCCCAGAGCTGGCGGGCGGGCAGCTTGCGGTAAACCCACAGGCCAGCGCCGTTGGGCTGGGTGTGCTGGTAGGCGCCGGCCGCCTTTTGCGCCGGCCCGGGCTCGGCGCGGTGCACCAGTTCCACTTCGGTGTCGGCCTGGACGGCTTGCATGAAGGCGTCGGTGACACCGACCGAGATGTTGAAATTGCGCAGGTCGCCCTGGTCCTTGGCCTGGATGAATTCCTCGAGGTCCGGGTGATCGCATCGCAGCACGCCCATCTGCGCACCGCGGCGCGCGCCAGCCGACTCGACCGTCTCGCAGGAACGGTCGAACACGCGCATGTAGCTCACCGGACCGGAGGCACTGCTTTGCGTCGAGCCGACCCAGGCACCGCGCGGGCGTATGCGCGAAAAGTCATAGCCCACGCCGCCGCCGCGACGCATCGTCTCTGCCGCTTCGGTGAGCGCGGTGTAGATGCCCGGGTGTCCGTCTTCATCGTGAGCGATCGAGTCGCCGACCGGCTGCACGAAGCAGTTGATCAGCGTCGCCGACAAGCTGGTGCCGGCAGCCGACTGGATGCGCCCGGCCGGCACGAACCCGAGGCGCAGCGCTTCGGCAAAACGCTCCTCCCACAGCCCGCGCTGGTCGGCCGGTTCGGCCTGGGCCAACGCCCGCGCCACGCGGCGGTTCACCGCCTCGATCGACCGCTCCTCGCCCTTCGCGTATTTCTCAATCAGCACTTCTTCGCTGATGGCCTGGGCAGGCAGGTTGGCGACGGTGTGGACTTGGGGGCTTGCGACGTCTTGCATGGATCGATGTCTTCGGGAGGTGAGCGCGCAACTTACGCCGTTGGCAGTGAACCGTCGTTGATCCTGGTCATTCCAGAGAGTCGGCCTACGCCACGTACCGCAGTATCGCGATGTATTGGCTGGCGCTGCCTGCCAGGACGAACACATGCCAGATGCCGTGCCCATGACGCAACTTCTCGTCGAGCGCGTAGACGACGATGCCACCGGTATAGAGCAGGCCACCTGCGGCAAGCCACGCGAATCCCGCCGGAGTCAATGCAGCGATCAGCGGCTTGACCGCGATCACGCTGAGCCATCCCATCACGACATAGATGACCACCGAAAGGATCCTGCCGCCTTTGGCCAGCCAGGCTTCCTGAACGATGCCGAGAATGGCCAGTCCCCAGATCACCCCGAAGAGCGACCAGCCCCAGGCACCACGCAGAGTGACCAGGGCAAAAGGCGTGCAGGTGCCTGCAATCAACAGGTAAATCGAGCAATGGTCCAGTTTCCGAAAGACGTTTTTCACCCTGCCGCGGGTGCTGTGGTAAAGCGTGGACAACGTGTACAGCGCCAGCAGCATGGTGCCGTAAATGCTGAAGCTGACGATCTTCCAGGGGTCGCCCTGACGCGCAGCCAGCACGACCAGCACCGCCGCGCCGGTTGCCGCAAGCGCCGCCCCGATCAGGTGGGTCCAGCAGTTGAGCCGCTCGCCGTGGTACAAAATCTCTCAAGCCACGTCTGAAGTAGCCAACTGAGCCAGGACCGGTACGTACGGAGGCTGTCTGAGCGCGAACGCCGGGTTGCGCGTCAGCAACCGCTCCATGAGCTCGCGCACGCTACGGATCTGATTGCCGAACGGCAACACGCCGACTCCGCGGAAGAACAACCCCTTCTTCACGTCGCCGCGCAGGGCCGCGGCCAACTGCGTGTCGATGCAAAACTGGCCCCAGCCGGGCAGGCCGTCGCGCAGCCCGCACTGGGCAAGGCAGTCGAAGGAAAGCGTGCAGCGCGGCTTCACATGCGCCACGCTCTGCAGCCTCGCCTCGACCTTCAGGTAGTTCCGCAGCCAGGGTGTGGAGACGGCCCGCGCAGGCAGACCGGCCACACTGATGAATTCGATCAGGTCCTCGTCCGTGGCTTCGGCCAGCACGCGCTTGAACTCGAGGTGAGCATCGCACTCCTCAGTGACTGCGAAGGGTGTCCCGAGCTGTGCTGCGGCTGCGCCCAGGGTTTGCACCCGGGCGATGTCCTCGCAGCTGCGGATGCCGCCCGCGGCGATGAGCGGAATTTCCTTTTCGATGCCGGCCGAACGGAGGAACGCGAGCGACTGCGGAATGACGTTCTCGAAGTTGAAACGAGGGTCGTTCAGGTCGGCAAGCTTTGCCGCGCCGAGGTGACCCCCCGCGAGCCGCGGATGTTCGATGACGATGGCATCGGGGAGGCGCTTCTTGCGCTCCCATTTCTTCACCAGCAGCTGTACGCCGCGCGCGTCCGAAAGGATCGGTACGAGCGCCGCCTCGGGATGGTCCTGCGCGAGGTCCGGCAGGTCGAGCGGCAAGCCGGCACCGACCACCACCGCGTCGATGCCGCACTCCAGCGCGCGCTTCACCGACGGCACGTATTCGCCGACGGCGCGCATCACATTGATGGCGAGCAGGCCACGCCCTTGCGAGCGTTCACGCGCGGCGCCGATCTCGCGCTGCAGGGCCTCGAGATTGGCGGCATTGATGCCTTCTTTGGCCGCGCCGCCGGCGTTCATGCCGCGCGTGCGTTCCATCAGATCGGGGTGGTGGCGACGCAGATCGACCGACGAAATGGTACCGATGCCGCCGAGTGCGGCCACGCTGCCGGCGAGCTTGTTCGCCGACACGCCGACGCCCATGCCGCCTTGCACGATGGGCAGCAGATGGCGGCCCCTCAAATCGAGCGCAGTCAGCCCGCACTGCTGGAACAGGCGGGCGATGGCAGGCTCGATGCAAGGCAGAGCGCGAGGCGTCGTCATGGATGCCACAGACCCGATGGTCGGCAACGCTTGGTCTGGCGCCCGATCATTTGCCGAGCCCAGCAAGGGAGGGAATCGTGGCGCTCCTCGTCTTCTTGATGGCGGCGTGCCTCGGTGAGGAGGCAATGGCGTCCGCAGGCATCGCTATGCGTCCTTCGAACTGACTGGGGGCGGCACTTTGGGCACTCCATGGCTGGCTGCAGAAGGGATTCTTCCGCGGCGACCAGCGCTGTTCCTTGCGATAGATCAATCCGCCGCGCTTTCGGACACCGCAAATGGAAAAGAGCCGCGGAAGACAACGCGCGTCGTGGGTCATTTGCGCCCGCGGCGCGGCTGGCGCGGGATCGCAGGCCGAGGGAGATTGCGACCGGCCGACGCGCCGACCACGCGTGGTTCGCCGACGTCAGGTCGGCGTGGAGATCCCGGCCGTCTGATCGAATTTGACAAAGTACTTGCGCGCCAGGGCCACGAGCTGGTTTTCGCTCGGATGGTCGACCACCTCGTAAGCGACGATGCGCGACGCAGTCTGCGACCGGTGTTTGTCTGCGTAGTGGCGAAAGTCGGCAAGCGTGGTGTGCGAGCCGGTCACCAGCACCTCTGCGATGCCGTCGAGCGCATCGCAGATCTCGCCGAAGAACTCGTGCTGCGAGCGCACGGCGCTGCCGTGTTGAGCGGTGTGATGCGTGTGCGTTCGCACCTTCTCTGCCGACACGTGCTCGGCATCGAACTGCAGCACCTGGGCCGACTGGTGGTCGGTCCAGACGACGGCGCGGAAGAGGCTCATATCGAATTTTCCATTCTTGGGAATCATGCAAAGACTTGGCCGGGCCGCAAGAACGAGGAGAGCCCTCGAGCCGTCGACGTCATCTACTCATCCAAGGTCAGAACGTCAGAATCTACGGGTCACCCCGCTGACCTGCCTTGACCTGGGTCAATTCCGTGGCGTGCTTGAGGATCATGGCAGGACGCCGTTGGGCACTTCGCCTGGCGTGCGCCTCTTCACCCTTCGATCACGCGCCAAAGCGCCCACGCGGCCGGCAACAGAAGCAAGGTGGTACGGGCTGGCCGACGAGGCGCTCGAGGACGCGCTGTACGACAGCCAGGCGCTGCGCGACTTCGTAGGCGTGGACTTTCCCGGGAGTCGGTGCCCGACGCCACGACGCTGCTCAAGTTCCGCCACTTGCTGCAGCACAACGACCTGACGCGAGCGTTGTTCGAGGAGATCAACGCCCACCTCGCCGACAAGGGCCCGCTCATGCGAGCGGGCACGATGGTCGATGCCCGAGGCTTCTTCGAGCACAACGGACCTACTTCGTACGCCCTTCGCGTCAGGCACTCGTCCGACAGCGCGGCGACGCTCATTGATCACCGGTTCCCTAGAGCAGTGCTTCACCGTCGGGCTATCGAATTCGTTGACCGTACTTGCCTGCCGGAGTACTGTGTTCCTTCTCGCTGGCGACCGGTTAAGCGCGCCTGCCATTCTCAACACAACCCAAGAGGTATCGCTATGAACAAGGATCAAGTCAAGGGCGCCGTCAAGGAGGTCGCAGGCAAGGTTCAGCAGAAGACCGGGAAAGTACTTGGAAGCGCAGGCCAGCAAGCGAAGGGCCTTGCAATGAAAGCTCAAGGCAAGGCGCAGAAGAAGGTCGGCGACGCGAAGGAAGCTCTGAAGGACGCGAAAAGCAAGCTCTGATCGACGTCACAGGTCAAGCGAACTAGACCCGGCAGATCATTCGGCTCAACGCGTGGAAAAGCGTTGAGCGTCTAAGGGCAGCGCGCGCACTCGACTTGGCGGACCGCGATCAGCCCTAGGGGGCCCGACCGGGGCAGGCATGGGGCCCGCCCGGGGATGCGAGTTGACTGCTGTTACCAGTCGACGCCGTAGTAGCCGTTTACCCGTTTGCCGTACGTCGTGTCATACGCAGGCACGTCCTGGTACTGATACTTCGGCGCCTTCTCAAGCTTGGCCTTGTCGAGCGGCACGACGTAGCCATCCTTCTGCGTGTCGTATTTCAGCATGTTCCACGGAATCGGGTGACGGTCGGTGTCGATTCCGAGGAAGCCGCCGAACTTCATCACTGCGTAGCGAACCTGTCCGGTGCGCTTGTCGATCATCAGGTCGTCGATGGAGCCGAGCTTGTCGCCGGCGGCGTTGTAGACGGACGTTCCTTCGACTTTGTGGGAGGAAATCACGTCGCCCGTGGTGGTGGTCGAGAGGGTCATAACAAAGTCTCCTGGGAGTGGGCCGGCTATTTGCCGACTTGCCTTTGTCTCAGGTACTTCTCGTCGGTGCGATAGGGGCGAGCGCCGCGTCCCTGTAGGAATAGAAAACCCTCAGGGGCAGGTCCCATCAGTCGTCGATCGCTTTTGATCGCTTTGTGAAGCTTTTGCGGTAGGTAGCCATAGAACCCTCGAACATCAAAGTGACGAACGACGGCCGCCTCCTGAGGGAAGTGACCGCCACTCGACGCCCTTGTTGATGGGTTCAGGCTGATCGTGGCTACTTGTGGCCGCCAACTGTGCCGCCGGCGTGCCACGAGCTTCTCTTCTACCGTCAGCAGCGTCTGTTGCCCGACACTGCCGTCATCGATACCCGTTCAAGATCAACGAGTTGTAGGTGGTGGAGAGGAGGAGGATCGAACTCCCGACCTTCGCATTGCGAACGCGACGCTCTCCCAGCTGAGCTACCCCCCCACGGCGAGCGGGAGTTTAACAAAGGTCGCACGGGTGAATCGGGGAAGCGCCGGAGATAGGCGCCCACAATGCGGTGGATTGGCCCGCTGTATTGCCCTCGGCCTCTCGACACGCTACGGTTGCGGGTGCTTTCGCCTTCGGCGCTGGCCGCCGACATCACTTTCCAACAGGAGATCGACATGGGACTCAAGGGATCGAAGACCGAGCAGAGCTTGCGCGACGCGTTCGCCGGCGAATCGCAGGCCAATCGCCGCTACCTCTACTTCGCGAACAAGGCCGACATCGAGGGTCAGAACGACGTCGCCGCGCTGTTCCGCTCGACCGCCGAAGGCGAGACCGGCCATGCGCACGGCCACCTCGAATTTCTCGAGCATGGCGTGGGCGACCCGGCGACCGGCTTGCCGATCGGCTCGAGCCGGCAGAATCTGATGGCGGCGGTGGCCGGCGAGACGCACGAGTACACCGACATGTACCCCGGCATGGCCAAGATGGCCCGCGAGGAAGGCTTCGACGAAATTGCCGACTGGTTCGAGACGCTGGCGAAGGCGGAGCGCTCGCACGCCAATCGCTACCAGAAGGCGCTCGACGCGCTGGTCGATTGAACCGGCTTGCCCGGCTTGTGCAAGACAAGGGCCTTCGCGGCCCTTGTTCGTTGATGGAGCGACGATGACTCTTCGCGAAGGCAATCTCGAAGCGCCGACCCGGCATCCGATCGACTGGAAGAGCGCCGACTATGTCGACGAGGGCAAGGCCTTCGCCGAGATGGAGCGCATCTTCGACATCTGCCACGGCTGCCGCCGCTGCGTCAGCCTGTGCCAGTCGTTCCCCAACCTGTTCGACCTCATCGACGCGACCGCCGACGGCGAGGTGCACGGCGTCGACAAGCAGGACTACTGGAAGGTCGTCGACCAGTGCTATCTGTGCGACCTCTGCTACATGACGAAGTGCCCCTACGTGCCGCCGCATCCGTGGAACGTCGACTTCCCGCACCTCATGCTGCGCGCGAAGGCGATCAAGTACGCCAAGGGCGGCGTCGGCATCGGCGAGAAGCTGCTGGCATCGACCGACGTGCACGGCCAGCTCGCCGGCATCCCCGTCGTCGTGCAGGCAGTCAATGCCGCGAACCGGACCAGGCCGGTGCGCAAGTTGCTCGATGCCACGCTCGGCGTGCATCCCGATGCATGGCTGCCTCCCCTGGCGACGCACCGATTCAGAAGCGCGGCGATGCCGTCCGATCCGGGCATCGAGGTCGTCGACGGCGAGCGCAGCCCGGGCAAGGTCGCGATCTTCTCGACCTGCTACGTCAACTACAACGAGCCGGGCATCGGCCACGACCTCCTCGAGGTCCTGCGCCACAACGGCGTTCCCTATGAGATCGTCGAGAAAGAGGCCTGCTGCGGCATGCCCAAGCTCGAGCTCGGCGATCTCGAGGGCGTCGAGAAGCTGATGAAGGCGAACATCCCGGTGCTGGCGCGCTATGCGCAGGCCGGCTGGGCGATCGTCGCCGCGATCCCGTCGTGCACCTTGATGTTCAAGCAGGAGCTGCCGCTGCTCTTTCCCGACGACGCCGCGGTCAAGGCGGTGCAGGCGGCCATGTTCGATCCGTTCGAGTACCTGATCGCGCGCCACCGCGACGGCCTCCTGAAGACCGACTTCACGACGCCGCTCGGCAAGGTGAGCTACCACGTGCCCTGCCATGGCCGCGTCCAGAAGATCGGCCGCAAGACCGAGGAGATGTTCAAGCTCATCGGCAAGACCGTGACGGTGCAGCTCAACACCGTCGAGCGCTGCTCGGGCCATGCCGGCACCTACGGCGTGAAGACGGCGACCCACCCGGTGGCGATGAAGATCGGCAAGCCCGTCTTCAAGGCGATGGGCGATGACGACCCCGATGTCATCAGCTCCGACTGCGCGCTGGCCGGCCACCACATCGCCCAGGGCATGGCCGAGAACGGCCTGCCCCAGGTGCCGCTGCGCCATCCGCTGAGCCTCCTCAGGCGCGCCTACGGCCTCGAACAGGAGCACGAATGATCACGCGCGACAGTCTCCTCACGCTCGAGGCGTACGCGAAGATCCGGGCATCGAGCAGGGCTGCCTTCATCGCCCACCGGCGCCTGCGCACGGTGCATCTCGGTGAGCATCTGAGTATCCAGTTCGAGGACGAGACGACGGTCCGCCGGCAGGTGCACGAGATGCTGCACATCGAGAAGATCTTCGACGATGCTGGCATCCAGAGCGAGATCGACGCCTACGCCGCCCTCATTCCCGACGGCTCGAACTGGAAGGCGACCCTGCTGATCGAATATCCCGATCCGAACGAGCGCAAGCGCGAGCTCGGGCGGCTGATCAGCGTCGAGGATCGTGTCTTCGTCGAGGTCGAGGGCCACGCGCGCAGCTACGCCATCGCCGATGAAGACCTCGACCGGGAGAACGACGAGAAGACGTCGGCCGTCCACTTCCTGCGCTTCGAGTTTGGCAAGCCGACCCGCGACGCGCTGCGGGCCGGCGCCAGCGCCAAGCTCGGTTGCGACCACACCCACTATCCGGCCCACGTCTCGATCGCTCCCGAGACGCTCGCCAGCCTGGCCGGCGACCTTGCCTGAGCCGATCGCCGGATTAGGTAATAACGATTAGAAGACAGTTGTCGATAGCCTAAGCTTGGTTCCTGTGGCGCCGCATCGGCGCTCGACCACTCACACAGGAATCCATGCAATGAAAACCATCGGCGACAAGCTCGAAAGTTTCAGCGTCCAGGGCGTCAAGCCCGGCTTCAACCACCACGAGGAAAACGGCGTCTCGGCGTTCGAGACCCTCACCGAGAAGAGCTTTCCCGGCAAGTGGAAGGTCATCTATTTCTGGCCGAAGGACTTCACCTTCGTCTGCCCGACCGAGATCACCGGCTTCGACAAGCTGGCATCGCAGTTCGAGGAGCGAGACGCCGTCCTGCTCGGCGGTTCGACCGACAACGAGTTCTCCAAGCTCGGTTGGCGCCGCGACCACAAGGATCTGTCGAAGCTCGGCCACTGGAGCTTCGGCGATCCGAAGGGCTCGCTCGTCGACCAGCTCGGCGTGCGCGACAGGAACGAGGGCGTGGCACTGCGCGCGACCTTCATCGTCGATCCCGAAGGCACGATCCAGCACGTCAGCGTCAACAACCTCAACGTCGGCCGCAATCCCGACGAGGTGCTGCGCATCCTCGACGGCCTGCAGACCGACGAGCTCTGCCCGTGCAATCGCACGGTCGGCGGCCAGACGCTCTGAGCGCGCCGGTGCTCTGACCGACCAGCCCGCCTCGGCGGGCTTGTTTCATCCCGGCTCACGGAGAAGACCATGGAATTCCTGAACACGATCAAAGAGCAGATTCCCGACTACGCGAAGGACATCCGCCTCAACCTCGACGGCGCCATCGCCCGCTCGAGCCTGGCGCCCGAAGACGCGCTCGGCGTCGCGCTGGCGGCCGCCTTCGCGGCCAAGAGCAAGCCGCTCGTCGATGCGTTCAAGGCCGCCGCGCCCGCAGCCGAGGCGAACGCCGCGCTGACGGCCGCTGCGCTCATGGGCATGAACAACATCTGGTATCCCTACGTCGAGATGGCCGACGACGCGGACCTGAAGACGCAGCGCGCCGAGTTGCGCATGAACGCCTATGCGAGCTCGGGCGGCGTCGACAAGAAGAAGTTCGAGGCCTATGCACTGGCCGCATCGATCGTCGGCAAGTGCCACTTCTGCGTCGCCTCGCACTACGCCTTGCTGAAGAAGGAAGGCATGACGACGCAGCAGCTTCGCGACATCGGCCGCATCGCCGCGGTCGTCAACGCGGCGGCGCAGGTGATCGCGGCGAACTGAGTGAGCGAAACGTCAGCCCGGCTCGAGCAGGTGGTTGGCGTACTTCTCGCGCAAGCGGTTCTTCAGCATCTTGCCGGTCGCGCCGAGCGGGATCGCATCGATGAATACGACGTCGTCGGGCGTCCACCACTTGGCGATCTTGCCGTCGTAGAAGTCGATCAGCTCCTGCTTCGTGACGGCCGAGTCGGGCTTCTTCACGACCAGCAGCAGCGGCCGCTCGTCCCACTTCGCGTGCTTGGCGGCGATGCAGGCGGCCATCTGCACCGAAGGGTGCGCCATGGCGATGTTCTCGAGGTCGATCGAGCCGATCCACTCTCCGCCGGACTTGATGACGTCCTTCGAGCGGTCGGTGATCTGCACGAAGCCGTCGGCATCGATCGCGGCGACGTCGCCGGTCGGAAACCAGCCGTTGCCTTCGGCATCCCTGACCAGCGGGTCGCCGCCTTCGTCCTTGAAGTAGCGTGAGATCACCCAGGGCCCGCGCACCATGAGCTGCCCGGAATCGTGCCCGTTCCACGGCAGCTCCTCGCCTTCTTCGCCGACGATCTTCATGTCGACGCCGTAGACGGCACGGCCCTGCTTGGCCTGGATCGCGAAGCGCTCCTCGGCGCTCTTGCCGAGCTGCTGGCCCTTCAGCGTGGCGATGGTGCCGACCGGGCTCATCTCCGTCATGCCCCAGGCATGCAGCACCTGCACGTCGTAGCGTTCCTGGAACGCCTTCATCATCGCCGGCGGGCAGGCCGAGCCGCCGATGACGGTGCGCCGCATCGTCGAGAACCGCAGGCCGTTGGTGTCGACGTACGAGAGCAGCCCCTGCCACACCGTCGGCACGCCGGCCGAGAGCGTGACGCCTTCGTTCTCGAAGAGCTCGTAGAGCGACTTGCCGTCGAGGCCCGGGCCGGGAAAGACGAGCTTGGCGCCCATCATGCAGGCCGCGTACGGCAGGCCCCAGGCGTTGACGTGGAACATCGGCACGACCGGCAGGATCGTGTCGCGCGCCGAGCAGTTGAGCGAATCGGGCAAGGCGATGCCGAAGGTGTGCAGCAGCGTCGAGCGGTGGCTGTAGAGCACGCCCTTGGGATTGCCCGTGGTGCCCGACGTGTAGCAGAGCGACGAGGCAAGCGCCTCGTCGAAGTTGGGCCACGCGAAGTCGTCGTTTTCGTTCGCCAGCAGCTCTTCGTAGCAGAGTAGCCCTGGGATCTTGGTGCTGGCCGGCATGTGCGCGCGGTCGGTCATCGCCACGAAATGGCGCACCGTCGACAGGCGCGACGCGACGGCCTCCACCAGGGGCAGGAAGGTGAGATCGAAGCACAGCACGGCGTCTTCGGCATGCCCGGCGATGTAGACCACCTGGTCGGGATGCAGGCGCGGGTTGAGCGTGTGCAGCACCGCGCCCGAGCCGGAGACGGCGTAGTAGATCTCGAGATGTCGGTACCCGTTCCAGGCCAGCGTGGCGACCCGCTCGCTCTGCTTGACCCCCAGGCGTCCCAGCGCATTGGCCATGCGCCGCGCGCGCGATGCCAGCTCGCGGTAGGTCGTGCGGTGGATGTCGCCCTCGACGCGACGCGAGACCACTTCCTGCTCGCCGTGGTGCCGCTCGGCATGGACCAGCAGCGACGAGATCAGCAGCGGCTGCTGCATCATCAATCCGTTCACCTTGTCTCCCTTGTTGTTCGACGCATCGCCGGCCTCAGCGGGCCAGGTTCAGCGGCTTCACGTCGCCGCAGTCGCCGCTCACCCACACTGCCTTGATCGAATGCTGTCGCGTGCCCGACTTGATTGTCGTCGAGACGTTGACGGTGTAGTTTTCGGCATTGGTGAAGACGGCCTCCCCGTCGCTCATCGCGTCGGGGTTCGCGCACACCGCGTGCCACTTCCAGGCGCTGCTGCTCCTCGTCTTGAAGTCGGTCTTGCAGCGCGTCTGGTCGGTCCAGGCGCCGGTGTTGAGCGAGTCCTTGGAGAGGCACACGCGTGTCACGCCGCCGGCCAACGAGATGCCCCGCTGCTTCAACATGGCGTCGATCTTGGCGCGTGTTTCGGGCGTCATGTTCTTCATGCGCTCGGCATTCCTGGCGCCGTCCGCGCCTTGCATCGCCACCTCCCAGAGGCCTGGCTTGATCGGTGGCGCCTGCATCTGGGCCGCGGCCGGCGCACCCAGGCTCAGGACCGCCGCGGCGACGGCGAGCAGGCGCGAAAGCGGGGCGGGCATGCATGACTCCTTCATCGGCGGACGGGTGCGGCGCGGTCAGGGTGCGTGGGCCCATGCTACCGCCGCGCCGCTCGCGCACGATCAGGGTTGGCGCGCGGTTGGCGGCGTGGCACGCTACCCGCGCCGGTCCCTCAGGAGAGCGATTTCTCCCAGGTCTCGCCGACGAGGTGCTTGCCGAAGCTGCGGTGCGGCTCGCTCTTGACCAGCGCGTAGCCGGCGGCCGCGTAGATGCCGCGTGCGGCGTCGAGCACGCTGTTGGTCCACAGCACGATGCGCCGGTAGCCGTGGGCGCGTGCGAAGCGATCGCATTCCTCGACCAGGCGCTTGCCGATGCCGAGGCCGCGGGCCGTCGGCTCGACCAGCAACAGGCGCAGTTGCGCCGTGCCGGCGACCGGCTGGCGGCTGGTCTCGTCGCGGGCCTGGACGAGAAAGACGCAGCCGATGTTGGCGCCGTCGCGTTCGGCGATCCAGCAGGCCTCGCGGCGCGCGTCGAGCTGCTCGACGAAATCGGCGCCGATCCGCGCGACTAGCGCCTCGAAGCGCATGTCCCATCCATATTCCTCGGCGTAGAGCGCGCCGTGCCGCTCGACCACCCAGCCCAGGTCGCCATGGCGCAAGGGCCGCAGCAGCCAGGGCGACGCTGTGCGCGGGCCTTCGGCGAGCAGCGTTTCGATGCTGCGCATCGCTTCGACCAGGGCGCGCTGCTCGGTCTCGCTCAGGCTGCCGAGCAGGGCGCCGACGCTTGCCTCGCTTTTCCGGTCGAGCGGTGCGAAGGCGCGTTTGCCGGCGGCGGTGAGCTGCAGACGAAGATGCCGTGCATCGTCGGTGGAGCGCTCGGCGCGGATCAGCCTGGCCGTCTTCAGGCGTTGCAGCAGCCGGCTGAGATAGCCGGGATCGAGGTCGAGCTCGCGCGCGAGCTCGGCGGCCGTGGTCTGGTCGCGGTGCGCGAATTCCCAGAGTAGGCGCGATTCGGCCAGGCTGAACCGCGTGTCGGCGAGACGCTCGTGCAGCACGCCGATGCGTCGCGTGTAGAACCGGTTGAAGCGCCGGATCGCGGCCGTTCTCGGCGTGGACGTCGTGTTCATGGGGCAAAAGCCACTGCGATAGAGCAAGGCAGTCGATTCTGCGCAAGACAGTTGCCAAAAGCAATCGATCGATTGCGACAAGCAATGCCCGTTGGCCCATGCGCCGGAAAGACGGTTGCGCACACTACTGTATAAACGTACAGTCTTCAGATGGACGCCGTGCCCGCTCTCGTTTCATCGCCTGCCCCGGCCCGGGCCCGAGCGGCGGAGCCGCTGCCTTCGCGGCCACCCCCGTCTCCGGATCCGCGCGTGCCCGAAACCCTGCATCCCGCTCTCTGGCTCGGCCATCAGCTCGGTCGGAGCGGGGCACAGGCGGTCGGCAGCGGCTTTGCCGCACTCGACGCCGAGCTGCCTGGCGGCGGCTGGCCGCGCCGGGTCTTGAGCGAGCTGCTGCTGCCGCACCCGGGAGTCGGCGAGATCCGCCTGCTGGCGCCGTCGCTGGTCGCCGCGCAGAAGGCCGGCCGCCTGGTGATGGTCTTCGATCCGCCTGCCGGTCTTTCTGCCTGGGCCCTCGACCGGCTCGGCTTCGACGTCGAGCAGCTGCTCGTGGTCAACACCCGTGCCAGAGGGACTCCGGGCGGCGACAGCCTCTGGGCGCTCGAGCAGGCACTCAAGAGCGGCCACGTCGGCGCCGTGCTGGCCTGGTTGCCGCCACGCCTGCGCGCCGAGCGCCTGCGCCGCCTGCAGCTGGCCGCGCACAACCACGACGGCGCCGCCTTCGTGCTGCGCGAGCTGGCCGCCGAAGCGCGCCCCACTGCCTCGCCGCTGCGTCTTTCGCTGCATGCCGATGGCGCCGATCGGCTGCGCGTGCGCGTCCTCAAGCGGCGCGGGCCACCGCTCGAAGCGCCCGTGCATCTGGCGTTGCCGGCGGTGCTCTCTGACGCGGCGCGCCGCCGCTCGGCCAACGCTCGAGAGCGGGTGCGCAGCCTGCGCGAAGCGACCTTCGTCAATCTTGCCTGATGCGCCGTCGTGTCGTGTCCCCGCCGTGCTCTGGATCGCCCTGCATCTGCCCAGGCTGTCGCTCGAATCGTTCGCAGCGACGCTGGCCCGCGGCGCGCCTGCCGCTGCCGCGCGGCCGATCGCGCTGCTCGAGGCGCAGCGCATCGTCAGCGTCAATGCGGCGGCTGAATCGCACGGCGTCAAACCGGGCCTGAAGCGCGCGACGGCGCTCGCGCTCGCGCCGCAGATCGTGCTCGGGCAGGCCGATGCGCGGCGCGACGCCGAGGCGCTTTTGCCGGTCGCCCATGCCGCGCTCGCCTTCACGCCGAGCGTGTCGATGCAGCCGGCGCTCGAGCCCGGCGCCTCGCCCGACACCGTGCTGCTCGAAGTGCGGGCCAGCCTGCGCTACTTCGGCGGCCAGAGCCGTCTCGGCCAGCAGATCGACGCGGCGCTCGCGCCGTTCGGCCATGTCGTGCGCCGGGCCAGCGCGGCGACGGCGCTGGGCGCGGCGATCCTCGCCCGTCTCGAGCCGCCGCCGCAGTGCATCGATCTCGACACGACCCGGCAAGCGCTCGCCGCGGTGCCGGTGTGGCTGCTCGGCCCGGGTCGCGAGCACTGGGACGCCTTGCAGGGCATGGGCCTGCGCCGGCTGGGCGACCTGCTCGGCCTGCCGCGCTCCGGCCTGGCGCGCCGCTTCAGCGAACGGATGCTGATCGAGATGGATGCCGCGTTCGGCCGGCGGCCCGATCCGCGCGAGCCCATCGTCCTGCCGCCGAGCTTCGAAACCCGGCTCGAGTTGTTCGCCCGCGCCGACACCACCGAGCAGGTGCTGCACGGCGCCTCGGTCCTGCTCGAGCGGCTGATCGCCTGGCTGTCGGCACAGCACGCCTTCGTGCGCCGCTTCAAGCTGCTGATGCGCCACGAGGCGCGCTGGCTGGCGTCGCAACGCGAGGGCGATCTCGCGCCGCAGGCGACCATCCTCGAGATCGCGCTGGCCGAGCCGTCGCGCGATAGCGCCCACCTGCTGGTGCTGCTGCGCGAACGCCTGGCCCGCCTGCAGTTGCCGGCGCCGACGCTCGAGCTGTGCCTGCAGGCCGAAGACATCACCAGGCGCGCGCCGCCCAACATCGAGCTCTTCGCGACGCAGAAGAGCGAGCACGAAGGGCTGACACGGCTGATCGAGCGCCTGCAGGCTCGCCTCGGCGTCGGCCAGGTGCAGCGCCTGGTGGCGATGCAAGAGCACCGGCCCGAAAGCGCGAGCGCATGGCGGCCGGCCGATGCCGCCCTGGCCGGCGCGGCGACAGGCGCGGCGCCGGCCAGGCGCACGCGCCGCAAGGCGGCCGCATCATCGGTGGGAGTCGACTGCCTTTGCGATGTCGGTCCTGCCGCGCCGCGCCCGGTCTGGATCCAGGCTCCCGAGCCCCTGGCCGAGAAGGGAGCGAGGCCGCTCTTCGAAGGCCGGCCCTTGCAGCTGCTTTCGGGCCCTGAGCGCATCGAGGCCGGCTGGTGGGACGCGGCCCTGGCCGAGCGCGACTACTTCATCGCCGAGACAGGCGAGGGCGCACTGGTCTGGATCTACCGGGATCGCTTGCCGCTGACGCGAGGCGCGGGCAGCGATGCAGGCGGCGAGGCGGCCGGCTGGTTTCTCCACGGCCGCTTCGGATGAAGGGCCGGCCGGCCGCCGGGCCGCCCCAAGGCCGGCCGCGCCCCCTCGGGGGGCAGCGCCGCGGCGACGCCGCAAGCGTGGGGCCCAATGTTTTCAGCGGCGTTCTTCGCCGACTAGGGTGAAGCCGCGGCGGCGCAGCGAGTCGCTGACCCAGCGCGCGCCGTTGACGCCGCAGAAGAACATGTAGACGGCATAGAAGCCGAGCAGCGCCAGCGCCAGCGCGGCGGTGCGCGAGCTTGCCGTCGGCGCGCCGTTGAAATACGACGAGCTCAGGTAGAAGAGAACGGCGACGACGGCCAGCAGCCACGTGCGACGGACGATCGCCTTGAGCGAGCCGACGAAGAACGCCTGCCACGAGAAGCCCATCTTCACGCGGACGATGTCGCCGTTGGGCGCCTTGAACAAACGATAGGTACTCATCGGACCACCAGCCTCCGTTGTTTTCAACGGCTTCAATCGCGAAGCCCGGAACGTACCGTCTTTGTCGCTAAACGACCAGAAGTGTCGCGACCGATGGCGGTACAAAGTCTGCTTCGGTGGCGTCTCGTGCCGCTGAAGGCGGTGATCGTTTCAAGCACGTCAATGGCGTAACGAGGTGTTCGTCGAAGCGGGGCTTCGACGCCCTGAATCGTCATGCCGAGAGTGGGCGCCGGTGCGTCGCGGCGCCTCAGGCGATGCGCCCGAACCACCAGATCGACAGGCCCGCAGCGAGCGACACAAGCATCGCACCGATCGTGGCCAGCAAGGCGCTGATCTCGGTTTCCTTCTTCTCGACGATGAGGCGCGTGCTGAGCCCCTGATAGACCTTCTTCAGGTCCTGCGCCGTGCCGGCGTAGAAGTAGTCGGCATGGGTCGCGCTGGCGATCTCCTTGAGGGTGACTTCGTCGAGGCGCACGCGCATCGACCAGCCCTCGAAGCCGATCGTCTCGCCTTCCTTGGTGCCGATGCCGACGGTGTAGATGCGCACGCCGCGATCGGCGGCCATCTTGGCCGCTTCGAGCGAGTCGGGACCGGTGGTGCGCTGGCCGTCGGTGAGCAGGATGATCGCCGCCGACGAATACGAGCCTGGCGGCACCGGCTTGAAGTCGGGCCTGGGCTTGTCGGCGGGGCTCGGCGGCATCTCGCGCGCGCCGGTGATCTGCGACAGGTCGATGCCCGCCTCGGGGAAGATCGTCGCCAGCGACAGGACGATGCCGCTGCCGATGGCCGTGCCGCGCTGCAGCTGGAAGCGATCGATCGCCGCATTGACGTCGTCGCGGCTGAGTGTCGGCGCCTGCACGACGGCAGCGGTGCCGGCGAACGAGACGACGGCGATCTTGACGTTGCGCGGCAGCTCGGCGACGAAGCTCTTGGCTGCCTCCTGCGCCGCGACGAGCCGGCTCGGCAGCACGTCGCTCGCCCGCATGCTGCCCGACACGTCCATGGCCAGAACGATCGTCTCCTGCGCCGAGGGCAGCGTGATGAGCACCGCTGGCCGCGACGACGCGAACAGCAGCGTCGACAGCGCCAGCAGCAGCAGCAGCGGCGGCACATGTCGGCGCCAGGCGCCGCCGCGGCCGAGCGCTTGCTTGACGAGGCCGAGGTTGGCGTAGCGCAGCGTCGAGTTCTTGCGCCGCGTCACCAGGAAGACATAGAGCGCGATCAGCGCCGGAACGGCGAGCATCGCCCACAGCATCGACGGCCAGAGGAACGTCATGAACGGATGCGCGCCCATGTCAGCGAGCGTGTTCGCCAATGCTCACGCGGCGGGCCTCACGTGGGCCGGCGCGCCGAAGCGCGCGCCGCTCCAGTTGGCGAGGCGGCTGCGCTGCTTGCGCAGATCGGCGAAGCGGCGGATCGAGTCGACGAGGTCATCGTCGGTCGCGAGCTCGAGCGTGTCGACTCCGGCTTTGGCGAGCGACTGGCGAAGCGCCGTCTCGCGGCGCTCCGCCGCGGCCTTGAAGCGCCTGCGAAAGCCGGCGTCGTGCGTGTCGACGACGATCTCCTCGCCGGTCTCGGCGTCTTTCATCGTCAGCAGACCCAGATCGGGCATCTCCATCTCGAGCGGGTCGAACAGGCGTACCGCGGTGACCTCGTGACGCATCGCCAGTTGCCCGAGCGCCGCTTCCCAGCCTGGCGGGCTGATGAAATCGGAGACCACGAAGACCGTCGAGCGGCGCTTGATGTGGCGCGCCGCCGAGCCGAGCAGGTCGCGCAGATCGGTGGCGCCCGCGGACGTTTCGGACGCTCGCGCCGCCATCCGTTGCAGCAGCTCGAGCACGTGGGTGCGGCCGCCGCGCGCCGGCAGCACGGTGTCAACCGACGTGCCATAGAGGAGAGCGCCGACGCGGTTGCCGTGGCGCGTCAGCAGCCTCGCCAGGACGCCGACGAACTCGCGGGCGATGCGCCGCTTCGTGAACTGGTCCGAGCCGAAGTCGACGCTCGCCGACAGGTCGACCAGGAACCAGGCCGAGAGCTCGCGGTCTTCGGTGAACTGGCGCACATAGGGCTGCTGCAGGCGCGCGGTGACGTTCCAGTCGATGTGGCGCACGTCGTCGTGGTGCTGGTATTCGCGCAAGTCGGCAAGATCGAGGCCGGCCCCGCGCATCAGCGTGCGGTGGTCGCCTTGCAAGAGGCCGTCGAGGCGGCGCAGGACGGTCCACTCGAGGCGAGTGAGGAGCGCCGCGGCATCGGCGCCGTCGAGGGACGGCGCGGAGCCGTCGCCGGCGTGCGGCTCAGCCCTGGACATGGCCCGAGGCGCCCGGCGCCAATGGCTTGTCGGGCACCGAGATCTTCCTCATGACACGCTGGATCAACGCGTCGGCGTCGATGCCTTCGGCGAGCGCTTCGTACGAGAGCACCAGGCGGTGGCGGAGCACGTCGCCGACGAGGCCGGTCATGTCTTCGGGCAACGCGTAGTTGCGGCCGCGCATGAAGGCCAGCGCACGCGCGCCTTCGACCAGGCCGATGGTGGCGCGCGGGCTGGCGCCGAACGTCAGGTACTTCTCGATGTCGGGCAACTCGTAGCGTGCCGGCCGCCGGGTCGCGCTGACGAGCTTGACCGCGTACTGGATCAGCGACGGATCGACATAGACCTTGCGGCACTCCTGCTGCAGCTCGGCGAGCTGGCCCATGCTGGCGATCGGCGTGAGCGTCACCGGCGCGCTGGTGACGCGCTGGACGATCACGAACTCCTCTTCCTCGTTCGGGTAGTCGACCAGCACCTTCATCATGAAGCGGTCGACCTGCGCCTCGGGCAGCGGATACGTGCCCTCGGTCTCGATCGGGTTTTGCGTCGCCATCACCAGGAAGGGCTCGGGCACCTTGTGCGTGACGCCTGCGATCGTCACCTGGCGCTCCTGCATCACTTCCAGCAGCGCGCTCTGCACCTTGGCCGGGGCGCGGTTGATCTCGTCGGCGAGCAGAAGGTGCGTGAAGACCGGGCCGAGCGATGTCGAGAACTCGCCAGTGCGCGGGTTGAAGATCCGTGTGCCGACGAGATCGGCGGGGACCAGGTCGGGCGTGAACTGGATGCGCTTGAAGGTGCCGCGCAGCGTCTGCGCCAGCGTCTTCACGGTCAGGGTCTTGGCCAGGCCAGGAACGCCTTCGACCAGCAGGTGCCCTTGCGCGAGCATGGCGACCATGACCCGCTCGAGGAAGTGGTCCTGGCCGACGACGACGCGCTTGACCTCGTAGAGCACGCGCTCCATCAGTCCGGACGCTTCGCTGGAGACGGTGCTGGTGTCGGTCACTGGAGCCCCTCGTCGAGCGGATACGCCCGCCGATCCCCCGAGGGGATGCGGGCCGGCTTGGGGGCGGCCCGGCGCTCGGGCCGCCGCTTCGAACAGGAAACGTTCATCTTGTCGCCTCGTCAGAACGGAGGCATGCCGGCGGCCGCTGCGGCGTTTTCGATCGGCATGGCGAAGCCGATGCCGATGAAGACGCGCTGCCGGCTCGGGTTGAGGATGGCGGTGACGATGCCGACGACCGAGCCATCCATGGTCACCAGCGGGCCGCCCGAATTGCCTGGGTTGGCGGCGGCGTCGAACTGGATCAGGTTGCTCAGCATCTGCTGCCCGTCCGGCGAGCGGAACTGGCGCTTCAGGCCGGAGACGACGCCTGACGAGACGGAAGGGCCGATGCCGAAGGGAAAGCCGACCGCGATCACCTGGTCGCCCGATGCGAGGTCGCTGGTCGAGCGCATCGTCGCCGCCTCGAGATCGTCGGGGATGGTGCGGGCGCGCAGCACGGCGAGATCGTTCTCGGGCTGGGTGTTCAGGACCACCGCTTCCGACTCGGAGCCGTCGAAGAAGGTCACGCGGATCTTCTTCGCGCCGTTGATGACGTGCAGGTTGGTGAGGATGGTGCCGTTGTCGATGATGACGACGCCGCTGCCGACGCCGCGCTCGACGTTGCCGTGGTCCTTGTCGTCGCTGCCGTCGTCGCCCTCGGTCATCAGGCCGATGACCCGCACGACTGACGGGATGATCGCGTCGTAGGCGCGCGCCGAAGGCGAGACGAGCGGCTTGTCCTCGATCGACTGGCGCATCGCCGAGTCGATCTGCTCGATCGTCAGAGGAGGCTTGGGCACCAGCGAGGGGTTGAGCCACCAGAACGCGCAAGCCAGGGCGATCAGGGCCAGCACCCAGAGCCAGCGCTCGTGCAGCAGGACGGACCTGGCCCAGCGGGCGCGACGCGTCGCGGCCGGCTCACCCGCTCCCGGCAACGCGATCCGCGGCGCCGGCTCGGGGGCGCGCTGCGAACGGCTGTAGAGCGGCACTTTCTTCATGAGCGTGGCGGGCTGCTGCACGGCACACGCAAGACGCGGGCCGCCGGTCCGCAGTACGGTAGCACGCTGGCCATGACCTGTCATGGCGGCCGGCGGTCCGGCAGCGAGGCATGATGCACACCCGTGTGGATCGACACGCATTGCCATCTTGACGCGACCGATTTCGACGCCGACCGCGCCGCCGTCGTCGCCGCTGCGCGCGGCGCCGGCGTGGCGACGATCGTCATTCCGGCGGTCGACGCCGGCAATTTCGAGCGCGTCCGCGAGCTCGCGGACCGCCACGGTCTTGCCTATGCGCTCGGCATCCACCCGATGTGCACGGCGCGCGCCAACGCGGCCGACCTCGACGCATTGCGGGCTGCGCTCGAGACACATCGAGGCGATCCGCGCCTGGTCGCCGTCGGCGAGATCGGCCTCGACCATTTCATCGACGGCCTCGACCACGAGAAGCAGGCCGCGATCTTCGTGGCGCAGCTCGAGCTCGCCGCGGCGTTCGATCTGCCGGTGCTGCTGCACGTGAGGAAGGCGGTCGACAGCGTGCTGAAGCAGTTGCGCGTCCGGCCGGTGCGCGGCGGCATCGCCCACGCCTTCAACGGCAGCGAGCAGCAGGCCGGCGCCTTCATCGAGCTTGGCTTCAAGCTCGGCTTCGGCGGCGCGCTCACCTTCGATCGGGCCCTGCGCATCCGCCGCGTCGCCACGGCGGTGCCGCTCGAGGCGATCGTCATGGAGACCGATTCGCCCGACATCGCGCCGCAGTGGCTGTACCGAACTGCCGCGGCGCGGGCCGCCGGCGCGTCGATGCGCAACGGTCCGGCCGAGCTGCCGCGCATCGCCTCGGTGCTCGCCGACCTGCGCGGCATCGACGCGCAGACCCTGGCCGCGGCGACGACGGCCAACGCCCGCCAGGCGATGCCGCGTCTGGCAGCGATGATGCTGCCTGTCCCGTGATGCTGCCCGAGGTCACGATCTCCGAGGCGCGCGGCGTTCGCTACCTGCACCTCGGCACGCCGTGGATCCAGGGCGCGATGCGCATCGACGAGCCGTTCGTGATCGAGCTCGACTACGTGCAGCGCATGATGGTCTGGATGCTGTTTCGCGACGAGGCCGACGTGGCGACCGGCCACGCCGTGCAGCTCGGCCTCGGCGCCGGTGCCATCACGCGCTTTTGCGTCAAGCGGCTGAAGATGCGGACCACCGCGGTCGAGCTCAACCCACAGGTCATCGCCGCGTGCCGGCTCTGGTTTCGCCTGCCCGCCGATTCCGGGCAACTGTCGGTCATCGAGCAGGACGCCGCCACCTTCATCGCCGCGCCGGCGCAGCGCAGCACGATCGACGTGCTGGCCGTCGATCTCTACGACCACGAGGCGGCGTGCCCGGTGCTCGACAGCGCCGAGTTCTATGTCGATTGCCGCGACGCGCTGGCCGAAGGCGGCCTGATGACGGTGAACCTGTTCGGCCGTGACGCGTCCTTCGAACGGAGCTTCGAACGCATCGCCGCCGCGTTCGGCGAAACGAGTGTCCGCAGCCTGAAGCC
>Ga0075520_1000190_pt1 | contig 23855 bp, 22 predicted proteins | sample NGEPerB_FD_75100 | JGI IMG/M metagenome (GOLD analysis project Ga0075520, IMG submission 75100) | Arctic peat soil microbial communities from the Barrow Environmental Observatory site, Barrow, Alaska, USA - NGEE PermafrostAB12-B | ecosystem: Environmental > Terrestrial > Soil > Wetlands > Peat ... | reverse complement strand
GGAAAATCGGATACGCCAGGTAGTTCGCGTGGTCGATGGATAGTTATATTTGGCTTTTGCGCCGACATTTCCCTCGAACCTTGGCGGACCAAAACCCAGCCTAACCGCGCAGCGGCCACGAGCAAGAGCACAAGTGCGAGATGATAGGCCGTACGCTCGAGGCGTTCGAGGTATATCATCCCGCCACCCGTAACACTTCGGTTAGTGACGTCTCGCCAGAAAGTGCCAGGCGCAGCCCGTCGCCTAATATCGAAACCATCCCCTGTTCCAATGCCACGCGACTCAGCGATTCTGTAGGCTGACACTGGTGAACGGCCTCACGCAAAGGTCCGCTCATGACTAGCAGTTCAGCGATTGGGGCTCGCCCGACGAACCCTTGCATTTCGCAGAGCTCGCAACCGTTTGGTTCGTAGTAGCTGCCCGTCGGCAGCGTAACGCCCAAGCGAAGAAATCCCTCATGATGGATAGGCTCCGGCTCAGCTGGTTTTCGGCAGGCGGGGCATAAGGTGCGCACTAAGCGTTGCGACAAGCTACCGATAGTCCCACTGGCGAGCAGGAATGGCTCGATCTTCATATCGATCAGGCGCGCGAAAGGTCCTGCGGCACCATCTGCGTGAACCGTCGTCAATATTAAATGGCCGGTAAGCGCGGCTTGCATAGCAATGTCGGCCGTTTCAGGGTCCCGAATTTCCCCCAACATGAGCACATTTGGGTCCTGGCGCAGAACACTCCGCAGCGCGCTAGCAAAGTTCATTCCGGCGCGTGCACGCATTTGTGTTTGCGTTGCGAAGGGTAATTCTAATTCAATCGGATCCTCGAGGGTGACCAGCGATGTCGTTGTCCCCCTTGAGCGCGAAATATGGTCGAGCGCCGCGTAAAGTGTCGTTGTTTTGCCGCTGCCAACAGGCCCGGTGACGAACACAAGACCCTGCGGGCGAACTAGTAATTGTTGTAAATTCTTCGTCACTACTTCGGAAAATCCGAGCGTTTCAAGCTCTGGAACGCATCGACCACCCCGCACTAATCGCAGTACGACACGCTCCCCACCCTCGGTGGGAAGCGTGGACACACGGGCTTCAATTACGATTGTTCCCACTGTGGTCACCAGTCGCCCGTCCTGAGGTGTTGACCGAACGTGTAAATCTAAGCGCGACATGACTTTGATTCGATTGACCACTCGCGGTGAAAGCTCCGGGACAATATTGGTCACCTCGTGAAGAGATCCGTGTACGCGATAGGTCACCTGCAAGCCGGCCGGTAATGGCGAAAAGTGAATGTCGCTAGCACGAACCGTTATTGCTCCTCGAATTAGCTCGTGTACCGTCGAGACAATATCGGGCTGCGGGCGCGATAGGCAACCCTCTAACCTGCCACGAACTTGCGCTATGACTTTTTGTAGGGTCTCAACGTCGAGATCACCGAGCGGCGTGACGCGCATGGGTCGTTTTCTCATCAACGCGCGATGAACTACGGTAAGAACAATTCCCACGACCAGGCACAGAAGTATTGCGGGGGGAAGCCAGCGCCAAATACCGGTTCCAAAAGCCTCGCGTATGGGCAAAATCCAACTGGCGTCTTTGACAGCGAGCATCTGCGGCCCCTTGAGCATCGGATACAAGCCTCGCACAAATCCAGAGGGAAGTTCAATTGCTACCCGGAGGATGCCGCCAACGCGACATACGCCCAAAAATTGGCTTGAGACAATACAATCACGGTGCAATTGACTATTATTGCAACTTCGAACTGTCGTAAAAGTTGGTTTTTATCAATGTTGGTGGTCAACTTGTCCGTTTTTGCGCTACGTCACTCGTTGACGCAACCTTAAGGGCCTGCATCAGAATTGTAGCAAAACAATGGCAGTCAGACCTGTGCTCCGTATGGGAGATCCTCAATTGCTCCAAGTGTCCACTCCTGTCGAGCAATTCGACACGGCCGAACTTCGCTCCCTAATCACGGACATGATCGACACGATGCGCGAGCTCAATGGTGCGGGACTGGCTGCGCCGCAAATCGGCGTCCAACTTCGCGTTGTTATCTTTGGATTCGATGAGAACCCTCGCTACCCCGAGGCCGAAGCCGTGCCGTTTACCGTCCTCATCAATCCGAAACTAACGCCAGTCGGCGAAGAGATGGACGATGACTGGGAAGGGTGTCTGTCAGTCCCTGGACTACGCGGATTGGTCCCTCGATTCACCGAATTGCGTTATGCGGGTCACGACGCAGCGGGCGACACTATCGACCGGGTAGTGCGGGACTTTCACGCCCGCGTCGTGCAACATGAAGTCGATCACCTAGACGGTATTCTGTATCCCCAGAGAATCCGAGATTTTAGTCAATTTGGCTTCGTAGAAGAATTGGACGCAGCCCTCGAATCCGAAGATGACGATGACGATGACGATGACGATGACGATGACGATGACGATGACGATGACGATGACGATGACGATGACGATGACGATGACGATGACTAACGCTTAGATTTTGGGGAAGCTCGAGTTCATCAGCGCGTGTTGCAGAAAAATGCAGGGCATGAGTTGATGAACATTGTCAAACACATACCCAGGGTCTGGGTTTGAGCCCATGTGTTCTTGGCTAATAGTCGACCATTCGAATCGGTCGGCGATTTAACGAACAACAAGTCACCAAGATTTGGCCCAAAAGAGAGAACGTTGACGGATTGATGGGCGGCAAATCGCCCCAATCCGCTGCCACCCTCGGCGAGAACATTCGAGCCATCGTGCGCTCGTTTTATGTGATGCTCTTGAGGTACTTCAGGAGCCGGGGGGGTCGCATCAAATTGGGCACGCTATTTGGCAAATCTGCGAATCGCTTTCTGTGCTAGAATATCGATTCCAATATCTGATCGGCCGCAGTACGCTCCGGCATTAATCTCTGGATATTATTAGGCCCACGCGGCCGTCGGTCCGGAATGACCGCTCTGCTCAATCTTGCGACGACTGACTATTGAAGGAGGCCTCGAATCATGTTCGCGAAATATATTCTTACGACTGTTGGACTTGGTGCAATGCTGATTGCGGTTGGATGTTCTTCGGACAAAGGTACCGATAACACCAACCCTGGTCCTGGTGGCGTCTATAACCCAGGTGGAGGTGCGGGCAACACCACTGACGGAACGGTTCTTGCGCCCGGCCAGGGCATGACGCAAATTACGCAGCAAGTGGCAGATTCTTACAACGGTACGGCTTGCGCAGGTCAATCCGCCGAGCCTGAACCGACCGCAAGCCTGCTGGAGTTTGTACTGGATGTCAGCGGCACCATGACGCACGCCACCGCTGCCACCAATGGCCTATCAAAATGGCAAGTCGTGGCCAATTCGATGGCGACCGCGCTTGCGACGCTGCCGGACACGCAGGCCGTTGGTGAGACTTTCTTTCCCAATGCTGACAACGGGGGCGCGCAGGCAACTCCGTCTGTACGAAACAATGGAGCCTGCATTGATCAGACGGACAATGTGGCGATTGCCAAGTTGGCAGCGGCTCAAATGACACTGCTGACAAATACGTTGAACGGCATTGTTCCATTTCCCAATGGCGCCACGCCCACTCAAGATGCCTTGAAAATTGCTTATGACAATCTCAATCAATCGCAGATTCCAGGTGCCAAATACGCAGTGCTTATTACGGATGGACAGCCCACATTGTCGCTAGGCTGTTACGGCCTAGCAGATCCCAGAAATCCGAACGATGCCACGCCCATTATTACCGACATTGGGTACGCGCTGACGCCCGCTGGCGGTGGCATAAAAACATTCATCATTGGTTCGCCGGGCAGCGAATCGAATAGCGGAACCGGCGCCGACGTGCGCGGCTGGCTTTCGGATGCAGCTGTTGCGGGCGGCACACGACTATCCGCAACCTGCAGTAACACCGGGACGCCGAGTTTTTGTCATTTCGATATGACAGCTAGTCAAAGTTTTGGTACCGCATTGACCGCCGCCTTGGTGCAAATCGGATCCTCCGTGGTCTCGTGCGATTACACCGTGCCGACGACTTCACTGACTGGTGATCCGATCGACCCCAACAAAGTCAACATCATTTACACGTCAGGCACCGGTGAAGTTTTTGCTGTAGGACGCAACACGGCTTCAGATTGCCAGACCGGGTGGCACTACACGGACACAACAAGTACCAAGATTCATATCTGTGGTGACAGCTGCAGTACTATGCTGGCCGATGCCAAAGCAAGTTTGAGACTCTACTATGGCTGCGCATCGCCTATTCTCGTGAATTAGTCGGCAGGCTGTGGCCCCAGTGATCTGGGGTTGAAATTGCTAAGCCGCGTCGTCGCCCGACTCGGCCGGGTGCGGAAATTCAACCTCTACGTCCACAGGCTTACCCAAAGCCATTAGACGAAACTGCGCGCTGTATTGCACACGCGTGACGCTGGCCGCCTGGAAGCGTCGGCTATCTTGAAGAAACCGAGGCAACGCTTGAGCCAGAACGTCTAGCATCTTCAGCTCGTGCATCGAAGGTGGGCGAGACACCCAGCCCTCCGCGACAGCTATTGGCCAAGGGTACGCTGCGGGGCCAGCGACCTTCCAACCGTGACGCTTTACTTCCGCGCGGAGCATCGGGTCGAGAGCCCTAGCATGTTCGAAGTTCAGACTAACAAAACATACGTTGGCTGTGACTCGATTGCCCGCCGCGTGGGCCTTTGCAAGAGTCACATATTGATTATACTTCTCGTAGTCAGCAAACAGCAGCACACCATAGCTCTGCCGATTTTGCCCAATCACTATGACCGCCGAATCTTTGGCGTCGAGTCCCGGTATGCGCAGGCAAAAGACGTCCGTGTCGTATTTTACAATTCGCCATGGCTGGGCGCGGTAAAGCTCCGCCGCACTCTCAAAAAATTCTGACATTTGCTCGGCAGTAATGCCGGAAGTCAGATAGCTTAGACTGCTCGAAAGTCCCCCCGTTTCTGAGCCGAAATCGGTGATAAGGCGAGAAGCAGTTTCAATTTCCGGTGTAGCGACAACGATAATTGGAACCCTCGTCCCCAGGTAAGCTCGCAACCACTTAGCGAAGACGTCCGATGCTGTTCTAATCGAAGCTGGCCAGCCCGGCTCGCCAATTTGAGGCTTGCTGACAGTTGTTTCAAAACTTTTCGTTAGATTGTCGGCATTGATGACCTCACACGGAATTGCGTTTAGCACGTACCCTTCGTCGGACATCCAAACGATAATCTCCGGAATTTGAACGTCGTTCGGTTTGTGCGGAAAACTCAGCGTACCGACGATCCACGTTTGATGCGGCGAGGTCGTGCCTTTCCGATTAACCTTACGCACCCTAACCAAAGTTCTCTTCCGATTTCAGGTTCAGTCTATTGGTCATGGAATTGAGACCCAAGCCTCCGCGCGATGATGAACGCGCACAGTGTAGGCAGACCCCAATTTATCCACACCCAGGCAGAAATTGCACGTATTTCCGATTCCGAGCGGGCACCTGCCCTATGTATTTCAGTCCTGGTGTGATGAACGCAGTGCAGCTGTTCAACCGGACATCCGCTTGAATAAACTTTGAATAGTGCGAGGCGCCGCGCAGCTCCAAACTGCGCTATCTGTCGTCAGGCGCAGCGCTGACGCCCCGTAGCCCGTAGCCCTTAGCCCCACCAGCCTGATCATCTCAGAGTCTCTGTAATGCCAATGCCTGAACGACACCCAGGGCGGTTTGATTTACTCTTTGCCGCTGTGTCGGATCCCGTCATCGTTGCAGACGCGGAGACTGGACGATTGCTGGACGCTAACCCAGCGGCAACCGCAGTTTACGGCTGGGATCAGGATAAATTTCTGAATCTTAATTGGGACGATTTGATCGCACCAGCCACGGATTCTTCGCTCACGCACCGCACTCCGACCGGAACCGGCATCACTGTAAGTTACCACCGAAGGAGCGACGGTTCCGTATTTCCGGTAGAAGCCAAAGAGAATTCATTTGTGCTCGAGGGCCGTGTTATCGTCGTGAGCACGATTCAAGACGTTACGGAGCGGTTGCTCGCCGAACGCGAACAAATCCAACTTGAAGCGCGCATGCAGCAGGCCCAAAAACTGGAAAGTCTAGGCGTGCTCGCCGGAGGCATTGCGCATGATTTCAATAACCTACTTTCCGGAATCCTCGGAAGCATTGATCTTGCTTCATCCGAACTTGCGCCCGAGTCGAGCATGTACCAGTCACTCACGCTTGCGAAAGAATGCGCAGAACGAGCGTCAGTACTATGTAACCAATTGCTCGCTTATTCCGGTCGCGGTCGCTTCGTTGTAAAGCCATTGTCAATTACAGCACTCGTCGAAGAACTGCGGCCACTTCTCGAGGTATCGCTCGTCAACAAGCCGCGCCTGACATTTGAGCTGGAACCCAGCCTGCCGCTTATTGACGTTGATGCTTCGCAAATTCGGCAAATTATTCTGAATCTCGTGATGAACGCGGCGGAGGCAACGCCGTCGGGTATCGGTCATGTCATAGTCCGTACAAACTTGATTGACGTCAGCCGCGACGACCTTTCGACCTATCTCTTAGGGGACGAACTTGCCGCCGGACGCTATGTTTCACTTGAGGTCATTGACAATGGTTCTGGCATGGATGACACCACATTGTCGCGCATATTCGAGCCGTTCTTTACGACAAAATTCGCCGGACGTGGCCTAGGACTTCCAGCGTTGCTTGGTATTGTACGGGGTCATCGCGGTGCGATTCAGGTCGTGAGCAATGCAGGGGACGGCAGTGTATTTCGAGTCCTTCTGCCTATGAATCGTCGACGATCATCAGCATTGCCGGCTTCATCAACCACATGGTGGCATGGTCGCGGATGCGTTCTTTTCGCTGACGACGAGCCTCCGGTGCGCACGGTGGGTCGCCGTATTCTCGAGCGGCTCGGATTCCAGGTAGTCTTGGCGCAAAACGGTCGCATCGCCATTGATGAATTTGCCCGTCGCGCCGACGAGATTAGTCTGGTTATTTTGGACTTGACCATGCCTGAGATGACCGGCGACCAGGCACTGGTTGAGATTCGACGATTGCGGCCTCAAGTGCCTATCGTTATTACCAGCGGGTTTGGTGAAGAAGAAGTGCTGGAGCGGTTGTCAGATGTCGCAATCGACGGGTTCTTGAAGAAGCCCTTCCGCGTCGAAGATTTTTCCAGTTTGATTCGATCGGTCTTAGAGCGTCGATCAGTTAGCGGTATAAGTCCAATCGTTAATCCGTCGCAAGTTGAACGGATTAGCGTTGGCAGCCGCGCGAAAGGCGATCGTTAATTGCTAGTCCAATGCCACGCGCAGGGGCAAATTCGCAGACGATTCGATCCAACTGCAAAACGTCGAGCCTGCGCAGTGCGGAGAACAAGTTGGCGGCCGCCTCTTGCAGATCCCCACTGGGGCTAAGAACTTCGACTGCTGCGTAACCCTCGGCGGCAATGGGACGTATGGCGAGTAGGCCCACACGCTCACCAGGCGGCGGTCGCGTAGCATCCCGTAGGCGTTCCATTTTGGTATGCGGTGCATAATGGGAGCGCAGTTGACCGGGGCTTTGCGGCCGCTCCGAGTACTCGTTGCTGACGTCGATGTCGCCAACTACTGCTGTCATGTCTTCGAGAGAAACGCTGCCTGGACGAAGCAATCGAGGCCGCGCTTCCAATAGGGAAAGAATCGTGGACTCGACGCCTTTTCCGCAAGGCCCCCCTTCGAGAATTAGCGGCACATCGGATCCGAGGTCATCATGAACATGTGCGGAAGTCGTGGGACTTATGCGACCGAATCTATTCGCACTGGGTGCGGCGAGTGGCGATCCCACAAGGGAAAGCAGTTTCAGTGCGATCGGATGGGCGGGTACCCGGATTGCCACGGAAGGAAGCCCCGCGGTTACGATGTCGGGAATCGAGGATCGTTTGGGAAGCACCAGCGTCAATGGACCTGGCCAAAAAGCCTCGGCGAGGCGCGACGCCAAGATAGACGAGCCTTCACAAAGTTCAAATGCTCGTACCGCGTTTTCGGCGTGTACAATAAGAGGGTCAAATCGCGGGCGACCCTTAACTTCAAATATGCGTGCAATCGCCTGAGCATCATACGCCAAGGCTCCCAGACCGTAGACTGTTTCCGTGGGAAAAGCGACGACCTTGCCGGCCCGCAAGAGCCTTGCAGCTGTTTCGATACTTGAGGTAATCATCTCGCTTCGAGCTGCAGCAATCGAGGTCGAATTCGGGAGCCTAACGTAGTTCTAAATTCTTGTGCGCATCAGGCGCGTAGCCATTGAAATCGCTGAGATCATGCCCTGGGCATCCGCTGTGCCGGACCAGGCGATATCGTAACCTGTGCCGTGATCAACACTTGTTCGAATTACGGAAAGTCCCCAGGTAACATTCACAGCCTTGCCGAATGCAATGAGTTTGGTCGGAATCGTTGCCTGGTCATGATACATTGCTACAACGCCGTTGTACTCGCCCGCTTGGGCTTTTCGGTAAGCGGTCTCGGCGCCAACCGGGCCAGTCAACACGGCTTTGCTACCCAAGCGACGCTGCGCCCTAAGAATGCCCGGCACGAGGGCCTTTTGTTCCTCCATTCCCAATAGAAAGCTCTCACCAGCATGCGGGTTCAGAGAGCAAATGGCTATTTTTGGAACATCGATAGAAAGTCTGAGCAAGAGCTCAGCGAGTGCGAAAATTGCAGTTTCAACCCTTGCTGGCGTGATTGCGCGTGAAACTCTCGAAATGGGCAGGTGCGTTGTAACCAAACTGGTGGCAAATCGACGTGTTGTAAAACACATCGTGGAGCTCCTGGCACCGTCCCGCTCCTCCAACCATTCCGTATGGCCAAGAAACTTCTCGGCGCGGCGCAGGCCCGAATGTGCAATGACCGCTTTGCTGACGGGAGCCGTAACTAGCGCTGATCCGACGTGCGCCTTGACCCAATCGAAGGCGGTCTCGATATATTCGAGTTGAGCTTGCCCAGAATGCGGGGTCGGCTTGCCAGGACAACGATCGCTCCTCTTCAGTTTTGCTCCAGCCTGCACCACGGCGATATCCGCGCGGGCTAAGCGCTGCCCTCCGTAAAGCACCAGGCGGCTGCGAGATATCCCAACTAGTTCGGCCGCTGCCTGCAGCGTCGATATATCTCCGACCAATAGGCAAGGAACCCTGGTTTTGGAGGCCGCTACAACTGAGATTTCTGGCCCAATGCCCGCTGGGCACCCGGTGGAAATTACGATCATTCCTCGTCGAGCTCCGCGTCACCAGGGCGTATATCGCTATCCGGTGCACGAAGCTTGTAGCCTGAGCCACGCAATGTTTCCAGGGGCAGGGCGGCACCCAGTTTTGCACGAAGGCGCCGAACATGAATATCCACAGTTCTGGGGCCGCCCTCGTAGCGGCTTCCCCAAACCCGTGCCAAAAGATGCTCCCGCGACAGAACCTTGCCGCGCCGTTCGCATAGGTACGACAACAGGGCAAACTCCTTGGCAGTCAATTGGGCCGGCCTACCGTCGACAACTACTTCATGGCCAGCTTTGTCAATGACGATGCCACCAATCTTTTGTCGCTCTTCTGTGGCAAACTCACTTCGACGCCATTCCAATGCGCGGATCCGAGCATATAGTTCTTCAGGCACATAGGGATGAAGGCAAAAATCGTCGAAACCGCTCCAAGGCTCGATGCGGGCAATTTGTCCAACACTGACCGTGATCATCGCCCCCACGTTGTCGAAAAAAGGCTCTCTTCGGATTGAACGAAGCGCTGCAATTGCCAAATCCGGCCGATCCAGCGCCTCGAAGATTAGCGCCCTTGGCCTAATGTCCAGCTCGTCGTCGCCTTCCTCAATGAGGTTCACCGGGTCGTCCCAGAGGTCTAACGTTCGAACAAGAGCTCCTAGCTGGCGCAACGTTGCTGCGGCACCTTCCTCTCGCTCAATGTGCTGCACGTGCCCAAGAACTCCAACGAAGGTCTTAGGCCGTTTTTTGCTTATTTCAATCGATCCGCGTTCCACCGACAGTTATCCGTGAGAGTTTGACCGTGGGGCAACCGACACCCACCGGAACATTTTGGCCTTCTTTGCCACATGTCCAAATGCCATCGGAAACCTGCACGTCGTTACCAAGCATCGTTACCCCGCGAAGTGTTTCTGGACCATTACCAATAAGATTCACGCCCTTCAGTGGTGCGGTTATTCGCCCATCCTCAATCAAGTAACTTTCCGTCAGACTGAAAACAAAGTCACCATTGGCTATATCGACTTGACCACCGCCAAAGGCCTTAGCATACACGCCCCTCTTTACACTTTGAATTATCTCCTCGGGATCGTGGGGTCCCGACAGTAAAAGGGTGTTTGTCATTCGCGGCAGCGGATGGCTCGAAAAACTCTCCCTTCTGCCATTTCCGCTGGGATTTACGCCAAAATGTTGGGCCGACATCCTGTCGTGTAGATACCCAGCGAGTACGCCCTCCTCGATAAGTACTGTTTTTGTCGGCACATTTCCTTCATCATCGACATTTATAGAACCACGGCCCTGAACAAGTGAGGCATCGTCCACAACGGTGCACAAGGGGCTAGCAACCATCTGGCCCAGTCGCCCACTATAGTTACTTGTCCGTTTCCGGTTGAAATCAGCCTCGAGGCCGTGGCCAACCGCTTCATGTAGGAGGATTCCGCTGTCGCCGGGAGCAAGTATCACTTCAAACTGACCTGCCGGCGCAACTCGCGATTCCAGCATAATTATTGCTTGTCGCACCGCTTCGCGCGCGTGCCACTCGGGAGACCGGCCTGCAAAGTAACCGAGGGAAAGGCGGCCCCCTCCCCCGCTGTGTCCTGACTCCCGACGCCCCGATTGCTCCGCAACGACTCTGACCCCAAACCTCAACATGGGTCGCCGATCCAAGGCGACTCGCCCCTCGCTAGTCACCAACAGAACTTCACGGATTTCTTCGGACAACGACACTTCTGCCTTGCATATTCGGGTGTCCGATCCGTAAGCCGCCTTGTTGGCTCTTTCCAGTAAGGCTCGCTTTTCCAGGCCGGGCACGTCAAGCGACGGGAGATCCAAATCATATCGCATCGGAATTGTTACGGTTTCAAGCTGTTGCAGGAATGGCGTAGGCTCAGATTCCGCAATTCGTGCGGCCGTAACGGCAATTCGCCGCATTGCCTCAAGGCTGAGATCTTCGGTGTGAGCGAAGCCAGTGGCTTCCCCGCGACACACGCGAATTCCAAGTCCCATGGAAACACCCTTTGTGGCCGTGCGTGTGATGCCTTCTTCAAAGGACAGGCTTGCAGCCAGCCTGTACTCGAAGAACAAGTCGGCGTAAGTTGCCCCCCGACTCAGGGCGTCACCAAGCAGTATTTCATAGGTCCGGGTATCCAGGCCGAACGCGCCACCGGGGGCGAACGGTGCTCGAAAGTTAGGGGTGTTTTCAATTGTCATCGGAGCTACCTTGGGCCAAGGGCCCGAATTCGGCAAGGCCGCCAGACGAAGCGATTCGTGGCACTTGCGATTTTTGACGCGTTAAGGCACTTGCCCGAAAATGTTTGCGTATCGCTCATTACTTGCTCTGCACGTTATCTCCGACATGGTGTGGATTGGATCAATAGTGTCGGTGGGCTTGATTCTGAGCGCCCGCAGCATTGCTCCGCCGCGAGAACGGGCAAAGATTGCTCTTGTCCCATATCGGTATCTCGCAGTTCCGGCATTTCTGCTCTCGCTCGCGACTGGAATCACTTGCCTGGTATTGGATCCCACAAGATCGCTCATGAAGATTCCGAGCATGCACGTGAAGCTGACTCTCGCCTTGGGCGTAATCCTGATTCACCATTGGATTGGAATTTCTGCGCGCAAAATGGTATCGGGTCGTATTGAATCCAGTCTCCCTGTCGCCGTCGTAGTGGCCTTGCTTGTGTCAGCCTGTGGCGCCGCATGGTTGGGTGTTGTTAAACCCTTTTAGTACTACACGGTGGGTGAATGCCGTTCAATGTCTGCAAAACCGCTTGCGGCCCGGGCGTCAGTGCGCGAACGGCTGGGCAGGCCCAGCCCTTGTTTGGGGTCTTGGGCATCAGATCGGGATGTTACTGGATATGCCCGGCGCAATAGGCGTTGGGGGCTCTGAGACAATTGTCGAAGTGAAGGCGCCGGAAGCCCAAAATGCGGTGTATTATTGGGCTCGTGCCGCACAGTGCAGCTTGCCTTCCGCAGGCGTTGGCGCGGGCGCTCCCACTGCCAGATGATGGGTGCGCCGACGCCTAATTCGAGTACTGTGCGTCCCGAACGAAAATTACCGTGGCTCTCGATCGAGAAAAAATCCTCCAGTCCGCACAGAAGTTGATCGAAAAACGGCGCTTCGATCGCGCACTCGAAGAATATCAAAAACTCGTTCACGACGACCCGAATGATGCTCGCACGCTTCTCAAGCTTGGTGATTTGCAGGTGCGCATGCAGCTATCTGCGGAAGCCATGCAAACTTACGATAAGGTTGCACAGGTCTATGAAGCCCAGGGCTTTGCGGTTAAAGCCCTGGCGGTATACAAGCAGATTCGCGAGCACATTCAAAAACGCTCTCCGGAACTTGCTGATCGCTTTGCTCACATTACCCCGCGTCTTGCCAAAATTTACTCACAATTGGGCCTAAAGAGTGACGCCATCCAAGCCTACGACGAAGTGGCGACGCGCTTGTTACGTAGCGGCAAGCATCGTGATGCGATCGAAGCATTCCGTGAGATGGTCAATCTCGATCCTACCAATCCACTGTCATATGTGAGATTGGCCGAGGCCTATTGTCAACTTGAAGATATCGCATCCGGGCAACAAACGTTTGCTGTTGCCGTCGACCTACTTCAAAAACTGGGACGCGAGGATGATGCGCTGCGAGTCATTGATCGGGCACTACACTTTGCCAATGAAGCCACTCTCGCTCGAACAGCCGCTGAGATTCTATTGCGCCGCGGCAATCGAGCGGATGGTTTGCAGGCACTTTCAAAGTTGCAGATTAGCTTTCAGGCGGATCCCAAAGACCTCACCGTGCTTGGAATGTTGGCCCAGGCTTTCACTCTGATTGAGCAGCCCGAGAAGGCGGTTGAAGTCTACAAACAGATGGCGTTGATTGCCCGGGAAAGAGCCGACCAACCGCTGTTTCTGCAACTCGTTGAGTATCTAGGTCAGGTTGCGCCTCACGACGATCAGGTGAAGGCGATGCGATTGCTGCTGCAACAACCGCTGACACCGGCGCCGCCTTCTGTGCAAGCCGACGAAGCCGTTGTTGAGTTAGTAGATGACGATCTTGTTGATGATGCAGAATTGGCAAATGCCGAGCGAAGGCTACGGGACAGCGCAGCTCCCGTCGATCTCGACTATGATGTTGTTGACCATGCGGACTTCGACGCGGCAAGTTATTCGGAGAAAGCCCTATCTGACGCGGAGTCATTTCGGCGGCTGGAATTGCCCCACAAGGCCATCGAACCATTGCGATTTGCTCTGGAACTCGATCCAACTAATTTAACGGTTCGTTACAAGCTTAGGGAAATATTGGCTGAAATGGGGGATTACGCCACAATGCGCGCGGAATCATTGCGGATTGCCGTGTTATTGGCGGAATCCGGATATTTGACTGAGGCGGTGCCGTTTCTTTCGGAAGTTCTCGCTGAAGAACCGCAAAATCAAGAGGCGGGTCAGCTTTACTCCAGCATATACGGGCATCCACCCGCTATTGCCACTGAAAGTCGCCGTCCAGCCCGGTTTCGGGAGCCATTACCGCGATTCGATGAGGAAGAAGGGCATTTTTCGCAGGCTATATCTACATCTCCAGGCGCCTCACCTCTGGAGGAAGTGGACGATCCATTCAGCGATTTGCGGGATCCGATCTATCGCTCAGAACTTCCCAGCTTTGCGATCGACGAGCCATCCGAGGACGATACGCTCAATGATTACGCCACTTCCAATTCCGGAGCAGCCGCCCAAACAAACGATTTGAATTTCGGGCTCGAGGAAGTTCTCGATGAGGCTGAATTCTTTGCCGCACGGGGTCTTTACGATGACGCGCGTGGCATATTGGAAGACCAGCTTGCCCGCAGCCCAAATCACCCGTTGCTGCTCGAGAAACTGCGAGAAGTACTACAAGCCGTGGCAGGTGTGTCACCCGCAAAGGACGGCGAAGAACGGTCCCATGTCGTGCCGTCGCAGTATCCGCCTGAAGACGACGATGAATTCTCAGCGACTCTGAGCGCCCTCGAAAGTCTGGAAGTTTCATCGGCCCAATTCAATACCGCGAACGCTGACGTGGACGTTGATCAGGTATTTGCAAAATTTAAGGAGGGAGTGCGCGCGCAGGTAGACGAAAGCGACAGTGCGACTCACTATGACTTGGGGGTTGCATACAAGGAAATGGGTCTTATCGCCGACGCGATTAAGGAACTTGAAATAGCGGCGCGCGATCTCACGCGCGAGTGTATGTGTTACGCGATGATTGGCCTAGTACATCTGGAGCAAAGTGAACTGGATGCCGCCGAAAAGGCCTATATTCGGGGACTGGAAGCGAATCGGAAGACTGTCGATCAAGAAATGAGCTTGTATTACGATTTGGGGATCGTAAATGAGATGAAGGGAGCATACCCCGAGGCTGCCTACTACTTTAAGAAAATTGCTCGGAAGGATCCAGGGTATCGCGACATTAAGGAGCGACTCCTGGCGCTAGAGCAGGCTCAAAATGAAACGACCAAGTCGAGTCGCCGATCCGTTGGAGATGAAGACGAGTTCGACCGCGTATTTGAAGACTTATTCAACAGCAAATAGTGAAATTTCGCTAATCGTCCCGATCCACGACCGAACCTAGTAGGTCCGCTTGCGCACACAATGTATTTTCCACAGTAGCTTCTGCGGTAAATTTCCAGGTGTTGCTTCGATGTTGAGACACGCCGACAACTAAATCGAGCTTGTCGCCTGGGATCGCGCGGTGCCGCAATTTCACTTTGTCAAATCCGAGCAAGTACAGTTGTGAACGCGCCGGATCGAAAGGTTCGGATACGTACGCCAGAATACTGGCGAGCTGCGTTAGTGCTTCGATTATCAATATGCCCGGCATCACGGGTGTGCGGGTGACATTTCTGGGGCACCAAAATTCACCGAGAGTGATCATCTTGTGACCGCATATGGATTCCCCGGCAACAACGTCAGTGACACGATCCACGAGGATGATTGGATACCGGTGTGGGATTATCTCTAAAATTCGAGAAATATCGAGGCGCACCGGCACGCGAGCGGCTCGTTCACCCCCCGCAGATTTGCGACTCATGGTTTGGCAGAAATTGGCAGCTTCGGCGCTTCTTTTGGAGCCTTCTTGGAATCCGACGATTTACTCGATTTGCCGGTGTCGGCTGCGCCAGCGCCGCCACTATTGACCATTTGAATGATCTTGTCCGTAAGGTCCAAGTCACCGCGAACATACGGCGCCGCCTGCCGATCGACAACAATGTCCAAGCCTTCGTTTGTTGCCAAACGTCGGATCAATGTCATCGCGCGCTGGTAGATGGGTTGGGTTAGTTCCCCTTGTTTCTTCTGCAATTCCTTATTGTACTCAAGAAAAGTCGCCTGAAGTTGGGACATGTCCCGCTGCCAGCTCTCCAGGCGTTTGGCAAGGGCTTCCTTGCTCAAGATCCCCTGCTGTTTTTCGATATCTTCACGTTCTTTTTGAAGCTGTTCCTGCTTTTTATCCAATTCGCGCTGGCGATTATCAAACAGCTTTTTCAGCGTAGCCTGGGCCCGCAATCCATCTTCCGTTTCCATTATCGCGCGTTGTGTATCGACGACCCCGATTTTGGTCTCGGCCTTAGCGGTGAAGGCACAGGTTGCTATCAAAAGAATTGATGTTGTCAGCAGGCGAAGAGGAGAATGGCGAACCAGATTCATGACCCCCGTGACTAGCCGGGCTTTTCGACCCGCGCAAGGTCGTAAGCGCTTGCCAAGTCGGTTTCGGATTGACTCTACTGCTGTCGGCCCGGTAGTGGGGTCAGAGTCGGCCAAGTGACCTACTGTTGGGCAGGGCTCCGCCGAGCCGGAACGTTCATTCTCGTTTTGCCAAACCTGAACGACGACGACGAGAAAGCTGGTTCTGGGTCCCGGTTGTCATGATTGTCCCAGGACTTGCGGCAACATTAAATTCTCTACGGGTTGGCGTAAGCGACACTCAATTCCGTTGTTCTTAGTGTTTTGTACCCTCCGATTCGCATATGCGTTCAATGTTAAAATCAAGTGGCTAAATTTGCGCTCGCAATATCTTGGGGCCTGTATCCCTGCCAACTTGCACACAGTTGCAAGAGTGGCGCGCTGTGGTAAAAAGTCTGAGCAGTCTCGACGCTTGATTGAGAATTTCTGGGGAAATTCCGAATGTCGAATTAGTTGAATGCACCAGAACCGTGGCTCAACCGTGATTGTAATGCCAATATGAATGATCAGTCGGCCGATAATTCGTCACCCTCTCAAGGTGTTTCCGGCAACAGGGGCCAAGTTATACGTGAACGTTACCATCTTGAACGGCTCATCGCCACCGGGGGCATGGGGAGCGTTTGGTTAGCTAGAGATCGCCGCGTCGGCGACTACGTTGCAATTAAGCTGCTTTCGCGCCAGCTGCTCCACAGCAAAGAAGCCCGCGGGCGCTTCGTATGTGAGGCAATTGCCGCAAGTCAGCTGCGGTCAAGGTTTGTCGTGCGCGTCTATGATGCTGGCGAAACGGACGATGACGTTCCGTTCTTGGTAATGGAGCTCTTATCAGGGGAGACCCTCGAAGATCGCATTTTCCGAGATCATCGTCTCAATTTAGAAGAAACAGTACGGTTTACCGTGCAAATTGCGCGTGCCCTCACTCACGCGCATCGCCGTGGAATTGTGCACCGCGACTTGAAGCCCGCCAACGTCTTTTTACACTGTGCCCCGCCATTTGCTAGCGATGTAGCCATTGCGAAGGTGCTCGACTTTGGAATTGCCAAAGTCAAAGGCAAGGCGGCTTCGTCTCACATTTCCCACGACGGTTCTGTGCTCGGCACGCCGCAATACATGAGTCCAGAGCAAGTGCGAGGTCTGCCAAACGTGGATCAGCGGGCGGATCTGTACGCACTAGGTATGGTCGTATTTACGATGCTCACCGGCAGGTCCGCCTTCGAAGCGGAGGGACTTGGCGATTGGGCATTGAAGATCTGCACCTATCCGTTGCCGAATCTCAATGAACACTCAACGGGGCACCCCGCCATGCTCGGCGTTTGGTTCTCTCGCGCTTGTGCACGTGATCCTGAATGTCGCTTTCAACATGCCCAAGATTTCGCGATGGCTTTGCACCTCGCGGCAGGTTTTGAAGGGCCACTCGAGCAGCATTTGGGCGGCGGGGGTAGCTCGATTAACAGCGAACGGCCGGAGCCAGCCTCATTCGAGTTCGAGCGCCACAGCGAGTTGCCGACATTGCGATTTATTCCGAGGGCTGACGATTGACGACGCTCTGAGGCCGTCTGCACTCAGGGCTAAACTGACGTTTTATTGGGCGCAAGTCCCCAGTCTGCTGACTTTGCGCTACTGTATGCACCATGTTTGGTCGCTGGCTCAATCGCGCTTCAGCCGTTCAAGAATTGCAAGGGGCTGAACAACTAGAATTCACCGTGCGCACCGAGCTCGCAGGAGCCGACGAGGAAACCGTGCTGGTCGTCACGGCCATTGTTGGACTGCTAGGCGCCGTGGCGTATGCGGATAGTGATTTCTCAATCCAAGAACAAGCGCGGGTTCGCGAGGAGTTGGCCCGAATCGACGGTATGACGCCGGGGGGTGTCGAGGCCGTTTGCGCGGCGCTCAAACAACACATCCTTGAAATTGCGACGGTTCAGTCACCGCGCTATTCGCGAGTGATGCGCGAGCTTGCGGATCAAGAATTGCGCATTCAGGTGCTGGAAATGCTGGTTGCCTTGGCAGCAGCCGACGACGTTATCACCAGTGCCGAGACAAACGTCATGCGCCAAATCACTACAGCGCTGGGGCTGACGCAGCGCGATTACAACGCTGCTCAGGCAAAGTATCGGGATAGACTGGCAGTTTTGCAGATAGTCAAGTGACCCGCGCTATTGTCGAATCCAGTTGACGACGAACAGACCGTGGCCACCGCCCTGCACACCACCCGTCACCGGTGTGCCGGATGCGTCGTTCGAGAGGTAGTTATCTGTCCAGGGGCCGTCCACGGGTGCACTGGCTGCCAGAATGCAGCTTGAATCAGTGCATTGCTCAAGCTTCCACGCCGCACCACTGATGTTGTTCTCCGCCATCCACGCAAACCAGTTGTTCGTTTCCGGTTCGCAGATAATGGCGCCACTGCCCGTCTTGGTGGCGGTTGGGATGACGCCACCGTCGGATGGCGTTGCTCCGAACTCGGTAACGAAAAGCGCAAGTCCATTGGCAATCGCAATGTTGGCCTTGTCACGGAGTTTTTGCGCGTGCGTGCAAGCGTAGAAGTGGAGCGTATAGAGCAGGTTCGTGCCAGCAACCGGATCCTGGGATGCGAGATCGATATCTTGCGAGAACTTGGGCGTGCCCATGACGATGAGATTCTGCGATCCGGTGCCTCGAATCGCTGCGACGACAGCCTCGTGATAAGGCTTGATCAGTGCCCACGTGGTGCCGGTGCCGTTAGGTTCGTTGTACGGCTCGAAGATCACATTGGGGTAGTTGCCGTACTTGGTCGCCATTGCTGTGAAAAACGCTACTGAATCAGCTTGTTGAGTAACGGCTTTTTCCGTATGCCAATCGACGAGGACGTAAACACCCAGATCAATCGCATTTTGCACGATCTTCTCGACCTTTGCCTGCATGTTGGCTTTGTTCGTTATCCCAGTCGTTGTCGCCTTGGTGTCGAGATATCCACCCGAAGCCTCGATCCCCATCGAAGCACGGATCAAGGATAGCTTCCAATTGTCGCGCATGTACTGAAGGGCATTCTTGCTCTCAGCGAATGGTTTGGTCTCCCAGTTGAGCCACATGCTGCTCACTCCCTTGAGCTGAATTGGATTCCCGCCCTGATCCTGAAGCTGCGTACCAACTACCTGCAGCTGACCATGACTGGCAACTGGAGAACCCGCAGGCGCCCCGTTATCGTAGGAACCTCCTCCATTCGCGACAGAAGAACCGCCTGTATTGGTGAGACCTCCCGAGCCCGCAGAGGTTGTGGTGCTAGCCGTGCCACCCGTGGCAACTGTTCCACCAGTACCCACGTTCGTCGTCGCCCCACCGCTACCCGTCAGCGTGCTCGAGGAAGACGAGTCCGGAGAGTTCGTGCCCCCTTGGTTGACCGCGCTACTGCCTCCTGTGCCCAGAGCCGTATCGCCGCCGATACCTCCTAAAGTTACCGGCGCTTGAGCGGTGCTGCCGCAGGCCCCGAGAAGGGTTAGGCAACCAACAACGGCTGGTATACCAAGACCCGAGCCTAGCAGTCGTATTCGCGATGTCGTCATGTTCGAATCCTTGGGTGTGTTGCTTCCGAAGCGCTCATCATTTCTCGAGGCAACGATCCCATGTTGCCCATCGAGCCGTCGCGCAAACGAGCGTCCGCATTCGAGTGCAAACCAGTGACGTGCCGTTCGAGATGAACCACGAAGTCAGCGTTGCGTGACGCTGCTACCAACCAATCGTAGCACAGCTCGCGCTTACGGGAGGCCACGCCATCCAAATCATACGACAATGGTCATGAGATGTGTGTCGCACATGATGCGACCAGGTGACACTCGTTTTGCCATCTGACACTGCGGTGAGCACCATGCTGCTTAATTTGACTTTCGAAATGCCTCAATTCTTCGCTCGCATTTACTCCATATTTCTCTTGACTCTACCCTTGGAGCAGACTTCAGACTCGAAAACACCAGCAACCGGATGGCACGCGGTCGGGGCATCGTGCAGCCGAAGGCTTCGCGATCACGCCACCGATAATCCAAATCACGCGCCCACACATTCACGAAGAGCCGTTTTATTGCGACACTTGAACAAAAGTGGGGCCCAATATGGGCGCGAACACGCACCCTGCAGTAAGGCTGGCAGCATTTCCGGCATTGACCAGAACTATCCGTATGCCAATGGCGTGCTCGGAAGCTGGGGCTACGACGCGAGAAGCGCAACGCTTTTCGATCCCGCGGTAAGCACCGACCTCATGGAGTGACCCGCGAATCGCTATGTCACTGAATTACGACCGAACTCTTGTACATCCCCATGCCGCATAGGAAGGTGAGCTTTCGCGGCTGGTCGGTTGGAATTGAAATTGCTACGGGGCTATTGAGTGGCAAATCCTTCGTGATATTGAGTTCGGGAAATACCACTTGCGTTGCGCAAGTTTTGTCGCTCACGCGTTTGAATTCGAGGGTCAATGGTTGGCCTTTGGTGGCGTTCACTGCACTCGGTACGAAGCCGTGGTCCCCCACGATCACGCTCACCTTTCCCGTGGATTGAACGGGAGCTTCACTCGGTGTGGGGGGTGTCGAAGCACTTCCTTTGCAGCCAGCCATCTGAATGGCCAGTGCGGCACCCAAAGCAAATATTAATCCGAGCCTGTTCCTTTTCATAGCTTTGTCCTTTTTTGAATCGAATCCAACCGGGGCCGATGACTGCTCAAGGGAATAAACGAATAATTTTAGCAACTTGCATATTGAGGACATCATCGAGACTGGCCACTCTCTAGGCGCAGGGGGACTACACCGTGACGTCAAAACAAAGAAATTCAGACCTGGGGGCTATGGGTCCCGGACTCAATAATGACAAAATCGCTGCGGGTTGTCACGCCACTGGGGCATCCGGCCTAGACTTTCCAATGACGACTCCCCGATGGACTCTGCAACGCGTCACCAGCTAACGACACTGATGGCTCGCCTGGCTGATGGCGACCGATCTGTGTTTGACACCGTGTATGCGGAACTGTGGCCCGTTGTGTCAGCATTTTGTGGCAAAGCCCTCCCCGCTGCGGACGCCGAAGATGCTGCGCAGCAAGCGCTCCTGAAGGTCTTCGACAGAGCTGCGACCTTCGAACGTGACCGGGATGCTCTAACTTGGGTACTTAGCATCGCAGTCTGGGAGATAAAGACAATTCGCAAACGCCATGCGCGCTCGAAGATCTCGGGCCTCGCGGACAATCAAGTTCCTTCGACACCAGACAATCCCGAGGGGTTAACCGCGGAGCGACAGATTGTAATGGCCGCTCAACAAGTGTTGGGACAGCTTTCGGAATTGGATCAACAAGCCCTCATTGCAACGTTCAACGAAGAAACGCCCGATGATGTAGCGGCGGCCACGTTTCGCAAACGCCGCGAGCGAGCGCTTTTGCGTCTGAGAGACGCCTGGAGCAGGATATATGCTAGCTGAACAATCTCTTTTGAGAGGCAGGGCCAAACGTGCCTATGAATGGGGGCGTTTGCGGCACGCGTTGGCTGGGTCGATTCCTACACTGCTCGTCGGAGGCATGGTCGCCGCGTTGGTGCGGGAGATATCCTGGCCGCTCGTGCTAGGTTCGATGCTCTATCTTGCATCGGTTGCGCTCTTGTGGTTTGGCCGCAGCCCGGGCAGAAGTGTACTACCGGGCGTCGTCTACGGGTTGCTCCCGCTCACCGGTGGAGTCATCGCGCGGCTACACGGTCATGTTTGCATGGGCATGAGCTGCTATTCGACTTGCATGTTCTATTGCGTCGGGGGCGGCGTCGTCGCCGGCGTTCTCGTCGGGCGATTAGCCTCAAAGTCCGATTCACCAACCGCCGTATTCCTATCCGCGGCCGCTACGGCATTGCTAACGGGAGCCATTGGTAGCTCCTGCGTCGGCGTACACGGTATCGTCGGTATGGCAGTGGGCATCGGACTCGGCGCAGTTCCGCAAACTCTCAGGTTTGTCGCCAGGCGGTGATTGGGGGACTGCTGAGCTTTGAGACTGAGACTTTTGTTGTGACGGCACTTGGACGCGGGTTGCGATAGGCGAGGCGCCGTGACGGTCGGCGGATTCAGTCCCTCCTCGGGGAAACCATTTAGAGCACTACGCCGGCGTGCTCGGCTCTGTCTCCAAATTGCGATTGTTGGTAAAACACTGGTGCTGCGGCGCTAGTTTGGTGAGCTCAATTAGGTTCGCGCTGAGCGCTGATTTTGACCCACGCTTTCCGAGATGCGTAATGCGAGAGTGTATTTGACACCGGACATTTCCGCCCATTCAACAACAGTGAGAGTTGGGCAGCTTGCCGAATTGGCTCCCCATCGCTCCGGCTCACTGCCACTGCCTGCCCCCAATATGCTTCGGCTGGAAGAATCGTTGCCCAAAAGCATTTGCACCCCCGCTTGTTTCACCTACGCGCAGCCAGCTCTATCTGGATGTTGGTGCTGACCCGTAGCCGACCAGAGCAGTGATCAGTCAGGACCTGGCCGAACAACCGCACCCGCAATTCTTTCCACCGAATTTCCTGGACTTTTTGTACCGGTGACCTTCCAAGATCTCGACGTTGCGGTCGAATTCGTGAGCTGAGCTAATCGTGGCCGCCCGATGACCGTAATAGTCAAGTGCAGTACCCCAACTTAGCGTATGGTCTCCTGCAATCTGGCCAGAACTTGCCGAATTTGAGGGCGAATGGACGAACAAGAACCGACCCAGGGATATAAGTCACCGCGGGGATATGTTGCGGCGCCCGGCAATGTGTCACCGATTCAAGGTCAGGTGCCTCTGGTAGCACACCGACGAATTCATTGGTACCACGAACTATTTATTGTAACCGTTTCGCTCGTCGTGTTCTTCCCCTTGGGGCTTTTCCTACTCTGGACCAACCCGACAATTTCAAAGGGCAGTAAGATCACCGTCACTGCGTTCATTGTGGTTTTACTCTGTTTTATTGTGATACCTCTATATAATGATTTGGCACCAATGTATCGAGCACCCTCCGTCTCGACGTATACTGGGGCATCACCTTCTGCATCAATAGGGAATGCAGCATCCGTCAACGCGCCTGCTTCCGGCAATGCTCCGGCGGGCTCCGCAGCAGAATCCAATGGCCCATCCCCGACTGCAACTACAAGTGACAAAGTCAGTCAAGGCCACAACACGAAGCTCGCAAAACTGGCCCGTGAATCGCAGACATCCAGCGAGATCGAGGCTGCCCTTAAAGAGAATGACTGGGCCTTCTATCCGCCCGGCACGACTGATTGCTACGACCCTAACAACGACCACGTCAATCTGACTCAACCAGACACCAAAGATGAGTTTGAGGCCAGAAAGTTGAATTCACAGCGCAGTCAAATCACATCGGCCGTTGTGGGCAAGCTGGTTCGGTTTCAGGGGGAAGGCAGCGTGGGGACTGATGTATCAACCATTGGCGATTTCGTGGTAGCTCGCTCAAAGTACGATTTTGGACGAAAGGCATGGACACTCACGATCTCATTCAACTCCACAAAAGAACCGTACTGGCCAATTGGAAGCATAGATCCGATAATCCAACCCGCCACGTTCACTTCGGAGACCGACCGTGAGATAGGCAAAATAGGTGGCAAGAAAGTGACGGTACGAGGAACCGTGAGTGACACAATTTATGAGAACCACTCAAAAATGGCAGTCGTGGTTCCTATGGCTCCTGATCTGGCAGAGCAGCACAAGGACTCCATTCAAGTTGAAATACTTGTGCTGGAGAAATTCATAGGACTCGGCTTCCACAAGGTCTGCCAACGAGATTGCAGCCTTGGGCAGTGCAACATGATGAACCGAGGCATAGGCACCTATTACCGTGCCAGTCCGGTAGGGTATGAAGTCTACGTGGAGGGAAACCTTGTTGTTCAGAAGTAGCCGACAGGTCGCGTTAGTTGAGCTTACGCGGTGCTGAGCGCTAGTTTCGGACATCCCTGTAT
>Ga0075520_1000188_pt1 | contig 23933 bp, 17 predicted proteins | sample NGEPerB_FD_75100 | JGI IMG/M metagenome (GOLD analysis project Ga0075520, IMG submission 75100) | Arctic peat soil microbial communities from the Barrow Environmental Observatory site, Barrow, Alaska, USA - NGEE PermafrostAB12-B | ecosystem: Environmental > Terrestrial > Soil > Wetlands > Peat ... | reverse complement strand
GGTCCAGAGTGTCAGTATTCACCGAACCGCAAATCGCTGTCTGTGACAGGGATCACGTCAAGGCGCACGAAAGTAACCGCTGGCTATGGTAATCGCTGTCTGTGACGGCGGTCACGCCCGGTTGATTCTGTTCGGACATCAATTCCTGTCGGCAGCCTTGCTCTTGATATTGCTGGCGTGGGCCATACCCTTCGACTTTCTGACCTCTTATTTGAGCAATGCTTACATTGCCTGGGGCATGGAGAAGAAGATCCTGCTGTGTACCGGTGTTGCCGCGGGGAGCAACGTCATCCTGAACCTGATCTGGATTCCGGCATACGGCGCCACCGCCGCGGCCGTGAATACGTTGGTCGCGTACGTAATCTTTCTGGCCGGCCTGGCCCTGGCGGGGCGATTCGCGAAAGAGCTCACCCCCAAGGCAGAGCCGGTGCCGGAGTTGATCGCCTAGGTCCGTGGTGCGAATTCTCTACGATCACCAGGTTTTCTCGCTACAAAACGCAGGCGGCGCATCCCGCTACCACTACGAACTGTTGAAATATCTGGCCGGATTGCCCGAGGTGCACACCGAATTGCTACTGGGGATCAGCGGCTCGGTCTATCCCCTGCGGGACCTGGCTTCAGAGAGAGTGACCGTAATGTCTCGCACCGGCTCGCTGCCTCCCGGGATGGTGCGGTTCCTGGTGAATGAAGCTTTCGGCAACGCCGTCGCGCCGTTCCGCGGAAAGATGGATGTGTACCATCCAACCTTGTACCGCTGTATGCCGCTGGTGCGAGCGCGGCGGATCGTGGTGACTCACCACGACTGCGTGCACGAACGCTTTCCCCAGTTGTTTCCGGACGTGGGGAAAGTGCTGCGGGCCAAGAAGCGCCTGTTTGCCCAGGCCGATGCGATTATCTGTGTGTCGGAGTCGAGCCGTAAGGACCTGCTGGAGTTCTATCCGATAGACGCCGCCAAGACCCGCGTAATTTATCATGGAATGACGCCGCTTCCGCGCGACCCTGGCGCGGCCGGCAAGCTGCGCCGGCAAGCACGGCGCGAGTATCTTCTTTATGTGGGTTCCCGCGCTGCTTACAAGAATTTTGCGGGGCTGCTGCAAGCGTTTCGCGAATCCGGGCTGCAGGATTCTCTGGACTTGCTGGTGTTTGGAGGAGGTCCGCTGACCCCTGCGGAAACAGCATTGATTGCGGAACTGGGCCTGAGCAATTGCGTGTCGAGCATCCGGGAAGCTTCCGATGAATTGTTGCGCGAGGCCTATGCCGGGGCAAAGCTCTTCGTATATCCATCGCTGTGTGAAGGATTCGGATTTCCTCCGCTGGAGGCCATGGCGGCTGGTTGTCCGGTGTTGGCAAGCAACACTTCCGCCATCCCGGAAGTTTGCCTGGACGCGCCATTTTACTTCGATCCCTTGGACCGGAACTCCCTGGTTCGCGGCTTGCTGCACGCGGTCAATGACGAAGAGGCACGGCGAAAGGCGGTTGCCACGGGTAGCCAGGTAATCGCGCGTTATAGCTGGACTAAGTGTGGACAAGAAACGCTCGCGCTTTACCGCGAGTGCCAATAGGCGGCGCAGGGGACCATGTCCTTACGGCAGCTTCTATACAGCGACCTGGCCCGGCAGTACGAACTGGCGGGGCGGCCCGATCGGCGGCCCAATTTTTGGCGCTTCCTCGCCCGTCTGCTGCACTACCGCTTTCTGCCCATTGTCCTGTATCGTGTGAGCAGGTCAGCCCTGCTCGCCGGAATTCCCCTGCTCCCGAGTTTATTGGCCTATTTGAATCTGGTGCTCTTTGGTTTGGAAATTACACCGCGCTGCGAAGTTGGCCCCGGCGTGTTCTTTGCCCACACCTCGGGGACTGTGATTGGGGCCGCACGGATGGGCGGCAATGTGACGGTTTTTGGGGGCGTCACCTTGGGCGCCAAAGAGCTGGACATGGGGTTTGATCCGGCGCTGCGGCCTGAAGTAGGCAACAATGTTGTGCTGGGCGCGGGCAGCAAAATATTGGGGCCGGTCCAAATTGCCGATAATGTAACGGTGGGAGCTAATTCTGTGGTGCTTCACTCGGTCGAGGCGAACACCACGGTGGTCGGCATCCCGGCGCGCAAGATTGAGGTCGCTAAGGTAACCCACGGATGACATCGGGAAAGGTCCTCATCACCGGCGGTCTGGGATTTATCGGACGGCACGTCGCCGAGTTGCTCATCGAGCAGGGGCGGCAGGTGCTGTTATTCGACAACCTCAGCCCGCAGACCCACGGATCGCTGCCCCAGATCCCGGCGCGCGGGCTCCTCGGACATCCCCAGGTCGAAATCTATCGCGGGGACGTGCGGCGGCCGTCCGACTGGGAGAAAGTCTTGCCGGGCGTTCGCTACGTCGTCCACCTGGCGGCGGAGACCGGTACGGCGCAATCCATGTACGAGATCGCGCGCTACGCCGAGACGAATGTCGGCGGGGCGGCGGCGCTGCTCGACTATCTCGCCAACCGCAAACACAACATAGCCAGGGTCGTTCTCGGCTCTTCTCGCTCGGTATACGGCGAGGGCGCCTATGGTTGCGCGCCATGCGGACAGGTCTATCCTCCGGTGCGCTGCGAAGCAAGGCTCAGCTCTGGTCAATGGGAACCCCTATGCCCCGGCTGTGGTGGCGCGATTGAGGCCATTGCTACCCCAGAAGACGCAACTCTTGCCCCGGCCTCCGTCTATGCGGCGACCAAGCTGGCGCAAGAGAACCTGGTGCGCATCGCGACCCGGGCGCTGGGTATCCCCGCGGTGATTCTCCGGATGCAGAACGTTTACGGGGAAGGACAGTCGCTGAAGAACCCTTACACCGGCATTCTCTCCATCTTCTCCAATCAGCTCCGACTGGGCAGGACACTGAATCTTTACGAGGATGGGCAGGAGAGCAGAGATTTCGTGCATGTATCGGATGTGGCGCGTATCGTGGCTTTAGCGCTAAGTTCTGGGACAGCGGATGGATGCACCCTGAATGTCGGCTCCGGCTGTGCGAGTACGATTGCAGAGGTCGCTCTTCTTCTGGGCGAGCGCTTTGGGAGCAAGACCCGCCCCGTCATTTCCGGCCAGTACCGGCTGGGGGACGTTCGCCATGCGCTGGCAGACCTCACGGCCATCCAAGGGCGGCTCGGGTTTGAGCCCCTGGTATCGCTGGAACAAGGGCTGGACCGCTTTGTGGCGTGGGCGAAAACGCAACCCGTAGAACCCGAGCAGCTCGACCGGGTGACTCAGGAATTGATGGAGCGTGGTCTTATGCCCGAGAGTGCCCCGTGTGTGGGACAAGGTGTGGCCTCCGATTATGACCATCGACCGCTCTCGGACCCACAGCGCTCCTTGCGCGACGAAAAACAGGATGACTGAACCGATGCTGGATCTAACCATCATTATCCCGAGCTATAACACCCGTGATTTGCTGCGCAACTGCATTCAGTCCATTTACCAGCATACGAATGGCATCACGTTCGAGATCATCTGCGTAGACGACAACTCTCCCGATCGCAGCGCTGACATGGTGGCAGAAAGTTTTCCCGACGTGATTCTGGTCAGGAATACAGTCAACGAGTTTTACGCCAGGAACAACAACCGCGGGATGAGCATGTCGCGCGCTCGCTACGCCTGCCTGTTAAATAGCGATACCAAGCTCATTGGAAACGCCTTTGAGGCGCTGGTCCGCTTCATGGATGAACATCCCGAAGCGGCCACTTGCGGTCCCAAGTTGCTGAATCCTGACGGCAGCATTCAACACTGCATTCGCCGCTTCGCGGGGGTGAGCACCTTCGTTCTCCAGTCCCTGAACTGGCACAAGCTGTTCCCCAACAGCCGCCTTACCGACCGCTACTACACGACCCAGTTCGACTACTCGAAGGCGCAACAGGTGGAGAGCGTCGGCACCACGGCTTACATGGTCCGCCGCTCTACCTGGGAGCAGGCGGGAATGCTGGATGAGCGTTTCCGCTGGTTCATGGCTGACCTGGCTTACAACTACATGCTGACCAGGAAGGGCTACAAGATTTTCTATACTCCTTGCGCTGAGATCATTCACTATGGCAGCCAGACCGTTAACCAGAAAGCGCTCACTGCGCTTCGCGAGCAGTGCAAGAGTTTTATCGAGTTCAACGAGGCCTACGATTACTTCGGCAAGGGCCGGTTTACGAAAGCGCTGGTGCGTTTCGGAGTTCGGGCCCGTTACTGCACCAAAGTGTTTGGCTACTGCTTCGGCTCGGATAAGCGGGTCATCAAAGGACCCGGCGCTCCCAGGAAGGAAATAGCCGCCCAGTCGGCACTCGCGACTGAATCGCGCGCGCGCGGAGCAAACCGGAAAGAGGCCACGCGTGCTTCGCTGTCTCAGTCCGGACCAGACGTGAAGTCCGTGCCCAGCCAATAGGGGCGGCGCAATCTCCGCCGCACCGCGCGCCAGACGCGTACAAACGGCCGCGACATCAACCAGATTACAGAACCATCCGTGAGCATTCGCACCAGCCCCAAGCGAAAGGTTCTGAGGCTGCGCATCTCCTCCAGCGCCAAAGCAGTGCTGTACGTCATGCGACGGTACGCAACAATGCGTGGATCAAGGCAATCTGCCCATTGATCGATGATCAACAACGGTTCCTGGTGCAGCCTGTGCCGGTTGGTCTGCGACATGCTGCCCGCGTGCATGCGATAACGGCACAGCGCTCCCTGCACCGCCCGAGCCGGATACCGCCGCGCCACGGCGACGTAGAGGTAGTAGTCGGGCACCGTTTGTATCGCTTCGGGAATGGGGCCAACTTCCTCCGCGGCTGCGCGGCGCAGCATGGCCGAACTCATGGCGATAAAGCAGGCGTCAGTGAAGAGTTGGGAGAAGATATCGCCTTCGGGCAAGGGCTGAAATTCATGCGCGTAATCGTAGTCCCGCTGTTTCCCGCTGGGGAAAAACTGAATGGCGCGCCCGTAGATGATGCCCGTGCGCTCGTCGGCCAAGGCCATCTGCTGTTGCAATTTTCGCGGCAGCCAGATGTCGTCTTGATCGAGGAAGGCCAGCCACTCTCCCCTGGCTTGGCGCATGGCGTTGTTCCTGGCTTCCCCTAACGGCGTCTCTGACGGGGAAAGAAAATAACGAATCCGTTGATCGTCATAGTCGGCGACAATTTTGGGGCTGTCATCGGTAGAGCGGTCGTCCCAGACAATCAATTCCCAGTCCTGGAGAGTTTGCGCCAGCACGCTGTCCAGCGCCTCGCGAAGAAACGAAGCACCGTTGCGAACGTTCATGATGACGCTGACCCGGGGCATGAGAGTGGTGGCGGCCTTCAGGCTCGAAGTATAGCTGAGACAATTTGACGGAGAGAGCCGCGAACGGAACGCGCGGCCTTTATTGAGTGCTGCATAAGCGGGCCTTGCGATTTTGAGTTGTCATCACGAGCGGGCGAACAGGGGTGCCCAACGAGCGCCGTTCTTGCGTTCGTTGGGGTAAAGTTCAGCCCGCGAGGGATCTGCTTTTGATTAGCGGTTGTTCTAAATGCCGGCAAAAGCAGATTCCTCGCTTCGCTCGTAATGACAACTCCAAACACGAATCGTCCATCCCGTATGGGACATTACTTACACTTCGATCCTTAGCCCAACCCTCTCGCAATCCCCACACCCCATGAAGCTCAGAAACGTTTTCGTCTCGTTCGCCAGGCTGGCTACGGGCGAAGTGTTTGGCAGGCTGGCCACGTTCGCGTTGTTCGCTTACGTGTCGCGCTGGTTTGGGGTGGAGATTCTTGGAATTGTGGCGCTGGCCCAAACCGTTGCCGGCTACGTGATGGAGTGTTCCGACCAGGGCCTGAAGCTGATCGGCGCACGGCTGCTGGCGCGCAATCATGCGCTGGCGGCTTTCGTGGTTCCATTCGTCCTGAAACGGCGTGCAGCGCTTACCGCGATTGCCATTGTGTTGGGCGCGATCTACGCGCTCCTGGGTCCCATCCCCCCGGCCGCGCGCGTTTGCGTGCTGGTGTTCGACTTCGCGGTTGTCCCGTATGCCTTCGCGCTCGACTGGGTAGCGTGGGGACTCGGCCACTTTGGCGCGTTGTCCATCTGGCGGAGCGGCGTCAGCATCCTTTATGTAGCGATGGCCATCGTAGCCATGCAGCTCACCAAGCGGCCGATTGCCTCGATCTCGGGCGCAAACATTCTGAGCGCGCTGGCGGGAGCTGGATTCCTATGGATCATGTGGCGGCTTCGTTGGCGGAAGTTCCAAGGCCGCGCGACCGCGGAGGAGATCGGGGCTGCCGCCGAGGAGCTACGGCCATCTCGAGTCGCAACGCTGGGAATGTCGAACCTGTTGAACCTGGTGTTCATGAACGCCGACATCCTGCTGCTGGGAGCGATGACCAGCACCGCTGAAGTGGGCCGCTACAGTGCAGCTTGCAAGCCGCTCTACATCATCTTCACCGGGTTCTGGCTACTCACGGACGCACTCTATCCGTACCTCGCCAGGGTGGAAGCTGGCGCTCAGGCGCACAGAATTCTGCTGATCGCATTGGGCGGGCTGGCAATTACTGCGTCCATCGCCGCACTGGGCATAGGCCTGCTCGCGCCGCAACTTCTGACCCTGATCTACGGATCGACTTTGGGCGCGGCCACGCTCTTTCGCATTCTGCTGATCGCGTTGCCTATCGATTTTTGCTTCTCGCTGCTGTGGACTGTGCTGGTGAGCCGGGGCCACGAGCGGCCCGTCCTGTATTCGCTGGCAGCGGCCGCAGGCGTCAACGTGGCCCTAAACCTGGTATTCATCCCACGCTTCCAAGCCAATGCTGCCGCCTGGGCAACCGTGGTCTCGTATGCCTTGCTGTTTTCGGTGCTGCTGATTTTCGTGCTGAAGAACAAGGTGCTAGCAATCGCTCCGGCGGGCGATGCGGCGGAGACCAACGTGGTGTGGGCTTGAGACGAAGAAGCTATTTCGAAGCATCTAGCCTAGATGTCCAAACGTATCGCGCTACTCACCTAGTGACTTTAGATTTCTCTTGCGGTAGCGATAGCGGAAGGCCGCGTTTTGCACGATGGTGAACCATGACAGCAGCAAAGCCGACATCAACGGGGTTGACCATGAAATCGAAAGCACTTTTGCCGGGAGTGCTTCTCTGTGTAGCTTTGTATGTATACTTTCATCTCTTCGCGCTCGCTACACCGATCTTGAGAGATGGCGATCAATGGCTCTTCGCCCAGTCGGGTGTCCGCATTGTGGCTGGGCAACTTCCCTATCGAGACTTCTTGGAGATGCTAACCCCAGGCATCGACCTCGTCTATGCTTGCTCGTTCATGCTGTTTGGTCAGAGATTCGTTGTCGCGAACATATTGTTTCTACTTATAGCCTTGGTCTTCGTTTATCTAGTGACTAGCATCGCGCGTGCGGTTCTGGACGACGAACTTACCCTGCTGTCGGTAGCGATCACGGTCTTCATTGGCCTTCGTTTGACGATGGATGCGGGCCACCATTGGTTTAGTGCGGTCGCAGCCTTTGCCGCCTTGGCCTCCGTCCTGCGCACGCGCTCGCTGGCCCGGATAATGATGGCCGGTGCCTTCTGTGGGCTGAGTTCCCTTTTCACCCAAACACGGGGTTTGGCTGTGGTTATTGCTTTAGCTGCCTTTTTCTGGTGGGAAACACACGATCGAGAAGCCCCTGACCATGTGTTTCGCAATCGGCTACTTGTGCTCCTAGCTGCCTATGCGACTGTACTAGGATTAGGTCTTTCCTATTTCCTCTTGAGAGCCGGTCCATATACATTATTTGACGCAACCGTTCTTTTTCCAGTCAAATACTATGGTTCATACAATGTCGCAAGCCGATTTTGGGAACCTTTAGCGGAGTGGTCAAAAAACAGAGAGCAGTTTCCGGGCTTCATCGCTGCACTGTTCCTACATGCCTTACCGCTCGCATATTTCGTGTTTCCATTCGATATCAAGGGCGACACAGTGTGCAGCACCGAAGCCAAAGCCAAGGTCGTTCTGATAGCCGCTGTGGGATCAGCGCTTTTCATTGAAGTGATCAACTCGGCAAGCCTGATTAGGCTAGTCGTCACTTCTGCTCTGGCCATAATTCTTGCTTTGTGGATGCTCAACAAGCATAGGTTACTTCCTAAGCGGGTCGCAGTAACAGCGCTCCTAGTACTCGGCGGACTCTCCGTAGTTGAAACAGTTATGACGCAGAGATCCGTGTTAGCGGTGCTTGATCTGCCCGCCGGGCGAGCAGCGTTCTTGAAGCGGGGAGAGGGCTGGTATGAGGATTGCGTATACTTGGCAAGGCATACCAAGCCGGGAGATTGGTATTTCGGCGATGACGATGTCGGATTTCCTCTCAAGCTAAGGAATCCGGCATTTGTTCCGTATATCACTGACACCGACTTAACCAGACCGGAGCATGTGCAGGAACTAATTAAGTCTCTTGAGCGCTACCAAGTTCCCTATATTTCAATTGAAAGCGGAAACAGGAAGATGGGCGTAGTCGGCCAAGACCACCTTCAGCCATTGCGGGAATACATAGAGACTCACTACGAGCCTGCATATCATGATTTTATGAGGCGACGAGATAACTTAGAACCGCGCCAGTAGGGACACCGAACATTCCGCCGGATAATGTGGAACGCGAACATAAACGGCCGCGCCAACTGCGAAGCTACCGAGCCTTGCGTGAACAGGCGAGCGACTCCTCGGGCAGCGGTGGCCGGCCTCCGCATCTCCTCCAGCGCAATGGCGGTGAAGTGCCGCTGGCGGCAGAGCGCGACGGTTCGTGGATCGAGCTGATCGGCCCACTGATCGATCAGCCAGAGTACTTCCTGATTCATCTTGAGCGCGGCCAGCCGCGACGTATTGGCGCCATGCATGCGATAGCGGCACACCACTTCCTGCACGGCCCGCACCCGATAGCGGCGGGCAACCGCAACGTAGAGCCAGTAATCGGGGACGATCTGAATTGCGTCGGGTATTCCGCCGATGGCTTCAACGGCTGCGCGCCGAAACACAGCCGAGCTCATGGCGATGAAACAGGAATCGGTGAAGAGCTGGTCGAAGATGTCGCCTTCGGGCAGGAGGGTGAACTCGTGGGTTTGGTCGTAATCGCGCTCCAAGCCGCTGGGATAGAACCTGACCGTCCGCCCATAGATCAGGCCGGTGGTATCGTCCGCCAGGGCCATCTGCTTTTCCAGTTTGCGGGGCAGCCAGATGTCGTCTTGATCGAGGAAAGCCAGCCACGCTCCCGTCGCCTGTCGAATGGCATTGTCCCTGGCTTTGCCGAGCGAAGTCTCGTCCTGCGATAGGAAGTAGCGGATTCTGGGGTCCTTATACTCGGCGATAATTTGTGCGCTCTGGTCGGTGGAACGGTCATCCCAAACAATCAGTTCCCAGTCATGGAAACCCTGCGCGAGCACGCTGTTCAAGGCCTCGCGGAGCGTGGACGCTCCATTGCGGACGTTCATGATGATACTGACCAAAGGCATGACGATCTCGCTGGCTGCACCACGAGCTTAGCTGATCACCAAGTTTGATGGGACGAAATCATCACGCAGTAAATGAGCACTTCCCAAAAAACCAGGGCGATACCCGTAACTCCAAAGACGAGCAGGAAGGCGTCCGCAGTGTGCACGTTCTTCGGCATGCCGATCGCCAGCCAGGCGCGTACGAGTGCGACGGCGGTGGCGACCGCAATCATGGTAAGAGCAATCCATGGGCCGGAGTTGGCCTTCGCCGCGCCAACCACGGGCTGGGGCACTGTGTTGCGATACCAGAGCAGGACCCAGATCCCGAGAGCAACCAGTCCAATCACGGTGCTCGCGTACTGCAGGGCCATGTTCATCGGCATGGGCCCCAGCAGCGGAACCCTGACCCAGCGTTGCAGCCAAACCCAGTGCTCCCCTGGCCAGGAGCTTGTGTGGGTAAACGCATCCCAGATCACGTGCGTGGCAATGCCCAGTGCCAGAGAAAACAAGATAGCCATGAAACGGGCGGGGCCGCCGAAGTCGAATGGTCCGAGCTGGCCGCGCAATCTCTGCTGCATGCCGCCAGGCAGCAAGGTTGCGGCGGGCCGCTTGATGGCGGCATGAAACAGCCAGAGCGCGAAGAGGGAGGCGGGGAGCGTGAATAGGATCACACCGGGGAACTGGTGGCCCAAGCTGCGATAGTTGGTGGTCCCGACAATGTACGGGAAGTCTGGCGCCATGCTGCCAACCACGAACGCCGACCACACCAGGTTCAATCGGCGCAAGGGCAGCGCGGCGGCCACGTGGGATACGGTGAAGGGCATAGAGAGGAAGCAGCGTCAGTATAGCCGACTGCCGCAGTCGCACGTTGCCGCGGTATGATAGCGAAAGAACAACAATGAGTGAGCATCCGCACTATCAGCACGATCCTCTGTGCGACGACGTTGAACTCAGACAGCGCAATACTGTGTGGCCGGACACCATGCGCAACGGCATGATCGTTGACGGGTATCTGTGGAAGGGAAACCCTAAGGCACCCCTAGTGCAAAGAATTGGTGCCGGTGTATTTGGCATTGCCTTCTTAATGTTCGCTGTGATGTTGGGATATATGGCAGCGAGAGCCTCACTTTGGCCCCTTTATTTACTTGCAGCGGCTTGTGCTTATTTGGGATCTCGGCTGATCCGCAACGCTCTCCTTCGTCCATCAACGCACAATTAGGACACTACACAAACCTGTGCCCTCTGGGCGCATGAGTTCGTGAATCATTTACAATCGCCTCACACGTAGAACTTCAAGACTGAATCTTATGAAGCGCGCTCCGCTGGCAGGCCCCCATCCAGTTCAAGAAGCCAACGGCCTTCCGGCAATCGCGGGCGGCGAGCCCATCCGTGCGCGGGAACGGAGGCTGATCTTCGGGGCGCCGGTCATTGGCGAGGCGGAGATCACCTCGGTGGTCGAGTGTCTGCGCAGCAATTGGATCGGCCTGGGGGGAAGGGTCGAGCGCTTCGAACAGGAGTTCGCGCGCTACAAAGGCGCACCCTACGCGGTCGGGGTAAGCAGTGGCACGGCTGCGATTCATCTCGCGTTGCTTGCCCTGGGAATCGGCGCCGGCGATGAAGTGATCGCGCCAGCCATGACGTTTTGCTCCACCATTCACTCCATCGTGCACACCGAAGCGAAACCCGTTCTGGTCGATTGCATCCGATCGACTTTCAACCTCGATCCCGCGCAAATCGAAGAGCGCATCACTTCCCGCACCAAAGCCATACTGGTCGTCCACATGTGTGGCCGCTGCTGTGGCATGGACCCGATTCTCGACCTCGCCCGCCGTCACGGTTTGCGTGTCATCGAGGACTGCGCGCACGCCATTGAAGCCACTCATCACGGGATCCCGGCGGGTCTGATGGGCGACGCCGGCTGCTTTAGTTTTTATCCCACCAAGAACATAACCACGGGCGATGGCGGGATGGTGATTACGCGCGACCGGCAAGTGTACGAGCGTGTCAAAATTCTGTCGTTGCACGGCATGACGGCCGATGCGTGGAGCCGATTTGTCGGCGGCCCCACCGGCTACGAAGTCATCGCGGCAGGCTTCAAGTACAACATGACCGACCTGGCCGCATCCCTGGGCTTGCCGCAACTGACAACCATCGAGGAGCGCTGGCGGCAACGCGAGCAAGTCTGGCTGACCTACACCGAGCGTCTGAAGGGGCTTCCGCTGTTGCTGCCTCCGCCGCCCGCCGCCTCTGACTCGCGGCATGCCTACCATTTGTTTACGCCGCTGCTGGGAGATGGGATTGACCGGCAGACCATCATCACTGCACTGGATGCGGAAAACATTGGCGTCGGCATCCACTACGTCCCGGTGCATCAGCACCCCTACTACCGGCAGCAGTTCGGATTTGTCGATTCGGATTTCCCCAACGCCTCGTTTGTGGGAGCACGCACAATTTCGTTGCCGCTCTCTTCCGCCATGTCCGAACAGGATGTGGACGACATGGCTACTGCGCTGACGCGCATATTCCGCTACTACACAGCTTCGGCTTGAACAGGTAGCCTTGAAGGGGCACGGCTTCAGCCGTGCCGTAATTGCTGTCATTTATGGTGGCTTTAGCCACACTGAGGGACCTCGGTGTTGAGATCCGCCGCGGCGGGCGACTTCCCTCGGGGACTAAAGCCCAACTCTTCACGCTAACAATGGCACGGCTGAAGCCGTGCCCTTTCAAAACATGAGCTCCCAGAGAATCCTTTTGACCGGCTCCCTCACTAAACTTGTGTTCGCTCTGGCCGTTGGGATTTCCTGCGCCACGGTTCCTGTGCGCGCGCAGCAGCCATCAGCTCCTCCGGGTGCAAGCGCATTGCCGTCGCAAGCAACCGCTGTCGCGGTCGATGGCTCGCTTCCTCATCCGAACGAGACGCGCTTCCTGCAACATCTGGCCGAAGATCAAAAGGACATCTGGACCAGTCCATTCCACCTGAAGCCCACCGATGCCAAGTGGCTGGTTCCCATGAGCGGCATCGCCACCGGACTCTTCGTTACCGATCCGCAAAGTTCCTACGCCATGCGGCTCGACCATCTGCATTTGCTGAGGGTCGCTTCGGATGCTGGCGTGGCGGAAGCAGCCGGTGCGACCGGAGCCATGTACATCTGGGGACATCTGGCCCATAACGAGCGCGCGCGCGAAACCGGTGTGCTGGCGACCGAGGCGATGATCAATGCCCTCGGCGTTGACTACGCGATGAGCTATGCCACCGGGCGCGAACGGCCGATTCCGTCGAACTTCCACAATAACTTTTTTCACGGCGGGACGTCGTTTCCATCGGACCATGCCGCGCTGACCTGGGCATTCGCCTCGGTAGTCGCGCAGGAGTATCCCCATCCCGTGGCTGAGGTTGGGGCCTACGGTCTCGCATTGGGAGTTAGCCTGGCGCGAGCTGCATCGGACCAGCACTTCCTTTCGGATGTGTTCGTGGGAGGGCTGCTCGGCTATCAAATCGGCCGGCACATTTACAAGACACGGCACAATGCGGGCCTCGACGACGATCTGAAGATCGTGGCGGAACAGACATCGGCACCCCGTACCGGCAACCTCGCAAGCACCTATGTTCCGCTGGACAGTTGGATTTATCCCGCGATGGAGAGCCTGATCGCCCGCGGATACATCAACACCGGCTTCATCGGCGTGCGGCCGTGGACGCGAATGGCTTGCGCTCACATGCTGCTCGAGATGCATGGCAACGTCGAATATCACACGGACCTTCCGCCGCAAATCTTGCAGCTCCAGAAGACTCTGGAAGCCGAGTTCGCCGATGAACTGGCGGCTTGGGATGGACGACCGGTGGATTCGATCCATCTGGATTCGGTTTACACGCGCGTGATGGACATTGCGGGAACGCCGGTGAACGACAGCTATCACTTCGGCCAGACGCTGATCAACGATTATGGCCGCCCTTACTGGCAAGGTGTTAATAACATCACCGGATTCAGCGCCAGCGCCAATGATGGCCGCTTTGCCTTCTACGTCAATGGCGAGTACCAGTCTGCGCCCACCATCCCGGGATATCCGCTGTCGGTGCGACAAGTGATCGCAAACGTCGATCTAAATCCTGTGCAGCCCGCGACCCCATTCTCCGCCAACCAGTTTCGCTTGTTGGATACCTATGCCTTGGCCAGATTTGGAGGCTTGGATTTTTCGGTGGGCAAACAAAGCATGTGGTGGGGGCCGGACGAAGGCGGCGCCTTCTTGATGAGTAACAATGCCGCCCCGTTCTGGATGCTGCAAATCAACCGCACCGAACCCACCAACGTTCCGGGATTGTCAAAGTTCCTGGGGCCCTTCGAGGTGTCGAACTACTTTGGAGCGCTGGCGGGCCATCAGTTTCCCGTGGGGCCGTACATGTTCGCCCAGAAGGCCAGCTTTAAGCCGACCGAAAACCTCGAGATCGGATTCACTCGCAACGCCGTATTTGGTGGTGAGGGACACGTGCCGGTAACCTTCGGTTCCTTTTGGAATAGCTTCACCAGCATCAACGACGTCCTGCCTATATACAAGTTCTCGCGCAAGGACCCGGGCGCGCGCCACGCCAGCTTCGATTTCTCTTACAGATTGCCCCGCCTGCGCCGTTGGTTGACGTTCTACAGCGACTCGCTGGTGCACGACGACGTCTCCCCGGTCAGTGCGCCTCAGCGGTCCGCGTTCAATCCCGGAATCTATCTCACCCATTTCCCCGGCCTGCCCAAACTCGACTTCCGCGCCGAAGGGGCTTATACCGATCCTCCCACTCCGAATAGCGTTGGCGGCAGGTTCATGTATTGGGAGGTCATCTACCACGACCTGTACCTCAACGATAAGTCTTTGATGGGAAATTGGCTTGGCCGCGAAGGCAAAGGTTATCAGGCGTGGAGTACGTACCATCTCAGTCCCCAGAGCAGCATTCAAGTAGGGGTCCGCAACAGCAAAATCGCGCACGATTTCATCCCGGGTGGAAGCACCCAATGGGACTGGAACCTGTCGGCCATGCTCCGCGTTCGCAAAACGCTCGAGATCAAGTCTTTCCTCCAGTACGAGACCTGGTGGGTGCCGGTGTTGGCCCCGACGCGGCAAACCGATTTCACCACCTCGGTCCAACTCACCTGGTGGCCGACCGGCGCCGGAGCGCGCAAGGCATTCCACTAGGACGCAACCCCGGTAATCCGCCCTCGCCGCCTCGCAGTACCAACTTCCTTCCCCTAGCGTTTCTTCATCCTCCTCACACCGGTTTCCTTGCTCCCTTGCGCGAAGCCGGGACAGACCCGTTTACAGTGAATGGGCCGAAGCTAAACGGCACAAACCACGACTGTTCCCACTCGTCGGGGCGCCGCAGGTCACTGACAAACACCCGCCCGCAGGAGTGAAATAGTGGTAGATGCGGCGAGGGCGAAGATTCCCTCCCTGAGCCAATGACCTTCCGGCTTGAATTCGGAGTCGCGCTGCTGTCCAACCTGCGGGTTGCTGTCGGCATCTTTGGCCTTCTATTCTGCGCCTTTGCGATCTGGCGAATTCTTCAAACCTGGGAGTTGCGGGGCCGCCAAAGTCTATCGATCTGGTGGATCCCAGTTGTACTCGTTGGCGGAACCTGCTTTTGGTTACTCGGGCGATGGAGCCGGATTCCGATTCTGGCCATATTGCTCGTTGTGATGTTCCTGGCCTTTCGACTCCTCCGAGCTAAACGTCGGTGAATCCAAGGAAGATTGATGTCAGGTTTGGCCGGGACTTTGTGATTCATTCTTTCCGCCAAACAATGCCGACTAGGCGCCTATAGATTTCCTAAGTGGGCAGACGGCATCCGTATCATTAATGTGTCTGTAGCTCAACACTTACCGCAAGAGTCCCTACTGTCGAGGACCGAGGTTACACAAAACCACGACCAGGCTTGCCGTTCTCACTCGTCGCTGCGTCACATGTCACTGACAAACAGCAGAGGCGCGGGAGCAATTGGGGGACTTGGGCAAGCAAATAGTGCGCTGGAGTCTCAAGGTGGGTATATAGTGTTACGACTGTTGGAGGAAACTGAAATGGCAGCTGCGCTATCACAAGCAAACAGACGACCCAAAGGAGTCGCCACGGCTGTCATTATTCTCTGGGCCAGTCTCGGCATCGGAATCCTTAACAGCCTCCTTGTAGCAACCCACCCCACACCCGCTCGCGCTCATTTGATGCAATTCGTCATCGTCGTAATTATGGCCGTACTCATCGCGATGATTGGCCGAGGCCGAAATTGGGCGCGAATCACGCTCCTCGTTCTTTATCTGCCGGGCTTGGTTCTAGCGATCCTGATGATTCCCCTATTGCTTCGAGTCAATGGGCCGCTCTCACTTTTGTTTATGTTGGCTCAGAGTGTCCTCCAGACTGTTGCTCTGATTCTCCTGTTCCAGCGGGAAGCATCTGTGTGGTTTAGAGGCGGTCAACGCTCCGGCACCTTGCGCCAGAACACCAGTTGGCAGCGGTAGAGCGGCTGTGCGAGACTGAGAACGCACAGAAAGAAGCAACTGACACCAGAACTGATACCGAGCCTAAAACGACCGATGCAAGCGAAGTGGCATTAGTCCAATAACTTCCTTCAATAGTGCAGGTTGGTAACGATTTTGGGGCCTGTAGCTCAATGGTAGAGCAGGGGACTCATAATCCCTTGGTTGGGGGTTCGAATCCCTCCGGGCCCACCACTCCCCCCATCCGCGACTCGTGCGCGAACCCTTGCTCCCTACTGCCGTGGCGTTCTCACCGCCGGATTATAATCATCGCTCGCATCACTGTGGAAGTTGATTGCTTGCGGAGCGCTCTTTGAACTGGCGGAATGCCATGTTCGATTTTGCTGGTCACCGCACCTCCTTGGGTCGCGAGGTGGTCGCCGGACTGACGACCTTCACCACCATGTCCTACATTGTGGTAGTCAACCCGGCCATTCTCTCGACGGCCGGAATTCCGGCAGGCCCATCGTTTGTGGCCACGGTGCTGGTGGCTGCGTTCGGCTGTTACTTCATGGCATTTTACGCCAATCGTCCTTTCGCGATAGCGCCTTACATGGGCGAAAATGCGTTCATTGCCTTCACGGTTTGCAAGCTTTTGGGATTTCACTGGCAGACCGCACTGGCGGCAATCTTCATCGCCGGCGTGCTGTTTATCCTGATGACCGTCTTGCGCCTGCGGCAGTGGATTGTCGAAGGCGTGCCCACATCTCTTCGCTACAGCTTCGCGGTGGGCATCGGACTGTTTCTCACCTTCATCGGACTGAACCAGACTGGCTTGGTCACCCTTGGCGTTCCGGGCGCACCCGTACAGGCCGGGCATCTGACTTCGCATCCCGCACTGGTGGCCATGTTCGGCTTTGTGTTGATTACCATCCTGGTGATCCGAAAGGTCCCCGGAGCCATCCTGCTGGGCATCGTGATCACCGCGATTGTGGCGTTCGTTGTTAAAATCGCCCCGCCGCCGCACGGCCTGATCAGCATCCCGCCGAGTATCGCGCCAATTGTGTGGCAACTGGATTTTCGCGGCGCGTTCACCTGGCGTGCCTTCCCCGTAGTGCTCACCATCTTCATCATGGCGTTTGTCGATACTATGGGGACCCTGATCGGGCTTTCGGCGCGCGCTGGTTTCCTCGACAAGAACGGACAACTGCCGCAGATCGAGCGTCCGATGCTGGTGGACGCGATCACGACCAGCCTTGCTCCTGTCCTGGGCACCACCACCGCTGGCGCTTACGTCGAGTCGGCCACCGGAATCGAGGCGGGCGGCCGCACCGGGTTTACCGTCCTCGTTACCGGAACCTGTTTTCTGCTGGCGCTGTTCTTCTCCCCGTTTGTGGCCGCTATTCCGCCGCAAGCCTATGGGCCTGCGCTGATCATCGTTGGCCTGTTCATGCTGGCGCCCATCGTGCGCGTTGACTTCGCCGACTACACCGAATCCGTCCCGGCGTTCGCAGTGGTCTCCCTGATGGCATTCACCTTCAATATCGCCATTGGAATCTGCGCGGGCTTCGTGCTTTATCCCATCTGCAAACTGGTTGCGGGAAGGGCAAGCCACCTGAAGCCCGGGCTCTGGGTGTTGACTGCCCTCTCGCTGCTGTTCTTCATCTTTTATCCGTACAGCTAAGCGGTGCTGGAGTGCCTTTTGGTGGGAGCCCCCGCATTTATGCGGGGGAAGGAGTGCTTCAGCGCTCCGGAAAGAGTTCGGCTTTGATCACGCGCTTTAGCGCCGGGGCCAAAAGAAACCCGGGGCTAAAGCCCATTCCAAAAATCGTCTCTCTTCCGCTGGACTAAAGTCCAGCTCCCCCTGCTAAAGCAGGGGGCTTCCACCGAATTGCTCGCACGGAGTTATTCCGCAGCCCATCAGCCGTGCCCTTCCACCCGCCCTTGCGGGCATTTATTTTGTAGTTGTCAATAAAGCCAGGTCTTAGGTAGTGTCTCAGTTTGAAATTCGGGCTGCGCTTTCGTCGCCAAGTGGGGACGTTCAGGTTCGTCGGCGCAGAAACAACGGAACTCATCAGAAAAATCATGCCTTCTGCGCCTGACGAGCCAGACAAGTACATCGTCCAGGTGTTCAAGTGCGACCGCTACGGACGGGCCGCCGCGGATTGGGAGCTTCACTTCTTTCCGCCCAAGTGGTCGCCGAAGCGGAACGTGATGCCTGTCGAATAGCGGAAGGTGTTGATGTTGTAGCCGTAGTAGTGGAAGACGCCGTGCCGCACTTCCACATCGCAGCATGCGCGGTCCAGCAGATATTCCGCCTGGATGGGGCGCAGCCAGATGCCGTGCCCGAGGGCGATGTCCAGGCCTCCACCGGCTGCCATGGCGAATTTGGTAGCGGAGCCGCTGCTGGTCGTGCCCACTGGCGGAAGGTTGGTGCAAGTAAACGGGGCGCAGATTGGCTCAACCAGCACCGTATTGCTTGTCCACGTATGCTGCACACCGAACAAGGTTTGAACGAAAGGCGCGTAACGCGAGCGGCGATAGGTGAAATGTGGCCCGAACAGAAAATTGTGCCCGTGCGCGGTCTCTCTGTAGACTCCCGGAGTGAAGTCCGGTGTCGCAGGGAACGTAACGTTGGCGCCGCCGTAATGGCCGGCAAAATCGCTGGTAATGCCGAACCAGCGGTTCAGGAAGACCGTTGTCGAGGTGTCCCATCCACTGAGATTCGAGCCTTGTGGGAAGTAGGCGTTGCTGTGAGTGAGTGAATATCCTCCGAAGGTCTCAAATCGCTGCGCGTCCTGCGCGGCGGCCGATGCGATGAAAGCAATACAGACAACGAGCAGAAATCCGAGTTTCCACGCGCTGGTCATATCCGCCTCTTTCGTCTTGCTAGCAGTATGACGTGCAGCTCTCGTGTGCGGGTTGAGCTTTCAGGTTAAGAAGTGTATCCGAGTGCAATATTGGGAAGCGGCGAAGACAAAGTCTGCGGAGAAGGCGCCGCCACCATAGCCCAAGATTTCAAACTGAGACACTACCAGGTCTTATGATGGCCTCATACCCCGTGCCCAACATCGTTCAACCCGGTTCCGCTCTCCTTCCCGCGAACGTGCAGTTTCGCGATTCGGAAACGGCCCGGCGAAATCTCGCGCGCATTCGCCAACTCGTGCCTGCGGGAGTCCAGGAGGCACTTGCGGCCTTGCTTCCCGGCTCGCCCAAGCCTGATGCCGCGGTCAATCAGTTTGAACGCCTTGCCGAGTCAGCCTCTCCCGATTTGTTGCACCTGTTGGAGAAGCATCAGTTCTTGATTCACTACGCCGTAGTGGTGTTCGCCAGTAGCTCCTGGTTGGGCGAGACGCTGATCCACAATGCCGATTTGTTTCAGGGTTTTGTCCGCGACAAAAGCCTGGACCGCAGCCATTCTCGTGAAGAATTCCAGGAGAGTTTCGCCCGCATGCGCTCGCGCTCGCTTGAAACCGACACGGCGGTATTGCTGGCACGTTTCAAGAAGCGCGAGTATGTGCGCATCATGTTGCGCGATGTGCTGGGAGTCGCAACCCTGGCGGAAACGACGGCCGAGATTTCCGCGCTCTCCGATGTCTTGATCGAAGAAGCTCTGCGCGAAGTTCATTCCCTACTGCAGCACCGCTATGGCTCGCCGCAGCGGCTTGATCCCGAAGGCCGCGTCACCGATTCGCGTTTTGCCGTGCTGTCTCTGGGCAAGCTCGGCGGCAACGAACTGAATTACAGTTCCGACATTGACCTGCTGTACCTCTATGACGGCGGCGTGGAACCTCCGCGCGCGGAGATTTCCAACCGGGAATACTTCATCCGGCTCGCACAGCAAACCACGGAGTTGCTCTCGCGCCACACTCGCGAGGGGCCGGTCTTCCGCATCGATTTGCGCTTGCGTCCCCAGGGCAACGAAGGCGAACCCGCGGTGCCGCTGCCCCATGCCATCCATTATTACTCCCACGTGGCCCATGACTGGGAGTTGCAGGCCATGATCAAGGTACGCCATTCCGCGGGCGATCTGGGGTTGGCGCGCGAGTTTGTGCGCCGAGTGCAACCCTTCGTTTATCGGCCTGAGCTGAACTTCGTTGCCATCAAGACGGCGCTCGCCTCGCGGGAGAAAATGGGAAGCCACCGCCGCCGGCGCATGCTGAAGCAGACGGGCCAAAACGGCATCGACGTGAAGCTCGATCGCGGTGGCATTCGCGATATCGAGTTTCTGGTGCAGTGCCTGCAGCGTGTCTATGGTGGAAGCGAATCGTGGCTGCGTTCGCGAGGCACGATGTTTGCCCTCCAGAAGCTATACGACAAGGAGCACATCAGCAGCAAAGACTTTCACAACCTCACCAACGCGTACGAGTTCCTTCGCAACCTGGAGCACCGCCTGCAATTGCGGCAGGGCCAGCAGACGCATCGCCTGCCGGAAGCGCGCTGGGAGTTGGAGTCGTTGGCGCGTGGTCTCGCCAGGGAAGGTACGACGACGCCAACTTCTGAAGAGTTCCTGGCCCATGTGCAAAGGCGCATGTCGGCGGTGGCGGAGATTTATCAGCGCGTCATCTATCAGGAGCAGAACCAGGACCACCACCCGCCTGAATTTCAGTTGCATCCGGAGACGCCCGCGACCCCTGAGAGTTCCTACAGCCAGATGATGCAGCGGCTGGCGGTCGATTCTCCACGCCTGCGGGAAATCGCCGGTAGCGCCGACTTGTCGCAACATGCGCGGCGCAACCTCGATCGCTTCCTGAGTTCGGCGGGGACCACTTCGGAGCGCTATGGCGCGGTGCTGCGCTCGCCCGAAGCGGTGGGCCGGGCGCTCACCATCTTTGAGTTCAGCGAATATCTCACCGACATTCTGGTCCGTCACCCGGCCGAGGTCTCGCTGCTGCCACAAATTGAAGAGCTACCGACTTCAGGCGTCGGCGAATTGTTCGACGAAGGTCTGCGCAGCAAGATCGTCGCACCCGATCCGGTGTTTGCCTACCTGGCCCAGGAAAAGGTCGATCGCTCCGAAGCCAACGCCATCTTGCGGCGACATTACCGCCGCCGCGTGTTCCTGTCAGGCGCCCGCGATCTGTTTCAGTTGCGCGAAGTCTTCGACTCGCTAAACGAGAACACCGCCGCGGCTGAGGCTGCAATCCAAGCCGCCCTGGCGATTGCCGGCGTTCCCGCCGGATTCACGGTTATGGGGCTGGGGAGGTTGGGGGCCCGCGAATTCGATCTCCTATCGGACGCCGATGTCCTGTTCGTTTGCGACGAAGGCTGCGCGCAGGAGGAGATGCGTCGAGTTGCGGCGCAGGTGATGGATGCGCTGACCGCCTACACCCTGGATGGCACCGTGTTTTCGGTGGACACTCGCCTGCGGCCGCATGGCCGCGAAGGCGAATTGATCGTCACCCCAACCCAGTTGGCCGCCTACTTCCAGGACGAGGCCAAGCCCTGGGAAGCGCTGACCTATCTTAAGTTGCGGCATGTGGCGGGCGATGGTGAAGTCGGCAACCGCGCGTTAGAGGCGGTGCGCAAGGGAATTGCAGAGATCGCAACTCGTCCCGATTTCGATTCAGAATTGCAGGACGTTCGCATCCGCCTGGAACGCAGTGAGACCACCGCGAGCTTCAAGACTGGCGCGGGTGGAATTTATGACCTCGACTACTTGGCTGGTTCGCTACAGTCTCGGCATCAGCTCTGGCTTGCAGGAAATCTGCGGGAGCGGCTGAATCTGCTGCATGAGCATGGGTTGCTGGAGACCGCCCAGTATGACCACCTCACGCAAAGTGCGCTGTTTCTGCGTACCCTCGAGCATCTGGTGCGCCTGGTGACCGGACGAGCGCGCAAATGGCTGCCGGTCGCCGAGCATCCCCATCGCGCCCTGCAGAAGCTGCTTTGGAGGGTCCTGCGCGCCGATGACAGCTTCGATCTCGAGATGCGGCTATCGGAAGTCCTACGGCAGACCCGCGCCATCTACCGCCAACGTGGTAGGCCGTAATCCGGGATTTCATTGAAGCCCTTGGCCTGCGGTGATACCGTAGAAGGTTCGGGAGAACCCGGCAAGCCTTTCTGATCCGGACGCGGCGGATGGCTGGAGTGGGGCCGCAACTGGTTTTCGTGCCCATGACTCGGTTTTCGGCGTGCTGCTGATTCTGCTAGAGCTTCCTATTCCCGACACATGGCTGTTTACAGCTTAGGGTCACTTTATACCCATACTCCTCGAGGTGCCTTGTGGCGGCTTCTTACAATGAAATACCTTTGCCCTCCAGCGGGACCAAGATCACTTACGAAAACGGTAAGCTTGTCATCCCAAACAATCCCATCATTCCTTTCATCGAAGGCGACGGCACCGGCCGTGATATCTGGAAAGCGTCGGTCCGCGTATTCGATGCGGCAGTTGAAATTGCCTATAACGGCAAGCGCCGGGTCGCCTGGTACGAGGTCTTCGCCGGCGAAAAAGCCATGGATCGCTTCAAGACCTGGCTGCCCGATGACACCGTAGCCGCGTTCCGCGAGTTGCGCATCGGCATCAAGGGCCCATTGACCACTCCGATTGGCGGGGGCATTCGTTCGCTGAACGTCGCTCTGCGCCAGCTCCTCGATCTCTACGCCTGCATTCGGCCGGTGAAGTATTACCAAGGCATTCCTTCGCCGGTGAAGCATCCCGAGCGCATGAACATCGTCATCTACCGCGAAAACACCGAAGACGTTTACGCGGGCATCGAGTGGAAAGAGGGAACGCCCCAGGCGAAGGAGTTGATTGACTTCATCAACACCAAAATGCTGGCGGGCACCAAGAAGCATGTGCGCGAGGACTCCGGCATTGGTATCAAGCCCATCTCCATCACCGGCACCAAGCGCCTGGTGCGCATGGCCATTCAATACGCGCTGGCCAACCATCTCAAGTCGGTGACCATCGTTCACAAAGGCAACATTCAGAAGTTCACCGAAGGCGCATTCCGCGAATGGGGCTATGAGCTGGCCACCCAGGAGTTCCGCGACCAGGTCATCACCGAGCGCGAGAGCTGGATCATCGGCAACCTCGACAAGAATCCGGGACTGTCGGTCGAAGACAACGCCAAGATGGTCGAGCCCGGTCTTGAATTTGCGCAGCCGGACTTCCGCGACACGCTCTACCAGGAAGTGAAGAGCGTAATCGACAAGATCTACGCGACCCACGGCAAGGGTGCGTGGAAGACGAAGCTGATGATCAACGATCGCATCGCCGACAGCATCTTCCAGCAGATCGTTACCCGTCCCGATGAGTACGCGGTGCTGGCGACGCCCAACCTGAATGGCGATTATATTTCCGATGCCGCCGCCGCCCAGGTCGGGGGACTCGGTATTGCGCCGGGCGCCAACGTCGGAGACCAGCACGCCATCTTCGAAGCCACGCACGGCACGGCTCCGAAGTACGCCGATAAAGATGTGATCAATCCCGGCTCAGTCATGTTGTCGGGCGTGATGATGTTCGACTTCATGGGCTGGCACGAGGCGGCCCGCTTGATCGAAGACTCACTGGAGCGCACCATCCTGCAGAAGAAGGTCACCTACGACTTCGAGCGCATGTTGGAGGGCGCAACCAAGGTCAAGACCAGCGAGTTCGCGACCTACATGATCCAGAACATGGCGCCGGTGGCGGAGCTGGTAGCGAAGTAGCGAGCTGTCCAACCATTTCTGGAGTTGTCATTACGTCTTTGGAGTTGTCATTACGAGCGCAGCGAGGAATCTGCTGTTGTTAGCTCTTGGATGAATGCCGAGGAACAGCAGTCCCTCACGGCCGTTCGTGATGACAATTCCACAGCAACCTGTTCAGCCGTACCTCAATTTCGGATTCATGCTGTGACACATCTTTAAATTCTTCAAACACTGTGAGGCATCATGCGTAAAAAGGTAACGGTAGTTGGTTCTGGCAATGTGGGCGCCACCGCGGCGCACTGGCTGGCGTCGAAGGAACTGGCCGACGTCGTACTGATTGACATCATCGAAGGCGTGCCGCAGGGCAAAGGTCTCGACCTGCTGCAGGCGATGCCGATCGAGAAGCGCGATTCG